>VFQT010000013.1_pt1 | contig 328266 bp, 323 predicted proteins | sample 3512381 | NCBI WGS metagenome assembly VFQT01 (sample SAMN10412376, study PRJNA504923) | tailings metagenome | isolation source: Relicate 2 Philex TSF3 active mining site | place: Philippines: Tuba, Benguet | collected 2017-08-29
GCGCGCGATGCCATCCTCGCGCTGCAACAGGCGGCGAACCGGGCGCGCCGCCCGATCAGCGTTGCGCATCGCGATCTCTTTCGGCGGCCCTTTTTGGCGAGCGAATTGGTGGGTTTTGACGCGCTGGTGCTCGATCCGCCGCGCGCCGGGGCGAAGGAACAGGTGGCGGAATTGGCGGTGTCAGTGGTGCCGCGTCTGGCCTATGTCAGCTGCAACCCCGCGACCTTTGCGCGTGATGCTGCGGTGCTGATCGCGGGCGGCTATCGTCTCGACTGGGTTCAGCCGGTCGGCCAGTTCCGTTGGTCTACCCATGTGGAACTGGCCGCCGCTTTTACGCGATAGGATCAGGCCGCAAAGGCGGCCATCACCGTGTGGAGCACGAGCGCCATCAGCACGAGGCTCGACAGCGCGAAGATCAGGAAGCGGACCATTACCTTGTTAACGGTGGCTTGCACCAGCGAGTGGACGATCCGCAGGCCCACATAAGCCCAAGCGAGCGTCGCGTTGAGGCCATCGCCTTGACCCATCAGCGCGAGCGCCAGCGCAACCGCGTAGAACACCGTCGGTGCTTCGTGGAGATGGTTGTAATTCTGCGCCTTCCACTGGACCTGCGCGGGCAGAAGCTGGTCGAGCGTCTGCCCGCCTTGCTTCACCAGCTCATCCGGGTTGAGTTTGGCCGCATTCATCGCCGGGATGCGGGTGATGTACATCCATATCCACATCACCATCGTCCAGGCAGCAAGCACCGCCAGCGGCTTCATGATTTCAGACGTCATATCCATGATTTTCCCCTCCGTTTTTAAGACTTGTTCGTTAGACCGCGAGCGTCACGCGCACCGCATTCACCGCCAGCACCGCAAGGCACAGGGTCGACAGCAGAAAGAGCGTGAAGCGCACCGGGATGGTGTTGACGAGCGACTGCCACAGGCTGTGGAGCACGCGCAAAATTGTATAGCCCCACGCAAGTTGGGCGTTGAGACCATCGCCTGCGCCCGCCAGCGCGAGGATCACCACTACCGCGTAAAACAGCGTCGGCTGTTCAACGAGGTGCGTGAAATTATGTGACTTCCAGTTGACGGACGGCGGCAGCACGCCTTCCAGATCAACCCCGCGGCCGCCTGGCGGCGCTGTTTTCAAATCGGTGCCAAGCTTGGCCATGGCCGGCAAACGTGTCCCGGCCATCCAGAACACCATGATCACCGACCAAAGCACCAGCACTGCAGCTGGCGCCAGAATTTGCGAACCCATAATCCCCTCCATAGCTTTTTGCTATTTTGCAGAGCGGAGGCTGCCCGCCTTCCGACTCCGGGTCAAGCAAAAGCGGGTTGGGCGATATTAGCGGCCCCGAAGCCACTTCACCTTGATGAAGAGCGCAAGCACGGCGAGTCCGACAATGAGGCAAAAGCCAACAACGCCCCAAAACGCCCAAGGCGCGTCTGCAAAGGGAATGCCAGCGACGTTCATGCCAAGCAGGCCTGTCACAAAGGTGATGGGCAGGAAGATCAGCGCGGCAATCGAAATAAGGAGCGAGCGCGTGTCGATCAGTTCGGCGCGCCGATCCGTTAACTCTTCATGGATGAGCGCGGCACGCTCGCGAATGGCCTCAAGTTCTTCGGTCATCCGTGCAGCGCGATCTGCGGCTTCGCGCAGATGGGTGCGGTCGTCATCATCGAGCCAGCCCAGATCGGCGCTCGAAAGCCGCTCGAGCGCTTGCCGCTGCGGGGCGAGGAACCGGCGATAGGAAATCGCTTCGCTGCGCAAGCGGGTGACGCGGCGACGCGTCGCCAAAATGCCTCCGCTATCAATAGCGACTTCGCAGGCGTCCATCGCATCGCCGAGGGTCGCGACATGCGGGTCGAGCAAATCGCTTGTGATGCCGGCAAACGCTGCCATCAGATCGCCGGGATCGTGGATCTCCCCCGCACTGAACCGCGCGATGAGCGGCGCCATTGCTTCGGCCGTTCGGAAACTGAGCGAGAGGACACGCCCTCGATCTGCCCAGAACCGGGTCGAGACCAAAATGTCGGGATCATCATCGGGCGTGGCCCCCAGTCCGCGCAGATTGACAACGACCCCGGTCGCAAAAAGCGCGCTGCGTGGCCGCGTTTCGTGCGCCAGCAGCGCTTCTTTGGCGACATGCGGGATGTCAATCTGTGCGCGCAGCCATTCAACTGCGGTCGCGTCGCGTCCATCGAGATGGATCCAAACTAGGGCCTCGCCCCCAAGGGCTGCCACGGCATGATCGAGGCTGACCTCGCGGCCAAGGCCAGCCTCTGCCAGAAACGCCCGGATCATATCCGTTCCACGAACAGGGTGATCCCATCGGGCAGTGTTTCGGGTAGGGTGTCGCACACCGCGCGCGCCGCGTCGGCCCGCGCTCGGTTGAGGATGGCGGGCGGGACATCGGCGCGGTGCAGAACAAGGTCAGCCCGCGCGAGCAGCCGGGCCTGCGCCAAGGTCAGTTCATCTGGGTCATCGGAGCTAAGGCGGAGATGGTGGAAGGCAGGTGCGGCCCCATTTTCCCCATTGGACAACCAGGCTGCAACCGCCTCTGCCGTGCCGTCGCCAAAGGGATCAAGCGGCCCGCCTGCATCCAGCGCGGCGTCGATCGCGCGCCGGCGCGCCGGGCCTTGGGGCCAGCGGGCCTTCATCGCCGCACGGGCTTTGAAGAGGCCTGTGGCGAGCCCTCCTAGGCTGTCAGGAAGAAGAGCCTCTAGTCGTTGGCGCAGCGCCTTGGCGAGCCCCGCCGACGCGCCCCCAGTGCCAATCGCAATGATCACCGGGTCCCGATCAACAATCGCCGGCAAGGTAAAATCACAGGCGGCGGCGCGGTCCACCGCATTCACCAAAATGCCCCGCGCCTTGAGCCGCGCGATCGCGGCTTCGGCTTCCGCATCATCTTCGAGCGCGACAATAGCGAGCGCGGCGGCGGCATCTTCCCCGACAATGACGGCCCCGGCGCGCTCCAAAAGCCGCCTTTTGGCATCTGCGGCTTCTCCGTCACCAAGGAGGATGACCGGACGGCTCTGGAGGCGGATAAAGACAGGCAGGCTATGCATCACATAACGCTAGCACCGCTCGGCGGCAGGGCCAAATGTCCGCCCGCCAGTGACGGGTCACGTGACGGGTCACGTGACGGGTCAGCCGCGGCTGGCCTTGGCAATGGCGTCCAAAACGCCGTTCACAAAGCCCTTTTCCTTGCGGTCGTAAAAGGCGTGGGCGACGTCCAGATATTCGCTGATGACGCTGCCCGTCGGAATGTCGGCGCGGGCGAGAAGTTCATAGGTGCCGGCGCGCAAAATCTGCCGCAGCGGGCGGTCGAGCCGCTCAATCGCCCAGCCTTCGGCCAGATTATCGGTAATCAGCGCATCAATTTCGGCGCGCCGGGCATCAACGCCCTTCACCACATCGTTGAAGAAATCGACCTCGGCCTCGGCATAGGTCGCGTCCTCAATGGTCGCGCCCAGCCGGTGCTGGTGAAACTCATGGAGCAAGGGCGCCAGCGGCGTGGCTTCCATCTCCTGCTGATAGAGCGCCTGCACAGCGGCAAGGCGGGCGGCAGAACGGGCGCGGCTCATTTGGTCAATCTTTCCTGAACGGAGCGGGCATGGGCGGGCAGTCCTTCGGCATGGGCCAAGGCAACAGCCGCCGGGCCAATCGCGTTGATGGCATCGGGGGAGCAGCCGAGAAAGCTCGTCCGCTTCATAAAGTCGAGCACCGAAAGCCCGGAAGAAAAGCGGGCACGTCGCCCGGTGGGCAGCACATGGTTGGGCCCGCCGACATAATCGCCCACTGCCTCGGGCGTGTGGCGGCCAAGGAAGATCGACCCGGCATGGCGCACGGCCGCAAACAGCGGTTCCGGATCGGCAACTGCGAGTTCCAGATGCTCGGGCGCGAGCGCATCGATCAGCGGGGCTGCATCGATCAGATCGGCGACCAGCACGATGGCGCCATTGGCGTCCCAGCTCGCGCGCGCGGTTGCCTCGGTTGCAAGGGCGGCAAGCTGCACGTCCACTTCGGCGGCAACCTGATCGGCAAAGGCCGCGTCATCGGTGATCAGGATCGACTGGCTGGTCGGATCATGCTCGGCCTGGCTCAGCAGGTCGGCGGCAATCCATGCGGGATCATTCTGGCCGTCTGCCACAACAAGGATTTCAGACGGGCCGGCGACCATATCAATGCCCACCACGCCATAAAGCTGGCGCTTCGCCTCGGCGACCCAGGCATTGCCGGGCCCGGTGATCACATCAACCCGGCCGATGCTGTCGGTGCCATAGGCCAAAGCAGCAATCGCCTGCGCGCCGCCGATCCGCCAGATCTCATCCACGCCCGCAATATGGGCAGCGGCCAGCACCAGCGGGTTGATCTCTCCCTTGGGGGTCGGCGTCACCATCACCAGCCGCGCGACGCCCGCCACCTTGGCGGGAAGGGCGTTCATCAGCACGGACGAGGGATAGGCCGCCCGCCCGCCGGGCACATAAACGCCCGCGGCATCCACCGCCCGCCAGCGTGCGCCAATGCGGACGCCCGCAGCATCCACGCTGTCGCTATCAGCCGGCTTTTGCTTGGCGTGATAGGTGCGGATCCGTTCGGCCGCGAGGTCGAGCGCCGCGCGCAGATCAGGGGTAAGGCCCGCATAAGCGGCGGCACAATCCTCTCGGCTGATCCGCCAGTCCAGATCATGGCCGTCAAAGCGTTTTGTATAGTCGGCCACAGCCGCATCGCCTTCGGCTTTCACCCGCGCGATGATGGCCGCCACATCGCGCGACACATCCGAATCAGCCTCGCGCCGGGCATTGACCAGCGCGTCAAACCGGGCGGCAAAATCGGGCGCGCGGGCGTCGAGCCTAAGCATCTACCGCCGCCCGGAAGGCGTCGACCAGCGCGCCAACGGCCGCATTGGTCTTATAGGCGGCGCGGTTGACGATCAGCCGGGCAGAGACTTGGGCGATCACTTCCACCTCGACCAGCCCGTTTTCCTTCAGCGTCTTGCCGGAAGAGACAAGGTCCACAATCCGGCTCGAAAGCCCCAAAGCCGGGGCAATTTCCATCGCGCCGTTGAGCTTCACGCATTCCGCCTGCACGCCACGGGCAGCGAAGTGCTTGCGGGTGAGGTTGGGGTATTTGGTCGCGACGCGGACATGGCTCCAGCCGCGCGGATCATCGGTTGCCGCCAGCTCAACCGGCTCTGCCACCGAGATGCGGCAATGCCCGATATTGAGATCAACAGGGGCATAGAGTTCGGAATAATCAAATTCGTCAATCACGTCTGACCCAACGATGCCAATCTGCGCCGCGCCATGGGCGACAAAGGTCGCGACATCGAAAGCGCGGACGCGGATCAGGCTGAGATCGGCGTGATTGGTCGCGAATTTGAGCGCGCGGCTCTTCTCGTCGCCAAAAGCCGCTTCGGGGGTAATCCCGGCGCGCGCGAGCATCGGCAGTGCCTCTTCGAGGATGCGGCCCTTGGGGATAGCAAAGATGATTGGCTGCGACATGTCGCGCGGCCTTTACTTGGGTGGGGCATTGAGGGCAAGCTATGCCGCATGACTGATCGCATTCGCGTCGCTTTTCGCCAACAGGCGGATATCTGCCGGGCTGCCGGCTCGCCGCTTACGGCGGAAGTGCTTGTCGCGCTTGCCGAAGTTCTCGATGGATCGACGCGAACAGGGGCTCGGGTTCTCGGCTGGGAAGGCGATCCTTTGGCGGACGCGCTGCCGCTTCGCTTGGCAGGCGGGCTCCATGCGCTCGCCCGAAGCGGCAAAGATGCCGCCTTGGGGGATCTTTATGCCCAGCAAAAAGGCGATGTGCCGCGTATTTTAGTCCGGGTTTTGGACGGGTGGGATGATTGGCTGTCCGGCTGGCTTGATCGGGCTCCCCAGACCAATGAAGTCGGTCGGGCGGCCGCGCTTTGGCCCGGGATGATGCACATTGCGCGGCGCTTTGGCCCGCGGATGGAGTGGATCGAGCTTGGTGCGAGCGCGGGGCTCAACCTCATCATGGACCAATATGGCTATCGCTTCGGGGATGCCGTGGCGGGGGATCTGCGTTCGGCGTTGCAACTGGTGCCCGACTGGCAGGGCCCGCCGCCTGCGGTTGCCGATGTTATCGTGACGGATCGGATCGGGGTTGATCTGCACCCGCTCGATGTCCGTGCGCCTGGCGTGGCGGAGACGCTGCTGGCCTATATCTGGCCTGATCAGCGCGATCGCTTGACTCGGACGCAAACGGCAGTCGCGATGGCAAGCCAATCTCCCCCGCCGCTCATTGCGGGAGATGCTGTTCAGCTCCTTGGGCCGCTTTTGGCGGAACCTCAGGCCGAGGGGCGAGCACGGGTGATCTTTCACACCATCGCGCTCCAATATTTTTCGTCCGAAGGGCGGACGGCCGTGCGCGACATGATTGAAGCCGCTGGCGTGCGCGCCACGCCCGCGGCGCCGCTGGCGTGGCTCAGCCTCGAGTTTCAGACCCAAGGTGCCCCGCAAGCCGAGCTGCGCTTGCGCTGCTGGCCGGGAACAGGAGTAACGGAGACGCTGGCGCTGGTGCATCCCCATGGCGCGCAGGTCACGTGGCTTGCCGGCGCTTGAGCACCGCCGCACCTTCCTCTCATGCATCACATCAGTGTGATTCATTTAGTTGACGATCACATTTTGATGTGATCTACCGACATTTATGTCGACTCAACTCATCGAAAAGCTGCGCAAGCTTGTGACCGAAGGCGGGCTTTCCCGCTCCGGTCTCGCCCGGGCCGCTGGCCTGCATGCCAACACCTTACGGGATCTGGACCAGCCAGATTGGAACCCCACGGCGGAAACGCTTCGCAAGCTGGAATCCTATCTCTTTGCGACCGATGATGCCCCCGCCTTGGTGCCGATCGAAGAGATTATCGAAGAAGCGCGCAACGGCCGCATGTTCATCCTTGTTGATGATGAAGACCGGGAGAATGAGGGCGATCTTGTGATCCCCGCGCAGATGGCGACGCCGGATGCCATCAACTTCATGGCCACCCATGGCCGCGGGCTGATCTGCCTGACGCTTACCAAAGCGCGCGTTGATGAACTGGGGCTGGAATTGATGAGCCGCGCCAATGGCACGCGGCACGAAACCGCCTTCACCACCTCGATCGAGGCGCGCGAAGGCGTGACCACCGGTATTTCCGCTGGCGACCGGGCACGCACCGTGTCCGTCGCGATCGACGCCTCCAAGGGACGGGATGATATCGTCACGCCGGGCCATGTCTTCCCGCTCATCGCCCGCAATGGCGGCGTGCTCGTCCGTGCCGGCCATACTGAGGCCGCCGTTGATATTTCCCGACTGGCCGGGCTTAATCCGTCGGGCGTGATCTGCGAGATCATGAAAGATGACGGCACGATGGCGCGGATGGATGACCTTGTCTCCTTCGCGCGGATGCACAATCTGAAGATGGGCACGATCCGCGACCTGATCGAATATCGCCGCCGTCACGACCATCTGGTCGAATGCGTATCGGAAGCGCCTTTTGTTTCCGACTATGGCGGGGAATGGACGGCGAAGACCTATCGCAACAAGGTGGATGGGTCCGTCAACATCGTCCTGCAAAAGGGCAAGGTTGTCGCGGGTGAACCGACTTTGGTGCGGATGCACGGTATGTCGATCTTTTCGGACGTGCTGGGCGCCCCCGGCCCGCGCAAGCGCACGTTGCAGCGTGCAATGACGGAAATTGGCAAGGTCGGCGCGGGCGTGATCGTCCTCCTGATGCCGAGCGAACCCGAGCAACTGACGCGCGAAATCAGCGCCGCCAGTGGCAAGCCGACGGACATGGACCTGCGCGATTACGGCATTGGCGCGCAGATTTTGGCGGACCTTGGCATTCACGACATGGTGCTGCTCACCAATTCCCACCGCAACGTCGTGGGCATTGAAGGCTATGGCATCAACATTGTGGGCGAACGCCCGATCCCGGAGGCGTAATCATGGCCCGTTTTCTCATCGTCGAAGCCCGTTTTTATGACCATCTGAACGACATGCTTGTCGCCGGCGCCAAGGCGGCGCTGGAAGAGGCCGGGCATCAGGCAGAGGTGATCACCGTCCCCGGGGCGCTTGAGATCCCCGGCGCGATTGCCTTGGCGGCAGAAACCGGCCGCTATGATGGCTTTGTCGGTATTGGTGTCGTGATCCGTGGCGAGACCTATCATTTCGAGATTGTGGCCGGCGAAAGCGCACGCGGCATCATGGCGCTGACCATGGATGGCCTTGCCATCGGCAACGGCATCTTAACCGTTGAGAATGAGGCGCAGGCGCTGGTCCGCGCTGACCCGTCCCAAAAAGACAAGGGTGGGGAAGCGGCCAAGGCCGCCATCGCGCTGCTTGAGCTTAAAGGGCAATTTGAGGGCTAATTCCCCGAGCGAAGCTGGGCAGGATCGCAAAAGCAGGCTGTTGAGATCAGTCCTCCCCACCCCGTTCGCCCTGAGCCCGTCGAAGGGCTGTTCTTAAAAGGACGGTGCTTCGACAAGCGCAGCACGAACGGGTCAGGATAGCCCAGCGATCACGCCGCAGCTGGATAATCCGTATAGCCTTCTGGTCCGGCCGTGTACCAAGTCGCCATATTGGTTTCGGTCCATGCCTTGCCGTCGCGGATGCGCTCGACAAGGTCTGGGTTAGAGATGAACGGCCGACCATAGCTCACGGCATCTGCCGCGCCAGAGGCGACCAGCGCCGCCCCGCCTTCTGCCGTCAGATCCGAATTGAGCACCAACGGATTGGTGAAGGCCCGGCGAATAGCGGGTGATTGCTTTGGCACATCGGTGCGGCCAAAAGTGCCGTCTGGCCCCGGCTCGCGCAGTTCGAGAAAGCCGATGCCGATCTTTTGCAGCGCAGCGGCAGCGGCAGTGAACAGCGCCTCTGGATTGCTATCATCCACGCCTTGGGAGTCACCATTGGGCGAGAGGCGGACGGAGACGCGGTCCGCCCCCCAGACGCTGGCGACGGCGGCGGTAACTTCGGTCGTCAACCGGATGCGGTTTTCAATCGAGCCGCCATAATCATCATCGCGGAAGTTTGAGTTATCGCGGAGGAACTGGTCGAGCAGATAGCCATTGGCGCTGTGGATCTGGACGCCGTCAAAGCCCGCTTTTTTGGCATTTTCGGCGGCCTTCACATAATCACTGATAACGCGCGGCAGTTCATCCAGCCGCAGCGCGCGGGCTTGTTCCAGCGGCTGTTTGCCGGTTGCAGTATAGGCATGGCCCGGCCCAGTCGTGGCCGACGACGATACGCCTGGCGCGCCATTGTTGAAGCTGGAATGGACGAGCCGACCCATATGCCAAAGCTGAAGGATGATGCGCCCGCCCGCCTTGTGGACGGCGTCCGTAATCGGTTTCCAGCCGTCCGTCTGTGCGTCGGTCCAGATACCGGGGGCTGAGGGCCAGCCGAGCCCTTCTTGCGAAATGCCCGTCGCTTCGGAAATGATAAGACCCGCCGAGGCGCGCTGCTCATAATAAAGCCGCATCAGATCATTCGGGACATGCCCCGGGCTCGCACGGCCGCGGGTGAGCGGTGCCATCAGGATCCGGTTCGGGCAATGAATGGCCCCAAGATCAATGGGATCAAAAAGATTGGACATGGGCTCCCCTCGTCTGTTGCTTTGTGAGTCGGGCTTCGGGATATGGAGGCAATGGGGAACGCGCAACTGCAACCTTCGCGGGGGGAAAAAGATATGGCCGGTCGATGGGCGGTGCTATTGGCCCTGCTGCTCGGCAATTTCGCCCTCGCTTTCGGCCCGTGGCTGGTGCGCCATGCCGATGTCGGGCCGAGTGCATCTGCGATGTGGCGCATGGCGCTTGCGACGCCTGTGCTGTTTGCGATCGCCGCCGCGCGGGGCCAGCCGCTCGTGCTGCCGGGGCGGGGCCTTTATTTGACGATGATTTTTTCGGGGCTTTTCTTCGCCGTTGATCTCGCAGCGTGGCACATCGGCATCTTGATGACGAAGATGGGGAACGCGACCTTGTTCGCCAATGCCGCGAGCCTGTTCTTCCCGATCTGGGGCTATCTCATCGCGCGAAGCTTGCCGAGCCGTCGGGAAGGGGCTGCTTTCGCGCTCGCGGCGTTGGGGGCGGTCCTGCTGGTTGGCCGCTCGGCGGAGCTCAGCCGGGAGCATCTGTTGGGCGATATGCTCTGCCTCGCGGCTGGCCTTTGCTATACGGGCTATCTCGTGCTGATCGCCGGCGCACGGGAGAAGCTGCCCAGCTGGACGCTGCTCAGCTGGTCAACGCTGGCGACGATCCTGCCGCTGCTTGCCATTGCCGCCGCGTTGGGGGAACAGATTATGCCGACAAACTGGACGCCGGTGATCGCGCTCGCGGTGGTGAGCCAGCTTTTGGGGCAGGGGATGATGGTGTATGCGCTTGGTCGTGTGACGCCCTTGGTGTTCGGGCTCGCGCTTCTCACCCAGCCGATTGTCTCGGCTGCGATGGGCTGGTTCAGCTATGGTGAGACATTGGCGCCGCTCGATGTGGCGGGCGCAGTGATGATCGGGCTGGCACTCATCTTGGTGCGCCAGCCCGACTCATCAAAGGGTAATTAACCCAGATTTGCCGCGATCATGCAGTAGAGCATCGGGATGCTCAGCAGCGTGTTGGTGCGGCTGAACATCATCGCCGTTGACGCTGCCTTCGCCTTTGTCGCGTCATCCGCTTCGACGATGCCCAACGCCTTTTTCTGGTTCGGCCAAATGATGAACCAGACGTTGAACGCCATCACCAAAGCCAGCCACATGCCAATGCCGATCAGCAGCATGCCGCCTTCGCCCTGAAGCATCAGCGCCTGCGCCAGATAGCCTGCGCGCCATGCGATGATCAGGCCCGTCAGCACCGTCAGCGCCGCGCCCCAGCGGAACCAGAACAGCGCTTCCGGCGCAATGTACTTCGACACTGCCGGCTTCAGCTCAGCCGGAATCTTGGGCATTGTCGGGATTTGGGTGAAGTTGAAATAATAGAGGTGCCCAATCCACAAGATGCCGAAAAAGACGTGCAGCCAGCGAATTGTTTGCTGTTCCAGATCTCCATTAGGAGCGATCGAGAAAATAATGGCAAGCGCGACGACCAGGCCTACCGCCAGGACCGCGTTCAAGTTTCCGAAAAATTTGGCCATTGAGACGACCCCCATAAGTTGATGCATTGATTGACGTCGCGTTCCTAACACCCCATCTGGACTCTGTCACCTGATTGCTGGGAAGGCGTTTTGTTCGTGGCCATTGCGATTGAAGATTTGACCCTGGATGAATTGCGGCCCTTGCTGGCGGCAGCATTGCCCGCGGATGCGGCGTTTGACGGCTGGACTGAGGCAGCGCTCGCGGCAACAGCTGCGCGGCTCGGGATCGATCTAGAGGTTGCCCAGCTCGCCTTTCCGGGTGGCGCAACCCAGATGATCGAGGCGTGGTTCGCGAGTGTGGATTCAGCGATGCTCGCGGCACTGGCTCCCGAGAAACGGGCCGAGATGAAGATCCGGGATCGGATTACAGCACTTGTTGAAGCCCGGCTTGCGGCGCTGGCACCGCATCGCGAGGCGCTGCGCCGGGCGCAGGCCGTCCTTGCCAATCCGCGTCACGCCCCGCTCGCGGCGCGGCTAGGCTGGCGTGCGGCTGACCAGATGTGGCGTGCCGCTGGGGACACGGCGACAGACTATAATCATTACACCAAGCGCGCCATCTTGAGCGGGGTTTATACGGCGACCCTCATGATCTTCGTCAATGACGAGAGCGAGAATTGGGCGGAAACCCGTGCCTTTCTCGCGCGGCGCATTGAAGGGATCATGCGGTTTGAAAAGGCCAAGGCAAAATGGACTTCAGGCGGAGATCGCCATTTCAGCATGGCGCGTTTTTTGGGCCGGCTTCGGTATCCAGCCATATGATGGAGACTCGCTTTTCTTGCGCGTAAATGATAATCAATTGCAACTGAACGTCATATCACTGGATTGCCCGTGCACCTCGACTCTTTGCCGCTGAACAGCATTGCCCGGATTACCGGCATAGACTGGGCCATGCTTGGCGATGCCGAGGCGCACCGGCTGCGCTGTTTGGGCTTTGATGAAGGGGTGGAGGTAGAGCCTCTCCATCGGGGCTGGTTCCTCTTTCGCGATCCATTGGCCGTGCGGGTCGGGCGGATGACGGTGGCGATTCGTGCCGCGCATGCTGCCGCCGTCCAGGTGACCCCGTTATGAGCACGCTGCCGCTGGTTGCGCTTGTCGGCAATCCCAATGCCGGCAAGAGCGCGCTGTTCAATGCGCTCACGGGTGCGCGCCAGAAAACGGGCAATTATCCGGGCGTGACGGTGGAGCGGCATTCGGGCCGCGTCTCTTTGGCGGATGGCCGCCCCGCTGAGCTGGTTGATTTGCCCGGCACTTATAGCCTCACCCCAAGCAGCCCCGATGAAGCGGTCACCCGCGACGTCGTGCTGGGTCGCCAAGCGGGCGAACGACGGCCTGCGGCGCTGATCATCGTTGTTGATGCGGGTAACCTCGATAATCATCTGCGCTTTGCGATGGAGTTGATCGCCTTAGGCCTGCCCTGTGTGGTCGCACTCAATATGATAGACCTTGCTGAGCGGGATGGCCTGACGCTCGATGTGGCGCGCCTCTCGCAAGACTTGGGAGTGCCTGTTGTGCCGACCGTTGCCGTGCGTCGGCGTGGGCTGGATGATCTGCGCGCGCAGCTGACAGAGGTGGTCGCCGCCGGGTCTAAGGCTGCACCGGAAGATGCGCCCGCGGCCGACCCGGCGCAGCTCCGCCAATCGGCGCGCAAGATTGCGCAGGCCGCGATCGTTGAGGAACGCGCCGGACGGCGCATCACCCGGCGGATTGATGCTGTTGTGCTCCATCCAGTCATGGGACCGTTGATCCTTTTTGCGACGCTGTTTGCGATGTTCCAGCTCGTCTATGCGGCGGCCGAGGGGCCTGTTGACCTGATCGAAGGCTGGCTCGGCCATTTGTCAGATGGGGTGCGGGCCAGCCTGCCCGACACGCTGCTGCGTTCCGCGCTGATCGATGGTGTGATTGCGGGCGTTGGCGCAGTCATTGTCTTTCTCCCGCAAATCCTGGTGCTCTTTGCCTTCATCCTGCTGCTTGAGGCATCGGGCTATATGGTGCGGGCGGCGTTCATTATGGACCGGCTGATGGCAGGTGTGGGCCTGTCGGGCCGAGCGTTCATTCCGCTCTTGTCTTCTTTTGCCTGTGCCGTGCCTGGCATTATGGCGACCCGCACTGTCGAAGACCCGAGGGACCGGCTGACGACGATCCTCATCGCGCCGCTGATGACCTGCTCGGCGCGGCTACCCGTTTATGCCGTGATCATCGGCGCGTTCATCCCCAATCGCGCGGTGGCGCCGGGTATTGGCTTGCAGGGGCTTGTTCTTTTCGGCCTCTACCTGGCCGGCATTTTGGGCGCGATGGCCGCCGCCATCCTCATCCGACGGACGATGGTGCCGGGGCGGAGTTTGGGCTTCATGATGGAAATGCCGCGTTATCAACTCCCCAACATCAAAGACTTGGCACTCGGTTTGTGGCAACGTGCAGCAGCCTTTTTGCGCCGTGCCGGGACGATTATTGCACTGACCACGCTCGTTCTTTGGGCGCTGCTCAGCTTTCCGCAGGTGCCGCAAGGTTCCCCCAAGAGCCAGATTGATCATTCTATTGCAGGGCGGATCGCGAACGGTCTGGAAGTCGTTGTCGCGCCGATTGGGTTTAACCGGGACATGGCGCTGGCGCTGATCCCCGCCATGGCCGCGCGCGAAGTTGCAGTGTCGGCTCTGGCGACAACCTATGCGGTCGAGTCGTCAGATGACGCGGCAACAGAACAAGGTTTGCGGGAGCGGCTGCGCGCAGGCTGGACGGTGCCGATGGCGCTGGCCTTCCTCGCTTGGTTTGTCTTTGCGCCACAATGTATTTCGACGATCGCCGTGGTCCGGCGCGAGACAAATGGATGGAAATGGCCTGCAATCATGGTGACCTATCTGTTCGCGCTGGCATATGTCGCGGCAGGCGTTACATATTGGGTCGCAACAGCTTTGGGATTTTGAGGGGAAGATAATGGCGGGGAGCGTCAACAAGGTCATTCTGGTCGGTAATCTGGGGAAAGACCCGGAAGCGCGGTCGATGAATAATGGGGGGGAAGTGGTGAGCTTCACGCTCGCAACCTCGGAAACATGGAATGACCGCGACGGCAATCGGCAGGAAAAGACCGAGTGGCACAATGTCGTGATCTTCAACGAAAATCTGGGCCGCGTTGCGAAGAATTATCTGCGCAAAGGCCAAAAGGCCTATATCGAAGGCCAGCTCCAAACCCGCAAATGGACCGATCAGAACGGCAATGATCGCTACACGACCGAAGTCGTGCTGCAGCGCTTCCGCGGTGAACTCGTCCTCCTGTCTGGCCGCGAAGGGGGCGGACAAGGGGGCGGCATGGGCGGCGGCAACCAGTTTAGCGGCGGCGGGCAATCCGGCGGCCAGCTGGGCGGCGGTGCGTCATCTGGTGGCTTTGGCGGCAGCAATTTTGGCGGGGGCAGCTCTGCTCCCAGCCCGTTCGATAGCGATCTGGACGACGACGTCCCGTTTTGATCTGGGGTTCAGGCCTGCGTCTTGAACGGCGTAAAGTCTGTACCTTCATCAAACAGATCGACGCCCTCGTGGCGCTTGAGCCGATTGACGACGACATAGGTGGCGGGGGTCAGCACAACCTCCCAGCTGACCTTGAGCAGCCAGTTGGTCACAAGCACCGTCAGCACCTGACTATTCTCCCACACGCCCCAAAAGGCGAGCGGGTAAAAGATCAGGCTGTCCACGCCCTGACCAAAAATCGTAGAGCCGATTGTCCGGCTCCACAGATGCTTGCCCTGCGTCCAGATTTTCATCCGCGCGAGCACATAGGAATTGACGAACTCGCCCGCCCAAAAGGCGATGATGGATGCAAAGACGATGCGCGGCACTTGCCCGAACACGCTTTCATAGGCAGCCTGGCCCCCCCAGCCGGGGGCCGGGGGCAGCGAGACAACGACCCAGCTCATAAACGCCATGAAAAGCAGTGCGGAAAAGCCCACCCAGATGCAGCGACGGGCGCGGGCATAGCCATAAACTTCGGTCAGCACGTCGCCAATCACATAGCCCAGCGGGAAAAAGAGGATGCCAGCCCCAAATTCCCACCCGCCAAACGACGCGACCTTCGCTGCGCCGATTACGTTCGACAGCAGCAAAATGGCGACAAAGGCGGCCATCACCACATCAAAGCTGCGGAACTGATGGACGGTGGCCGCGTTGACGGCGCGCAGATCGGATGAGCTCATCACAACACCTTAGTCCCGCCGCGCTATTTGGCAATTGGCGGTGATATGGGGCGTACCGGTCCGCAGGCGAGGGTGCCGACCCACACGCCGCGATACCAGCGGCAGGATCGCATTGGCCAGGCGTCCAAGCGGGGTGGGTGCGTGCGGGCGGCGCTCTCCCGCGCGCGGTTGTAGATCCAGATGACCGCACCGTCCGGGCCTGCGATGGCCGCAAGGCGGGCATTGCCATCCTCCCTCGGGCGCAGCTGGACGATCTTGGTCGGGAGCGGGCGCCCCGCGCGTTCTAGGAAAAAACTGCCCAGCTTCGCGAGCGAGGCGGGAGCAAGGATCGGCGATGATGGATGGTCCCAACTAAAGACCAACTGGGTGGCGCTGCTCTGCGCGACATGCGCGCTGGCCTTGGCAAAACCATAGCTCGTCTTTGCTTCCAGCTGGGTACGCAACGCGGCGACATCAAGGCTGAGGACGTAGAGCGTCAATAGCCCAAGGCCACGCCACTTACCCCAAGCGGCGTCAGCGCGGATTGCATAGATCAGGCCCAACAAAAGCGCGGGCACGAACGGTACAAGATACCGATCGGTCAGCATCGGCCGCATGCTTCCCAAAAGCAGCTCGATGCCCAGCGCCAAAAGCCCGCAGACGATCAGGACGATACATGCGGCGCGTTCGGCGCGCGCCGGCGTTGATCCCCGGCCTGCGAAAAGCGCTGTGAGGATCAGAAAAGCGACCAGTCCCGCCCACATCCAACTCGCAAAGCCAAAGGCATAGCGGAGAAAGCTGCTGCCCAGCGAGGCCGTCAGCGGCTCGTACCAGGCGATATCCGGCCGGGCATAATCGGCCAGCCGCGGTGCGTGGATGGCGAGCCAGCCAAAAGCGGGAACAAATGCCAGCGCGGCGGGCCAAAGGCGCAGCGCCGTCTTTTTATGCCATGCTAATAGCGCCAGACCCTGCAACCCGCCAATCAGCAGCGCATGATAATGGGTCAGCCCGGCAAGGCTTGCCAACAGCGCCCATCGCCATGCAGCGGGACGGGTGGGTGTGACCATGAGGTGCAAAAAGGCAATGGCCTGGCCGACTGATAGGAAGAACAACAGGCCATAGCCGCGCGCATCGAGCGCAATCTCCATCCCCGGGGCCCAAAGGCACAACAGCACCAGCCAAATCAGCCGTGCTCGGTGCGAAAGTCCAGGCACCTGCACTAAGAGCGGCAGTAACGCCGCCAGCGCCATGAAGATAAGGCTGGGCAGTCGCAACGCGATGTCGCTCGCGCCGAAGAACGATGTCCAGACTGCCATCACAGCATAATAAAAGGGTGGGTTACAATCGAGCCACGCTTCTCGCCAGAAGGACGTCCAGTCCGGCTGGGTGGCGATCATCCCGGTCCAGGTCTCATCTAGCCAGAGCGGCAGGCCGTGGCCCAGCCGGACGCGAAAGGCCATCGCCGCGAGCACTGCACCAAGCCCAAGCGCGAGCACCGGCCATGGGGGCCGCGCCATCTGCGTGTGATCGGGGCTGCTTGTGCGGGTTCCCATTGCTTCCATCTGGCCGGAAAATCGCCCGATGTCACGGGCCGCGTGCGAAGACGGTTCCGCTCTCCCAAGAAATCAGCTATCCCCATCTCAGCGCGCGCCCGTAGCTCAGTTGGATAGAGCACGAGCCTTCTAAGCTTGGGGCCGCAGGTTCGACTCCTGCCGGGCGCGCCATTTACGAACAAAATCGCGGCATCGTGCTTGGCCCCGCTGGGCGGTAGGCAAGTCCTCTCCGGCGCGCGTCTCAGCAGAGCAGAAGCACAGGTGCTTCAACTGACTCCCGAAACGCTGCCATGAAACGCGCCGCAGTCGCGCCATCGATTACGCGGTGATCAAAGCTTGCTGTTGCCGCCATGATCGTCGCAAGCGCAATTTGCCCATCGACTTTCCAGGGCTGTTCAATGCCCGCTGCGACGCCGAGGATGAGGGCTTGAGGCGGGTTGATGACGGGAAACATCTCGTCAATCCCGAACATGCCTAGGTTCGAAATTGAGGCTGTTCCGCCCTGCCAGTCTTCAGGCTTTAATTGACCTGCTCGTGCTTTCTCCGCCAATGCTCTGCTCTGTGCCGCGATGGCAGACAGGCTCAAAACGCCCACATCGCGCAGCACCGGGGTTACGAGACCGCCATCGATCGCCACCGCCATAGAAATATCGACGCGCTGAAAGTGATGGATGCTCTCGCCGCCAAACTGCACATTCACATCAGGAACAAGCATCATGGCGCGGGCCATGGCCTTGATCAGCATATCATTGACCGAAAGCTTGACCCCTGTTGCCGCAAGGTCGGCATTGATTTTCGATCGCAGGGTGAGCAGCGGATCGAGCCGACAGCGCGCCGTAAGGTAGAAATGCGGCACGTGTTGCTTTGACTCAGTCAGCCGGCGCGCAATGGTTTTGCGCATTTCGGTCAGGCGCTGGGTTTCGGCCGGGACGCCGATCGGTGGTGGCGCAATAGCGACTGCAGCAAGAGCCGCCGGCGCTGGGCGCGTGGCGTGCCCGACGGCGCGGCGCGGGGCTAGCCCGAGATCGGCGGAGATAATTTTTCCGCGCGGCCCCGTCCCCGATATGGCGGCCAGATCGATGCCGAGCGCGCCTGCGAGGCGGCGGGCCAATGGTGTTGCCCGAGGATCTGGGGAGACAGCAATGGGCTGGGTAATGGTGGAGGCCGCCTCGGCGCCGGAATGGGCTGCTTGTGGCGCTGGTTGTGGCGCTGGTTGTGGCGCTGGTGCGATTTGGGGCAAGGCATCGTCGTCTGCCGCAGCGAGCAGGGCAATGGCGGCCCCCACCTTCACATCAGAGTGGCCACCTTCCACCAATAAGGCTGCGATCCGGCCATCCTCTTCGGCCTCTAACTCCATTGTTGCCTTATCTGTTTCGATCTCGGCGATAACATCGCCGGCCTTGAATGCGTCGCCCACGCCTACAAGCCATCGGGCGAGCGTGCCTTTTTCCATGCTCGGCGATAGCGCGGGCATTTTGAGTTCAGCAGTCACGGTCAATTTCCGATGAAGAGTTCGGCTGCCGCGTCGATGATCGCGTCAGCATCGAGGCGATACGTCCGGTACAGGTCAGGCAGATCTCCCGTTTGGCCGAAACGATCGACACCAAGCGGGCTCACCCGCATGCCGTGGACGCCGCCGAGCCAAGACAGAGCGCCGGGGGAGCCATCGATCACGGTCACAAGACCTGCTCCAGGCGCGAGTTCGCCCAGGAGGCGCTCGATATGGCTCGAGCCTTGACCGCCTGCCCAACGCGCGGCGCGCGCGGCTGACCAGTCCCGATGGAGCACATCGGGCGACGTGACGCTGAGCAGACCTAGGCCAGGAATATCATCCACCAATTGGGTCCAGGCATCCAGTGCCTCGGGCGCGATTGCCCCGGTATAAACAAGGGCCGCTTCTGCGCCCGGAGCCGGACGGCGGAGCCAATAGGCACCGTTAAGGGCGTCTGCTTCCCATGCGCTATCAGGCCGCTCAATCTGCGGAATTTGCCGCGTCGATAGTCTGAGATAAACCGACGACCCATCCGGCTGCTGCATAAAGTCAAATGCCCAGCGCATGATGAGCGCGACCTCATCGGCATATGCCGGTTCAAAATAAGCGAGATTTGGTTGGCCCATGCCGATCAAAGGCGGATTGATCGATTGGTGCGCCCCGCCTTCCGGTCCGAGCGTTAGTCCGGATGGCGTGCCAACCAGCAGAAAGCGCGCATCAGAATAGCAGCCATAGTTCAATGCATCGAGCCCACGGGCGATGAACGGATCATAGACGGTGCCCACTGGCAAAAGCCGCGTGCCAAAATGGGGGGCAGATAGGCCGAGCGCGGTCAGGGCGAGGAAAAAATTGGTTTCCGCAATGCCAAGCTCAATATGTTGCCCAGCGGCATGTGCCGCCCATTTTTGAGCAGAAGGGATTTTGGCAGCACGAAAGACATCCGCCATTTCAGCGCGGTGAAACAGCCCTCGTTGGTTAACAAAGGCACCCAAATTGGTCGTTTGGGTGACGTCCGGTGCGGTCGTGACGATGTGATCGGCAAAGCTGCCCTCCGATTTTGCAAGGTCGAGCAGAATATTGCCAAAGGCGGCCTGGGTTGATTGTGTCTCACCCGCCGGCACGGCAAAGCGCGCCGGAACCGCAATAGCTTGGGCATTGGGTTCGGCTGGTTTATCTGCAAGCGCGCTCTGTGCAATAAAGGCCTTGAGCTGGGCGGCCTGATGATCATCAAGCCCCCCAAAAACATCCCATTCATGCCCTTCTGGAATGTTCATCGATGCGCGCAATTGCTCAATCTGCGCTGGGTTCATCATGCCGGAGTGATTGTCCTTATGGCCAGCAAGGGGCAAGCCATAGCCCTTCACGGTATAGGCAATGAACAGCGTCGGGCGGTCATCTTGCGCGTTGTCAAACGCTGTCATCAGGGTTTCGATGCAATGCCCGCCCAAATTGGTCATCAGATGTGCAAGGCCATCGTCGTCAAAGCTTTTGAGGAGCTTGCCGACATGTGGATGATCGCCAATGTCCGCCTCCAGGCGTGCGCGCCAAGCGGCGCCGCCCTGATAGGTCAAAGCGGCAAATTCGGCATTCGGGCAGGCATCAATCCAGTCAGAAATAGTTTGCCCACCCGGCTTGGCAAAAACTTCGCGCTGAAGCTTGCCGCTTTTGAGCGTGATGACGCGCCAGCCGCAGGTTTCAAAGATATCGTCGAACCGACGAAACATGCGGTCAGCAGTTGTACTGTCGAGCGACTGCCGATTATAATCGACGATCCACCAGCAATTGCGGATATCGTGCTTGAACCCTTCGATCAGGCACTCATAAATATTGCCTTCGTCCAGTTCAGCATCGCCCATCAGGGCGATCATTCGCCCGGCGTCATCCTCGGCCATATGGCCATGGGCGATCATATAATCCTGAACAAGGCTTGAAAAAGCCGTAATGGCCACCCCCAGCCCGACCGACCCTGTCGAAAAATCCACCGGGATTTTGTCTTTGGTGCGTGAGGGGTAGCTTTGTGCGCCGCCCAATGCGCGGAAGCGCTGAAGTTGTTCGAGGCTTTGCTGCCCGAGCATGTAGTGAATGGCTTGCAGCACTGGCCCGGCATGGGGCTTCACGGCAACTTTATCTTGCGGGCGCAGTGCGTGGAAATAGAGCGCGGCCATGATCGCCGTCATCGACGCGCAGCTTGCCTGATGGCCGCCAACCTTCAGCCCATCCCGCTTTTCACGGATATGATTTGCATTGTGCACTGTCCATGATGACAGCCACCGCAGGCGCGCATCGATCGTCTCAAGCGCCGCCACCTTCTCAGCGAGCGGGTTAATTGTCTTCACGGCCATTGGCTTCTCCCAAGGATATGACCAGAGACTAGCCTAACCTTACGGGGCATGTCCTTGCAAAATAGTCCACATCTCTCGATAAAAGAGGCATAAACATCCAAAATAAATTATATGGAGAGCATAAAATGCCAATATCAAATCTTGATCCGATTGACCGGCGCATTTTGGAAGAGCTGCAGGCCAATGGCCGCATCACCAATCAGGAACTTGCTGATCTGGTCGGCCTCTCGCCCAGCCCCTGCCTGAGACGGGTGCGGCAGCTTGAGGCAGAGAACGTGATTGCACGCTATGTTGCCTTGATCGACCCCGAAGCGATGGGCCTGTCGGTGACGGCATTTGTCAGAATTCGCCTCGATCAGCAGGACGACCGACATCTGGCCGAGTTTGAAGCAGCGGTGGCCGGCTTTCCCGAGGTGATGGAATGCTATTTGATGACCGGGGAAGCCGATTATCAATTGCGCGTATTGGTGACGTCACTCGGCGCCTTTGAGGACTTCCTGCGCCATCGGCTCACCCGAGTTCCCGGCGTCGCCAATGTGACGACTAGCTTTGCGTTGCGCCCTGTTATCTACAAAACGGCGCTTCCTCTGTTGGACTAAATGGGCGCTACCGACCCTGCCATTGGGGCGGGCGCCCTTCTGCGAAGGCACGTGGTCCTTCGAGCGCATCTTCGGAGGCGAGCATCGTCCCATAAGAGGGGATCGCTCCGCTGCGCATCAGGTGATAGCCTTGAGCGACGTCTAGTCCATCAGTCGCGCGCAGGATGTCGCGGGCGGCGGTAATGGCAAGGGGCGCGGCGCGGGCGATTGTTTCGGCCAAGTCCAGCGCGCTCGATATCAACTCCTCTGGCGACGCAACCCGGTTGACCAGACCCAGCGTCAACGCCTCATCGGCCTCAAGTCGTCGGCCGGTGAGGATCATCTCGCGCGCGAGCCGGGCCGGTATGGCCTTGGGCAGCCGCAACAGCCCGCCGGAATCGGGCAACATCCCCAGCTGAGCTTCTGGCAGCCAAAATCGGGCCTCTGTACTCGCGACGATCAGATCGGCCGCCAGTGCCAGTTCAAACCCGCCGCCCACAGCCAAGCCATTGACGGCGGCGATGACTGGCTTGGTCAGGCTGAAATATTCGGTCAGGCCGGCAAAGCCGCCGGGACCATGATCGGCGTCGACCGCTTCGCCCTCATTCGCGGCACCCAGATCCCAGCCTGCTGAAAAAAACCGCCCGGTGCCGGTGATGATCCCGACCCGGAGCGCGGGATCATCGTTCAAGGTTTTGAAGGCGGCATAGAGCTCCAGGCTGGTGGCGACATCGATGGCATTGGCCTTGGGTCTGTTCAGCGTGATGATCAGCACATCGGCGCGGCGGTCGAGCAGAACAGCAGTCATGATACAGGCTCCTTCATCCGGATCAGCGCATCCACCGCGACGGCGCCCTGTGGCCGGGCAAGCAGCGGATTAACGTCGAGCTCCTCCAGCCGATCTCCATGCGCGCAGGCAAAATCGGCTATGGCTTCAATAGCATCGATCAAAGCGGTTAGGTCGCATCCAGCGCGGCCGCGATATCCCGCCAAGATTCCGAATAGCGGGAGGCGTTGCAGCGCGACCTCAATCTCCGCGCGGCTGGCGGGGAGGAGGAGTTGCTCCACCTGACGCAGTAATTCGACAAAAATACCCCCGGCCCCCAAGGTCAGGAACAGGCCAAATTGGGGATCCCGACCCACACCAACAATCAATTCGGCAACCGTGTCGCTGACCATTTCCTCTATCAGAAAGGCGTCGCCAAGGCCTGCCATGCGCCGCGCGGCGGCCAGCAATTCGGTCCGGCTGGTAAGGCGCAGCGCGACACCGCCAAGCTCTGTCTTGTGCGCCAGATCGCTCCCCACTGCTTTCAGGACAAGCGGGAAGGGAGCGGGCAAGGCAGCATCATCATCGGCGCATAGTTTTTCCAGCGCTGCCAAGCTCAGCAGACGTCCGCGCGGGATGGGGACGCCCGCTGCGGATAAGGCCGCCTTGCTGCGGACCTCATCCCATGTTGCGACAGGGGATGGAGGATCGGCAACGGCGTCCGGAAGGGCTGGCGGTACGGGGCCAGACCATGCCGCGCCAATCGCCGCTGCTGCGGCAACAGCTTGTAACGCCTCTGAAAGTCCGGCGGCGGGAACAATGCCTTGGGCGATCAACTGATGGGCGACTGCTTCTGGCAGATTTTCCGCCAGCGCACTTGCCACAATCCGCACCGTGCCAGCAGACGCAGGACAGGCCTGTGCAGCGGCCAGAAAGGCGCTGATCGTCACATCCCAATCGGGGTGGATGCAGCGGTCAGAACGCGGGAAATCTAGGATGAGCAGCGAGGCTTCAAAATCTGCCTGCAACAGCGCGGTAAAGCAGGCTGTCTGCGCCGTTGCGTCGCCCCAGATATAGGTATGGTAATCGAGCGGATTGGCGACATGCACGCGCGGCCCCAGAATGCTTTCCAATGTGGCCTGAACGGCGGGTGGGAAGTCCGGCGTTTCCAGCCCCGCCCGCTCTGCAAGGTCTGCTGTCAGCGAGGCCTCGCCGCCCGAGCAGCTGGCGCTGGTCACGCGCTTGCCGCGCAACGGCCCGCTCACATGAAGCAGCTTCAGCGTTTCCAGAAAGGTCGCCGGATCATATGCGCGCGCGACACCATAGCGCGCGAATAAGGCATCGCACAGCGCATCGGCCCCGGCGAGCGAACTGGTATGGGACAGGGTCAGGGCGGCGCCCTTCGCCGATGCGCCGGTTTTCAGGGCGACGAGCGGGATGCCGGCGGCGCGCGCCGCCAGACAGGCTTCGGAAAAGCGGGCGACCGACCCCAGCCCTTCCAGATGCAGGCCGATCGCACTGACGCGGTCGTCCTGCAGCAGCGCTTCGATCAAATCGGCCGGTGTCACATCCGCGCAATTGCCGACCGAGATGACATAGCCGATGGGCAGCCCGCGCGCCTGCATCGTGAAGTTGAGCGCGAGGTTGCCGCTCTGGCTGATGATCGCCACCCCGCGGCCCGTGTCGATCGGTACACAGCCATGCTGGTCAGGCCAAAGTGCCACCCGGTCGAACAGGTTGAGCATGCCATAGCAATTTGGCCCGACCAGCGGCACGCCAGCGGCGGCGGCGATCAGTTCGGCCTGACGTTGCTGGCCCTCCTCGCCGCTTTCCGCAAAGTCTGACGCGTAACAGATGGCGCCACCGGCGCCGGCAAGTTCGCTCGCCAGCGCGATCGTGGCGGGTGCCGGGGCCGCCAGAAAGACAGCATCGGGCGCCTCAGGTAACGTCGCGATGTCTGGAAAGCAGGGGATGTCTCCCATCGTCTCCCGTTTGGGATTGACGGGCCAGATGGGCCCCTTGAATCCCAATGCCCGGCATTGGCGCACCGCTTCTTCCGCGGCTTTGCCGCCGACAATGGCCAGACTGCGCGGGCGCAACAGGCGCGCCAGCCGATCTCCCTTGGTTCCAACCGCGCTCATGCCTCTAGCGGACGGAGCAAGGCGCGGCTGATGATGTGACGCTGGATCTCGCTGGTGCCATCCCAGATCCGCTCGACCCGGGCATCCCGCCAGAACCGCTCAATAGGGAGTTCATCCATCAACCCCATACCGCCGAAAATCTGCAGCGCATTGTCGGTGACACGGGCCAAGGCTTCGGACGCGAACAGCTTGGCCATGGCGGCATCGGTATCCGTCATCATGCCCTGATCATCCTTCCACGCGGCGCGCAACGTAAGGAGCTCCGCTGCTTCCAGCTCCGTCTTCATATCGGCGAGCTTGAATCCAGTACCCTGGAATTTGCCGATGGCTTGACCGAATTGCTTGCGCGTCGCGGCCCATTGTGTCGCCATTTCAAGCACGCGCTGGCCCCGGCCTACCGATGTCGTCGCCACCTGTAAGCGGGTGGAACCAAGCCATTGGCCCATCAGCTCAAAGCCCTTGTCGAGTTCCCCCAATAGACTGGAGGCGGGCACGCGGCAGTCTTCAAAAATCAGTTCGCACTGGTGGTAGCCGCGGTGCGACACGCATTTCGGCCCGCGTCGCCGGGTCAGCCCCGGCGTATCAAAGTCAATCAGGAAGCAGCTAATCGTGTTGCGGCCACCTTGCGCGCCCGTGGCGGCGCACAGGATGACAAAATCCGCGACATCAGCATGGCTGATGAAATGCTTGGTCCCGTTGATTACAAAGTCATCGCCATCGCGCCGCGCAAAGGTCCGCATGGACCGCACGTCTGACCCCGCATCGGGTTCCGTCATGGCAAGGCAATCATGCCGCTCCCCTCGGATCGTCGGGAGAAGATATTCCTCAATCTGGCTGCCTTGGCACCCGCGCAGAATGTTGCTCGGCCGCGCAATGACCATTTGCAGGCCATAAGAGGCGCGGCCCAGTTCACGTTCCATCAGCGTGGTGTCGAACGTACCGAGCCCGCCGCCGCCCAATTCGGCAGGCATATTGACGGCGTAAAGCCCCAGTGCTTGGGCCTTGCGCTGAATGTCCGCGGCTAATTCGGCAGGGACATTGTCGGTCTCTTCAACCAGCTTTTCATGCGGATAGAGTTCGGTCTCGACAAAGCGCCGGACTGTTTCGACGAGCATCTGTTGCTCGGAGGAGAGGTCAAAATGCATCAGCTTGGGTTCCGTTTAATGGCGATGTTGCGCCCGGCCTGAGCGGGGCGTGGGAGGGTGGCGTGGGCGGCGAGGACGGCTTGAACGCGCGCCTGAAGCTCTGGCGGCATCGGCGCACTGCGCCCCGCTGCCATATCGACATGCACGAGCATCTGTTCCCCCGTTGCCAGCAGCTCTCCGGTTTCTGCATTGTGCATGGTGTGGAAGATGTGGAGCCGCTTCTCATCGGCATCCAAGAGCTGGAGTGAGAGATTGAGAGGATCGCCCAGATGCGCCTCGGCAAGGTTGAAAATCATGGTCTGGATGGTGAACAGTGAATGCCCGGCCGCGCGATAGGCTTCGTCGATCCCAATCAGACGAAAAAAGGCGTCTGACTGATCCCCAAAGGCGAGGAGATAGCAGGACTCGCTCATATGCCCATTATAGTCGACCCAGTCGCGCGGTACGGTGGGGCAGATCAAGTGTAGCGGTGCGGCAATAGGCTCTCCCGGATTAATGGCGCGCGCTGGAACACCTTCCAGCGGAGTCCGCAGCCCGTGCTCAACTGCCTCATGACGGGTGTCCTGGGTCATTTCGCTTTGCCCTCTTGGCGCTGCCACGCGCAGATGCCGAGGGTCGCGCCAGCGGTTAACTGCGCCGGGGTGACGAGGCCAGGCATCAGCCGGGCACGGCCGTTGGCACAGACCAGCGTCTTGTCGCCATGCCCCGCGACATCGAGCAGCAATTGATCCCAATGACGGTACTGCACATCATGGCCTTCGCCGGGGTAGCGCCGGAAGGTGACCTTGGCGGCGACTTTGCTGGCCCAATAATCACCCTGGCTGGGTGGGACGAGCCGGTCTGCTTCGCCATAATAAAAATAGGCTGGTGCGGGAAAGGCAGCGACCGGCGCCGGCGCGTCGCAGAACCGGCGATACTCACGCACCACCCCCCGCACATCGCCACGCTGTCCCGCGATGAAAAAGGCTCGCGCGCCTTCATCTGCGGTGCGGTCGACAAAGCCGGGGACTTTCGATGCCACCCCTTCCGGTGGCATCGCCCAGAAGACTCGCGGTGCGCCAACCTGTGCGGCCAGCCCGTCGCGCAGCGTCGTGTCATCCGCGGCGCAGGCAGGGCTAGAGGAGGGCGCGGACGCAATCGCGGCAAGCATGTGCCACGAGGTCACCCGCTCTGGCATGGCGGCCGCAATATGCCCGGCATAAGCCCCACCGCCCGAAATCGCGACAAGTGCGAACCGCGTGACGCCAAGGTGGTCCAGCACCTGCTGCACCTCCTGATTATAGTCATCGAATGTCCAACTAGGATCAAAAGCGGTATCGCCAAGGCCGTTGCGCTCAACCGCGATGATCCGGATCTTTAGCTCTTTACGCAGCGTATCGAGAAAGGCGACCAATTCTGGTGCGCGGCCACTTGTGCCAACACCGCCGACAAAGAGCATCGGCGTCCAGCCAGCTTCCCCGGTGTCGGTGAAATGGGCAACACGGCCTTCTTTTGTCTTCAGGCTTTGCAGCGGCGTCCCGATCGGATCGAAATGGTCGGGAAAGGCGATAGGCTGCGTCAACGCTGGCGCGGCACAGCTCAACATTACCGCGACTAGAAGCTGCCGGATCATCGCACAGGCTCCGTTTCTAAATTGCGATCAAGCTCGGCGATCTGGGCGTGTTCGGCCGAAAGGTCGACGCCGCGGTGCAAAAGGAGGTACACAAGAGCTGAAACCGGCAAGCCGATCAGCATCGAGATATCAGCTCCCCCCAGCGCCTGCGCCACCGGGCCGGTATAGATTTCTGTCTTGAAGAAGGGGATCATCGCGATGAAGCCCCCAAAATAAGACATGAGTCCGCGCCAGTTCCACCTGCCATAGAGCCCATCTGCCATGAACATCGCCCGGATCGAATAACGGCCCTTCCGCACGAAGAAGAAGTCGACCAGGTTGATCGCGGTCCATGGCGTGAAGAGGTAAACGAGCACGCCGAGGAAGGCCTCAAACGCGTGGAGCACATTCCCGCTCATCGCGAGTGACAAAGAGAGCGACGCCGCAAAAACAACCCCCAAAGAGAGAACCCGCGATGCAATGCCCAGCCGGATTGGACGAATGCTGTCAATCACGCTGAGGAGCGTAAGGGACGAGCCATACAGATTGAGCGAGGTGATCGTGACAAGCCCGCCAAAGCTGCTGATGAGCATGATCGTGCCAAAACCGCCAAACATCGCGTCTGCGCTGTCACGCAGCGCAACGACAATGTCGCTATTGGCGAAAGCTGCGGCGGCGAAGGCGCCGACCAGCATCATCCACGCGCCACCAATAAAGGCGCCAAAAAAGGTCCAGAGGAATGAGGCGCGAATGCCCACCTCACGCGGCAGATAGCGCGAATAATCAGAGACGTAGATCGACCAGCTGAGCTGATATCCTGCCGCTGCAAAAAACTGGACGAGAAACAAAGAGGGCTTGAATGCGCCGGGACGCAATAAGGTAGAAAAGTCGACAATTGAGAAAAATCCGGCGGTATAAACCGCCAGGACAGCTAGCATGAGATAGGCAAGGAGGCGCTGGGCTTTATGGATCAGGTCATATCCTATCGCCGCGATGAGAACGGCGAAGACGGCAAAGGCAATAATCGTTGGTCCTTCAGGGAGGCCCACTAATTCCTTGACCGTGCTTGCCGCCAACGACTGGTTGAGCGCATTAAAACCAATATAGGTGATAAGCGCGACAACCCAGACCAGAAGGGCGCCCAAATAGCCAAATTGCGGGCGCGATTGGATCATCTGGGGCAAGCCAAGGTGCGGGCCTTGCGAACAATGAAAGGCCATCAGCACGGTACCAAGAATACATCCGCCGATAACCGCAAGGCTCGACCAGAAAAGATCAAGGCCCGCGGCAACGCTGATCGCGCCAGTAGCGAGGGTTGCCAGATGGGCATCCCCGGTAAACCAGACGGGCCAAAGGTGCCGCACCTCGCCGCGCCGTTCTGCCAGAGGGACATAGTCTATCGAGCGGGTTTCAACCAAGGCCATGCATTCTCTCCCCCCTTTTGCCGGATCAGCTGGGCATTTTGATCTGGCGGCCCACACCCTCTGGCGACGGCAAATGGGCTTGGCTCTGGACCAGTGCCTGCGCCTTATCCTGCATGGCCTGCGGCGCCGGGGCAGATTTTTCTGCCTTAGCATCGACATGGACCAGCATATGTTCGGCAGAGGCGATCACGGCGTCGTGCCGAAGATTGACCATCTCGTGGAAGAGGTGAAGGCGTTTCGCATCGGCGGCCAAGACGCGGGTGCGGACTTCAACCGGCTCGCCCAGCCGCGCCTGACCCAAATGGCGAATATGGGTTTCAACGGTATACCAAGAATGGCCCGCCGCGACATAGTCCAGCCCCGCGCCGATCTGGGCCAACACCACATCGGTCGCATCACCGAACAGCTTCAGATAGCAATATTCGGTAAGATGCTCGTTATAGTCGATCCACTCCGGCTGAACGGGCGTTGAGATCGTCAGCATCCGTCCATCCGGCCGGAGGGACCCGATCTCTGCCGAGCCGCCGCCCAGCCGAAGGCGATGCGCGCGGGCAACCGCACCCGCTGCGAAATCGTTCCGCTCCAGTGCATGGGTCAGGTCAACAAGGCAATCATCGCGCAGCTTTTCATAGGTGCGTAGATCGATCCCGCCCGCTTGCTCATCACTTTGTCGCGAAATCGTGTCGATCAGCTCATCGGTGAGCTTGGGGCCGATCAGCTTCGTCCATGGCCATTCCATCGACGGACCAAATTGGTGGAGGAAGTGTCGCATCCCATCCTCTCCCCCGGCGAGCCGATAGACAAGGAAGGTCCCCATGAACGACCAGCGCATCCCCGCGCCAAAGCGGATCGCGTCATCGATTTCAGAGGCGGTTGCGATCCCGTCATTGATGAGCCACAGCGCCTCGCGCCACACCGCTTCGAGCAGGCGATCCGCGATGAACCCGTCAATTTCCTTGCGGACATGAAGCACCTTCATGCCGATGCGTTCATAGACCTCTGCCGCAATATCTTTCGTCGCTTGGCTGGTGAGATCGCCGCCGCAGATCTCAACCAAGGGCAGCAGATAAACCGGATTGAACGGATGGCCGACCACGAGCCGGTCAGGGCGGGCCATGCTAGCTTGCAGCTTGGTCGGTAGCAGCCCTGATGTCGACGATCCGATCACGGCGTGATCAGGCATGGCGGCGTCAATTTCCGCCAGTAGACGGACTTTCAGATCCTCGCGCTCGGGCAGGCTTTCCTGAATAAAATCGGCATCACGCACCGCATCGGCAATCGTCGCGGCAAAAGTTATGGTGCCTTGTTCGGGCAGGGCCTGGCCAAAAAGCCGGGTCAGTGCGCGGCGTGCATTGGTAAGGACAGCGTCAACTTTTCGTTCAACTTCGGGATCGGGGTCGTAGATTGCAACATCAATCCCATTGAGCACGAAGCGCGCCGCCCAGCCGGCGCCGATCACGCCGCCGCCGACAATCCCGACCTTGCGGAGATGATGAGCCATATCCCGTTCTTCCTAGCGTTTGATGAGCTTGAGCTTGGTGCGCACCTCAGCCGGGCTCAAAATTCGCGCGCCCATACCGGTCAGGATTTGCACCGCGCGTTCGACCAACTGGCCGTTGCTCGCAAACTCGCCTCGGCCAAGATAGAGGTTATCCTCCAGACCCACGCGGACATTGCCGCCGGCCAGCGCCGCCATGGCGACGAACGGCAATTGATGGCGGCCAATGGAAAAGCCGCTGAAGATAGCCCCGGGCGGTAATTGATGGACCATCGCCATGGTCGTGAGTGGATCATCCGGCGCGCCATAAGGGATGCCCATGCAAAGCTGGATCATCACCGGATCATCCAGCAGCCCGTCGCGGATCATTTCCTTCACGAAGACGAGATGCCCGGTGTCGAACACCTCCAACTCAGGCCGCACGCCCAGGCGCTGCACTTCGGCGGCCATGGTGCGGAGCATTCCCGGCGTGTTGGTCATGACGTAATCAGATTCGGCAAAGTTCATCGTGCCGCAATCCAGCGTGCAAATTTCGGGTAGCAATTCCTGCACATGGGCCAACCGTTCCAGCGGGCCGACCATGTCTGTTCCGGCCGGATCAAGCGGCAGGGGTGTTTCGCCCGGTCCGAAAACGATATCGCCACCCATCCCGGCGGTCAGGTTGATCACGACATCGGTATCGCTGGCGCGCACCCGCTCTACCACTTCCCGATAGAGCGCGACATCCCGGCTGCCCTTGCCCGTTTCAGGATCTCGCACATGGATATGGGCAATCGCCGCCCCTGCACGCGCCGCTTCAATCGCGGCATCGGCGATTTGTTTGGGGGTGATGGGCAAATTGGGGTGCTTGTCTGCAGTCGCGCCAGAGCCAGTGACGGCGCAGGTAATGAAGGTCTCGAAATTCATGGCATATCCTCTGATCCTATGACGCAGCTTAGCCGGGCGCGATCTGAACAAAATCGCAAAAGACGACAATTATTTGCAAAAAACGACAATTATGGGCAGGATCTCCCTAGTGACACAGACGCTTGCTTTCATCCTGATGCCCGGCTTTTCTGCGATTGCCTTTTTCGCGGCGCTCGAGCCCCTGCGCATCGCCAATCGGCTCTCCGAAAAGCCTCTTTTTGCATGGACAATCCACGCGCCAGATGCGGACGATGCGGTTGCCTCCAATGGGATGCAGTTGCGCTGCGACGGCCCTTTGCCGGATGCCCCCCATACATTGATCGTCTGCGCTGGCTTTGATCCGCTTGATCGGGCGCGCCCGACATTGCTGGGGCAAATCCGTCGCATGTGGCGCGCAGGATGCCAGATCGGGTCGATTGATACCGGCGCCTTTGTGTTGGCCGAGGCAGGCATTTTAGGCCGGGAGACGATTACGCTGCACTGGGAAGCGGCCGAGGCGTTTCGCCGCCGCTATCCGCGCATCCCTGTTTCAACTGAACTCTATGAACGCCACGCCCGTCTCATCACCTGTGCAGGCGGCACTGCGGCGATGGACATGATGCTCGACGACATCGCGGCACGACACGGAATCACGCTTGCTCAAGCCGTGTCGGATCAGCTCATCCATGATCGGATTCGACCCGCCAGTGCCCCACAACGAACCGTTATGGGGCAGCAGTCCCAATTTGCAGGGCCAGAGGTGAAACGCCTCGTAACAGCAATGGAACGGGGGATGGCTGCGGGGCGTCCGCTCAGTGCGATTCTGGCGGGTGAAGGACTGCAACGCCGCCAGGCCGAACGCCTATTTGATGCGGAAATCGGCATAAGTCCCGGGCGCTTTTACCGTGGGCTGCGCATCCGCCACGCTCTGGACCTGATGCGCCAGACCCAGATGCCGGTCCACGAAGCCGCGCTGGCGGCTGGTTTTTCGTCCCAGTCGGTTTTTTCGCGCGCGTGCCGACAAGAATTCGGCGTGCCGCCACGGGCCCTTCTTCAGGGGGCTAGCCTTGTGTCGGTGTCGCCCTCTCCCCAGCGCTCATCTCGCTAACAAGGCAGGGGCGTGGCGGCGCAGGTCATCCCCGCCAATTCCATGCATTCCCTGCTTTAAGAGCGCGGCCACGACGTCTTCGGGGTCGAGGTCCTGCACGGCCAGCCTATTGGCCAGAGCCGTCGCCGCCGCAATGCCCGCTGCCTGCCCCATCGCCATGCACTGCGGCATCCCGCGGACAGAGGCAAACGCCGCCGGGTCTGCACATACCAGGCGGCCCGCGAACAAGAGGTTGCGGATTTTTTCGGGAACCATCGCCCGAAACGGGATGGCGTAATAGTCGTCGTCTGCGACGATCGCGTCGTGGGTCATCTCGGCATCGCCGCGCATCACATCGTCGATGGGATTGTCACAGCAGACAATGCCGTCCACGGGTTTCGCGCCAGCACGCAAGTCTTGCGCGAGAATGCGGTGAACGGCTTCCAGCTTGCGCGTCTCGCGAACGCCAACCGTTGGCCCCAATTCGCTCATCCGCGCCTGTTCGAAACCGGGCACATTCTCGATAAGGAAGCGGGCGAGTTGGTGGCAACGCCGCCGCCCTTCTTGCGTGGCGCGCGCGACCTGTTGTGGGTCGGTTCCGTCCACGCCGCGGATATGGACGGAGTTGCAAAAGACAGTGTCACGGTGGAATCCGCGCATCAAATAGAGCTTGGCAAGGTCAGGATGCAGCTGACCCGCCGCAATCCCCGCTGCCGCTTCTTCCTCAAAATAGGGGTCCCCTTTGGCAAAGACGCGCGCCCAGGGGGCATTGAGCATGGAGAAGGAAAGGGTCACCCCCATCATATTGCCGCGCCCGTCCCCCACCATGAAGGGGACCCCTGCTTTTGCTGAAATATCGCCATCGCCAGAGCAATCGATGACCATGCCGGCGTCGATCTGCATGCCGCCCTGCCGGTCGGTGCAGGTTACGCCAGAAATTCGGCCATCCGTCATGATCGGCGCGCCGGCAAAACTATTGAGATGGACATCGACACCCGCGTCTTCGAGCATCTGAAACATCGCAAAAACGGCCGCTTCATGATCGTAGATCACTTCATGGCCAAAGTTTTCGAGCGTCGAGGGGCGTACCTCCGCCATCGGCGGCTGCATCGCGCAAAGTTGATCGGTCAGTTCCGCAAAAATACCGCCGATACTGCGCCCGGTTGGATAGCCGCCGCCCCAGGGCATGCCTGGGCAGAACGACATAACCCCGCCAATCTTGCTCGTTCCTTCGATCAGCCGCACGCGTGCACCTTGACGCGCTGCACCAAGGGCCGCGCCAAATCCTGCGGTGCCACCGCCAATGACCAAGACATCTGTGGAGAGCTGTCTTTGCATCCGCCTCTTCTAAGCTTCCTTAGTCGCCGCGCAATCGTCCTTTTTCGTTGCCGCCCGATCAGTCGAGCGAGGTGCGCCTAATTTCTTTTGATCCAGCGGGCAGCGTCAGTTTCAGGCCGTCATCTGCGAGCAGCCATTTATCGTTGGGCAATTCACTGCTTATGCCGCGCACGAAGAGCTTTTTCGTCAAAAGATTATCGGGCGGGATCGGGCCCATATGGTTGAAGACCAGTAACTCTGCTTTGGCTTCGCGGGCGAGCCGCGCGACTTGGACAGGCGTTGCGTGATAATTGCCGACCTGGCTGATTACCTTGGCAAGCTTGGCATCGCCTGCGCGCTGCAACGCGGCGACCATGACTTTGCGGCCCTCATCGCTTTGCCCCTCATGGATCAAGAGGTCGACGCCTTGCGCATGGCGCAGAAGGTTGCGGCTATAGATGGTGTCGCCCGAGATCAGAACAGAGCGTCCTTTATAATCAAAGCGATATCCGACTGCAGGGTAGACAGGCTCATGTTCCACTTGAAAGGCCGTGATTTTAAGGCCCGCTTCTTCAAGGATGACTTTACGCGCCTGATGGGTGCGGCGCTCTTCGGGCGTGGCGAGGCCAAAGGGTCTCGCCTCCAGAGGGGCCGCGGCGATGGGGAGGTGATGTTCCGGCCCTCTATAGCTGTCGTCCTGCGCATAGGCTGCGTTGATGCCGTCAACGAGGCGCTCAACACCTGTCGGGCCATAAACGGGGAGGGGCGCTTGCCGCCCGGCGACCCAGGTGAGCATTCGAAACTCCCCAAGATCGCCGATATGGTCCGAATGAAAATGGGTGAAGAGGACGCCCGCAACCCGGCTCATGGGGAATCGCCAGCGGCTGAGATTATTGGCAGATCCGGGGCCGGTATCGACGATGAAGGCCCGATTGCCGGCGATCACCAAGGTGCAGGTTTTCGCGCGCGTCTTGCTGGGCGGGGGCGGGGAGGTGCCGCATATGACGACTTGGAGCTGATCGTCCGCCATATCGGCAAAGGACTGTTGAGACACCAGCCGGTCAACGCCTTTGCCAATGAGCCAGTCCTGCACTTGTGGTTGGGTGGCGATCCCGCCGCCGATCAGGACCAGGCCCAATAAAATGGCCGCTGCCCAAGCAATTTTGCGCTGCATAATGCCTCCCCGAGATGGGCTGTGATTAGCTCGCGCGCACAACCGTGCGCTGGCGACCAAGGTCCATCGACCCGTCTGGCGTCGCGATGCTGCATTCGACGACATCACCGGGCTTCAGATAGCGCGGGTTCTGCAACTGGCCCTGTAGAAACGCCATGAAGCGCTTTTTCGGGGAGAGGAACTTGCTGATGAACATCTTGGCCTTGCCCGGGACTTTCAGGGCGACGCCCGCCGGCGTGCCCGTGGCGATCATATCGCCGGGCTTGAAGTCCCGCACCCGCGACAATTCTGTCAGCGTCGCGACGGGACCAAAGATCATGTCCGAGGCCGGGCCGTTTTGCCGCTCTTCCCCATTCACCCAGAGCCGCAAGACAAGCTCCCCATAGCGGGCCATTTCGGTGGGATCGGGCAAGAGGAGGAAGGGGCCGGTCGGGCCGAAGCTGCGATAAGATTTCGCTTTGCAGAATTGCTCATGGCTGATTTGCACATCGCGTGCCGAGACATCATTGGTGACAACAAGGCCGCCAATCCATTTGTAGAGCGTCTCCGGGGTTGGATCGATCGGGCCGGTGATGGGCGCGCCGATGACCAAACCCAGTTCCACCTCATAATCAAGCAGTTTGACATGGGCGGGCTTGATGATGTCGTCATGCGGCCCCGAAATGCACGAGGATGCCTTGTGGAAGATCACGTTGTTGACCTGGCTCGCAGGGTCGCGCCCCACTTCGATCAGATGGCCGGCATAGTTGGTCGCCTGACAGACATAATCGCCATCCGTCGTCACCGGGGACAAAAGGCGGACGCTGTCTATCGGCAGTGCCTTGCCTTTGGCGGCGCGCGCGGCTTCGGGGCCGCCATCTTCAAAAAAGGCACGGGTCGTTGCCCATGTGCCTTTCAGCGGGATGATCTCACCATCCTGATGCACACCCCATTGCGGGCTGCCGCCCTGTTTTTGAAAGCGGGTAATCTGGAGAGCCATGGTCAGTCCTTTCGAGTCCAGCCGCGTGCTGGCGCATCAATCGCTTTCTTCAATTGTGCCATGCGCGCGAGAGTCAGTTCGTCGCTTTTGCGGATGTTTTGGAGTGTCCGCCACACGAAGCGCGGCGTGATTTTGGGGCTTTCGAAATCCGCCGGTGGCTGAGGCCCCCATTGATAAAGCCCGCCGCTGGTGAGCGGGCTGACGCCCGTCGGGCAATCGGCCGTGAAGCGGTCTGAATCGCAGAAATGTTCAAATTTGTCGCCCCAAGGGTCGCGCCAATAATCGAAGATCTGGCTACCCAAAAGGTGCCGGCCAACGCCCCACGCATGGCGGTGGCCGCGCGAGAGAAGATATTCCTGCCCCATGGCCACATCATCAAGGTCGATGACCTCAAAAGCGGCATGGCTATAGAGGTTATCGGCATTTTGCGCGATGACGACGCTGTGATGATCTGCGGGCTCGTCTCCCCGATCGCAGCGCATAAAGGCAAGTGCTGGCTCCCCCGCGCCAATTGTCTGCACATCGGAGGGGATCAGGCCGAACATATCCATATACCAGCGCGCAGTCTTGAAGAAATCGACGACGCCCATCACGGCATGGCCCAGCTTGAGGATGGTGGATGGCCGCACGGGCGGGCGCTGGCCTTCGTTCAAGCGGATGGTTTCATCGCGCGGGTTCTGCATGAGCCGGTCGCGCACGGCGGGGGTGTCGGGCTTGGGGCCAGAGACAATCCGCACCTCAAACCCCGCTGGGTCTGTCATCCGGATCTGCTCTGCCCCTGGCCAGCCCTCGGCGGGCTCGATCAGCGAGGCACCGGGCTGGCGCGATAAGGTGACAAGATCGTCCCGCGACGCGACATAAAGGCCGATGCCGATAAAGCGTGGGACGGGACCTTTGCGAATGATGCAGCACGGACCATAGCCTGCTTCCGCGTGGAGGCGGACGCTGTCCCCTTCAAAGACAGGGCGGGAAAGCCCGAAATCACCCAGAAACGCGATCGCTTTGGGAAGGTCTGGCCGCTCAAAGGTGACGCTGGCGATATCATAGACTTTGACGACGGGGGTCGCGGCGCGCGCCACGCGAGGGTCCAGTGGAGCTGTGGGGCCGAAATAGTCGCTCATGCCGCGATCCTCTCTCTTTTCTCTTCCTGTTGAGGGTCATACACTGAGTAGGCGGTGCGCATCCACGCCAGCGAGGCAGGGGCGTCGTCTGCTGATATGCGGTCAATCAGGAAGCGGTCGGGCCGGACCAAGAGGACGCCCGACGGCATATCGGCCCATGCCGCAAATTCCGGCGACGCGTCCCCAGCATCAACGAAACGCGTGTCCAACTGCTCGAGCAGGGCACGCGCGGCGTCAGTAAAGGCGCGACGGGGGTCGCAGCCCAGCCCAATCGCTACAAAGCCCGTCCCCAACAGGTCGTCGAACCGCATACGCCCGGCCGGGGTTGTCACCCAAGGCTGCGGGATCATCTGCCCTACCGGTTTGCCGGCCTTCCGGTTGAGCAACGGGGAACCGCCGATCGAAGGTCGGGGAAGCATCGCCCCGCTTTCGAACTGGCGGCGATAGGGGGGGAGGCGCCACAGGCTCTTCATGATCACATCGCGGGCAAAACCCCGGATCGGGGTGGTGGGCATGATCGCGGCACCCAATTGGATCGCAATTTTCGTCATCGCCGCCACATGGTCGCGCCGCTCGGTCTCATAGCTATCGAGCAGGGCGTCGCTTGCCTGCCCCTTGCAAATCGCCGCGAGCTTCCACGCGAGATTGGCAGCGTCGCGAATGCCGCTGTTGAGGCCTTGGCCGGCAAAGGGGGGCATAACATGGGCCGCGTCTCCTGCGAGCAAGATGCGACCGGCGCGGAACCGCTCCGCCATGCGCGCATGAAAGGTGTAAACAAGGCTGCGTTCAATCTTCCGCGGGTTGGAGCCGCCGATATCGCGGATCAGCGCCCGAGCATTGTCGAGATCGGCAAAGCGCGCTTCGTCATCTCCCGGCATGAGGAGGAATTCCCAGCGCCGCCGCCCTTTGCTGACGGGCAGCGTGACGACCGGGCGTGCCGGATCGCAGAAAAAACGAATGTCGCGGGGCGCGTAATCATCCCCTTCAACATCGACCACGAGCCATTTTTCGGCAAAGGTCGATCCGGCGAAGCGAATGCCCAGCCGCTCCCGCGTCCGGCTCGCCCCGCCGTCGCACGCAACGGCATAGCGCGCGACGAAGCTACTCTGCTGCCCTTTCGCATCGCGCAGTTGAAGCTCGACCCGATTACCCAGATCGCACACATCGCTCACCTCGATGCAGCGCTTCAGTGTAACGAAAGGCCAGTCGGCCAGACCGTCACTGATCGCAGACTCAAGCTCGGGTTGATAAAAGGTGCCTCGAGGCGAAAAGCCCAGTTGCTCATCCGTATTCGTGATTTGAGCCAGCAAGTCTCCCTTTCCTGAAAAATAGGCGACCGGCACATCTTTCATCAGGCCCGGTTCCAGCGCGTCATAGCGGCCGATCGCCTGAAAGCTCCGCAGAGTTTCGGGGTCATATGCAATGGCGCGCGGCGCGCTGTAGGGCAGCTCCCGCTTTTCAAAGATCACCGTGCGGATGTTCTGGCGCGCGAGCATCGCCCCCAGCATCAAGCCGACTGGGCCCGCGCCGATAATCGCGACTTCCGCGTCATAGGCGCGGAGCGCAGCAACACGATTCGCGTGCGTTTTAGCCATGTCAGCCTCTCCACATGACCAAGAAATCAAAAATGACTATATGGTCAATATTGCGTCGATAGCGGGAAGGCCCTAGACAATCAAGATGGCCATGACAGTCGCAAAGATGGAAGCAAGTCAGGGCGCCGCTGCGGCTGCGCCCTTGGGCCGTGTCGCTCGGAAACGGGAGGCCATTCGCGCGCGATTGCTGGAGGCGGGCTATGAACAGGCGGGCCGACGCGGGCTCGACGGGATCGTAATCGCGGAGCTGACAGAGGCTGCGGATTGTTCGAAAGGGGCCTTTTACCTCCATTTTGACAATCGGGATGCCTTTATTGCTGCGCTTATCAACGATGCGCTTGAGCCGGTGGGCTGTGCCCTTGACGCCTTTGGTGAAAACCAGCCGGCGGATATCGCGCTCGCAACCGGGCTGCGATATACCCTTACCCTCGCGCTCCAAAACCCAGCCTGGGGGGCGTTCGTCTCGGCGGTGACGCGGGCGGCTGACCCCATGACGCAAGGCTTTGGCCGCCGCATTATTGCCGATATTTTGCGTGGGCGAGAGGCCGGGCTGTTCCGCTATGATGATCTGGGTGGTGCGCTGCTGATGGCGGGCGGTGTCTTTTTGGCCGGCACCATCGGCGCGCTTGCAGGGGCCCTCACCCCTCACAGCCCGTCAGAAGCCACCCGCCATGTGTTGCTGGCCCTGGGCGTGCCAGAGGCGCGTGCGGCAAGGATAGCGGAAGCGCCGCTGCCGCCTTTGGCGTTCCAGTCAGGGTTGGTGACGCCACTGGCTGCGGGCTGATCTTCTTTGCGGCTCAAGATGGTCGATGGGCCGCAAAGACACGGTCAACGATCTGCAGGATGAGCGCATCCCATTCTTCGGGGTCCATTTGGTCCTCCGTTACATCGTCGATGATTTTACCCAGCGTGTAAGCTTGCACTAAGACGGCGGCAGCCCTCGGGCTGAAACTGGCGTTGAACCATCCCCGCTGTTGGCACGTCTCAAAAAGGGTAACATAGCCCGCCGTGAGGCGCGATTGCTCCTTCGCCATCTTCGCCATCAGCCGGGGTCGGCTTTCAGCAAGCGCGACCAAGCGTGCGCGCCTGAAGTGCGTCGTTCGCCGTGCGTGATGCTGGGTGATTTCGGTGATCTGCTTCAGACCCGCGAAAAGCTCCTCAAACTGACGAGAACGATTGATGATTTTTCCGATGGCGATAATGTTGTCGTCAACACTTTTTACAAATAAATTAACAAGAACCGTTTCAATGAGATCGGAAAAATCATCAAAATGGTGATAAAGAGATCCCTTTGAGACGCCCGATGCAGCAAGCACCAGATCGACCGTCAGAGATTCAGGGTTCTCATGCTCTAACAGAGACTCCACAACGTCCATAAGACGTTGTCGGGTAGGATGAACTGATTTCTTCACTGCCGATATACTAAAGCTTCCCCAATTTTTCTGCAGGTGTTTTCAGTTCCAGACCGGCCGCTTCTTATCGCAGTCAAACATCATGATCTCTTAGACTACACGTCTATTTTTAGCTGCATATATAAATATTATCATTTTCGAGACGCTTGCGTTCCATCTGAGCGGCGAGGTTAGGTTTTATCGATGTGACGGGCGGGTTGTGGTGTCGCGCAAGAGCATTCTGACTCTCCCTGGCCTTAGACGCACAGGCTTACTGTCACATTTTTGTCATTTACTCCCAGAGCCGCTTCTGCAAAGGCTGACGGCCTTCCGCCGATTTACGGTTTTTTGAGGATCAGGCGTGGCAGGGAAACCGCTGCACGACATGACGGAGCATGACGCGGAAACCGGGCCGCGCTGGCCTTGGCTTGCGCGACCTTTGGTGCTGGTTGGCCTTTTGCTGGCCGCTGGATGCGCGCCGCTGATCGTTGTGCCGGACTTAGAGCCGGTGGCCTTTCTGGTTTTGAACCTTTCCTACATGCTCCTTGCCTGTGTCGCGGGGACAATTGTCCTCGGTCTCTTGATCGCGTGGCGCCGGGGGTTGGCCGCGGCGGCAGATGGGTTTGCCCAGGGCGAGTTGCGTCGCTGGATGCTCGCAGCCATCATCACAACGGGGATCACGCTTTCCCATTTTCAGGTGTTCAAGCAGCTTGTCCTTCCTCATCGGGGCTTCCCACTGGATGCGATGATCGCCCAAGCGGAACGGCAGATCCTTCTCGGCCGGGATGCATGGGAATGGACGCACGCTGCCTTTGGCGGGCTCGGCCCCACGCTCATTCTGGACGCAGCCTATGCCCTTTGGTTGCCGATCATGTTTCTTTTTCCGGCAGCGGTCGTCGTCATGGTGGCGGATGTGCGGACGCGCGGCCGACTGATCGGGACTTGGGTGGCCTCTTGGATTGTGATTGGCAGCCTGGGTGCCTGGTTCCTCGCTTCTGCTGGGCCGTGCTACTATAACGATCTGGTCGGTCTGGAAGAGAGCTTTTTGCGGCTTCACCGCGCTCTGGTAACCCTGAATGAGCAAGCTAGGCCCTTTGGGCTGACGATCCATGCGCTCAACTTTCAAGAGATGCTGCGTCAATCTCAGGGCGGTCAACTTGTCTTTGCCAGCGGCATTTCTGCCATGCCTTCGATGCATGTCGCGATGGCAACCCTCTTTGCAATTGCGGGCTTTCAGATTTCGCGGCGCTTGGGCTGGGCCTTTGCTACCTATGCGCTGCTCATCTGGATCGCCTCAATCCATCTGGGCTGGCACTATGCCGCTGATGGCCTATTGGGCGGGGCGATGATGACGGGGCTATGGCTCCTGTCCGGCCCGATCACCCGTGCCGTCCTCTCCGGCGTCGAATTGCGCCGCAGAGGACGGGCAGCGTCTTTTTCCTAACGCGGCAGCTTATTCGCCGGTAAAGACGGGCGGTCGCTTTTCGACAAAGGCGTTGATCGCCTCGCGGTTGTCAGCCGTTTCATGGACAATCGCCTGATAGGCGGCCGAGAGTTCCAAAATGTCGGACATCCGGCTGTGCTGGGCTTCGCGCAGCAACCGCTTGGTCAGCCGCAGCGCGCGCGGCGGATTGCAGACGATGCGTTCGGCCAAGGCGAGCGCCGCGTCCATCAGCGCGTCATCTTCAACCACCTGGCTCACAAGGCCCAGTTCTTTGGCGGTCTCGGCATCAAAGCGGTCGCCAGTGAAGAACAGCTCGGCCGCCTTGGCATAGCCCAACACCTGTTGCAGCGCCCAAGCACCGCCGTCGCCGGGGACAATCCCAACCTTAATAAAGCTGCACGCAAACAGCGCGCTCTTGGCCGCGATGCGAATGTCGCACAAACAGGCCAAGTCCGCCCCCAGCCCAACGGCGTGGCCGTTGACGGCGGCAATGGCGGGGATTTCCACATCGAGCAGCGCCCGGGCAACGCGCTGCACGCCGCGGCGATAATTGGCGCGGGTGGAATCGGGCTGGTCTAGCACGCCAATGCCCTGGCGCTGCTGCATGGATTTCAGATTGCCGCCGGCGGAAAAGGCCTTACCCGTGCCGGTCAGGATCAGGCAGCTGACCGAGCGATCATCCTGAAGCGCTTGCAGGGTTGAACAAATATCTTCGCAATCCTCGTGCGTGCCGATGGCGTTCATCGTCTCCGGCTTGTTCATTCGCAGGATCGCGATCCGCCCCTGACGCTCAACCTTCAGAAAATCGCCCATATTCTGTCCTCCCGATGGATAGGGAGCCGCTATTGCATGCGGGCTGAGCAGAGGAAAGAGGGCTTTGGGCGCCAATCGCCCTCCCCCGACCCCTCCCGCTTGCGGGAGGGGAGACGATGTGGTGCCCTTCCCGCAGGCGGGAGGGAAGATGAACGTCGCGCGCTCTCCCCCTCCCGCTTGCGGGAGGGGTTAGGGGAGGGCAAAGGACTTAGGCTGCGCCCGCCTTTACCAAGGCCAGCACTTTTTCCGCCCATTCGGGCCGGCAGATCAAGAGGTCGGGCAGATAGGTATCGGCATTATTATAGATAAGCGGCGATCCATCGGCGCGGCTGACATGGAGGCCCGCGGCCAGCGCGACGGCGGCAGGGGCGCAATTATCCCATTCATATTGGCCGCCGGTGTGAAGGTAGACATCCGCCTCGCCGCGCACCACGGCCATCGCTTTGGCCCCGGCCGATCCCATTGGCAGAAGCTCGGCGCCAATCGCCTCGGCCACGGCCACGGCTTCAGCGGCTGGGCGCGTGCGGCTGACGAGCATTTTGGACGGCGTGTTGGCGGGGGCAAGGGCAGGCGGGTTTGCAGACGACAAGGTCAGGCCCAGTCCGGGCAGCGCCACCGCGCCCACAGCGGGTGCGCCGTCAATCGCCAAGGCGACATGAACGGCCCAATCGGTCCGCGCCTCGCCATATTCGCGCGTGCCATCCAGCGGGTCGACAATCCAGACGCGCTTGGCCGACAGGCGGGCGTCATTGTCCCGCTCTTCCTCGCACAAGATCGCGTCATCGGGGCGGGCCGCGCGCAGCGCCTTCATCAAAAGGGCGTTCGCGGCTTCATCGCCCGCCTTGCCCAGGTCTTTCCCCTCAAGCCCGCTGGTCCGCTGAAGCGCCAGAAGGACGTCCCCCGCTTCGGTCGCAAGACGTTCCGCTAAGCGGACATCCGGTTCTTCAATCGTCACCCAATAAGCCTTTCCACGATGAGGTCGGCCGCCTGTTCGGGCGTCAACCGCGTCGTGTCAATGTGCACTTCGGGTGCCTCGGGCGCTTCATAGGGGCTATCAATCCCGGTGAAGTTCTTGAGCGCGCCGGACCGGGCCTTTTTATACAGCCCCTTCACATCGCGTGCTTCCGCCTCGGCGAGCGGCGTATCGATAAACACTTCGATAAATTCGCCCTCGGGGATCATCGCGCGCACCATGTCGCGCTCGGCGCGGAACGGACTGATAAAGGCAGTGATGACAATAAGGCCGGCATCGGCCATCAGCTTTGCCACCTCGCCGACGCGGCGGATATTCTCAATCCGGTCCGCCTCGGTAAAGCCCAGATCCTTGTTGAGGCCATGGCGCACATTGTCGCCATCGAGCAGGAAGCTGTGCCGGTTCATCCGGTGGAGCTTCTTTTCAACCAGATTGGCGATCGTCGATTTGCCCGAGCCGGACAGGCCGGTGAACCACAAGACAGCAGGCTTCTGGTTCTTCATCGCCGCGTGCATCTCGCGCGTGATGTCAACCGCCTGCCAATGCACATTCTGCGCCCGCCGCAGCGAGAAGTGGAGCATCCCGGCGCCCACCGTGCGGTTGCTGATCTTGTCGATAAGGATGAAGCCGCCCAGCGCATGGTTATCGGCATAGGCTTCAAACACGATCGGCTTGTCGCTCGCCAGTTCCACAACGCCAATTGCGTTCAGCTCCAGCGTCTTTGCCGCCAGATGCTCCATCGTGTTGACGTTGACCGTATATTTGGGCTGCTGGACGGTTGCGGACACCGTCTGCGTGCCCATTTTCAGCCAATAGCTCCGCCCGACATGCAGCGCCTCATCGTCCATCCAGACAATGGTCGCTTCAAACTGGTCAGCCGCTTCCGGCGGCGTATCGGCGGCGGCGATGACATCGCCGCGCGAGCAATCAATCTCATCCGCTAAGCACAGGGTGACGGACTGGCCCGCCACCGCCTGATCCAGATCGCCGTCCAGCGTCACAATCCGGCTGATGGTGGACGTTTTGCCCGAAGGTAGCACGCGAACCGCATCGCCGGGCTTGACCGTGCCCGAGGCAATCAGCCCGGAAAAACCCCGAAAGTCGAGATTGGGGCGGTTGACCCATTGAACAGGCAAGCGGAAGGGCTTGGCCTGATCTGTCGTGTCGTTGATCTCCACCGTTTCCAGATGCTCGATCAGCGCAATATCGGTGTACCACGGCGTGTTCGCTGACAGCGCGGTGATGTTGTCGCCTTTAAAGCCTGAAATCGGGATCGGCTTGAAATCCGCGATGCCAATGCTGGTCGCAAAGGCGCGATAATCGGCGACGATCTCGTCAAAGACCTGCTGGCTGTAATCAACCAGATCCATCTTGTTGACGGCCAGCACAATGTTCTTGATGCCGATCAGATGCGCTAAATAGCTGTGCCGCCGCGTCTGGGTCAGCACGCCCTTGCGCGCGTCGATCAGGATGACGGCAAGGTCCGCCGTCGACGCGCCTGTCACCATATTGCGGGTATATTGTTCGTGCCCGGGCGTGTCCGCGACGATGAATTTGCGCTTTTCGGTGGTGAAGAAGCGATAGGCAACGTCGATGGTGATGCCCTGTTCGCGCTCGGCGGCAAGGCCATCGACAAGCAGGGCAAAGTCAATTTCCTGCCCCTGCGTGCCAACGCGCTTGCTGTCGGCCTCTAGCGCGGCAAGCTGATCTTCAAAGATCATCTTTGAATCATACAGCAGCCGGCCGATCAGCGTCGACTTGCCGTCATCCACCGAGCCGCAGGTGATGAAGCGTAACAGGCTTTTGTGCTGATGCTGGCGCAGATAGGCATGGATATCCTCGGCGATCAGCGCCTCGGTCTGGTACACAGGGTCGGTCATGAGTTGCTCGCTTCCAACACCACGCCGCTTGCCCTGAGCTTGTCGAAGGGCCGTTTTTCGGCAGTGAGGTCAGTTGAAAAGAAGGACAGGGGTTGACCGTCGGTCGCCTTCGGCTCGACAAGCTCAGCCCGGACGGGGGAGGAGGTGCGCAGCGGCATCAGAAATATCCCTGCTGCTTTTTCTTTTCCATGGATGCGTCGCCGCCATCCTTGTCGATCACGCGGCCTTGGCGCTCGGAGGTCGTCGTCAGCAGCGTTTCCTGAATGACGTCGGTCAACGTCGCAGCGGTGCTCTCCACCGCGCCTGTCAGCGGGAAGCAGCCCAGCGTGCGGAAGCGGACGGAGCGTTCCACGATCTCGGGCCGGCGGCCCATCACCTTTTCCAGACGTTCGATGTCATCGGCCATGAAAAGCTGGCCTTCATGGACATAGGTCGGGCGCTTCGCCGCAAAATAAAGCGGGACGATCGGCACATTGTTGAGGTGGATATATTGCCAGATGTCTAGCTCGGTCCAGTTGGAGATCGGGAAGACGCGGATGCTCTCTCCCTTGGCCTTGCGGGCATTATAGAGGTTCCACAGCTCGGGCCGCTGGTTCTTCGGGTCCCAGCCATGGCTTGCGGTGCGGAAGGAAAAGATCCGCTCCTTAGCCCGGCTTTTTTCCTCATCGCGCCGCGCGCCGCCAAAGGCGACGTCAAAGCCGTGCAGGTCGAGCGCCTGTTTCAACCCTTCGGTCTTCCACATATCGGTGTGTAAGGGGCCGTGATCAAAGGGGTTGATCCCGCGCTCCAGCGCCTCGGGGTTGCGATGGACCAGCAACTCCATCCCGCTTTCGGCCGCCATGCGTTCGCGCATCGCGTACATATCCTTGAACTTCCATGTCGTATCGACATGAAGCAGCGGGAAGGGCGGGGGCGAGGGGTAAAAGGCCTTGCGCGCAAGATGCAGCATCACCGCTGAATCCTTGCCGACCGAATAAAGCATCACCGGGCGTTCGGCTTCCGCCACCACTTCCCGCATGATGTGGATGCTTTCCGCCTCAAGGCGCTGCAGATGGGTTAAACTGTCCATGGGTCCCATGTCGCCGCGAGGCTCCTCCAAAACAAGGAAGTTTTTCTAGCAGCCCCTTTGTCTTTGCCTTCGAGACAGGTCGAGCAGGCTTAGCTGAGCAACACAATGGGGCTGGAGGGGTGCCATTGCAGCGATACCTTGTCCTCCCAGCCAAATTCATCCTGATCCCAGCGGGACAAATTGGGGCGAGAGACGCGCAGGCTCCGGCCCGTATCCAGCTTCACGTCATAGATGGTGATATCCCCCAGATAGGACATGCCTTTAATTTGGCCATGCGCGACGTTGGTGCCAGCCGGGCTGTCCTTCGCCTTTGCGCGTCCTGAGGGGAGCATGGTGATCTTTTCCGGGCGGATGGCGACCCAAACGGTCGTTTCATGCGCGCCCGTGACGCCGTGGTTCAGATAGACGCGACCTAGCTCCGGACAGTCCACTTCTGCGCGCTCTGGCTCATCCACGTCCAGCTTGCCCTCGAAGATGTTTACCGAGCCGATAAAGTCGGCAACGAAGCGGTTGGCGGGATGCTCATACAGGTCAGATGGCCCCGCCAATTGCGCGACATCGCCCTTATTCATCACGGCGATCCGACACGCCATGGAGAGCGCCTCGTCCTGATCATGGGTGACCGTGACGAACGTGATGCCGACATTGTCCTGAAGCTCCGCCAACTCGAATTGCATCTGCGCGCGGAGCTTGGCGTCGAGCGCGGAGAGCGGCTCATCGAGCAGCAGCACTTTGGGCCGCATCACAAGCCCGCGGGCCAAGGCAACGCGCTGGCGCTGCCCGCCTGAAAGCTGGTCGGGCATACGCGCGCCCAACCCACCGAGGCTCACCAATTCCAGCGCCTCATCCACCCGGTGCCGGATTTCTGACTTTTCAACCCCCGAGATTTTAAGGCCATAAGCGACATTGTCTGCCACCGACATATGCGGGAAGACGGCATAGCTTTGGAACACCATGTTCACCGGGCGGCGGTTAGGCGGGATGCCCGCCATATCCTGACCCCCGATCAGGATCTCCCCCTCGCTCGGCAATTCGAACCCCGCGATCATCCGCAGCAGCGTTGTCTTGCCGCAGCCCGAAGGGCCGAGCAGAACAAAAAACTCCCCCTCCAAGATGTCGAGCGAGACATTGTCCACCGCCAGCATATTGCCGAAGCGCTTGGTGACGTTGCGGATCGAGATAACGGGCTGCTTGTCGGTCATGCCGTGGCCTTGGTGAAATCCTGCAGCTTCAGGGCCACAGTGGTGAGGATGATGGTGAGAAGGATCAGAAGCGCCGAGGCTGCGTTAACCTCTGGCGTGACGGAGAAGCGCACCATCGAATAAACTTTCACGGGGAAGGTGATCGTGTTCGGTCCGCTGGTGAAGAAGGTGATGACAAAATCATCGAGGCTCAAGGTGAAGGCGAGGAGAGCGCCTGCGATGATGCCGGGTTTCATATGCGGCAAGAGTACATCGCGAAAGGCCTGCCACTCACTCGCGCCCAGATCTTTCGCCGCCTCTTCCTGTTCCTTGTTAAAGCCGGCGAGCCGCGCCCGAACGACCATGGTTACAAAGGGAAAGCAGAAGGTGATGTGGGCGATTGTAATGGCGGAGAGGTTGAGCGGCCAGACAAGGTCCGTCGGCCAGTTTATCTGCGCGAAAAAGACGAGCATTGCCACGCCCATGCAGATTTCTGGCACCACAATTGGCAAGGCCATTGTTCCTTCTACGCCCGCTTTGAAGGGGAAGCGAAAGCGCCAGAGCATGACGGCCGCGAGCGTGCCTAAAAGGACGCTCGCGAGGGTCGCGAGAAAGGCGATCGTGAGTGAATTGCCGAGCGCGACGACCAACGTGTCGTTTTCAAACACCTTGCCATAATATTTGAAGGTGAAGCCGCGCCAGACAATGTTGCGCTTTGAATCGTTAAAGCTGAACGCGATGAGGACAAGCAGCGGCGCATAGAGGAAGAAGAGGGTCGCTGCGATCCACGCCCGCATCCAGAGGCGACGGGTATATTCCAGCGGCGCTATGGGTGCGCGTCGAAACAGGCTCATCGTGCGCCCTCCGCCTTGCGATTGCGCAGCGCCTGAAGCGCGATCAGAACAAAGGTGGCGTACATCAAGAGGAAAGAGAGCGCCGCGCCAAAGGGCCAGTCATTGGCGCGCTTAAACTGCCGTTCGATCACATTGGCAATCATCTGGCTATCGGGCCCACCCATCAGATCCGGCGTCAGATAGGCACCAAGTGCGGGGACGAAGGTGATGATCACGCCGGAGATGATGCCAGGTGCTGCCAATGGCGCAACGATTTGTGTCAGCGTGCGAAAATGCCCGGCGCCCAGATCAAGACTGGCTTCAATCAGCGATTTGTCGAGCCGATCAAGCGCCGCATAAAGCGGGAGAACCATGAAGGGCAGGTGGACATAGACAAGCCCCAAGACCACGGCGAAATTATTGTAGAGAAGGGGAAGCGGCTCCCATGTTGGGAGCGGCGCCAGCCCCAGCAGGATCTTGAGGCCGCTTGCCCCTTCCCAGAACCATTCGAGGGATTTGTTGACATAGCCTTGGGTTCTAAGGACCGTGATCAAGGCATAAGTGCGGATGAGCAGGTTCGTCCAAAAAGGAAGCATGACCGCCAGGAGAAGCCAGGGCCGCCATTTGGGCGCGGCAAAGGTAATCGCGAGGGCCACAGGAAAACCCGCAATCAGGCAGAGCAGCGTGGTGAGCGCCGCTACCGCCACGGACTTGCCGAAAATCTCGAGGTAGAGTGGTTCCAGCGCGCGCGCATAATTGGCGAAGGTCCCGGAAATGTCGATTTCTGTCAGCCCGACATTACGCCCGAAACTATAGAGCCACACGACCCCCAAAGGGATGATGAAGAAAGCCAGCAGCCACAGGATAGGCGCTGCCGCAAGCGCGGCAAAGGCAGCCCTGTGGCGCTTCCAATCCTGCACGCCTACCCCCCCGCTATGAAGGATCAGGCCGCGCGAACGCGGGTAAAGGCCTCTTCATAGAGCGGCTGTAGCTTTTCATTATAGGCCGCATATTCGCACTTGGCGAGCAAGTCAGCCGGCGGGAAGATCACCGGATTACTCTTATAGCTGTCAGGCATCAGCGCCTTTGCCGCGTTGTTCGGCGTCGGGTAGAGGATCGTCTCCGTGATCTTCTTGCCGGCTTCCGCGTCGAGCAGATAGTTGATGAAGGCGTGGGCGTTCTTCGGGTGCTTGGCCCCTTTCGGGATGCACAAGGTGTCGGAGTTGAGCTGGCTACCTTCCTTCGGGATGATGAAGTCGAGATCGTCATCTTCCGTCATGGCCTGTGCCAGATCGCCATTATATTCAAGGACAAGATCCACTTCGCCGGACATGAGCAAATCTTGGCCGTTATCTTCGTGGAACGCCTTGATGTTGGGCTTTTGCTTGATCATCAGCGCTTCAATCTGCGCGATATCAGCAGGGGTCAGGCCGTTCACCGACTTGCCCAGATACTTGCCGTAAAGCCGGATCATATCCCCCGCTTCGGACAGGACGGCGATGCGACCCTTATATTCATCGGAATCAAAGAGCAGCTTCCAGCTATCGGGCTTCGCCTTCACCTTCGACTTGCGATAGCCAATGCCGAGTACGAGCCACGTATAGGGCAGGCTGTACTTCCGGCCGGGATCATAAGCGACATCGATAAAGCTCTTATCGACATTCTTAATATTGGGGATTTGGGCGTGATCGAGCGGCATTAGCATGTCGGCCTTGACCATCCGCTCGACAAAATCATTCGACGGCACGATCACGTCATAGCCTTGATTGCCCGCGCGCAGCTTGGCGAAGAGTTCGTCATTGGTCGCAAAGAGTGACATGTTGACGTCAATCCCGCTTGCGCCTTTGAAATCCCCGAGCGTGGTTTCCCCGATATAGGTGTCCCAATTATAGAAGTTGAGCTTCGGCTCTTCCCCCGTCGAGATGGCGCCTGCTCCCTCCTTCTCGCCGCAAGCCGTAAGCGCGCCCGCAAAGCTGATCCCGATTGCGGCGGCGCCCAATGTCTTCAGGATCGAACGGCGATTTGCCCGGAATTCCTCAAGCGACATACGGTGATTCATCGAGACGACTCCCTTTGGATGGCTGGTTTTATTTCGCCCCATGCTGCCGACAAAAGCCATGAGTGCAAGGGGGAATTTATTCCGAAACCCGATCCCATCGAAAATTGGCGCTTTTCGTTTTTCGATTCTTCGAACATGATGCCCGAATGACACAGACGCTTCGATATTCGTGGGCAGCGATGCTGCTTCACTGGGCCCTTGCCCTTCTCCTGGTCTTTAACTTCGCTCTTGGCGAACGGTCGGAAGATTTGCGGGAAGGGCCGGAGCTTTTTTGGGTCATGCAGCTGCACAAATCGGTTGGCATCACGATCCTCATTTTGTCGGTGTGGCGGCTTTGGGTGCGCTTGCGCACGCCCCGCCCGGCGAAGGCCGCCGATGGCCCCGTGGCGCAGCGGATATCGACCGCGGTCCATTGGGGCTTTTACGCAGTAATGATCCTAGTGCCGCTGTCGGGCTGGTTGATTGTCTCAACCGCCAAGACAGCGCTTCCAACGTTACTCTATGGCGTCGTGCCTTGGCCGCATCTGCCCAATTTGGGGCATGCGGCGCATGAAGGGGCAGAAACCGCCCACGCCATCATGTCGAAGGTGATGCTGCCACTTTTGGCGCTCCACTTGTTAGGCGCCGTGCGGCATCAGTTCTTGCTGCGGGATGCACTGGTCGAGCGAATGGTGCCTTTCCGCCAGGTTTCTGCGCTGGGCTTTGCGCTCTTGGTGGGAAGCTTGGTGCTTGCCTTTGCTGCGGGACTGCGCCTGCCCGCGCCGACCCATGGATCGCTGGGGGAGCCTTTGCCTGACTTCCAATCGGCTGAAACGGCACCTGCTGCGCCCTTGGCCCTGCGCCAAACAGGCGCCTGATATGCGTGTTCCAGCTGTCATGGGGGCCGCGGCGCTGCTCGCCCTGCCCGCATCCCCGGCTTATGCCAGCGCGAAAGGATGGCAGGATGCGAGCGATGTTGGCGTCTATACGCTGATGACCCTCTCGGTCGGACTGCCGCTTGTTGAGAAAGACGCGTCCGGCGCATTTCAGGCAATGGGCAGCTTTGCCGCAACCTCGCTGGTGACCGAAGGGCTGAAGCAAACATTCCCCAAGACGCGGCCCGATGCGAGTGATCGCAAGAGCTTTCCCTCAGGCCATACGTCCCGCTCCTTTGCCGCCGCGGCAAGCCTGATGAACCGGCAGGGCGCAGCGGTGGGCGTGCCCGCCTTCATGGTCGCGAGCTTTGTGGGGGTCGCTCGGGTCAAGGGCGACAAACATTATTGGTCGGACGTGATCGTCGGCGCGGGGATCGGCACAACCATTGGCTTGCTTATCACGAAAAATCGTCCGGCAGACGCCCAGACAGCCTTTGTGCCTTGGGCAGACACCAAAGGGGGCGGCTTTACCTTCGCAGCACGCTTCTAGGCGGCGTCAGAAACCGCCCAGCCGCGTGATATGGCCCATTTTCCGGCCGGGCCGCGCGGCGCCTTTGCCGTAAAGATGGATATGCGCCATCGGGTCTGACGCCCACTCCAGCCAGTTATCGGCATCGGCGCCGATCAGGTTGCGCATCTCGACGGTCTTGGCCGCAAGCCGGGTGGAACCGAGCGGTAGGCCGACCACCGCGCGAATATGATTTTCGAACTGCGAGGTCAGGGCGCCTTCGATTGTCCAATGGCCGCTATTGTGGACGCGCGGCGCCATTTCATTGAACACCGGGCCGTCTTCCCCCGCGAAAAATTCAATTGCAAACACGCCGACATAGTCAAGCCGCTCTGCCACCCGCCGGGCCAGCGCCCGCGCGGCGGGCACCTGCTCGGCCACTTTTGGATCAGCGGGCAGGGTTGAGGTTGCCAAAATGCCGTCCTTGTGGACGTTCTCAGGGGCGTCCCAAAACGTCACATTGCCCTTCTGGTCGCGCACGGCGATCAACGAGAATTCGTGCTGGAAGCGGACCATTTGTTCAAGGATGAGCGTCCCTGCTTCGTGCAGCGCGTCCCATGCGGCGTCCGCATCGGCGCGTTTGGTAATTCGGGCCTGACCCTTGCCGTCATAGCCGAAGCGGGTTGTCTTCAAAATCGCGGGCGTGCCGATCTTATCGAGCGCCGCTTCAAGTTCCTCCCGGCTCGTCACGGGCGCCCAGTCAGCTGTGCGGCCACCGCAATCGGCTGCGAATGTCTTTTCCCGGATACGGTCTTGCCCAATCTCCAGAGCCTCGATCGGGGGATATAGCGGCGCATTTTCTGCAATGCGCCGCAAGGGCGCCGGGTCCACATTCTCAAACTCAAAGGTCACCACATCGACGGCGCGGGCAAAGGCGGCGAGCGCCTTTTCATCCCCATAATCGCCCTTCACCCAGCGCGCGCAGACATCACCCGCGGGGCCATTGTCTTCGGGGGCATAGACCGCGCAGCGATAGCCAAGCTGGGCAGCGGCCACGCTCAGCATGCGGCCCAATTGGCCGCCGCCGATAATACCAATGGTCGACCCGGGGGGAAGTGTCGTCATGCGGGTTCTTGCGCGACGCTATCTGTTTGCGTGCGCCGCCAGTCGGCGAGGCGTGCAGCCAGATCAAGATCGTTAAGGGCGAGGATCGCCGCGGCCATTAGCCCGGCATTGGTGGCGCCTGCTTTCCCGATGGCGAGCGTGCCGACGGGAATGCCACCAGGCATCTGGACGATCGACAACAGGCTGTCCATGCCACTCAGCGCCTTCGATTCCACGGGGACGCCCAATACCGGCAAGGTCGTCATTGATGCGGCCATGCCCGGGAGATGCGCGGCGCCACCCGCGCCTGCAATGATGACTTTGAGGCCGCGTTCCTTGGCGGACTTGGCGTAGTCCACCAGCCGATCGGGCGTGCGATGGGCCGAAACGATCCGCGTTTCGTGCGCGATATGGAGCGCGGCCAGAATTTCGGACGCGTGGCACATGGTTGCCCAGTCCGACTGGCTGCCCATGATGATGCCGACGAGCGGCGCGGTGTCTGTCATGTTACAGGCCCGATTGGTTGGAATGGTTCAGGCCTTGAGGCCTTAGTCGGAAGCGCGCCGAAGCGCAATGCGGGCGCCCCGATTACCGGGGTGCCCGCTGCTGAAAGCCTTAACGTTCTGAGAGATAATAGCGGTCGCGGGCTGAGAGGTCGTCTGCCAGTTCGTAGACAATGGGCTGACCTGTCGGGATTTCGAGGCTTGTAATCTCGTCATCCGGGATGTTGGACAAATGCTTGACCAGTGCGCGCAGGGAGTTGCCGTGCGCCGAAATGAGCACGCGCTTGCCCGCCTTCAGGTCGGGTGCGATCCGGCTTTCCCAATAAGGGAGGACGCGCGCAATCGTGTCCTTCAGGCTTTCCGTCGCGGGCACCTTAATGCCAGCATAGCGGCGGTCGGCCGAGAGATCATAGGGACTGCCAGCCTCCAGCGGCGGCGGCGGTACGTCAAAGCTCCGCCGCCAGATCTTGACCTGATCATCGCCATGCTTGGCGGCCGTCTCTGCCTTATCAAGGCCGGTCAGCCCGCCATAATGCCGTTCGTTCAGGCGCCAGTCTTTCTCCACCGGCAGCCAAAGGCGCCCCATTTCTTCCAGCGCGAGGTTCAATGTTTTGATCGCCCGCGTCTGCAGCGAGGTGAAGCAGCAGTCGAAATCCAGCCCCTTGTCGCGCATCAGTGCGCCCGCGGCGCGGGCTTCACCTGCCCCTTTTTCCGTCACATCGACGTCCCACCAGCCGGTGAACCGGTTTTCAAGGTTCCAGGCAGATTGCCCGTGGCGGATGAGGACAAGGGTCGGCATGAAGGTGTCTCCGTGATTGAGCAAGCGGGGGTGAGAGCGCCTCTAGCCATGTCCGCCCCTGCGGCGCAAGCCGGCAGCGCCGCTTGTTAGGCCGCGTTCTTGGCGATGCTGTCTTCCATCCGTTTGAGCTGCTCCGGGGTGGCCGGCTGCTGGTGCCGGCGTTTCCAATCAGCATAAGGCATGCCGTAAACGATTGCGCGGCCAGCCTCCCGATCCATGTCGCCTGCTTCTGCCACCCAATCGCCAAGGCAATTGCGGCAAAAGCCAGCGAGCCCCATCAGATCGACATTCTGCGCGTCGGTGCGATGCTGGAGATGGCGGACAAGCCGACGGAAAGCGGCTGCCGCCGTAACGTCATCAAGCGAATTTATGTCCATAAATGCGATGTCCTTCCTTTGATTGATCGGGATTAGCCGCTATGAGGCGCGGCGAGAAGTGGAGTATGTTTTGACCCAGTATTTACCGCCGCGTGGCCGCAGTGTCCGTATTTTGGCAACCCTTGGCCCGGCCAGCGCCTCGCCCGAGATGATCGGCAAGCTTTTTCGGGCAGGGGCCGACGCGTTTCGCATCAATATGAGCCACGGCACACAGGCTGACCGGGTCGACCTGTTCAAGGCGATCCGCGCGCTTGAGAAGCATCATGGCCGTCCGACGACGATTTTGGTCGATTTGCAGGGCCCCAAATTGCGCGTTGGCACCTTCGCCACGGGTCCCGTTGAATTGGTGAAGGGCGCTGCCTTCCAGCTTGATCTCGATCCGACACCCGGTGACGCGACGCGTGTTTGCCTGCCGCATCGCGAAGTGTTCGACGCGCTCGAAATCGGCTCGCGCCTGCTGCTCGATGACGGCAAGCTGGTGCTGCGCGTTGTTGAGATCGGCGCCAAGGCGATCATGACTTCCGTTGAGGTTGGCGGGATTTTGTCCGACAAAAAGGGGCTGAATGTTCCCGATGTCGTGGTGCCTTTGGCAGCGCTGACGGAAAAAGATCGGTCGGACCTTGCTTTCGCGATCGACCAAGGGGCGGACTGGATCGCGCTTTCCTTTGTCCAGCGGCCGGAAGATCTGGCCGAAGCGCGGCGCTTGATTGGCGGCAAGGCGGCGCTTCTGGCAAAGATCGAAAAGCCCGCCGCGCTCGATCGGCTCGACGGTATTTTGGAACTGGCCGATGCGGTGATGGTCGCCCGCGGCGATTTGGGTGTGGAGCTGCCTCCCGAAGCCGTGCCACCTGCGCAAAAGCGGATTGTGGAAACGGCGCGCGACCTCGGTAAGCCGGTTGTCGTCGCAACACAGATGCTCGAATCCATGATCAAGGCGCCCACCCCGACGCGGGCGGAAGTGTCGGACGTCGCAACCGCAATCTATGACGGCGCGGATGCCGTGATGCTCTCGGCAGAAAGTGCCGCGGGGGATTGGCCCGAAGAAGCCGTCGCGATGATGAGCCGGATCGGCCACAGCGTTGAAAGCGATAAGGGCTATACCGAACGGCTCCACTTCACCAAAACAAATGCCACGCCGACAACGGCCGATGCGCTGGCAGCGGCGGCGTTCGATATTTCTAAAACCGTCTCGGCCAAGGCCATTATCTGCTACACCACGTCGGGTTCGACGGCGCGCCGCATCGCCCGCGAGCGGCCAGATGTGCCCATCCTCGTCCTCACCCCCCAAATGCGTACTGCGCGTGAGCTTGGTCTGCTCTGGGGCGCGCACGCTGTTCATACGCGGGACGTGGCGAGCTTTGAAGAAATGGTCGCCAAGGCAAAGCGTATGGCGCTGCGCTACGGCCTCGCCAAAGGCGGGGAGCGGGTGGTTGTGATGGCCGGCGTGCCTTTTGGGACGCCGGGTTCCACCAATGTCATCCATGTCGTCCGCCTCACGGGGGACGAGTTGAAGGGGTATAAGAGCTAGAGCGGCGTTTCTCCCTTGCAATCCAGCGCCATGCCGGGCGATGATGTCCCTCTGAAACACGACTGATCGAGCACTGAAGCTCGGCAGTGGAGAGGGAGGCTTTGAATGACCCGTTTTGTTGCCGCGACCGCGCTCGCGCTTGTGCTCGTTTCGCCTGCGATGGGGCGGGAGCCGCCCGCGCCTGGCACCGTGACCAAAGCGACGGCAGAGGCGAATGCGCGGGTCGCGCAGCAGCTCCCGCTCAACGACATGAGCGATTTTGCCGATGCGACGCGCGGACGCCTGGCGCAGATCGAGGGCGGGGTGATCCGCAATGCCAAAGGCGAGGTTGTGTGGGATGCAAACAGCTATGCCTTTTTGAAAGGGGATGCGCCGCCCAGCGTCAATCCCTCGCTGTGGCGGCAGTCCAAGCTCAATGCCGAACACGGGTTGTTTGAAGTCACGCCGGGCATTTACCAGCTGCGCGGCTATGACATTTCGGTGATGACGATTATCCGCGGCAAGACCGGATGGATTATCGTCGATCCGCTGACAGCGGTCGAAACGGCGGCCGCGGGCATGGATCTGGTCCGTAAGGTTTTGGGAGACAGGCCGATTACCGGTATCCTGTTCACCCATAGCCATGGCGATCATTATGGCGGCGTCGCGGCGCTGGCGACGCCCGAGGTGCTCGCGTCGGGCAAAATCCCGATCATTGCACCGCACGGCTTTACCGATGAAGCGATCAGCGAAAATGTCCTTGCCGGCATCTATATGGGGCGGCGGGCAGGCTTCCAGTTCGGGGCGGCACTCCCGCGCAGTGCGACGGCGCAAGTGGGGACGGGGCTGGGCCAGGCGCTCCCCGCCAATAACCGCGCCTCGCTCGCCAAGCCAACGATGGAGGTGGCGCGCGGCGCTGCCCCCGTTGTTGTCGATGGCGTGACCTTTGAGTTCATCGATGCCGCCGGCTCGGAAGCGCCGGCGGAGTTCATGTTCTATCTGCCGGAATTCAAGGCGCTGTGTTCGTCCGAAGTGGCAACGGGAACCTTTCATAATGTGCTGACCCAGCGCGGCGCAAAAGCGCGGGACACGCTCAACTGGTCGAAGGCCATTGATGCTGCCTTGCGGACCTATGCGGATAAGTCAGAGGTGGTGTTCGGTTCGCACAACTGGCCAACATGGGGCGCGGAAAACGTCAAGACCTTCCTGACCCATCACCGCGACACCTATCGCTATATTCATGATCAGACGGTGCGCCTTGCCAATAGCGGGGAAACGGCGTCGGAGATTGCGGAAAATATTGGCGAACCAAGCTTTGCCAAAACCGATTTCTCGACCCGTGGCTATTACGGCACGTACAACCATAATGCGAAGGCGGTGTTCCAATTCTACTTCGGATGGTGGGATGGCGTACCGGCCAATTATCACCGCCATGTCCCGACCGAGGAATCAAAGCGCTATGTGGCGGCGATGGGCGGCGCGAAAAAGGCTCTCGCCACGGGGATCAAAGCCTATGATGCCGGTGATTATCGCTGGTCCTCCACCGTGTTCAATCATCTTGTCTTTGCCGATCCCGAGGATCAGGCGGCGCGCCAATGGCTGGCGGCCAGCTATGAGCAGCAGGGCTTTCAGGCCGAAGCAGGGTCTTGGCGCAATGTCTTCCTTCAGGCCGCGCATGAGCTGCGGCATGGCATTCCCAATCCCCGGATTGATGTGGCGGGTGCCGGCGTCATTCAAGCGGTGCCAACGCCCAACCTGATGGATGCGCTTGCCGCGCGGTTCAATCCGGCCAAGTCCACGCGACCTAATACAACGGTGCAGATCAGCTTTACAGACCGGAAGGAAGAGGTGGCGCTGCATATCGGCACCTCGGTGCTGTTCCCCAGCATGGGGCAGAAGCTCGACAAGCCCACCGCAGCGCTGATCACGACGCGCGCGGCCTTTAACGGGCTGATCACTCAGACGCTCGACATTGGCGACGCCATTCAGTCTGGCGTGTTGCGTTTTGAAGGAGATCCCAGCGTGATCGCGGCGATGTTTGCGGCGCTTGATCGGCCCGAAATGACCTTCAACGTTGTGACGCCGTAAGACATCGCACGGATGAGCACCACATGCCTGGCTTAAGGCCCTTTTTATGGGCTGGCGCGGCCCTTCTCTGCCTTGCCCCCCTGGTGGCGCAGCAGGCTGTGGCGGGTTTTAACTGGTCTGGCGGTGACTTTGTTCTGTTCGCGGCGCTGGTCTTGGGGATGAGCTTCACGATGGATCGGTTGGCCGCATCCGCCGTGCCGCGCCCTTATAAGGCAGGGGTTTTGGCGATGGCTGCCGCGTCGGGTGGGACCATTTTGGTCAGCGGTGCCGTCGGCCTTGTGGGCGGGGAGGGGGAAGATGCAAACCGCGTCTTTGCCCTGTTTCCGGTTGTCGCTCTTCTTATGGCGTTCTTGGGGCGAGGCCGGGCGAGGTGGATGGCCCGCCTCTGCCGCGGCGTCGCAATGGCGCATATCGGCTGGAGCGTGGCGATTCCGGCCTTTGGTCTTGTGCCGGATGCCGGGCGCTATTGGCCGGACGCCATGTTGTGCGCATCCCTTTTTGGCGGGCTTTGGCTGGCGGCGGCTAGGTTGTTTCGCAAAGCGGCGGCCGTCACGCCCGAATCGATTCGCGTCGCATGAAATCCATCAGGCGCCCAACCCGCTCGGGGTTTAGCGCCTGACAAATCTTGTCACAATCCATGCAGAAGGCGGAGGCATCACAGCCCCGCTTCAGCTTAGCCCTGGCGAGCTTTAAAGCGCTTCTGCGTCTTGTTGATGACGTAGGTACGGCCGCGACGGCGGATCACGCGGTTATCCCGGTGACGGTCCTTGAGCGACTTGAGCGAATTGCGGATCTTCATGATCGCTTGCCTGTTCTAAACTAAGGTTGGAAAAAGAAGGCTGCCGCCTAAAGAGGGGCTCGGCTAAAGTCAAGGCGATCCGCCGCTTGGGATGAAGGATATTTGGTGCGCCCGCTTTTTCGATTGATCACGCCCGTTGCTCTTGCTGGGCTGCTCGCTGGCTGCGTTGCCGCAATTCCAGCGGTGGAGGTCACGCGCTTTCATTTGGGTCAAATGCTCGCACCTGCCAGTTTTGATGTGGAAGCGGGAGTTGGTGCTTCGTCCCAAAGCCTTGAATTTGGCACCTATAAGGCGGCCATCACGCGGGAATTGGCGCAGCTGGGATATCGGGAAGGGGCAGAAAACCCTGCCTATCGGGTGGGGATCCGCTTCGAGCGAACCCGCCGGGATGTGGCGGCCAGCGCGCCCGTGACGATTGGTGTGGGCGGCAGCAGCTATGGCGGCAATGTCGGGATCAGCCTTGGCACAAGCTTTGGCGTGGGAAAGAGGCGACAGACTTTGGTGGCCACCCGTCTATTTGTACAGATCAAACGCGCGAGCGATTCGGCGGTGCTGTGGGAAGGCAGGGCAGCAACCGAAGCACCAGAGGCGGCGCCTGCGGCACAGCCCGGCCTTGCGGCGGAAAAGCTGGCCCGCGCCTTGTTTCAGGGCTTTCCGGGCGAATCGGGTCGGACTATCATCGTCAAATGACACTCCATATCTCTGCCGGCTTTGACAGCGGCAATATCCATGTCTCCAAGATTGAGGGAGACACAGCCCATCTGGAAATCCGCAAGGATGCCCAGTCTGATTTTTATCAATGGTTCCACTTTCGGGTGGCGGGGGCGAAGGGGCGGGAGATTACCCTCCACCTGACCAACTGCGCGCAATCGGCCTATCCCGGTGGCTGGCCCCAATATCGCGCCCGCTGGTCGGAAGATCGGGAGGATTGGTGCTGTGCCGACACCAGCTATGCCGATGGCGTCCTGACCATCCGTCATATCCCGCAGGCCGACACGATCTGGTTTGCCTATTTTGCGCCTTATTCGATGGAACGCCATTTTGATCTGATCCAGCGGATCAGCGCGCAGCCTGGCGTGGACTTGGTCCAGCTGGGGGAAACGCTCGACGGCCGCCCGATGGATTTGTTGCGGATGGGGACGGGACCCACTCAGGTCTGGCTCTATGCGCGCCAGCATCCGGGTGAGACAATGGCTGAGTGGTGGATGGAAGGCGCGCTGGAACGGCTGACCGATCCCGCCGATGCCGTTGCACAGAAGCTGAGGGCGGCCTGCACGCTTCACATCGTGCCGAACATGAACCCGGATGGCGCGGCGCGGGGCCATTTGCGGACGAATGCGGTGGGGGTAAACCTCAACCGCGAATGGGCAACGCCCAGCGTGGATCGCTCTCCTGAAGTGCTGTGTGTCCGCACCGAAATGGATCGCACCGGCGTCCATTGGGCGATGGATGTGCATGGCGATGAAGCGATCCCCGCCAATTTCATCGCAGGCTTTGAAGGCATTCCGAACTGGACAGACGATCAGGGGGCCCGTTTTTACGCATATCGCGAAGCGCTGGCGGCGCTGACGCCCGATTTTCAGACGGTGCTTGGCTATCCCAAATCCGCGCCCGGCAAAGCCAATTTGACGATGTCTACCAATCAGCTCGCCAATCGCTTCGCCCATTTGGGGTGCGTGGCGATGACGCTCGAAATGCCGTTCAAGGATCATGACGCCAATCCAGATGCCGAGCGCGCTTGGTCACCCGCGCGGTCAAAACAGCTGGCGCGGGATTGCCTCGCGGTCTTGGCGCAGATGATCAAGGGATGAAAAAGGCCCCCGCTCCGGGGGCGCTGGAGCGGGGGCCTGATCAAGCGTTCGTCACGCTGGCCTATCGCGACGGGGACGGTCAACAGGGGGGAGGGGATCCCATCCGGCGTCTCGCGAAAGCCCCATCTGTTTAGCCCGGACTTCCTGTCGCCAGCATGAATAAACGGGTCAGCTTCGGGGCCCTTTCTGGCGTGGGTCGCGCCAGGAGAACGTCTTGTCGGAAATCGGGATGTTGAACCGCTGATTGGCGAGGCGGATCGTCGTGCGATTATTTTGCGCGTCCAGCGCCGTCCAGCCCTCAAGCATCAACCCGGCGGGCGCTGATGCATCGCGGGTAAAGACAAGGGTGATCACCCCATATTCGGGATGCCGCCGGTCGCGCGCTTCGACCATGATCACCCGGCTATTATTGCTGGGAAGAACGCGCGCAAAGCGGGTGAGATCTTTTGAGGGGTCGAGCAGCACCCCCAGCGGGGTATTGCCAATCGGCCAACGCTGCACCTGACGAACCGAATAATCGATGAAGGTCAGCGCCTTGCCATCTCCCACGATCAAAATGGGAACACCCTTTTGATATTCAAAGCGGATCTTGCCAGGCCGTTTCAGGCTGAGCGCGCCAGACAGGGTTTTGCCCGCCCGATCCGTCTGGGTGAAGCTCGCCGTCATCGAGGTGACAGCCTTGAGGTGTGAAGCGACATCATCGAGCGTACCGGCAAAGGCAGGAGCCGGGACCGCGACTGCACAGGCGGCAGCCAGGCTTGCGGCAAAGGAAAAGCGACGCATTTTGTCTCCAGCTTAAGAACAGCCCGATATTGACTTGAGCGGTTTAACCCGGGCTGAATGCCTAGATGGCGTGGCCGTCGGTGTCGATCAACACCTCGCGGCGGCCGACATGGTCTGGGCGGCTCACCTTGCCTTCGGCCTCCATCCGCTCGATCAGGCGCGCGGCCGAATTATAGCCGATGCGGAGCTGGCGCTGGATATAGCTGGTTGAGGCTTTCTGGCTTTCCGCAACGACTTGCAGCGCGCGGCGATAAATCTGGTCCTCCGCCGAATCTTCTCCGGTCGGCGCGCCCTCCATATCCCAGCCACCTTCTTCCGGCTCTTCGGTGACGGCTTGAATATAATCCGGCTGGCCTTGCCCCCGCCAATGGTCCGCAACGGCGCGGACTTCTTCGTCAGAGACGAACGGGCCGTGGACGCGGGCGATCTGTTTGCCGCCGGGCATATAGAGCATATCGCCCTTGCCCAGCAGTTGTTCGGCGCCCTGTTCGCCCAAGATGGTGCGGCTATCGATCTTGGAGGTCACGGCAAAGCTGATGCGTGTCGGCAGGTTTGCCTTGATGACGCCGGTGATCACGTCCACCGAGGGGCGCTGTGTTGCCATGATCAGGTGGATGCCCGCTGCGCGCGCCTTTTGAGCGAGACGTTGGATCAGGAATTCAACTTCCTTGCCCGCCGTCATCATCAGGTCCGCAAGCTCATCGACGATCACCACAATCTGCGGGAGCGGCTGATAATCGAGCTTTTCTTCCTCATAGATCGGCTGGCCGGTCGTCGAGTCATAGCCCGTTTGCACCCGACGACCGAGGAACGCGCCTTTCGCCTGCGCAGACCGGACCTTCTCGTTGAAGCTCGCTAGGCTGCGCACCCCAATCGAGGCCATCATGCGATAACGGTCTTCCATCTGTTCTACCGCCCATTTGAGGGCGCGGATGGCCTTGGCAGGCTCGGTCACGACCGGAGACAGAAGATGGGGGATGTCGTCGTAGATGCTGAGTTCGAGCATCTTCGGGTCAATCATGATCATCCGGCACTGATCCGGCGTCAGGCGGTAGAGCAGCGAGACGATCATTGCATTGAGGCCAACGGATTTACCCGAGCCCGTCGTCCCAGCGACAAGGAGATGGGGCATTGGGGCGAGATCGGCGACAACCGGGTCGCCCGCGATATTCTTGCCCAGGACAATCGGCAGCTGGCCTGCTTCGTCGTTAAAGCTCTCGCTGGCGATGAGTTCGTGAAGCACAACGCTCTCGCGCTTCTGGTTGGGCAGTTCGATGCCAATCACCGTGCGGCCCGGGATTGTCGCGACGCGCGCCGAAAGGGCGGACATGTTGCGCGCGATATCATCGGCCAGCTGGATCACGCGGCTCGCTTTAATGCCCGAGGCGGGCTCGAGCTCGTACATGGTGACCACGGGGCCGGGGCGGACTTCGACAATTTGGCCCTTCACATGGAAATCGTCGAGCACCGTCTCCAGCAGGCGAGCGTTGCGTTCCAGCGCCGCCTTATCGAGCTTGTCTCCAGCAGCGGGCGGCGCGGGCTTCAGCAGATCGAGCGGCGGTAGGGTATAGCTATCACCCAGCGGGAGCGTCGTCTGTTCCTTCTCCTTCGCAGGCTTAGGTGCGGCCGGAGCTGGCTTATCGGCGATGACCGGGGGCTGGCGCGGCTCTGTAATGATGGGGGCGGAGCGCGGCTCCACTTCTTTCACCAGCACGCGGGGGCTTTCGGCCTCATCGTCGCTGTCGATGTCGAAGGGAACTTCCACGGTCATGCGGGGCTTTTCAGGCGCACGGCCAATTAGCCGCAGCAGCCACGCCTTTTCATCGTCACGCAGATCGAGGCTGCGGACCCAGAGATACAGGCCGCTGGCAATGATCGCAGCGGCAGCGGCCCAGATTGCCCAGCCAATCCATGGCTGGGGCGGTGCAAGGCTGGTGAGCCAGGCAATGAGCGCGCCACTCGCCATGCCGATCGCCCCGCCAAGCCCGCCGGGCAGGCTTTCCAATGCCCCGGGGCGGATCAGCGCTAGCCCGATATCCAAGATCGCGATGGCCCCCAGCGCTGCAAGCGCATGGCCTTTCCACCCTTCCACCGGGGCCTTGGCCCAGAGCCGTCGTGCATAAAGTAGGATCAGCGGCACAAAGAGCCCGCTGGCTGGCCCCAAGGTCCACAGCAGAATGTCGGCGATCCACGCACCCGGCGTACCCAAGAGGTTGTGCGCCGGCCCACCCGCTGCGGTGTTCATCGAGGCATCATTGGGATGGTAGCTTGCGAGGGCAAGGGTGAGCATGAAGGCGGCGAGGCCAAGCGCCACGGCACCCAAAAGGGTGCCACTGCGCAGCGCGCCTCGTTTAATGGACTCACGCCATTCAGGCGCTCGGGATGCCATGCCGCGCCTCCAACCTTTGCGTGCGCTTGAACTCAGGACACACCTAATGCGCCACCGCTGGACTCGCCGTCAAGAGTCGGGGTGGGCGGTGCTTGTTTCTTGCTGTCATTTGGACGTAAGGCAGCCTTATGGACTCGCACGATATCATCATTCTTGGCGGCGGTTTGATCGGTCAAACAACGGCACTGGCGCTGGATCAACATGGCCTAAAATCGGTGGTGATTGATCCCGTTGATCCCGCCACTACCCTTACGACCGAATTCGACGGACGCGTCACCGCGATTTCGTCGAGCAGCTGGAAAATGTTTGACGCGCTGGGTCTGGGGCCGAAGATGCGGGCAGAGGCGTGCCCGATTGCGCGGATCGAAGTGCGCGATGGCGCCAAAGGCGCGCCGCTCGACTTCCAGTCTGATCAGGATGATGATGCGCTTGGTTTGATGCTTGAAAACCGCGTCCTTCGGCGTGAGCTGTGGGCGATGCTGCAAGACGCCAAAAATGTGACGCAGAAATTCGGCACCCGCGCCGTGGCAATCGACCGCGGGCCGCATCGTGTCGTTGCCCAGCTTGATGACGGGAGCGTGGTGTCAGCGCCGCTCGTGCTGGTGTGCGAAGGCCGGCATTCCTCTACCCGAGCGGACGCTGGCATTCCGGTGGCTGCCTGGGACTATGCGTCGCTCAGCATTGTGACGGCGATGGATCACAGCATCCCCCATAACGGCACCGCGCACCAGATTTTCTATCCCGGCGGCCCTGTCGCCCTTTTGCCGATGAACCCCGGGACGCGATCTGCACTGGTCTGGTCGCTCCCCGAGGCGGAGGCCAAAGCGATGGCGAAGTTGGGCGAACGCGGCTTTTTGGCAGAGGTGGATCGCGCCACCGGCGGGTTGCTGGGGGAGATGACGCTGGTTGCCCCGCGCGCCGTTTACCCCCTCCATTTCCGGCATAGCGCTCAGATGGTTGACCACCGCCTTGCGCTGGTGGGGGATGCCGGACACGGTATCCATCCGATTGCCGGGCAGGGCTTTAACCTTGGCCTGAGGGATGTCGCCGCGTTGACCGAAGTGCTGGTGGAGGGCGTGCGACTTGGCCTTGATCTGGGGGATGCGCAGTTGCTCGCCCGTTACCAGCGTTGGCGCAGCGCCGATGTGATGGCGGTGACCCTCGCGTGCGATACGCTGGTCCGGCTATTTGGCCTTAAGGGGCGCGTCGCCCGCGCGGTGCGCCGCTTTGGGTTGGGGGCCGTCCAACGCGCTAAGCCGCTGAAAGACTTGTTTATGTCTGAAGCGCGGGGTGAGAGCGGAGCGCTCCCCGTGATGCTCACCGGGGCGAAGGTTTAGTTCGGTCTAGAGCAGCCCCGCTGCGCGATAGCTTTGAGCGGTGGCGCGCAAGCCCGCCTTTGTCTCAATCTCGGGTAGCCAGAGCGCGGGATCAGGGCGTTTGGCGGGATCAATCCGCCAGTCGGGATGGCAGAAATAGCTGACCCGGTCCGACGTGAGCTTGGCTTTGTCCCCGCGGAAGAGGCGGTCGAACCGGGCGCCGAGCCGCAGCACCGGACGTGGGGTGGCGAGCACCAGTGCGGAACGGCCAACTGCCTCTGCAATCGCGTGCGCTACCCGACGGTTGGTCCAGCCGTCTGGTGTATTATCGTCCACTTCGAGGATGGCGCCTTGGGCGAGGCCCGGCATAGTCAGGGTCAGCAATAGCCGGGACAAATCTGCCGCGTGGATCAGGGAAACGGCGCCTTCGGGCGGCACGAGGACAAATCCCGATTTTGCCATGCGGAACATATCAAGCGTATCGAGATCGCCCGGGCCATAGACCCAGGGCGGGCGCACCATCACCCAATCAAGCCCACTTTGAGCCACGCGCGCTTCGGCTTCCGCCTTGGACCATCCATAGACGGAAAGGTCGGGGTGTCGCGCGGCCAGCGAGGAGACATGGACGAAGCGGGGTGCGCCGCGCCGCTGTGCCGCCGCAATCACCGCGTCTGTGCCTGTTATATTGCCAGCGACAAAGCCGGCCCGATCTGGGGCGTTCACAACCCCCGCAACATGAAGGACGGCATCCGCCCCTTCGATCAGCCGGTCGAGGCTGGCCGCATCGTCAAGGGCGCCGGGAACCCACACAAGGCCCGGATGGGGTGCCTGTGGACGTCGGGTCAGCGCACGGACCTGATGGCCCGCCGCCAGCGCCTGGTGTCGTAAATGCGTCCCGACAAAACCGGTTGCCCCGGTGATGGCAAGGGTCTTGGGCGTCACAGCAGGACCATATGGTCGCGGTGTACCAGTGCGGCGCGCGGCGCATAGCCCAACAGGTCGGCAAGGGCATCGCGCCGCTTGCCGCAGATCAGGCTGGCATCCGCCGCGTCATATTCAGCCAAGCCGCGGGCGAGGATCTGGCCGTCGGCCCCGACAATGTCGATGACATCTCCCCGCGCAAACTTGCCCTCCACATGGGTCGCCCCGGCGGGCAGCAGGCTGGCGCCCCCGGCCAGCGCCTTGGCGGCGCCCGCATCGATCCGGATTGAGCCCTTGGCGGTCAAGCGTCCCGCAAGCCATGCTTTGCGCGCCGTGCGTGACGCGTTGCCCTGAAACACAGTGCCGCAGCCGCCCTTGGCGAGCCGCGCAAGAGGGTGATCATGCTGCCCCGACACGATGACAAGCGCCGCGCCTGCCGCATTGGCGATGCGTGCCGCCTCAATCTTGGAGGCCATCCCGCCAGAGCCCATGCCGGAAGAGCTTTCCGCTGCCGCCATCGCCCGAATACGGGCGTCGATGCGTGTCACAGCAGGGATGCGCTCTGCCTTGGGGTCGCGGCTGGGGTCGGCGGTGTAGAGCCCATCGACATCGGACAAGAGGATTACCGCCTGCGCGGTCGCGGCCTGCGCGATGCGCGCGGCCAGCCGATCATTATCGCCAAAGCGAATTTCTTCGGTCGCGACCGAATCATTCTCATTGATCACGGGCACAACGCCCAGACCCAGCAGCCGCTCTAGCGTGGCTGCGGCATTCAGATAGCGGCGCCGGTCTTCCAGATCATCCAGCGTCACGAGGATCTGCGCGGCCTGCATGTCTTTGGCAGCTAGAAGATCGGCCCAGCATTGCGACAGCGCGATTTGCCCGGTTGCGGCGGCCGCCTGTGCCTCTTCCAAGCTCGCGCGGCCGCCTTTGGGCAGGCCAAGCCGTCGCGCGCCCAGCGCAATCGCGCCGGAAGAAACAACAATCACTTGATGCCCGGCCTGCCGCCATTGCGCGATATCGGCAATCACCGTTTCCAGCCAATCACGCCGAACCTCGCCCGACGGATCGACCAACAGCGACGACCCAATCTTCAGGACGATCCGATCGCCCGCAGAGAGGTTTAAAGCGGCGACCATCCGCTCTCCTCTTCGGCGTCTCCCTTGGCAATGCGCGCGGCGGATCCCACCGCGTCGGTCAGCCGATCGAGCACCTCAGGGATGCCGTCGCCGCTGGCACCAGACAAAAGCATTACCTCGCCTTTGCTCGCCCGCTTGAGCTTGGTTGCGAGTTTTTTGAGCTCTGCGGGGTCAACAGCATCGATCTTGTTGAGGCCGATAATCTCGGTTTTGTCGGTCAAGTCGGCGCCGTATTTCTCAAGTTCCTTGCGGACGACCTTATAGGCGCCGACGGGATCGTCGCCGCTCGCATCAACAAGGTGGAGAAGGACCCGGCAGCGCTCGATATGGCCGAGGAAACGATCGCCGATGCCTGCCCCTTCGGCCGCCCCTTCGATCAAGCCCGGAATATCGGCGATCACGAATTCACGGCCCTTATGGCTGACCACACCCAATTGCGGGCGCACCGTCGTAAAGGGATAGGCGCCGACCTTGGCCTTGGCGTTGGTGACAGCGTTGATGAAGGTGGATTTGCCGGCATTGGGCAAGCCGACCAGTCCGGCATCGGCGAGCAGCTTCAGCCGCAGCCAGACCCACATCTCCTCACCCGGCCAGCCCATGCCATGCTGGCGCGGGGCCCGGTTGGTCGAGGTTTTGTAGCTGGCATTGCCGCGCCCGCCATCGCCCCCGCGCAAAAAGACAACGCGTTTACCCGGCTCGGTAAAGTCGGCGAGGACATGTTCCTTGTCTTCCGAGATGATCTGCGTGCCAATCGGCACCTTGATGATCAGATCTTCCCCGCCCGCGCCGGTGCGGTTGGAACCCGCGCCATTATGCCCGCGCTCGGCCTTGAAATGCTGGGTGTAGCGAAAATCGATGAGCGTATTCAGCCCCTCAACCGCTTCAAAGACGATGTCGCCGCCTTTGCCGCCATTGCCGCCATCCGGGCCGCCATATTCGATATATTTTTCGCGCCGGAACGATACTGCACCCGGCCCGCCAGTACCTGAGCGGATGAAAATCTTGGCTTGATCAAGGAAATGCATGGCTCCCCTTTAGGGGAAATGGCGTAAATGGAAAGGGCAGGCCGATTTTGCCGTGCTGCCGCGTTTCAGCTTGTGCGGCCGGAAAGGCGCGGCGAGTCCATGAGCAGCCGACTTGCAATCTCGCGCGCAGCAACGCGTGGCAGGCCGAGAGAGCGGGCCAAAGGTTCCCCCAGCAGGGCATCGCCCATCGCCAGCAAAACCAGCGTCAACGTATCTTCCTGCATAGATTTATCGGGCTGGCCCTGACCAATTTCGTCGATCAGTTCATGGATCGCATCGACCACCGGGTTGAGCGCATTTTCATTGCCGGACAGGATCATCCATGTCGCCAGCTGGCCCGCCCCCTGCGTGTCAAACGCATCGAACACCATGTTTACCACGCGCGTCGGATCTGGCGCGCCTTCGCCATTTTGCAGGATGATCTCGGCGATCGAATCGCACACCGTCCCGGCCAGATGCCCCGCGAGCGCCATTTGCAGCCCCGCTGCCGAGCCAAAATGGTGGAGCAGATTGGCGTGGGTGCGGCCCATGCGGCTTGCCACCGCCTTCAAGGTGACTGCCTGCGGCCCGGCCTCCATCAAGATGGCACTGGCAGCCTCCAGTGCTGCTGCGCGGCTTTCTTCAGGAGAGAGACGTTTCCGCTCTATTGACATTTGTGTTAATAACTCCTAACTCATCGGCTTGAGGAGATTCGCGCATGCCCGCTGCTGCCATCAAGACCCCCGCCGATCTGACCATTACGCCGCGCGACCGGCGCTTTGGCCGCAATGCGGCGCAACGCCGTTGGTGGGCTGGCGGCGATCCTTTTGCAACGGCTTTCTACAATGCCCTGTCCGTGACCTTTCCCAAAGGCGAGGCGATGTTCATCGAGGCAGTCAAGGCGTTTCGCGATGGGGTTCCGCCCAAGCTGGAAGCCGAAATCCGGGCGTTTGTGAGCCAGGAAGTGATGCACACGCGCGAACATGTCGCGTTCAACAGCCGGGTCGAAGACGCAGGCTATGACATCAGTTTCCTCAACGCGCAGGTCAATCATGTGATGGACCTCATCAAGTCGCGCCCGCAGATCGTCAATCTGTGCGTCACAATGGCGCTTGAGCATTACACCGCGATCATGGCGAAGCAGTTCTTGGAAGACCCGAAGGCATTTGAGAATGCAGATGCTGAACAGGCCGAGATGTGGAAGTGGCACGCGATTGAAGAGATTGAGCATAAGGGCGTTGCCTATGACACTTGGCTGCACGCCACGCGCGACTGGAGCCGGTGGAAGCGTTGGCGGATGAAGTCGATGCTCATGCTGATGGTCTCGATCAATTTTTGGAAGAACCGCTATGCCGGCATGCTGAACCTCTTGGCGCAGGATGGGATTACGGGGTGGCAGGCTCATCGCGGGCTGATCTGGTTCCTGCTTGGCCGTCCGGGGACGCTGCGGAAGCTGTTTGTGCCATGGCTGACCTATTTCCTGCCCGGATTTCATCCGTGGAACGAAGACGACCGGCATCTGATTGGGAAGTTTGACAGCGCCTATGCGGCGGCTAACGCCCCGGTGACGGCGGCGGCCTGATCAGTTAATAGAGGCGGATGATCTCTGCCCCGACACTTCAAACGGACCGGCTGGTCCTTGCCCCGCTCTCGCTTGACCATTGGGAAGCCTATGCCGCAGCTTGGGCAGATCCGCAGCTGACGACCTTTATCGGGGGGCAACCGCGGTCCCGATCAGAAAGCTGGTTGAAGTTCACCCAAGGTGCGGGGCTTTGGCCGCTGCTTGGCTATGGCTATTGGGCGTTTCTGGATCGGGAAACTGGGGCATTTCTCGGCAATGGCGGGCTCGCCCGCTTTGAGCGGGGCATATCAGAACTGAGGGGCTTTCCGGAAGCGGGCTGGGCATTCGTCCCCGACGCCTGGGGTCGCGGGCTTGCGACTGAAGCAATGGGTGCCATCCTCAACTGGGCCGATTCTCAGCCTGTGGGTGAGATCCGCTGCATCATCGATCCGGGCAATGTCGCGTCACATCGGGTCGCTACAAAGCTTGGCTTTCAGGCGTTTGCAGAAAGCGATGGAGTCACGGGGAAGGTTATTGTCTATCAACGCCATTCTTCGGCGTCCTGAGCAGCGGGCTTGCCCTTCGGCAGACGGACGTTAGAAGCCGATAGATGGACAGAATTCTTATCCGTGGCGGCAACCGCCTGAAGGGCCGCATTCCGATTTCGGGCGCGAAAAACTCCGCGCTCACCTTGTTGCCCTGTGCGCTCCTCACCGATGAGCCGTTGACGCTGCGCAATCTCCCGCGCCTCGCCGATGTCGATAGCTTTGGCCATTTGCTCAACCAGCTTGGCTGCTCGACGATGATCGAAGGCGCGCGGCCGGAAGATTTTGGCCGGGTGATGACGCTGCGTGCGGGCAAGGTCACGGCGACGATGGCGCCCTATGATATTGTCCGCAAGATGCGCGCCTCCATCCTCGTGTTGGGGCCGTTGCTGGCGCGCGCGGGGGAAGCCACCGTCTCGCTGCCCGGCGGCTGCGCGATTGGCAACCGGCCGATTGACCTGCATCTAAAGGCGCTCGAAGCCTTTGGAGCCGAAATTGAAACCACCGCCGGCTACGTCACCGCGCGCGCCAAGGGCGGCCGCCTGCCGGGCGGGACGATTGTTTTTCCGGTCGTCTCGGTCGGCGCGACAGAAAATGCGCTGATGGCTGCGGTGCGTGCCAAGGGCACCTGCATTATCGAAAATGCCGCCCGCGAGCCGGAAATTGTCGATCTGTGCCGCCTGCTCGTGGCGATGGGCGCGCATATTGACGGGATTGGGACCGAAAAGCTGACCGTCGAAGGCGTCGACCGGCTCCACGGGGCCACCTATGCCGTGATGCCAGACCGGATCGAAGCGGGCAGCTATGCCTGTGCTGTCGGCCTTGCCGGGGGTGAAGTGGAACTGGAAGGCGCCTGTGCCGATGATATGCACGCAACGCTTGCTGCGCTGCGTGAAGCCGGTGTTCAGGTGACGGAACACAAGAAGGGCATCACCGTTGCGTCGGACGGGCAGTTGAAGCCGCTCACGCTGTCGACCGCGCCCTTCCCGGGGTTCGCTACCGATATGCAGGCGCAGTTTATGGCGATGCTCCTCAAGGCCGATGGCGCGAGCGTGCTGACCGAAACCATCTTCGAAAACCGCTATATGCATGTGCCGGAGCTGGCACGCATGGGTGCGGATATTCAGGTCAAAGGGCGGACAGCTGTGGTCAAGGGCGTGAAGCGGCTGGTCGGCGCACCCGTCATGGCGACGGATCTGCGTGCGTCGATGAGCCTGATCATCGCCGGGTTGGTTGCCGATGGGGAGACGCAGGTCGCCCGCGTCTATCACCTCGATCGCGGCTATGAGCGGCTGGAGGAAAAGCTTTCGGCGGTAGGCGCTGATATCGAACGCGCCAGCGACGGCTAGACGCCGCCAAGAGCTAAATCCACAAATCGACCGCGTGGAGGATAAGGCCCACCAGCCCGCCGACGAGCGTGCCGTTGATCCGGATATATTGCAGGTCGCGGCCAACTGCCGTTTCGATCCTGTCGGTTACCTTTTGCACGTCCCAGCCGCGGATCGTTTCTGACACCAAGGTCACAATCCCGTCGCCATAGCTTGCAGCGGCGCCAACGGCGGCGCGGCGGGCAAAGCGGTTGATCGTGGCTTTGAGGCGCGCGTCATGGGCAAGCGTTTCGCCCAATTGGCGCAGCGTTTCGCCCATCCGGCCTGCCAGTGCCCGATCCGGATCGCGCGCCGCGCGCAGCAAGGCGGCGCGACCTTGCTGCCAAAGTCCATCCATCCAGCGCTGCATGGCAGGGTTCGCAATCAGCTCATCCTTCAGGCCGTTGACCCGCGCCTGCATCTGTGGGTCGTCCTGCAGGTCGTGCGCCAACTCTTCCAACACCTCGTTGATCTTCAGGCGGAGCGGATGGTCCGGATCGTCCGCCATATCGGAAGCGAGTTTGTTGAGGCCCGAGATCACCGCATTGGCAACGTTTTCGTCGAGCCCGGTCCAGCGGAGCAACCGCCCGGCACGGTCGTGCACCATCTGGCGGATGACGTCCTCATTGGCGGCGATGACGGCGCTTGCTCGGTGGATAATGCCGTCAAGAAGCGGAATATGACGCCCCTCGCGCATCGCTGCATCGAGAATCTGGCCCAGCACCGGGGCCGCCTCAAAGCGCCGCAATCGCTCTGCCAGCGCCGTTTTTGCCATCCCGCCAAGCCGCTCATCATCCAGGCTTTCAAGGATATCGGCCAACAGTCGCGACGCGCCGTCGCGCAACCTTCCGGTTCCATTGCCTGACGGATTGGCCAAGAAACGCCCTATGGCCCCAGCGACATCAAGGGTGAACATCCGCCGAGCCACCACGCCGGGCGTGAGGAAGTTGTCGCGCAAAAAGGCGGCCAAGCTATCGCCGATCCGGTCTTTATTCCGGGGGATGATCGCCGTGTGTGGGATGGGAAGCCCCATCGGATGGCGAAAAAGAGCCGTGACGGCGAACCAATCGGCGAGCCCGCCCACCATCGCGGCTTCGGCAAAAGCCTTGATAAAGCCCACAGCCGGATGGATCGGGCCGATCCAGCGCGTCAGCGCATAAAGCGCGGCCATCGCCAGCAACATGCCCGTAGCCAGCCTTTTCATCTCGCGCACATCGGTCACCCCAGCCGTGGCCGAGGCGATTTTGAGCGGCGTTGGCCCGTTTCCGACGATGGCGTTACTCCGCCGGTTCGGGCGACGGCCCCCGACGCCAAAGCCGGGCTTTGAGGCGCGCGACGAAGTTCTCTGGGAAGAGGCGAGGCGGGTGCGCGTTGCCATCACCCTGTTTCCCCGACTCATGTCCACCGGTGGTGAAATAATGGCGCAGCCACGGCCCCAGCCGCGCCTCAAGGCCAACCGCAAGGCTGAAGCTTGCCGGCACGATGAGGAGCGTCAGGAAGGTGGAGACGATTAGGCCGCCGATCACGGTCACACCCATGGGTTGGGCAAAGGCGCCATCCCCCGTCAGCGCAAGCGCCGTGGGGACCATCCCGGCGACCATGGCAACTGTTGTCATGACAATCGGCTGGGCGCGCTTATGGCCTGCATCCATGATTGCTTCAAAGCGGGGCACGCCCTTGTCGATCTCTTCGAGTGCGAAATCGATCAGCAGGATGGAGTTTTTGGCGACGATGCCGAACAGCATCAAAATCCCGATCAACACCGGCATCGAAATCGCAAAGCCTGCGATTTTTAGCGCGATCAAACCGCCCAAAGGTGCAAGCAACAGCGAGCCCATATTGACGAGCGGCGGCACGAACCGGTGGTAGAGCAGCACCAATACCGCAAAGACAGAGGCAATCCCCGTCAAACAGGCAATCATGAAGTTGCGGATCATTTCCTGCTGCCAGCGGGCATCGCCCAATGTCAGGCGCACCACCCCTTGCGGCAAAGACTTCATCGTCGGCAACTCGTTGATCGCCGCCATCGCCTGGCTGTTGACATAGGGTTTGTTGGTCTTGGGATCGACCGCATAGTCCGCGCCGATCGAAATGCGCCGGTTCTGGTTTGACCGCTGGATCGTTGTCGGTCCCGACCCAAAAGAGATTTCCGCAATCGTCTTGAGGGGAACCGAGCCGCCATTGGCGGTGGGAACCGGCAGATTTTCCAGCGTCGACAAATTACGTCGCGACTCTTCGGACAGCGAGACGCGGATAGGCACCTGCCGATCAGTCAGCGAGAATTTCGCGCTATTCTGATCGATGTCGCCAATCGTTGCGATGCGGATTGTCTGCGACAGCGCGGCGGTCGTCACGCCCATGCTTGCCGCTAAGTCGGCGCGCGGTTTGATCGTGATTTCAGGGCGCATCATGTCGCCCCCGATCCGTGGTGCCACAATCTCTTTCAGGCCGCGCATTTCTTCCGTCAGCTTCTGCGCTGTTTTTTCCAAGATAACGGGGTCGCTCCCGCCGAGCGTGACGGTGATGTCGCGCCCGGAAAAGCCCCCGGTTTGCGACTGGAAGGTCACACGGGCATCGGGGATTTCAGCGAATTTGCGGCCCCATTTCTTCTGAAACTCGTCAGAGGTGATGTCCCGTTCTGGCGTGAGGCGAAGGTAGACGCTCGCCCGGCCTGGATCGATATCGGCAAAGGCAGCGATGACCTCTGGCGCTTCGCGCTTCAGCTGGTCCTGCACGCGCTTCGCGACTTCCTCGGTCTGCTTCAGCGTTGTCCCCGGGACCATGTCGATCCGAATTTGAGCATAATCAAAGTCCATGGTCGGCTGGAATTGGAAAGGCAGCATCGACACCATGATGACGGTCGCGACCAAGGACCCAAATCCCCCGGCGACAACCCAACGCCGATTCAGCAGCGTCCAGCGCAAGATCGACATATAGCGATCCATCAATGGCCCTTCGCCGTGTTTTTCCTCGCCATGGGCCTTGAGGAAATAAGCCGCAATCATCGGCGTGATCATCCGCGCGACCGCGAGCGACAAGAGCACCGCGGCAACAACCGTGAAGCCGAAATTCTTGAAGAACTGGCCGGAGACGCCGGGCATCAGACCCACGGGCAGAAAAACCGCGACGATGGAGAAGGTGGTGGCGACAACGGCGAGCCCGATCTCATCCGCGGCATCGATCGATGCCTGATAGGCGGATTTGCCCATGCGCATGTGGCGCACGATATTTTCGATCTCGACGATCGCGTCGTCAACCAGAACCCCGGCGACAAGGCTTAGCGCCAGCATGGAAATGCCGTTGAGGCTAAAGCCCAGAAACTCCATGAACCAGAAGGTGGGGATGGCAGAAAGCGGGATCGCGATGGCTGAAATGAGCGTTGCCCGGCGGTCCCGCAGGAACAACCAGACCACCAGAACCGCCAAGATCGCCCCTTCGATCATCGCCGAGAGCGAGGATTTATATTGCGCCTTGGTATAATCGACGGTGGTGTACAGCTCGGTGAAGTGAATCCGCGGATTTTCCTTCTGAATCTTCTTCAATTCATCCCAGACGGCTTCAGAGACCTTCACGTCGGACGCACCTTTGGCACGCTGGACGGAAAAGCTGAGCACTTGACGCCCGTTCATCGTCGACAGGGTCCGCTGCTCCCCATAGAGGTCGCGCACCTCAGCGATGGCGGACAATTTGACGAAGCGCCCGCCACCAAGCGCGATATTGGTTTCCCCAAGCTGGAAGGCATCGCGGGCATTGCCGAGAACGCGGACTGATTGTTCCGCGCCCGCAATTTCGGTTCGGCCCCCGGCAGCGTTCACATTGGTCTGGCGCAACTGGCTATTCACCTGCGCGGCGGTAATGCCGAGCGCCTGCAGCTTGGTCGGGTCAAGAATGACGCGAATTTCCCGATTGACGCCACCGGACCGGCTGACCGCCGCGGCCCCAGGAATGCCCTGAAGGCGCTTTACGACAACGTCATCGACATACCAGCTGAGCTGTTCCAGCGACATATCAACCGCTTCGGCCGAAATATAGGCGATGGGCTCTCCAGTTGTGTCGACGCGGTTGACCTGCGGCTCCAAAATACCATCCGGTAAGTCGCTTCGAACCTTTGTCAGGGCGTCGCGGATGTCGTTGACGCCCCGATCGATATCGGTGCCGAGCTGGAACTGGACAAAGGTCATCGATGCGCCTTCGCGCACTGTCGAGTTGATCTCGTCTACGCCGTTGATCGACCGCAGAGAAGCTTCCACAATCTGTGTGACCTGCTTTTCCAATTCAGTCGGTGCAGCCCCGGGCTGGGTGATCATCACCTGCGCTGCCGGAAACTCGATATCCGGATTATTGTTCACATCCATCCGGTTGAACGAGATGATCCCGGCCAGCAGCAGCGCGATGAACAGGACAATCGGCGGGACCGGGTTGCGAATGCACCAGGCCGAAATATTCCGGAAGTTCATGGTCTTCGCCTCAGTTCGACTTTTGACGGACCGGGATAACCGTTTCGCCTTCGTTCAGGAATGCGCCCGCCGAGAGCACGACCTGTTCTGAACCGGTCAGGCCATTGATAATGGTAATCCCAGCATCAGAGACGCTGCCCACCTTCACGTCGCGCCGCACCACCTTGTTCTTGGCGTCGATGATGAAGACATAATTGCCCTTTTCATCGCTCTGCACCGCCGATTCCGGGAGCAGCGGCGCTTTAGCCATGCCGGAGCTCAGAACCGCGCTGGCAAAACCTCCCGGTCGGATCGCCGGGTTGTAGGCCAGCGAGATGCGCACCATGCCTTGGCGGGTGCTGGGGTCGATCACCGGCGGCATCTGCCAGATTGTGCCGGTAAAGCGGCTCGACGTACCCACCGGGGTCACCTGCGCCGATTTGCCGACGGCCAGCCGCGCCAAATCGGCCTCAGCCAACTGCGCGCGCATTTCCATTTCCCCATCTTTTGCGATGCGGAACAAGACCGCGCTGCCGCCTGCGACAACCTGGCCAGGTTCGACATTGCGCGTGAGGACAAGACCGGCCGCGGGCGCGCGGATATCGAGCCGTCCGATCCGGGCTCGGTTCTCACCAAATTGCGCGCGCGCCACGTTCAGGCGCGCTTGCGCGGCATCGCGCTGCGCCGTTTTGCGATCAATATCAGCCTGAGAAATAAAGCCCCGGGAGGCAAGCGTCTTGGCGCGTTCCAGCTCATTCTGAGCCAGCCGGGCATCGGCTTCTGCCACGCGGATCTGGGCGCCGAGCGACTCTGATTGCTGGGATTGGACTTGCCGATCGACTGTCGCGAGCACTTGGCCCGCCCGAACCCAGGTTCCGGCTTCAACCAGAACGCGGGTGACCATGCCGCCCTCGCCCACAACACCAACGGGCATTTCGCGGCGCGCCGCAAGGGACCCCGTGGCACTGACGGTGCTTTCAACCATCTGGGCGCCGGGGACGATAACTGTCACACGCGGCGCTTGACGCGCAGCATCGCCAGCCGCTGCGCCATCCCCTGATCCACCCAAAAACCGCGACGCGATCACGATGATGACAAGGAGCGCCGCCACAGCAGCCCAGATGATCTTGCGGCGCTTCGCGCGCGCTTCTGCTTCAAAATCGTCCTCTGCGCCATCAGCCTCGGCTTGGCGCGCAAAATTGGTTTCGACGTTCATCAGCTTCGCTTTCGGCCAGAATCGGCAGGTTATTCGGATCAATATCAGGTGTGTTATATGAATAAGTCACTCGACACAAGCCAAGGCCTCTTCCGAGTCCCATAACACTTGGTATCGACGATATAGCCGTCATTTGGGGCATGCCGGGTTTTTTCGCAAGGGTGGCCCTAGTAACGTGGAGATTTTTGGGTTGCGCTGGCTGCTGTGCTGCGGGACGATATGCGTCGAGTTTAACGATCAAGGGGAGGCTTTTGGCATGGAGATTTTTGCGGGATCAGGCTGGCTGACCACGATCCTTCTCGGCGGTATCGCCGGGGCGCTGGGGAAGCTCTTAATGCCCGGCCGAGATCCGGGAGGGTTTGTCGTCACCATTTTATTGGGCATTGCGGGGGCTGTCCTGATGACGCTTCTTGGTCAGATTACGGGCTATTATGCGGCAGGAGAGGGCGCGCATCTTATTGCGGCTGTTGTCGGATCAGTCCTGCTGCTCGCTGTGTATCGGGCCATCCAGCGGGACCGGCAGGGTCGGTAGCGGTTGTTCAGCAGGCGTCCATAAAGCGCCTGCCATTGCAGGATTGTCGCAAAGGAGACTGACGATGCTGATCCGCCAAACCCGTTATCTGCCCGGCCTCGCCGCGATGGCCTGGGGGGTCATGCTCCCCGGTCCGGCGCACGCTCAAACGGCTACGCTGCCGACGCGGCTCGAATTTCAGGTGCGGGGGGAAGCTGTCGCTGTACCTGATCGGGTCGTTATTTCTGCAGGCGTTGTTACGCAGGCGGTCAGTGCGGGAGAGGCGATGCGCGAAAATGCGGTACGCATGTCTCGCTTGCGCGCGGCGCTGAAGCAATCCGGCATCGCGACGCGAGATATTCAAACCCAAATGGTGCAACTCTCCCCCCAATATCGCTACGCAGAGAATGCGGCGCCTGCGATCACCGGCTATCAAGCGGTGACAAGCGTCGCGATTCAGTTTCGGGATGTGGGACGCAGTGGTGCTGTTCTCGATACGCTTGTGCGGGAAGGCGCGAACCAGATTAATGGCCCAACCTTCGTGATCTCAGACCGCGCGGCAGCGGAGGATAAAGCGCGTGAGGCGGCTGTTCGGCAGGTTCAGCAGCGCGCGGCCCTTTATGCGCGGGCCACCGGGCTGAAAATCGGGCGGATCGTTTCCCTGAGCGAAGCAGGTGACGCGCCGTCTCCGATGCCGATGCTGACGACGCGGGCAGTGATGGCAGATGGCGCGGCCAAGACGGAGATCATGGCGGGCGAGCAACAGGTGGCCGTTGTTTTAACGGCGGTGATCGAGTTGAATTAGCGCGACCGATTTCGGGTTAGGAAAAGGGTGACGCCAACGGACAGGAGCGCGACCCCCAAGGCGGCGCCCGCTGCTTCGGGGGTGATACCGGCATAAAGGGTGCCGCCATTCGCGACCAAGCCCCCGATAAAGCCGCTAAATCCTCCGAGCGCGACGATAAACGCGCCGCGGCCTTTCGGCAGGGTCGGCAAAAGGGAAACCACGGTCCAGCCTGTGATGCTGCCAACCATCAGGAGGAGATAGACATTTGTCATCCCCCGCGCCTAGCCATTGGCAGCGGGCGGATCAATCGGGCGTGCGTCGCTCAGCGCGACTGCTGACGATCGTACAGGCTTTTATAGTGCTGAATCCGCGTGACTCGAAGGCCGGGCATCCCTGACCGGTCAATCGCGCGCTGCCAGCCCGCAAACTCTTCCAATGTTAGGGAATAACGGGCGCAGACTTCATCCACCGTCAGCAGCCCGCCGTTTACAGCGGCCACAACTTCGGCTTTTCGGCGCACGACCCATCGCTTCGTGGAAGGGGGCGGCAGGGAGTCTAGCGTCAACGGTTCGCCGAGCGGACCAATGACCTGAGCAGGACGAATATGTTGGTTTTCGATCATCTCCACCTCAAGCGATCAGCGGTCTTTATGTGTTCTGTCGCCATTGTCTAATCTGCACCTGTTGAAAATTCCCTAAAAATCAAAGGTTAATAGAGGGCTTAATTTTGGCCGTGGCGTAAAGGGATTTGGCGGCCTCTGGGTTGAAGCAGGTCCTATGCCCCGTGGTGCCAGACGGCGCCTCTCGCGCATTTGGGTTCATGGCCAACCGCGCTTGCGCCTGCGCTGTTGGGGTTACGGCTTGTTGTGCCGAGGTCAGCGCCAGCAAAGTGGGCAGATCAATCGCGCGTCGGGGAATATGCATCCGAAGGGCTATGCGTGGTGACGTCTAAAGGTTGGGTAAAAGACAATAGGGGCTGCAAAGACGCAGCGAACCCATTATGGGCGCCTGCCATGTTCGATTTGTTTCAATTGTCTGGCCCTGCTTCTGCCCGTCGCATTGTTGTGGCGATGTCAGGGGGCGTCGATTCCTCGGTTGTGGCCGGGCTCGCGGCGCAAACGGGGGCGGAAACGATCGGCATCACGCTCCAGCTATATGATCATGGCGCGGCGGTGAACCGTGCTGGGAGTTGCTGTGCTGGTCGCGATATCCGTGACGCACGGGCAGTGTGCGATCGTTTGGGCATTGCCCATTATGTCTTCGATCATGAAAGCCGGTTTCGCGATACGGTGATCGACCAATTTGCCGAGGATTATATGAACGGGCGGACGCCCATTCCCTGTGTCCGCTGCAACATGGGTGTGAAGTTCACCGATTTGTTCAAGCTCGCGCGGGAACTGGGCGCGGATTGCCTCGCGACCGGCCATTATGTTCGCCGGGTCGATGGGCCGGCGGGCGCTGAGCTGCACCGCGCGCTCGATCCGGCACGAGATCAGAGCTATTTCCTTTTTGCGACTACGCAGGAACAGCTGGACTATCTCCGCTTCCCGCTGGGTGGCCTGCCTAAGCTGCAGGTGCGCGCTTTGGCGCAGGAGATGGGCCTTGCCGTGGCGGCCAAGCCCGATAGTCAGGATATCTGCTTTGTTCCCAATGGCGATTATGCGTCGGTTGTCCGCAAGGTCCGCCCAGAGGCCGAGACGGATGGGGCGATTGTTGATCTGGAAGGCCGCGAACTGGGCCGCCACCGGGGCTTGATCCATTATACGGTCGGGCAGCGCCGGGGTCTGGAAATTGGGGGACTTGCTGAGCCGCTCTACGTGGTGCGGCTCGACCCTGAAAAACAGCAGGTAGTGGTGGGGCCAAAGCGCGCGCTTGCCGTCTCGGCGGCCCGCCTTGCGGAGCCGAATTGGCTCGCGCTGGCGGAAGGTCGGCCGGTTCTTGCCAAAGTGCGTTCGCTCGCCAAACCTGTTCCTGCGCGAATGGCGGGAGAATGGCTGGTCTTTGATGCGCCGGAATATGGCGTGGCCCCAGGTCAAGCAGCCGTCCTCTATGACGGGGATCGGGTGATCGGCGGCGGCTGGATCGAGGAGACCCGTCCGGCTGACTTCAGTCTTGCCGCTTAGGGCCTAAATGGTGCGGGCCTAAATGGTTCAGGTTGGCAGCCGAGAATGGGGTCAAAGCGGACGCTGCGGCTGGCGATAAGCGGTACGCTCGCCTTGACAGTCTTGGTCGCGGCATCTTCCGATAGCTGGATCAGCTCCATGCCTGGCTCAAAATCCTTTCGACAATCAGCAAGGGGCCGGTTGCCGATATAGCGGCAGCCGCAAGCCACCCGCGCGCCATAGCCAACGCCCAGTTCCAAAAGCGGTTTTTGTCGCCAGGCATAGACGCCCACGGCCAATACTGCCCCGAACAGGATAGTGAGGAGAAGGGCGCGAGGGCGGATCCGGCTTGCTTTCATCATCGGTGAGCTTAGGCTCCCCTTATGGCAATGAAAAGCGTCATTGATGGCGGGCTGGCGCGCGGGCTGATCCTCGCCGCTCTGCTCTCGGGCCTGACGGCGGCGGCCGCCCCTGCGCCGCGCCCGCTTGACCCGCTTTTTGCCGCTGAAACGTCCGAAACACGAGCTGCGATCCTGATCCAGAACGGGCAGGTGATCGAAAAGCGCTATGCGCCGGGTTATTCGGATTCGACCCGCTTTATCAGCTGGTCGATGGCAAAATCCGTGACCGCGGTGCTGATCGGGGAGTTGGTGGCAGACGGGCGGTTGACGCTGGATGCGCCCGCCCCCCTTCAGGAATGGCACAATCCCGACGACCCGCGCGCCAAGATTACCCTGCGCCACATGCTGCACATGGCATCGGGCATTTCCCATGTCGAAGTTGGTGATCCGATTTATGCCTCGGATACGAACCAGATTTTATTTGTCAGTGGGACGGAAGGGATGGCGGCCGCTGCGCTGCAGCGCCCCCTCGAAGCGGCGCCGGGGGCCACGTTTGAATATAGTTCGATGACATCGCTCTTGCTCGCGGAAATCATCACCCGCACCCTGACCCAGAGCCGGGATCCGCGCACGCGGGCCGAGGCTTATCGGCGCTTTGCCGAAGAGCGGGTGCTCCACCCTGCAGGCATCCGCAGCGCCGTGTTCGACTTTGACGGGGCTGGCACCCAGATTGGCGGCTCCATCCTCTATATGACGCTGGACGATTGGGCCCGGTTCGGGAAGCTCTTGCTCGATGGGCAAGGAGAGGCGGTCAGCCCCGTCATCGCGCCCGAATGGCTCGCATTTCTAAGAACGCCAAGCGCACGAGACCCGGGCTATGGCGGGCAGGTGTGGCTCAACCGGGCGCGGCCTGCAGGCGCTGATCCGGCGCTGTTTCCCGGCCAAGGCCCCGCCAGCCTTGTGTCCGCCATCGGCCATCTCGGCCAATATGTCATCGCCTCGCCCGATCAGCAGTTGGTGCTGGTCCGCTTGGGCAAAACCAACGACCCAGATCTCGGCCCGGTGCGCACCGCACTCGGCCAGATCGTTTCTTCCATCGACTAAAGAGAACCGCTTATGCCCAGCCTGAATGCCCGGCTTTTTGCCTTCCTCTTGCGCTCTACCGGCTTTGTCCGCCGCAATTTTTCGGGGGGGGAGGCGCTCGACAAAGCCATCGCCACGGCGCGCAAGGCGCCGGCCCAACTCCCGACGAAAAAGCAGCGCGCCCGGCTGGATATCCGGGAAGAGATGTTTGAGGGACGGTCCGTCTGGCATATCGCGCCGAAGGGGCATCAAGGCAGGCGCCGCCTTTTTTACTTGCACGGCGGTGGCTATGTCTATGCAGCGTCCAACTTCCATTGGGCGTTTCTCTGCCATTTGGCGGAAAAACATGGCGTCTCGATCATCGCGCCGCTCTATCCGCTGGCGCCCGAGCATGATGTGCAGGAAACGCTGGCGTTCAGCCTCGCGCTCTACCGCCATTTGGTGACGACCCATAAGCCGCAGGACCTGGTAATCGGCGGCGATAGCGCCGGGGGCGGGCTGACGGCCGCGACGCTGATGGCCGCCCGCGATGCGGGGCTCCCTCTCCCCCATCGGGCGCTCTTGATCTGCCCTTGGCTCAATGCCGAGCCGGACCACCCCGATCAGGCCGTGATCGAACCGCGCGATGCGATCCTGACGCGCAGCGGCATTGCGGATGCCGGGCGCCGCTATGCGCGCGAGTTATCGGTCAAGGATTGGCGCGTCAGCCCCATCCATGGGGATTGGGCGGGGCTGCCCGAAATGTACATGCTCGCCGGGGGAGATGATATTCTTGTTGCGGACGCGCGTGCCTTGAAAGCGAAGCGGCCCGAGGTGAGCTATGAAGAGGCCGCCGGGATGATCCACGATTGGCCGATCTTCACCTTCCCCGAAAGTCGCGCCGCGCAAGCGCGTATGGCCGCCTTTATCGCGGGTTAGAGGATCGCCGGGCGCTCTTCTGCCGGGTGGCCATCGGGGTCAGGGTGGATGATGATTTCCGTACGCGGAAATTCTGCCATCAGCTTTTCCTCGACCTCGTCCATCACCCGATGCGCTTCTGCCACCGTCATGTCGGGATCAACCCAGACATGGAATTGGACAAAATCATGCGTCCCGCTGGAGCGGGTGCGCAGATCATGGATGCCCCGCAATTCGGGGTGAGACTGAGCAACGGCAAGAAAGCGCTCCCGCTTTTCGGCGGGCCATTCACGGTCCATCAGCTGGTCGATCGACCCCACCGCCACGCCCCATGCATGCCAGACGAGCCACACCGCAATCGCGATCCCGAATACAGGGTCTGCCCCGCGCAGGCCAAGAAGCGAGTCCAGAACCAAGGCGAGGATGACCGAGGCGTTGAGCAACAAGTCGCTCGTATAATGGGTACTGTCCGCCGCAATCGCGAGGGAGCCAGTTCGCTTGACGACGCGGCGCTGGTACCAAAGCAGTGCGAGCGTCATGGCAATCGCGACGCCAGAGACGGCAATCCCCAGCTCGGCATGGCTGGGTGACGCGCCAGACCCCAAGCGGGTGATCCCCCGCCAGCCAATCGCCAATGCGGAGATCGCGATCAGCCATGTCTGGAAAAGGGCGGAGAGGGCCTCTGCCTTGCCATGGCCAAAACCATGCTCTGCATCGGCGGGCTCTGCCGCGAGCCGCACCGAAAAAAGCGTGACCAACGAGGCGATAATATCGAGTGCGGTATCCGCGAGCGAGCCGAGAACAGATACAGACCCAGTTGCGATGCTCGCCCAGATCTTGAGCCCCAGCAACGTCGACGCCACGGCAACGCTCGCCATCGCCGCGCGTGAGGCGAGTTTGCCGCGCATCTGTGCGGGCAAGGTCAGGGTGTCACGAACAGGTGCGTCGGTCATGAGGATCCGCTTAGGGGTAGAGCAGGGTTTCTGACCAGCCATGGCCGCCATCTTCCCTCAGGAACAGCCGGCGATGGTGGAGGCGATGGGCGCGGTCTTCCCACAATTCAATCCGTTCCGGGGTCACGCGATACCCGCCCCAATGTGGGGGACGCGGCACCTCTTTTCCGTCAAATCGGGCGCTTGCCTCGTCAAACCGGGCCTCAAATGTCTCGCGCCGGTCCAGCGTCTGGGACTGGAGCGAGGCCCAGGCCCCCAATTGGGAGTCGCGGGCGCGCGAGGCGAAATAGGCGTCCGCTTCGGCCGCGGAAACCATCGAAATCGGGCCTTCTACCCGCACCTGACGCCGCAGCGACTTCCAGTGGAACAGTAACGCCGCCCGTCCATTGGCTGCCAATTGCGATGCTTTGCGGCTGGTCTGGTTGGTATAGAAGACAAAGCCGTCCGGCCCATGGCCCTTCAGCAACACCATCCGCACACTCGGCTGCCCATCGGTGCCCACCGTGGCGAGCGCCATCGCATTTGAGTCGTTGATTTCGCTCTGGCGTGCTTCGGCAAGCCAGGCGTCGAAAAGGGTGATGGGGTCCGTCATACAAAAAGCTTTACACGTAATTTTCAGCATCCGCCATGACGGCAGGCCGAGAAAAAGACGTGTGATATTAATATGACACAAGATTTCTAGGAACTGCCGATAGAGCGCGAATGGTTGATTTGATGTGCTCTAAAGATGTAAAGACTGCTGTTATTGGAGCCTTCCTCAGGGGTGGGGTGGCCGAGTTTAAGCGTAAAAGATTGAAATTATTACCTTCCTGTCTTCCTAAGTGACGGATGGTACTTCATTTCCTTGTCCCTATTTTGAGACGGGGCAAGGCCAGTAGGGGGTCATTATGACAAGCTTAAAACAGATGAAGAAACTGCGTCTTGCGAGCGGCGTTGCGCTGCAGGCCATGTCAATGGTTGCTGGTGGCGTTGCTGCGGGCCTCATGCTCGCCAGCCCTGCCGTGGCGCAGGACTATACGCGTGGCGTTCTCTCCGGGACGGTTTTGAATGTCGATGGAGCGCCGGTCGCTGGTGCTGAAGTCACCGTGACGTCGACTGAGCAGGGCTTCACCAACAAAACCACGACGGATGCGAAGGGCTCGTTCCTCATCAATGCTCTCCCGACGGGTATTTACCAGGTCCGTGTCACGTCGAACGGCCAACTGGTCTATTCAGACGCTGGTCTTTCGGTGACTGCCGGTTCGACCTCGAGCTATCGTTTCACCGCCGCTGAGCCGGCGAGTGCCAAGGCGGACGATGGGACCATCGTTGTTGTCGGCAGCCGCCTGAAGATCAATGACTTTGCCGCGACGACGACCGGTCTTTCGATCGATGTCGCCAATGTCGTTGAAAATGTTCCGATCCCGCGCACCCAGTCGGGCGTTATTCTCCTCGCCCCGGGCACGACCTCGGGGGATACCGGGTTTGGCGATCTCGTGTCCTTTGGCGGTGCGACTGTTGCCGAAAACAGCTATTATGTGAACGGCCTCAATACGACGAACTTCCGCACCTTTGTTGGCAACAACACGGTGCCGTTCGAGTTCTACCGTACCGTTGATGTGAAGACGGGTGGCTGGTCGGCTGAATATGGTCGCGCCATTGGTGGTGTGACGTCGGCCGTTGTGAAGTCTGGTTCTAATGACTTTGAGGCTGGGATTGTCGCAACCTACGCGCCCAACTGGCTGCGTAAGGACTCGCCTGACACCTATCGTAACGCCAGCAAGGCGCTCAAGGAACTGAATAGCCAAGACACGCGCAACTCCTATGAAGCCAACATCTATGCCAGCGGCCCGATCATCAAGGACCGCCTGTTCTTCTACGCGCTCTACACGCCGGGCAAGACCGAGCGTGAGGACACCTCTGTCACCGGCGGATATCGCTTCCAGAGCAAGAGCACATCGCCATTCTTCGGCGGCAAGCTCGACGGCATCATCACAGACGGTCATCGCGTTGAACTGACGTTCTTCCGGGATAAGAATAAGACCTTCTACGACTATCTGCCTGTTGACCCGGTGACGGGTGTAGTGACGGGCAGCAGCGCCGGCACAGAAAAGCTGACCTCTGGCGGCAATAACTTTATTGCTCAATATACCGGCCAGTTCACGGACTGGTTCACCCTGTCGGCAGCCTATGGCGAAAACAATTATGCGCGCGGCGACGTTGTCATTGGCGACAATCCGCAGCCGATCGTTCAGTCGTTCCTCAACGGTTCTGTGCAGACAGTCAGCGGCATTCCAGTTGCGCCGTCCGACGGCCAGGACAAGCGTAAGGTCTATCGTGTCGACGCAGACGTTTATGCGAACTTCCTTGGGAACCACCATTTCCGCTTTGGGGTGGATCGTGAAGACCTCTCGGCTTCGGAAAACACCTTCTACACGGGCGATTATATCTATCGCTATTATGCTAGCTATATCCGCGCCCGTTATTATCTGAATGCAGGTGATTTCTCGTCGAAGCAGACCGCCTTCTACCTGCAGGACAGCTGGAACCTTCTCAACGACCGGCTCAACCTGCAGCTGGGCGTTCGCAACGACCGTTTCGACAATTATGGTGTGACGGGTGAGAAGTATCTGTCGATCAAGAACCAATGGGCGCCGCGCCTCGGTGCGTCGTTCGACGTTTTTGGCGACAAGCTGACCAAGCTCAACGCGTTTTGGGGCCGTTACTATTTCCCGGTAGCAACAAACACCAACATTCGTCTGGCTGGTGCTGAAACCTTTTATGAGCAGCGCTTTGCCTATCCGGTTGGCGTGGTGCCCGGCACTCCGCTTGCTAATGGTGCGCCGGCCAATGCCCAAACCAAGGCTGATGGAGCGCCGGTTCTGGGTGCGTTGACGTCTTCAAACATCAACGCGTGCCCGGCATTTGGGCCTGGTTCTGGTCAGCTCTGCCGGTCTGTCTTCTCCGATGGCATCCCGGGGGCAACCGACACACTCGTCTCCTCGAACCTGAAGCCGATGTATCAGGACGAGTTCCTGATCGGCCTGACGCATCGCATGGACGATTGGACCTTTGGCGTTCGCTATATCAACCGTCGTCTCAAGGAGACGCTGGAAGACATCGCGATCGACGCGGCCGTCAACGCTTATTGCGAGGAAAAGGGTATCGACTGTCTCGGTACATCCATCTGGTCGGGCTTCCACCAGTATGTGCTCGCAAATCCGGGCGCGCCGGTCACTGTCCGTCTGGACGGCGATTCCTCGCTTCCGGGCACGACGGATGTCGTCACGCTGAGTGCCGAGGATCTGCGCTATCCCAAGCCGGTCCGCAAGTATGATGCGGTTGAGTTCACGGTGAACAAGGCGTTCAACGGCACCTATGGCTTCGACTTCTCGTACACCTGGCAGAATCTGCGCGGGAACTATGAAGGGTCGGTCAAGTCGGACAACAACCAGGACGACGCGGGCCTGACGCAAGACTTTGACCAGCCCGGTCTGGTTGATGGCGCTTACGGCAAGCTTGCCAATGGTCGCCGCCACACGTTTAAATTCTACGGCAGCTATAAGCCGACGGAATGGATGACGATGGGCGCGAACCTGACAGTGGCTTCGCCGCGTCAATTCTCGTGCATCGGCGTTCACCCGACCGACTTCTTCGCATCGCTTTATGGTTCGGCGTCGTTCTTCTGCGCCAATCCGCTGGGCAATGGTGGGTCGACGGATAGCAAACTGGTGAGCCGCGGTTCTGCGTTTAAGGGTGAGTGGGCAAAGAACCTCGATCTCGGCTTGCAGTTCCAGCTACCGAAGACGCTTGGCAATTCGAGCTTCCGTGTTGACGTGTTCAACTTGTTGAACTGGAAGCAAAAGCTCGACTTTGTTGAGTTTGGTGAAGACGATAGCGGGGCGCTGCGTGAAGACTATAAGCTGGTTTCCGGCTATCAGTCGCCGCGTTCCGTACGTTTCACCTACACGCTGCGCTTTGGCGGAAAATAACTTCTGCCACGCCAGTAAGGTGTTTAGAAAGGGGGTCGGGCAACCGGCCCCCTTTTTAGTGGAACAAAGGTCTTCCTCCGATGAGCAGCGTTGCCCTTGTTGACGATCTAAAGCGAGCGCTCGCCGCACGAGATCGCTCGGGTGCCAACCGGGCGGTGGCAGCGCTCGTCGCGGCGCGCGCGCCGCTTGGTGGGCAGTGGTTGTCCCTTGCGCGATTGGCGCTTCATAATGGAGAGCTTTCCTTGGCGCAGAAGGCCATTGACCGAATGGCTGAGGACCAGGGTAATGGTGTGCAGGCCCAGTTCCACAAGGCGTCGATTTTGGCGCAATCCGGCCGGCTTGACGATGCGTGGGACATCATGTCTGCCCTGCCCGAGAGCGTACCAGACCCTTTGGGGGGTGCCTATTTGCGCGGGACAATGGCGATCAATCGGGGGGATCTCCCCCGCGCCCAATATTGGCTGGCGCGTGCGGTGGAGATTAACCCTGCCTCTGGTCAGGCCTGGCTCGCGCTTGTCATGGCAGGTCGCCTATCTGCAGCACAGCAGGCCGCGATGGATAATGCGCGCGCCATGATCGCAGCGGCGCCGCCTTCTGAGCAGGCCAATTATCATTATGCGCAGGGCAAAGTGGCGCATGACGCCAAAAACTATAAGGCGGCGCAGATGGCATTCGCGCGGGGCGCCGAGTTGATGCGCCGCGAACAGCCTTATGACGCCGCCGCCGATCTTGCGAACGCGCGGGCCGCGCTGTCGGGCTATACGCCCGACCTTATCCGCCGATTGAGCGATGAGGTGGCGGGGAGTGGGGCGGATGAAGGCCGCACGATTATCGTGACCGGGCTGCCCCGCTCTGGCACGACTTTGGTTGAGCAGATCCTGACAAGCCATAGCAGTGTAACGGGCGGGGAAGAGCTGAGCCGCTTCCGGCTGTTGGTCCAAGACCTTGGGGGAGCAAGCGCAGATCGGCTCTCGGTATGGCAAGCCGCCGGCAAGCCGCTTTCCGATTTGACGGCACTCTATCAGCACCTTGTGCGTGAACGTTTTGGATCGGAGGGGCGGATCGTCGACAAAACGCTCGACGCGAGCCGCTATTTGGGGCTAGCAGCCATCCTCCTGCCATCGGCCCCGATCATCTGGATGCGCCGAGACCCTATGGATTGCGCGTGGTCGGCGTATCGCACCTATTTCGTCCGCGGCCTGTCCTGGAGTTGGGATCCCGCGACGATTGCCCAGCATATGCAGTTAGAAGATGCGCTCTGCGCGCGATGGCGGGCGCTTCTGGGGGATCGGCTTCTGGTGATGGACTATCGCGGTCTTGTTGAGCAGCCAGAGGCGCAAATTGATCGGCTGCTGGCCCATTGTCGTCTTTCGACGGAACCCCAAGTCTATGCGCCCCATCTGGCAGAGCGTGCTGTTGTCACAGCGAGTGTGTTGCAGGTTCGTCAGCCGATCAACAGAAACGGCCTTGGCGTAGCCGCGCCGTATCGCGACTATTTCAAGCCATTTTCAGATAAATATTCAGAACGATCGCCGAGCCTTTAATGGTTTGACGATTTTCAAGCCGCGACATGGGCCTATTTCAGAACCCGCCGCGGCAACCTTCGCCAAGGCATTTGTTGCGATCAATCGCGTTCCCGGCATCGCGCCGCCCGGCTTCATCCCTTTCGGCCCATTCAGCCGCCGTAAAGCAGATGCGGCGCTTGGAGACGCGCGATCCAGTTACGTCATATGTGCGGCAAATCTTCTTATTGGGATTGTCCTCTGAAGTGCCTGAAGTCTGTGGCAGCGGCGCGGGCGGTTGAGGTGATTGCGCGACGACCGTCGACGCAGCGCCAATCATCAGGGCAGGAAGGAGGCGCATGATGGGGCGTGTGAGGGCCATAGTTATAGCTCCAAGTCAGCGTGCCGCTTGTCGATCAGGAAAACCGCTTATCCTCTAAAAAAGAGGGGCGGGCAACTGCTTGCCCACCCCCCAATTTTCCTTCGATCAGTGGAACTGATCAGAAGCGGACGCGTGCCGTCATCGTGTAGCGGCGGCCCAGCGCGTCATAGAGCGACGGGAAGGTGTTACCGCTGTTGTACGACGTCGAGCCAATGGTGTTACCCACGTTCGGCGGCTGCTTGTCGAAGAGGTTTTCGGCAAGGAACGACAACCGCACCGAGTCGGTCAGATCAAGACCGACATTGAGGTCGAAATAGTCGTAGGACGAGATCGACCGGTAGTCAGCGAAGATGCTGGCGGGGTTGGTCGAGCCAAAGCTACCAACGGTGCCAGCAGCCGGCGGCGTGGTCGCCGTTGCACCCGTACGGGGCTCATAAGAGGTGCCATCGAGGTGACGCCACAGCAGCGACACATCGAGGTTCTTATATTCGCCGGTAACGCGAGCATTCCACGACCATTTCGGCAGAGCCGGATCGCACGAGACGCTGTAGAAGCCGACGCACTCGCGGATGAACGAGCTCGGGTTCGACTGGAAGCGGCTCTTGCTGGTGTAGTTGCCGTTGAAGCTCCAACGCATCTTCACCGGGCCCAGCTCATGGCGATACGCGATGGCCAAGTCATAGCCTTCGGTTTCGAGGAAGCCGAGGTTCGACGAAGCCAAGATCACGCCCTTGGTCGAAGCAGGGTCACCCGACAGGCCGCCCGTAAGCGGGTTGCGCAGGATGAGCTGGCAGCGCGCGTCGCTCGGATTCGACTGGCCAAAGCAGCCGTTGAGAATGTCGCTGACCGTCGGCGAGGTGATCGCGCCGTTCACGCGGACACGGTACCAGTCGAGGGTCACAGACAGGCCCGACACGAACGAAGGTTGGACAACCGCACCAAAGGTGAGGGTCGTTGCACGCTCGGGGTTGAGGTCGGGGTTGCCGCCAGAGGTGATGTTGATCTGGCCCGCGATAGGCGCCGGAATGGAGCCCAGCTTGGCAGCCGTGAGGCCAGCGGCCTGAAGCTGTGCGGTGCAGATCGCCGCCGTGGAAGCGTTGGCTGACGGAAGCGCCAACTGGCAGGGGTCAACAGCGAGGTTGTTGAGGCCCGTGGTCACCGGAGCGTAAAGTTCGCTCAGGTTGGCCGCGCGTACAGCACGGGTCCAGTTGCCGCGAAGCTTCACGTCGGGGATGGGAGACCAGCTACCACCCGCCTTGTACGTCCAGTTGCCGCCTGACGTCGTATAGTCAGCATAGCGGAAGCCGGCTTCAAGCGTGAGGTCGTGGATGAACGGCTTGTCGCTGACGAGCGGCACATTGACTTCGCCAAAAGCTTCCTTGGAGCTGTAGCTGCCGTCAATGGTCGCGAAAGCGCCACCCGAACCCAGGATCGCGCCCGGAGTCTGGGAGGGAAGGTCACCAAACTGATTGCCCGCATATTTGCGATATTCAAGGCCCAAGGCGATACCAACCGGCTGATCAGCCCAGGGGCTGGAAACGCCGAAGTCACCGTCAATCACGGCCTGAGCCGAGCTGAACTTCGTGTTGGTGAAGGTGTTGGTGGGAACGCCAACAAAGGCCAGCATTGCCGGCGTGATCGAGCCTGCAGCGCCAAAGATGTTCAGCGGAACGCAGCCAGCAGCCGAGCCGGTCGGGCAGCCGCGAAGGGCCTGTTGAACGCGCTCAGCGAGAACCTGACCGCGGTTGGTGTTGCGGCGGTTCGCTTCGCCATACTGACCGAAGACGTCAAAGTTGAGGGTCGAGGTCAGTGCACCGCGGAAGCCACCAGTTACTTGGAAGACGTTCGAGGTGTATTCATAGTTACGCGTGCCGGATTCGACGAAGCGACGCGCGATGATCGCCGTGACTTCCGTGCCAGCCGCGATCGACGCAGCGCAGTCCGTCAGGCCGGACCAGGTGCACAGCAGGTTGCGCTGATTGGCCGTGAGGAACTGGTTGTTCAGCGGAACCTTGAACGAGTTGGTGAAGGTGCCGCTCGGTGCGAGATCAGAGATAACGCGCGAACGGGCAGACAGCACTTCGGTATATACCTCAATGTTGTCGGTCAGTTCATAATAGCCCGATCCGTAGATGCTCCAGCGGTCAAGCGGGGTCTGGAAGAGGTTCAGCGGGTTGAAGTTATAGTCCGAAAGGCCAGGCGCAATGGTGTCGCCCGAGAATTTCGCACCCGCAGCGAACTCACCCGTTGCAGGCAGCGGGAAGAAGATCGAAGCCGGGACGGCGGTGCCAGAGCCCTGCGGCGCTCCAGTCGTCGAGGAAAGCGACACCTTGCCGATCTGGCGGTCACCCTGAAGGACCGGATTGGTCTTGGTGTAGTTGACGCCGATGGCGACGTTACCACGGTTGTCGGCAAAATCGGTGCCGACGGTCACGTCGAAGCGGAAGGTTTCACCGTCGCCGCGTTCGGTCACGCCATAGTTGGCCGAAGCTTCGAGGCCCGTGAAGTCCTTCCGGGTGACGAAGTTGACAACGCCCGATACGGCGTCAGCGCCGTAGGACGTCACCGCGCCGCCTGTGAAGACGTCCGCACGCTCAATCAGCGCGACGGGGATGATGTTGAGGTCAACCGTGTTGCTTAGGGTCGACGGAACAACGCGACGCGAGTTGAGCAGAACGAGGTTGCGGTTGGTGCCAAGGCCGCGAAGGTTGAACGACGCGGTACCGTTGGTGCCGTTGTTCACCGAGGTGTTGATCCCTGCGGACGTGCCCGGCAGGTCGCGCAGCAGCTGTTCGGCCGAGGTTGGCGCCTGAAGCGCGATTTCTTCTGCACCGATCACCGAGACGGGGCTCGACTGTTCAAGGTTCGGGTTGGCAATACGGCTGCCGGTGACGATAATCGCGTCGTCGGCGTTCTGCGCAAAAACCGGGGTGGCGGAGATAGCAACGCCAATCGCGATCAGAGCAGCGCTCTGCTTAAGGCGCGAATGGGTAAGGTTTGATCCTGAATTCATTATCCAATCCCTTCTGTTGACATTAACACATCGAAAATTTTAGGCAAAAGCCTACAGATCCCATAGGATGGCGTCCGCATGGGGCTTTCGTCGCTTTTCGTAAAGCTGACGTTCAGATTTCAGCAACTGTTTGCCATAAGCTGTAACTTAAAAGACACAGTTTCTGGCAGGTGAGAGCCTGAATCAAGCGCTCGCAGCTAAGGGCGTGCGCCATAGAAATGGCGCCTGCTCATCGGCTTTCAGGGCCGGCAACAGGCGCCATGGTCTTTCTCCTGTCTTACCTCAGCTTAACACCAACTGCCCATCGCCCTCGTCAACATGGATGGTGGATCCATCCGGCACTTCGCCGCGGAGGATCTTTTCCGCGAGCGGGTCTTGCAGATATTTCTGCACTGCGCGTTTCAGCGGCCGGGCGCCATAGATGGGGTCATAGCCCACCCGGCCCAGCCATGCGCGGGCGGCATCGGTGAGGTTCAGCGTGACCTTGCGCTCTGCCAAAAGCTTCGCCACCCGGCCAACCTGAATGTCGACAATCGGGCCCATATGCTCTGCCCCCAAGCGGTGGAAGAGGATGATCTCATCCAGCCGGTTCAGGAATTCGGGGCGAAAATGGGCGCGGACGATCTCCATTACTTGCGGCTCGACGCTCTCCACGCTCTCGCCTTCGCCCAGCCCTGCGATGAACTGCGAGCCAAGGTTCGAGGTCAGCACGATGATCGTATTCGAAAAGTCGACCGTGCGGCCCTGACCATCGGTCAACCGGCCATCATCGAGCACCTGCAGCAGCACGTTGAAAACATCGCCATGCGCCTTTTCGACTTCGTCGAACAGGACGACCTGATAGGGCCGGCGGCGCACCGCTTCGGTCAGGACGCCGCCTTCTTCATAGCCCACATAGCCCGGCGGCGCACCGATCAGCCGCGCGACCGAATGCTTTTCCATAAACTCGGACATGTCGATGCGGACCATCGCGCTGTCATCATCGAACAAAAAGCCGGCCAATGCTTTGGTCAGCTCCGTCTTGCCGACGCCCGTCGGGCCGAGGAATAGGAAGGAGCCAAGCGGTCGATTGGGGTCTTGCAACCCGGCGCGGGAACGGCGCACGGCGGTGGACACAGCGCGCACCGCATCTTTCTGGCCGATCACCCGCGTGCCCAGCATCTGTTCCATCTGGAGGAGCTTTTCGCGCTCCCCTTCCAGCATCTTGTCCACGGGAATGCCCGTCCAGCGGGAGACGATGGCGGCGATGTCGTCCTGCGTTACTTCTTCGCGCAGCATCGCGCCCGCCGCTTCGCCTTGTGCTTCGGCGAGTTGCTTTTCGAGCAGGGGGATCGTGCCGTAAGAAAGCTCTCCCGCCTTGGCCAAGTCACCCGCGCGTTGCGCCTGTTCCAGCTGCCCGCGCGCGGCGTCCAGCTGTTCCTTGATCCGGGCTTCGGCGTTGATCTTGTCCTTCTCAGCCTGCCACCGCTGGGTCAGGCTGGCGGACTGTTCTTCGAGATTGGCAAGCTCGCCAATCAAGGTCGCCAGCCGGTCCTTGGACGCGTCGTCCTTTTCCTTTTCGAGTGCGAGCTGTTCGATCTTTAGCTGGATGATCTTGCGGTCCAGCGTCTCGATTTCTTCGGGCTTGGATTCTACCTCCATCCGGATGCGGCTCGCCGCTTCGTCCATCAGGTCGATCGCCTTGTCGGGCAGGAAACGATCCGTGATGTAGCGGTTGGAAAGCGTGGCTGCCGCCACCAGCGCGCCATCGGTGATGCGCACGCCGTGGTGGAGTTCATATTTCTCCTTCAGGCCGCGCAGGATGGAAATGGTATCTTCAACCGTCGGCTCGCCCACAAAAACGGGCTGGAAGCGCCGCTGAAGGGCGGCGTCCTTTTCCACATATTTGCGATATTCATCGAGGGTGGTGGCACCAATGCAGTGCAGCTCCCCGCGGGCGAGCGCCGGCTTGAGCAGGTTGGACGCATCCATCGCGCCATCGCCCTTGCCTGCGCCGATCAGCGTGTGCATTTCATCGATGAACAGCACGACTTGGCCTTCGGCCGCCTTGACCTCATCGAGCACACCCTTCAGCCGCTCTTCAAACTCTCCGCGATATTTCGCCCCGGCGATCAGTGCGCCCATATCGAGCGCCATCAAGGTCCGGTCCTTGAGTGTATCGGGGACATCGCCATTGGCAATGCGGAGCGCGAGGCCTTCGGCAATCGCGGTTTTCCCGACGCCGGGGTCGCCGATCAAGACGGGGTTGTTCTTGGTGCGCCGGGCGAGGATCTGCACGGTGCGGCGGATTTCTTCGTCACGGCCGATCACGGGATCGAGCTTGCCGTCGCGCGCTGCTTCTGTGAGGTCGCGGGCAAATTTCTTGAGGGCATCATAGCGGTCCTCGGCAGAGGCGGTGTCCGCCGTCTTGCCCTTGCGCAATTCATTGATCGCCGCGTTGAGCGCCTCCGGCGTCAACCCCGCTTTTGCCAGCGCCTTGCCCGCCTCGGTTGTCGAGGCGAGGGTGAGGGCGAGGAGCATACGCTCCACCGTGACAAAGCTATCGCCAGCCTTGCCCGCAATTTGTTCGGCCTGGTCGAGCAGGCGGACAAGTTCATTATCTGCCCCGGGCGGCTGGTTCGCGCCCGAGCCAGAGACGGCTGGGATTTTGGCAAGCGCCGCATCGGTTTCGCGCATCGCCACCGCGGCGTCGGCGCCCGCGGCGCGGATCAGCCCGGCGCACATGCCTTCATTATCTTCCAGCAGCGCTTTCAGCAGATGCTCAGGCGCGATCCGCTGGTGCGTCATGCGAATGGCGACCGTTTGGGCCGATTGCAAAAAGCCCTTGGCGCGGTCGGTAAACTTGTCGAGGTTCATACGGGCCCCTTCCTTTCACCCTAGGATGTAGTGTGGCATAATCGCCACACAAGGGGCCCGCATTGACCTCGATCAGATCATGGGCGCGGCGCCTTGGGCGCAGAGGGCGCGAAGTTCTTGCCGAAAAAGCTGTCCGCATACCATTTCGGGGCTTCGGGAGCGTTCGCAATTTCGGCCGCGATCAACATATTGATCCGGGCAAACTTGGCCGCGGCGGACCAGTTGAACGGCAGTTTCAGATCATCCGACGGCGTGTGATAATGATCTGCCAAAAAGGCACCCGACGCCTTGGCGCCCTCGCCTGAATAGCCGGTGACGAGGAAGATAGAGGGGATGCCCCGCTGCACGAAGCGATAATGGTCCGAGCGGGTGAACAGGCCTTCTTCCGGCACGGGGTCGGGGGCGAGCTTTACATTGTCGCGCCCGGTCGCGGTGGCCACGATCGGCCCGAGCGTCGAATGTTCGGCGCCAAAGGCAATCACATCGGTGAAGTCATATGTCAGGATCGGCATGTCGAGGTTCACGACCCCAACAACCTTGCCGTCAACGACCGGGAAGCGTGAGAGATAGTCTGCGCCCAAAAGCCCTTTTTCTTCCGCCGTAAGTGCCACGAACAGAATTGGGCGTTTGGGGCGGGTCGGTGCATTTGCCATCGCGCGTGCCGCTTCCAACAAGGTGGCGATGCCGGCAGCATTGTCCATCGCGCCATTATTGATCTTGTCTGCCCCCTTGGCCGATGTGCTGATCCCGATATGGTCAAGATGCCCCATGACGAGGACATATTCTTGAGCCAAAGCGGGGTCTGAGCCCGGCAGCATGCCGACGACATTGGGGCTCATAAAGGGGGTAAGAGAGGCGCTGCGCGAAATGCGGGCTGTTTTGCCGAGCGCAAAACTTTTGGGTTTGCCGCCTTTGCGATCCGCCTCTGCCAGGATGTCTGAAAGAGCGCGGCGGCTTCCGGCGAAAAGGGTCTCAGCGGCTGCGCGGTCGAGGGTTGCACTCGCCTTGATCGCCGGCGCGGTGTCGAAAGGGACGCCCTCTGGCGTCACCCAGCTCACCGAGACGCTATCAGACATGGAGAGCATCCGCGCCCAAGGCCGCTGCTTCTCCCGCTCCAGCGTTCGGATGGAGATATAGCCAATGGCGCCGCGATCAGAGAGGTATTTGAGTTTGTCAGAATTGAGATGCGCGCCGACATCGCTGGCGAGGCCTTTGGGATATCCCGTCAGACACGCGACAATCTTCCCCTTGATATTGACCCCTTGCAGGTCGCGCAGGCCATAGTCCGGTTTGTTGATGCAATAGCCGCCGAAGATGATCTCTCCCTCAGCCGTCCCGCGGCCGGAAATCAGCGCCTCCTTTTTATGGGTGAAGCTTTTACCCCCGAAGGACAGCGCCGCATCATCTTGGGACTGAATGCGCACAAAGGGAACATTCTGAAACCAGTCACCCTTCACGGCAGGCTGCAGGCCCATCCCGGCAAATTGGGTCGCAACATAACGCGCGGCAATATCATAGCCCCGCGAGCCCGTGTCGCGCCCCTCGAGAAGGTCATCCGCGAGAAAAGTCACATGCGCCTTCACGGCATCGGGCGAAATTTGGGGGGTGGCCTGCGCGTGCGCGGCAAGCGGAAGCCCGCCCAACAAGGCCAGGAGAAGGGATGGACGCATAAGAATCTCCAACTAGATAAAGGCACTGACTTGCCGATTGGCCCAAGTGCGTCAATATCGCCCTCCAAAAGCAGGGGGGATTTATGAAAAGCTGGGCCAAATGGATGACAGGCGGTGTGACGGTGCTTGCGATGGCCGCCGTCTTATGGGAGCCGATGGCCGCGCGCGAGGAGCAGGCACCCCCTGCCCGACGCTATGATGTTGAGATTGTGCGGGACAATTTTGGTGTGCCGCATATCAACGGTAAGACTGATGCCGATGCGGCTTATGGTCTGGCCTATGCCCATGCTGAGGATGATTTTGCGACCATTCAAGAAGTCGTCGCGATGACGCGCGGGCGCGATGGCGCGATAACGGGATCAGAGGGTGCCCAGATCGACTATGTCGCAGCGCTGTTGGGCGCGCGCGAAACCGCGCTCCGCCATTATCCGGATTTATCGCCAGAGGTGCGCCGGGTTCTCGAAGCCTATGCCGCCGGGCTCAACCATTATGCCCAAAAACATCCCGGTGAGGTGCGACTGGCGAAGCTCTTCCCGGTCAACGGCGTTGATATCGTTGCCGGCTTCGTGTTGCGCGCGCCGTTTTTCTATGGGCTTGATGGCGTGATCGGGGCGCTGGCGGAGGGCAAGCCTGCGCCCAAGGAAGACGCGCTTCCGATGACGCCGATCGGCCGAGATCCCAGCTTGAATGGGTCGAACGCCTTTGCCGTGGCGCCGGCCAAAATGGCCGATGGCCAGACATGGTTGATCTCCAATTCCCACCAGCCACTCGAAGGGCAAGTCGCCTGGTATGAAGCGGTTGTTCATTCGGGCGAGGGGTTGGATATGGCGGGCGCGCTCTTTCCCGGCTCACCCTTCGTCCTTTTGGGCCATAACCGGCATCTGGGGTGGACGAACACGGTCAATCGGCCCGACCTGATCGATGTCTATCGGCTGACCCTCGACGCGAGCAAATCCCGCTATAAGCTGGATGGGACATGGCGGCCGCTTGAAAAACGGTGGGTCATCCTGCCCGTCCGCTTCGGGCCGTTCACCCTACCTGTCCCGAAAACAGTCTATCGCGCTGCACACGGCCCCGTGATCCTCAACGCGCAGGAGGCGTTTGCGATCCGCTATGCGGGGATCGATAATGCAAAGGCGGTCGAGCAATATTATCGCAACACCAAGGCCCGCAACTGGGAGGAATGGACCCGATCCATGTCGATCGGAGGCGTGCCCGCCACCAACTTCATCTATGCCGATAAGACCGGGCGGATTGCCTATGTCTACAACGCTTTGTTTCCGGCGCGCCAACCCGGTTTTGACTATACCAAGATACTTCCCGGCGATACCTCGCGCGCAATTTGGAAAGGGTCCGTCCCATTTTCGGCCTTTCCCAAGATTGTTGATCCTAAAAGCGGCTATGTGATGAACGCGAATAATACGCCTTTCCTTGCCGCTGGACCGGGATCAGAACTGAACCCGGCGGACTTTTCCCCGCTTTTGGGGATTGAGCGCGGGATGACCAATCGCGGCCTGCGCGCGGCAGACTTGCTGGCCAAAAGCGGGGTGCTGACGCCCGCCCAGCTGCTCACGATCAAATTCGATAAAGGCTATGATCGCCGGAGCTGGATTGGGGGCTGGATCGCGTCTGTCATCAAAGCGCCGAACGATGGCGATGCACAGCTGCAACAGGCCCAAAAGCTCCTCGCGACTTGGGATTGGACGAGCGACGGCAAGGGGGCGGCAGATGCCCTGGCGGAGCGGGTGATCCGCGCCGCCTCGCGCAAGCATTGGGCACGCGAAGCCTTGCCCGTGCCCGCAGATGCTTTGCAGGAAGCGGTTGACGATATGATGTCGCGCTTTGGCCGGCTTGATCCGCCGCTTGGTGATATCCAGCGGCTGCGCCGCGGCGGAGTTGACCTAGCGATGCTTGGTGGCACGGATACGCTGCGGGCCACGACAGCGTGGGATAAAGAACAAGCGGATAACAAGATGCGCGTCCGCCACGGCGATAGCTTTATCCAGCTCGTACGCTGGAACAAAGATGGCAAGCTGACCTCTGAGTCCATCCAGCCTTATGGTGCTGCGACTAACCGACCCGGCTCCTCCCATTATACGGATCAGATGGCGCTCTTTGCGGGCGAGAAGTTCAAGCCTGTCTATTTTGAATGGGCGGAAGCGGTGAAGCATGCGACGCGGCGATATCGCCCCTAAAATGCTTCATCCTCTGCTCAGCGGGCATTCAGCTTTGGCGCCAGATAGGGCATGAGTCTTTCCCTGATTCTCTGTTGAAACCCAGGAGCATTCATGCGTCACTTTGTCTCTGCTCTTCTTGCCTGCACCTTGGCGGCGGCCCCTGTTGCCGCTGCGCCGCGACCGGCCCAAGCTCCGGTTGCCGAACTGGTCCGCAAGATCGACATTCCGCATGAAAGTTTCACGCTCGACAATGGCTTGCGCGTGATCGTCCATACCGACCGAAAGGCGCCGGTGGTGGCGGTTTCCGTCTGGTATGATGTGGGGTCAAAGCACGAGCCTAAAGGCAAGACCGGGTTTGCCCATTTATTCGAGCATCTGATGTTCAACGGCTCGGAAAATGCCGATGGTGATTTTTTCAAGCCACTTGAGGAAATGGGCGCAACCGACTTTAACGGGACGACCTGGTTTGACCGCACGAATTATTACCAGACTGTCCCGACTGGCGGGCTGGAGCGGGTTCTCTTCTTAGAGAGTGATCGAATGGGCCGCCTTTTGGGCGCCGTCACGCAGGAGAAACTCGCCAACCAGATCGGTGTGGTTCAGAATGAAAAGCGCCAAGGCGACAACCAACCCTATGGCCTTGTCGAATATGCGCGACTGGCCGCGACGATCCCGGCGGGTCATCCTTATGGCCATTCGACGATCGGATCGATGGCGGATCTTGATGCAGCGTCGCTGGACGATGTCCGTGCGTGGTTTCGGCAGCATTATGGTCCCAATAATGCGGTGATTGCGCTTGCTGGAGATGTTGATGTCGCCACCGCACGGCCGCTGATCGAAAAATGGTTCGGCGCGCTGCCGCGCGGCCCTCAGCAGACGCGGCTGACCGTGCCGATCCCAACGCTTGCTGCACCCAAGTCTGAGGTCATGAAGGATCAGGTCGCGCTGGTCCGCCTCTACCGGACCTGGGCCGTTCCGGGGGATGACAGCGCTGACCATATCCCGCTTAGCGTCGGGACGAGCGTTTTGGGCGGACTTGCGAGTTCGCGGCTCGACAATGCGCTTGTCCGCAAGGAGCAACTCGCGGTTGCCGTGTCGGCCAGCTATGAATCCCATGCGCAACTGGGCTGGATTGACGTGACGGTCGATGTGAAGCCCGGGGTTGACCCGGCGCTGGTGGGCAAAAGGCTCGATGCCCTGCTGGCGGACTTTTTGCGGACCGGCCCGACGAAGGACGAAGTCAGCCGGGTGGCCACCCGCACGATGGCCAGCGTCATTGGTGGCCTTGAGAAGGTGAGCGGCAAGGCCAGCATATTGGCCGAAGGCGCGCTACTGCGCGGCGACAGCAATGCCTATAAAAAGGATCTTGCGGCGCTGGCGACAATCACCCCAGCGTCAGTCAAAAAGGCGATGCAGAGCTGGCTGTCCCGGCCGGTTTACGCCCTGACCGTCCAGCCGGGCGCACGCGACGCCTATGAGGAATCGCAAAAGCCAGCCGCGGCTGCGCCTGACGCATCGTCAGTCCCCGCCGCCTCTGCGCCCCCTGCAAAACCCCAAATCGCTTGGCCTGCGGTGGGCGCCGTCAAGGACCTCGACTTTCCAACGGTTGAACGCGCCCAGCTCAAAAACGGCATTCGCGTGGTCTACGCTCAGCGGGACGCTGTTCCTGTCACCCAGATTTCCGTGAGCTTTGATGCGGGCCATATGGTTGATTCCCGCGGGGCACCCGGGACACAGGCGCTCATGCTGTCCCTGCTCGACGAAGGGGCGGGGGGGCTGACGTCCACTCAGATTGCCGAAGCGGAAGAACGGCTCGGTGCCAGCATTGGTGCAAGCGCGTCGATGGACCGGACGGTTATTGGCCTGTCTACATTGTCGGCCAATTTGGAGGCATCGGCGGATCTATTCGCGACGATCGTTCAAAAGCCTGACTTTGCGCCCGCCGAAGTGGAGCGGCTGCGGGCGCAGCAACTGGCACGGATCGCAAGCGAATTGAAAGCCCCGCAATCAACAGCACTCCGGCTTTTGCCGCCGCTGCTTTATGGCAAGGATCATCCTTATGGCGTGTCCTTCACCGGGTCGGGAGACGCTGCCAGTGTTGCCAAGATTAGCCGGGCCGAGCTGATCCAGTTTCACCAGAGCTGGCTCCGCCCCGATAAGGCGACGATTTTCGTCGTGAGTGACCAGCCGCTCGCCCGGATTGTCGCGGTGCTCGATCAGCGGTTCGGCACATGGCAGGCTCAAGGGCCAGCGGGCGTTAAACCCTCTTCCGCTGCAGTGGCCGGAGAAAGCGCCAAGATCGTCCTGATTGATCGGCCGGGCTCCCCCCAATCGGTGATCCTTGCTGGCCAAGTGCTGCCGCTCAAAGGAAGCGCGCCGTTGGAAACCCTGATCGCCGCCAATCAGGCGCTGGGCGGCAGCTTCCTCTCGCGCATCAATATGGACCTGCGGGAGACCAAGGGCTGGTCCTATGGCGTTTCCGGCTGGGTGAGCCGGGTCGTGGGGGATGTGCCGTATATGATCCTTGCGCCCGTTCAGGCAGACAAGACAGGCGAGTCGATTGCCGCCCTGCGCGCGACCTACCGTGAATTCCTCTCAACCAAGGGTGTTACGCCGGAAGAGCGGGACCGGATCGTCAAAGGCAGCATCTTGGAATTGCCCGGCAGCTTTGAAACCGCTGGCGCCGTCCTAACGGCGCTGCAGCGCAATGATCTGTTCGGTCGGTCGGATGATTATTATGATTCCCTAGCGTCAAAATATCAGGCGATGACGATTGGGGACATGGATAGCTCGCTGCGCCGGGTGCTTGATCCAGAGAAATTTTTATGGGTTGTGGTCGGCGATGCAAAAATTGTTCAGCCACAGCTTGAAAAACTGGGGCTGCAGGTTGACCTAAAGACAGTAACCGAAGGCAAATGAGCTTTTGACGGTTTCAACAAGGAGAAGATGGATGAGCTTGTCAGGTACCTATGAATGCGTGGTGAAGTCCCCGCTGGGCGATCAGAAGTCGACCATGGTCGTCAATGTCGATGGCGATAGCTGGACAGGCACCAATTCGGGCGCGCAGGGCTCGGCTGAAATCACCGACGGCAAAGTGGATGGCAATACGCTGACCTGGTCGATGAAGGTGAGTGTGCCGATGCCGATGACGCTGGAAGGCACGGCGACGATCGACGGTGATGATGTCTCTGGTTCGGTGAAGGCAGGCGCGTTCGGCACCTTCCCGCTGACTGGCAAGCGCGTCGGCTAAAAAGCCCAGCCGGATTGATGCGGCATAAAAAAGGCCCGCCGTCCTGTTGGATGGCGGGCCTTGTTATTTCTGTAGGTCAGTTAATTATTGGACGGTGACCGTCACTGCGCGGCGATTGCGCGCCCAATCGGCTTCAGTGGATCCCAGCGCTTCCGGGCGTTCCTTGCCATAGCTGACAGTGCTGATCCGGGCAGGATCGATACCCTGCGCGGCGAGCGCGTTCTTCGCAGCATTGGCGCGGCGCGCGCCCAGCGCGATGTTGTAATCGCGGGTGCCGCGTTCGTCGGCATGACCTTCAATCGTCACGCGGACGCCGGCATTGCGCTTCAGCCATTCGGCCTGACTTGCAAGGATCGCCTGATCTTCACCGTCAATATCGAACTTGTCGGTGTCGAAGAAAATCCGATCTGCAGAGATGTTCGCCACAAAATCGGCTTGAGAGCCAGGGGCAGGGCCCGTTGGCGCGGGCGGCGGCGCTTCCGCTGCGACGGGCGGCGGCGGCAGGTCTTGGGGCTTTTCCTTCTTGGCGCAGCCCGCGACAGCGACAAGGCTCGTCGCGATCAGTAGGGTGCTGAATTTCTTATTCATCTAATCCTCCTTCGGGCTTTGAGCCGTGTGAACCAATGTGGTTGGCTTGTTCCTGTCCGTCAACCAGGCGACCGGATCAGGCCTGAAAAAAACGCACTATTTCTATACATACTATGACTTTAGGGCAACAAAGCCCCCCATGCTGGATCAGATCCTTCAACGGGTGTCTCGATCCGACGTTCCTTCGCGCCCGTGACGTCCACCTGCATCACGCTGGTCTTGCCGCTGCCCTGCTCGGTCCGGAAAAACTGGATCACCCGACCATTGGGGGACCACGTCGGCGCTTCGTCCTGCCAGCTATTCGTCAGGAGTTTTTCATTTGCGCCGCCGGGGCTCATGACGCCGATGCGGAACCCGCCGCCACCAATCCGGGTGAAAGCGATGAGGTTGCCTCGGGGGCTCCACTCCGGCGTGGCATAGCTGCCGCCGCCGAAGCTGATCCGTTGCTGGTCTGTCCCGTCGGCATTCATCACATAGATTTGCTGCTTGCCTGACCGATCGCTCTCGAAAACAATTTTCTTCCCATCCGGGGAATAGCTGCCGCCGGTTTCGATCGAGGGCCCAAAGGTCAGCCGGGTCGGCGTGCCGCCCGTGACGGGAACGGTATAGAGATCCGTATTGCCGCCGATGCTCATCGAATAGAGGATGGTCTTGCCATCGGGCGACCAGCGCGGGCTGAAAGTCTGGTTGGGGCTTTCGGTGACAAGGCGCTGCTGCCCTGTCGTCACGTCATACACATAAACCCGCGCGCGACGCTCGATATAGGAGACATAGACGATCGACTTATAATCCGGCGAAAAGCGGGGTGTTAGGGCGAGAGATTGGCCGTTGGTGATGAAGCGATGATTGGCCCCATCGGAGTCCATGATCGCCAGCCGCTTCACCCGGTTCCCCTTGGGGCCGGTTTCCGCGATATAGGCGATACGACTGTCGAAAAAGGGGCTTTCGCCTGACAGCCGGGCGTAAATGGCGTCCGCGCATTTATGGGCGGCCCGGCGCCAATCGCGCAAGGGGACGTTATAGCCTTGGCGCACCATTTCAGACTGCAGGCCAAGGTCATAGAGATAACAGCCGATGGTCAGCGTGCCGTCGTCATTGCTGCGGACATAGCCCTGCACCAGATTTTCGGCATTGAGGCTAGACCATTCGCCAAAGGCAGGGGTGCTCACATCTCCCATCGTCAAGCCGCGAAGCCCTGCCGGGCCTTTGGGGTTGAACACATCAGTTGCGTTCAAGTTATTCGCGATGATCTCGGCGACCTTGCGGCCCAGTTCTGCCGTCTGACCTGCGGGCGTCGCGACATCAGCGGGGGTTGCCATTGGCGGGATCGCGACAACGAACGCATCGCTCGGGTTATCGTCTGTCACGGTGCCGGTGATCTGTGCCAAGGCAGGGCTGGCGAAAACCATGCCAGCGAGGATCAACGCCTTACGGAAAATCGGCAGTTCAGAACGAAGCAACATGTCAGTTCAACCTCTTGTCAAAGGTAATGGGGCCAAGCGATTGCCAAATGGCATAATGTTCCGGCGGCAAAGGAAAAGGCGCCGCGCGGCGGATGGCGCTTGCCGCACGTTCTGCATGCAAGCTCTTCAAGTTTTCATTATTCTCGTTGACGCCGCTTTGGCTGGTAATCGTGATCTGGTCTACCGTCCCATCGGGTTTCAGAGTGACGATGATATTGGTTTTCAGTAATTCAGCGTCAACGCCGGTGGGCGCGCGCCAATAGCGTTTGATCTTTAAAAAGAGCGCTTGGATGAAGCTGGCTTCCAATTGCGCCGCCGTTCGCGCGGCAGGCGTGCCGCTGCCTTGGGCCGCCGCGCCGCGGCCCGTTCCCGGCGTGGCACTTTCCCGGCTGGCCGCGCGCGACAATTGGCTCGCGAGCGCGCTGTCGAGCCGGGAGGCGCGCGGCTTGTTGGGCAGGGGCTTGGCAGAGGGTTCTGGCGCGGGGGCAGGCTTTACAAGAGCGGGCGGCGTCGGCGTTTCCGCCTCTTCGGGCGTTTCGCTTGGCGCAGGCGGCGCACTTGCGTCCTGAACCGCGTCTGGGGCCGCTGTTTCCATTGCTGTCGCATCGACCAGATCGACATTGATCGGGGGGTTGATCGGCGTCAGCTTTGGCGGCGTGCGGAGCAGGCTCAACGAGAGCGCGCCGAACAGCAGGGCGTGGCCGAGAACGGCGATGCCAAGGCCTGTCCGTTCCGCGCGATCCATCGCTCAGCGCTCCGCTGGTGTCGACGCTTCGGTGGTGACCAAAGCAACGCGGGTCAGCCCGGCGCGATTGATTTCGCCCATCACCATCATCACCTCACCATAATCCAGCCCCCGGTCAGCACGGAGATAGACTTGCGGGGCGTCGGCCCCGAGCGCGCCGATCTCGGTAAGTCGCTTTGGCAGGTCAGCGCGACTGATTTCCTGATCATCCAGAAAGATGGCGCCCGTCGCATCAAGCGATACCTGAACCGGCTTATCGCCCTGGTCGAGCGACTTGGCGCGGCTGTCCGGCAGATTAATCGGGACGCCGGCGACGAGCAGGGGGGCTGTCACCATGAAGATAATCAAGAGCACCAGCATGACATCGACCAGCGGCGTCACGTTGATCTCCGCCATCGGGGTGCGCTTGCCCCCCGCGCGGGAAGAATGGATCGGCCCCATGCTTAAAGCTCCAGTTCGCGGCTCAAGGTCGCGTGGAAGCTGTCTGCAAAGCGCGTCAGGCGCGCTTCAAGCCGGTTCAGCCCATGTCCGAAGCGGTTATACGCAATCACCGCCGGGATCGCGGCAAAAAGGCCGATTGCCGTTGCAAACAGCGCCTCGGCAATCCCCGGCGCAACAACCGCGAGGGAGGTGTTCTGCTGGCTCGCAATCGCGGTGAAGCTGCGCATAATCCCCCAAACAGTCCCGAACAGCCCGACAAAAGGCGCCACGCTGCCTACGGTTGCCAAAATGTTGAGCCGCTCTCCCAGCCGATCTACTTCAGCTGCAATCGCCGTCCCCATGGTCGTGGCGAGACGCTGTCGTGTGCCCTCGCGGTCAATCGTGCTGCGGGCCGTTGACCGTCGCCATTCAAACATCCCAGCTTGAAAAACGCGCGCTGCAGAGACGTCGCTCTCCTGATGCTCGCGGTAGAAAGCCTCTGTATTTTCGGCTTTCCAAAAAGCCTTCTCAAAGCTTTCGCTGTCAGACAAGGCGCGTTTCATCTTACGCGCGTGGGAGACGATGATCGCCCAAGTCCAGATGCTGGACGCCAACAGACCCAGCATCACGAGCTTTACAACAATATCGGCCTGAAGAAACAGCGCGAGCGGGGAAAGGCTGGCGGCGTCGGTGGCAAGGGTCGCAGTCATTCTGTATCGGTCTCTTTCTGTAAGTCAGGCATCGGCAACAAGCGTTGAAAAGCATCCATCCACGCGCGCGGCTGACGGCGTGGTCGTCCATCTGATGTGATGAAGGCCGCTGTCACCCGCGCATCGGCAAGGCATTCTCCATCCCGCATGACCCGCTGCTGAATGACGCAGGCTGCAGCGCGGAGCTGCTCAACAGTGGAGATGATGACCAGCGCGTCGTCGAACCGGGCAGGGCGGAGATAGCGGATCGAAAGATCGGCAACCGCATAGACGCCGTCTCCCTCTGTAAAGGCCGCCCGCTGATCAATCCCCGCGACACGCAACATGTCAGACCGGGCGCGCTCCATGAAGCGCAGATAATTGGCGTGATAAACAACACCCGAAAAATCCGTATCTTCAAAATAGACACGCACGGCAAAGCGATGCTCGCGCCCGACAAGGCGGCCAGTCGTCGGCAAAGCATCGTCGAAGCGGCTCATATCAGCGTCTTAAACCAAGTGGATTCTGAAATGAATCCCGAGACGTGTTTATTTTGAATCAAACAGGCCGTCCTGGCTGCCCAAGGGCGGGTTCAGCCCCAGATGCTTCCAGCCCGGCGGGTTGAGCAGCCGCCCGCGCGCGGTGCGCGCAATCAGGCCAAGTTGGAGCAGATAGGGCTCCACCACATCCTCAATCGTGTCGCGCGGCTCAGAAAGGCCGGCGGCGAGCGCCTCCACCCCCACCGGGCCGCCGCGATAGACATCGGCGATCATCGTCAGATAGCGCCGGTCCATCGCATCCAGCCCCAGCGCATCCACTTCCAGCCGGTTGAGCGCGGCGTCCGCAATCTTGGCGGTGACGGTTGCTTCGCCTGCAACATTGGCAAAATCGCGTACCCGGCGCAGCAAGCGTCCCGCGATGCGCGGCGTGCCGCGCGATCTTTTGGCAATTTCATGCGCACCATCTTCGGCAATGCCCAGATCAAGCAGCCCGGCGGCGCGGCGGATCACCTGTTCCAACTCGCCATGGGTGTAGAAATTGAGCCGCACCGGAATGCCAAAGCGGTCGCGCAGCGGCGTGGTCAGCAATCCCTGCCGCGTCGTCGCGCCGACCAAGGTGAATTTGGGCAGGTCGATCCGCACCGACCGGGCAGACGGCCCCTCGCCAATCATGATGTCGAGCGCGCGGTCTTCCATCGCGGGATAGAGCACTTCTTCCACGGCCGGATTGAGCCGGTGGATTTCATCAATGAAGAGGACATCGCCATCTTCCAAATTGGTGAGGAGCGCCGCCAGATCGCCTGATTTGGCGATGACCGGGCCGGATGTCGCGCGGAAGCCAACGCCCATTTCGCGCGCGACGATCTGCGCCAGCGTCGTCTTGCCCAGACCCGGCGGGCCGAAAAACAGCACATGGTCGAGCGCGTCGCCGCGTGACTTTGCCGCCTCGATAAAGACGCGCAGATTGTCGCGCGCCGCCTTTTGGCCGACAAAATCTTCCAGCGTCTTGGGGCGCAGCGCCGCATCCACATCTTCCGGGCGCCGGCCCGCTGCGATCAGGCGATCTTCCTCGCTCATTTCGCAGCCTTTTTAAGGGCAAGGCGGACAAGCGCATCCAGCGTGGCATTGGGCCCCAGCTCTGCTTCGGCGGCGGAGACGGCAGCCCCCGCTTCGCCGGGCTTGAAGCCAAGGCTTGAAAGGGCGGCAAGGGCATCTGCTGATGCGCCGCTGCTGGCGGGCGCGGCTCCTCCCGCCACGCCAGCGAGGCTTGCCCCACCCACCTTGTCCTTCAATTCGCGCACAATCCTCTCGGCAAGCTTAGGGCCGACGCCATTGGCCCGCGCAACCATCGCCTTATCCTGCCGCGCGACCGACTGGCTCAATTCCTCCGGCTCCAGCGTCGAGAGGATCGACAGCGCAACCTTGCCGCCCACGCCCTGCACGCCCGTCAACAAACGGAACCAGTCGCGCTCTCCCGCCGAGCCAAAGGCAAAGAGCGTCATCGAATCTTCGCGCACCTGCAATTCGGTAAACAGCGTCACCTGCGCGCCCAGCCCGCCCAGTGCGGCCAAGGTCCGGCTGGAGGCAAGCACCAGATAGCCAACGCCGTTCACGTCTATCACGGCATGGTCAGCAGCGCTTTCAACAAGCGTTCCGGCAAGGCGAGCGATCATGCAGCGTTATTTACCGCCCGATCCGCGCATGTCGAAGGGTTTGTTGGTTTTATATAGGGAGGGGGTGGATTGTTTGAAAACCCGTTCGTCCGGAGCGTGTCGAAGGACTGGGTTGTTCTTGGGCTTCGAGCGGGAAGAACGGTGCTTCGACAAGCTTAGCACGGACGGTTTGGGAGAGGGGCGAGCCGTGAAGCGGGGTTTACCCCAGCCGTCGCGCGCTTGCCATATGGTGGGCGTGGGTGATGGCAACGGCCAGCGCGTCGGCAGCATCTGCGCCGACAATCTTTGCGCCCGGTAAGAGCCGACTGACCATCGCGTGCATCTGTGCCTTGTCGGCATTACCCACGCCGACAATCGCCTTTTTGACGAGCCGGGCGGCATATTCGCCGATCGGCAAGCCGCTGCGCGCGACACACAGCAACAAGGCCCCACGCGCCTGACCGAGCTTCAGCGTCGATTGCGGGTTATTATTGACGAACACTTCTTCCATCGCCGCGCTTGCGGGCTGATGGGCAAGGAGGATGTCGGTGAGCCGCCGGTCCAGCTCGACCAGCCGCTCTGGCAAAGGCGCCTTGCTGTCCGTCGAAATCTGCCCGTTCGCAATATGCGACAGCCGGTTGCCCTCAGCCGCGATGATCCCCCAGCCGGTGGTTCCCAGACCGGGATCGATGCCGAGCAGGATCATCTAGCGCCCCTCCCCTTCAGGGGAGGGGTTGGGGTGGGGGGCAACTCGGGCCAGCGATCCGGAAGGATTTCGAGTTTCAAAAGAATTGTCTGCAACACGCCATCAAGATTGGCACCGACATCGCGGTTTGTAAAATGGAGTACGGCGCAGCGCCGACTGGTTAGAAAATGGTCCCGCTGTTGGTCCCGTTCGGGGGTGTGCGTGTTCCCATCTATTTCCACGACCAGTGCTTTGGCGGGGCAGAAGAAATCGGTGATGAAAGGGCCGACAACGTGCTGACGCCGAAACTTGTATCCGCCAAGCTGTGAGCGGCTCAGATGTTTCCAAAGGATCTTTTCAAAGGGTGTCGGCGTGTTTCTGAGGTCTATCGCGCGTCTCGCCAGTTCAGCGGGATCAACCATCTTCCCCACCCCCGGCCCCTCCCCTGAAGGGGAGGGGAATTTTGTCAACCCAGCTTGTCCATGATCGCGTCGGGCACGTCATAATTGCCCCACACGGTCTGGACGTCATCATCTTCTTCCAGCGTATCAATCATGCGCAGCAGCTTGCCGGCATCGTCTTCGCCGACCTCGACCATGGTCGAAGGCCGCCAGGCGAGCTTTACGCCTTCCGGTTCGCCAAGGGCGGCTTCCAACGCCTTGGCAACTTCGTGCAGCGCATCAACGCTGGTCCAGATGGAGTGGCCGTCTTCCGAGGATTCGACATCATCGGCACCTGCTTCAAGGGCAGCTTCAAAGACCTTGTCCGCATCGCCCGCGCTGGCCGGATAGTCGATCAGGCCCAGCCGCTCAAAGCCATGGCTCACCGAGCCAGCTGTGCCCAGATTGCCGCCATTTTTGGAAAAAGCGGTGCGGACATTGGTGGCGGTGCGGTTGCGGTTGTCGGTCAGCGCCTCGACGATGATGGCAACACCGCCCGGGCCAAAGCCTTCATATCGGATTTCCTCATAGGTCTCCATGTCGGAGCCCGAGGCCTTGTCGATCGCCCGCTGGATATTGTCCTTGGGCATGGATTGCGCGCGTGCTGCGAGAACAGCCGCACGCAGACGGGCATTGGCGTCCGGGTCGGGCAGGCCCATCTTGGCTGCCACGGTAATTTCACGCGACAGCTTGGAAAAAAGTGCCGAGCGCTTTTTGTCCTGCGCACCCTTGCGGTGCATGATGTTCTTGAATTTGGAATGACCTGCCATGTCGATGCCCTAATCCAGATGAGGGAAAGTGCCTAGCCTCAGGCGAGGCCCAGAGCTGCCTTATAGGTGTCGAGGATCGCTTCCATTTCCTGTCGGTCATGGGCTTCCATCTTCCGCAGACGGACGATCTGGCGCATGATCTTGGCGTCATAGCCGCGCGCCTTGGCTTCCGAATAGACATCACGGATGTCGTCTGCGATGCCCTTTTTCTCTTCTTCAAGGCGCTCAATGCGCTCAATCAGCAGGCGAAGCTCGTCTGCTGCGACATTCTCACTCATCTTATGCTCCAATTTCGCAAGGCTCCGCCCGTCCAGACGGACAGGCGGAGAGTCGAGCGCTGTTAGTCGCTCAGGCCTTTGCCTTCAAGCTTTGCGCAACCGCAACGCCATGACGTTCCAGCGCCGTGACAATCTTGTCCCGGCCTTCGAGATCGCCCCAGAACATTGGGCCGCCGCGATAGACTGGCCAGCCATAGCCATAGATCCAGACGACATCGATGTCGGACGCGCGCTGGGCCTTGCCTTCTTCCAGGATTTTATAGCCCTCATTGACCATCGGGTAGAGCGTACGCTCGATGATTTCCTGATCCGAAATCTGGCGCTTGGCGAGATTGGAGGTGGCGCGGAATTCCTCGATGATCGCGAGTGCCTCGGGGCTCGGCGTGGCGTTGCGCTTTTCGTCATAATCGTAAAAGCCCTTGCCGTTCTTCTGCCCGAACCGGCCCGCTGCGCAGAAGGCGTCGCGGATCGTTTCGACGCGCGACGGGTCACGGTGCCAGCCAATATCGAGCCCGGCGAGATCGGCCATCTGGAACGGCCCCATCGGCATCCCGAAATCGGTATGCACCTTGTCGATCTGCTGCGGGGTCGCGCCTTCGAGCAACAATTGGTTGGCCGGGTTTTGGCGCTGCGAGAGCATGCGGTTGCCGATAAAGCCGTGGCAGACGCCGGCGACCACGGCGACCTTTTTGATCTTCTTGCCCAGCGCCATGACGGTCGCGAGCACATCGGGCGCGGTCGCATCACCGCGCACCACTTCCAAAAGCTTCATCACATTGGCGGGTGAGAAGAAGTGCATGCCCAGCACATCCGCCGGGCGGCTGGTGGAGGCCGCAATCTCATTCACATCGAGATAGGAGGTGTTGGAGGCGAGGATCGCGCCGGGCTTCGCAATCTTGTCGAGCTTGCCGAAGACTTCCTTCTTCACGTCCATATTTTCATAGACGGCTTCGATAATCAGGTCGCAATCGGCAAGGTCTGCCATATCGAGCGAGGGCGTGAGAATGCCCATCATCTTTTCAACCTTCTCGGTCGTGAAGCGGCCCTTGGCGGCCGAGGCTTCGTAATTTTTGCGGATCACGCCGACGCCGCGGTCGAGCGCTTCCTTGGCGGTTTCAACGATCGTGACAGGGATGCCCGCCTGGAGGAAGTTCATGGAAATCCCACCGCCCATCGTGCCCGCCCCGATCACGCCGACCTTCTTAATCTCACGCAGCTGGACATCCTTGGGCAGGCCATCGATCTTGGCGGCCTGACGTTCGGCAAAGAACATATGGCGCTGCGCGGCAGACTGGCTGCCCGTCATCAGCTTCATAAATTCGGTGCGTTCAAACTTCATGCCCTCTTCAAAGGGCAGCCGGGTTGCTGCTTCGACACAGGCAAGGTTGGCATAGGGTGCTTCAAAGCCCTTCCACTTGCGGGCATTGGCGGCCTTTAGCTGGTCGATAACGGCGATGTCGCCGGTAATCGGCCGGTCACGCGTTGGGCGCGGGCCCTTGGCGATCATCTCGCGGGCAAAGGCAATCGCATCTTCGGCAAGGCTGGCATCGCCGGCCAGCGCGTCGACAAGGCCAAGCTCCTTTGCCTTGGTCGCGGGCAGCGGATCGCCCGAAGAGACCATCTGGGCGGCGACTTCAAGGCCGACGATGCGGGGCAAACGCTGGGTGCCGCCCGCGCCGGGCAGCAGGCCAAGCTTTACTTCGGGCACGCCCAACATCGCGGAGGGCACGGCGATCCGATAATGGCAGACCATCGCGGTTTCGAGCCCCCCGCCCAGCGCCGTGCCATGGATGGCCGCGACGACTGGCTTGGAGGCCAGTTCGATGCTGTTCAGCACTTCGTTGAAATCCGGCCCTTGGGCGGGTTTGCCAAATTCAGTGATGTCGGCCCCTGCAATGAAGGTCTGGCCGTCGCAGCGCAGCACCACGGCCTTGACCTCCGGGTCGGCCATCGCCGCGTCCATCCCCTCCTTGATGCCCTGACGGACGTGCCAGCTCAGCGCGTTAACCGGCGGGTTGTTGACGAGGACGACAAGAATATCGCCATGCTTCTCAGTGGTGACGGACTGCATCTTATTTCCTTCTATTTGGCCTCTCCCTTGCCGCGCAACGGGGAGGAAGAATTCAGGCGGCCAAAGCCGCGTACATCATCGTGCGAATTTCTCGGCGAACCGGATAGGTAGACGACGGCATAAGCTGGGTCATGAAGACCATCGTCAAATGCTCGACCGGATCAACGAGAAAGGCGGTCGAATACATGCCGCCCCAATAAAACTCGCCCTTTGATCCTGCGAGCGTGGTCGCTGCCGGATCGATATTGCAGGCAAAGCCCAAGCCAAAGCCAATGCCCGCATTTTCCGCCTCGCTGAACAGCGATTTGCTATGCTGGGTCAGGTCGCCGCCGCCGGGCAGATGGTTCGCTGTCATCAGCTCCAAGGTCTTCGGGCTGATGACTTGTTCGCCATCCAGCGCGCCGCCATTAAGCAGCATGCGGCAGAAGCGGTTATAGTCAGACAAGGTGGAGGCGAGGCCGCCACCGCCAGACTGGAATTTGCGCGGATGGGCCCAGCCGCTTTCCTTGCCCGCCTTGTCCGACAATTTCATCTTTTCAGACGGGTGGAAGGCATAAGCCGCAGGAAGGCGATGTGCCTTGTCTTCAGGTACGAGGAAGAAGGTATCTTCCATCCCGAGCGGCCCAAAAATATGCTTTTTGAAATAGTCGCCCAGCGACATCCCCGACACGCGCGAGACGATAACACCGACAAGATCAGTCGAGATGGAATAGTTCCAGCTTGTGCCCGGGTCGAATTCCAGCGGCAGGTCTTTGAGGATATTGATGAATTCATCATTATCCCATTTTGACCAGCTTTCGACATCGGTGCGCCGATAGGCGGCATCGATATTGCTGCGTTCCTGGAAGCTATAGGTAAAGCCCGATGTGTGGCGCATCAGATCGATCACGCGCAGCGGCGTGGCCAGCGGCCGGGTGACGAAGGGCATCTGGCCGCCGCCTGCGACAAAGACACCCAGTTTTTTGAATTCAGGGATGTATTTGCTGACTGGATCTGAAAGCGCGATGAGGCCTTGTTCAACCAACTGCATCAACGCGATGGACGTGATCGGCTTGGTCATGGAGGCGATGCGGAAAATCGCATCCTGCTCCACGCCCGACGTCCAGAGATAGGCGATCTCATCCCCGCGACCGATGAGTAGCGCGCCATGCGGCAACAGCCCGGTATCGAGATAGTTTTTCTGCAAAAATGCCCCGATCCGATCGAGCCGATCGGTAAGGAAGCCGAGATCTTTGGGGTTGGACGCTTGCAGCATGTTACACCGCCGTCTGGCCGGTCAATTGGCGCGTGACCGGGTGGGAGGAAGAAAGCCCGCCATCCACGGCAATGGCCTGCCCGTTGACATAGCTCGCTTGATCCGAGGCGAGGAACAGCGCGACATTGGCCAGCTCTTCGGGCTGGGCAGCGCGGCGCAGCGGGTTGAGGCGACCGACTTTGTGCATCACATCCTTTTCGCGGGCATAGTCAAAGGTCGGCTTGGTCATGCCGGTTTCGGTCAGGCCCGGGCAGATGGCGTTCACGCGCACGCCGGTTTCCGACATTTGCTGGGCCGAGACCATGGCGAGGTTGATGACCCCCGCTTTGGAGGCAGAATAAGCCGGGCCGCCCGCGCCAGAGCGGATGCCCGCAACGCTCGCCGTCAGGATGATCGAGCCGCCTTTGCCGCCGTCCATCATTGCTTGGCCAGCGTGCTTGACCATCAGCCACGGGCCGATCAGGTTGACGCGCAGGATTTCCGCCCATTGGTCGGGCGTCAGATCAAAAATGCCCGCCATGCCGCCGGAAATGCCAGCATTGGCAAAGGCGATGTGGAGATCGCCATAAGTGTCGATCGCGGTCTTCACGAGCTTTTCGACATCGGCCTCAACGCCCGCGTCGATCTGGAGCGCGGTGACAGAGCCGCCCGCATCCTTCACCAGCTGCGCGGTTTGGTGCACGGCCTCTGTCTTGTCACCGAGGACGAGCTTGGCGCCTTCAGCGGCAAAACGCAGCGCCGAGGCGCGGCCAATGCCAGAACCTGCGCCGGTGATGATGGCGACTTTGCCTTTTAATGTTCCCATCTCAACTCTCCTTGGATCTGGATTAGCTGCCGCTGACGGTCTGCCCGCCATCGATGACCAATGTCTGGCCGGTCGTGAATGCCCCTGCGCGCGAGGCGAGGAAAACAGCCGCGCCCGCAATCTCTTCCGGCTCGCCAATGCGGCGCAACGGCGAGCGGGCGGTGGAGCGCGCCAGCGTGTCCGGGTTTTCCCACAGCGCGCGGGCGAAATCGGTGCGGATCAGCCCCGGGGCGATGCAGTTGACGCGCACGCCCTTGGGGCCAAATTCATCCGCCAGATTGCGGGCCATCTGCATGTCGGCGGCCTTGGAGATGCAATAGGCCCCGATCACGGTCGAGCCCTTCAACCCGCCGATCGACGAGACGATGGTGATCGACCCTTCCCCGCGCGCCAGCATCTCGGGCGCGACCATATGGATCAGCCAATGGTTGGAGAGGATGTTATTGTCCATGATCTTGCGGAACTGTTCATCTGCAATCCCGTCGGACGGGCCATAATAAGGGTTCGAGGCGGCGTTGCAGACCAACGCTGTGATCTTGCCAAAGGCGCGGCGCGTTTCATCGACCAGATGCTGCAACGCTTCTTTCGATGAAATATTGGCGGCCACCGCAATTGCCGTTCCCGCGCCATATGTGGCGTTGATCTCGGCGGCGACAGCCTCGCACGCATCCTGCTTGCGGCTGGAGATGACCACCTTGGCCCCTTGCTCGGCCATTTCCTCGGCAATTGCCTTGCCAATCCCGCGCGAGGACCCGGTAATCAGGGCGACCTGCCCCGTCATGTCGAACAGCGACATCCTTGTCTCCTATGCTTTGGCGCGGCGCGACGCCGCTCTTATTCAGCGCCCGCCTTGACGGCAAAGCGCCATGCCGTTTCCGCCAGCGGGCTCACCCGTTCCGACATTTCCTTGGCGTGCGACGAATTGGCCGTGCCATCAATCACGCGCTTCTTGATGCCTTGGATAATCCCCGCGAGCCGGAAGAAATTATAGGCGAAATACCAGTTCATATCGGGCACGCCGCTGCGGCCGGTGGCAGCGCAATACCGCTCTACCGCTTCATCCAGCTCGGGAATGCCCAGCGCCTTGCGGTCGAGATCCTGCACGCCGGAACGCCCGCCATTATCCGTCACCCACGCCATGGCGACATAGGTGAAATCCGCCAGCGGATCGCCCAGCGTTGAAAGTTCCCAGTCCAGCACGGCAACAACCTTCGCCTCATCCGGCGCGAAGATCATGTTGTCGATCCGGTAATCGCCATGGACGATGGACGTCCGCGTCTGTTCAGGCAGGGTTGCAGGCAGCCATTCAATCAGCCGCTCCATCACCGGCATATGCTCGGTTTCAGAGAGCTTATATTGCTTGGTCCAGCGATCGACCTGACGCCCGAAATAATTGCCGGGCTTGCCAAAATCAGCAAGGCCCGCCGCGTCGATATCGGTATTGTGGAGCGCAGCCAGCGTATCGATCATCGCGTCATAGGTCTGGCGGCGGAAGCTGGGCGTGGCGCCCGGCATCGCGCCGTCCCAAATCGTCCGGCCTTCGACCATACCCATCACATAGAACCAGCTGCCGATCACATCATTATCGGTGCACAGCCCATAAGGACGGGCGACCGGAAAGCCGGTCGGGTAAAGCCCGTTGATCGCCTTGAATTCCCGGTCAACCGCGTGCGCGCTGGGGAGCAGCGGGCCAAAGGGCTTGCGCCGCAACACATAGGCCCCGCTTTTCGCGATGATCTTATAGGTCGGGTTGGATTGGCCGCCGGCGAATTTGAAGACTTCCAACGGGCCTTCAAAGCCGGCGACATTGGCTTCCATCCAGGCCGTCAGATTGGCGTCGTTGAGCGCATCGGCCCCTTCCGCCTTGGTGACGCCGGAGAACAGCTTTTGCGCGTCCAAGGCTTCGGTCATTGGTCGAACACGATCACGCTGCGTGCGCTATCGCCCTTCTTCATCTTGTCGAACCCGTCATTGATCGCAGAAAGCGGGATGCGCTCGGCAATGATGCTGTCGAGGTCCAGCAGGCCACGGATATAGAAATCCACCAAACGCGGAATATCAACCGGGAAGCGGTTGCCGCCCATGATCGCGCCTTGCAGCTTCTTGCCCGAAAGCAGGTCCATCGCGCCAAGGCCAACCTTTTCCGTCAAAGGCATCATGCCAAGGATGGTCGCCGTGCCACCACGCCGCAAGACGCTGACCGCCAGTTGCGCCGAGGCCGACCGCCCGACCGCTTCGATCGCATGGTCAACGCCGCCCTTGGTCATTTCAATGATCTGAGCGGCCGCGCCATCGGCCGTTGCATCGACGACATCGGTGGCGCCCAGCTTCAGCGCCAGTTCGCGCTTTTCGGGGATCGGGTCTGCCGCGATGATCCGGCCTGCGCCCGCAATCTTCGCCGCGTTGATTGTCGCCAAGCCAACGCCGCCACAGCCGACCACGGCAACCGTTTCGCCCGGCGTCACCTTGCACGCATTAAAGATGGTGCCGGCGCCCGTCGTCACCGCACAGCCGATAATGGCGGCACGATCCAGCGGCATGTCCGGGTTGATCTTCACGCACGCATGTTCGTGGATCAGCATCTGTTCGGCAAATGCCGAGAGGTTGAGCATCTGGTTGACAATGCTGCCATCGGCGCGGGTGATGCGCGGGGCCTCGCCCGGCGCGCGGCGGGTGTCCCCGCCCAGGCAGAGCGACATCCGTCCCGTCACGCAATATTCGCAATGGCCGCAATAGGCCGACAAGCAGGTGACGACCGCATCGCCCGGCTTGACCGTACGCACTTCGCTGCCCACCGCCTCGACAATCCCGGCCGCTTCATGGCCGGGGATGGCGGGCAGGGGGTGGGGATAGGCACCGTCGATAAAATGGAGGTCCGAATGGCACAGGCCACAGGCCGCCGTCCGGATCAGCACTTCGTGCGGACCCGGCTTGGAGATCGACAGCTCCTCAATAACAAGCGGCTTTTTCGGCTCGACGAGGACCGCCGCCTTCATCGCGTCACCGCCAGATCACCAGAGGACAGATCCTTCGGGCGGATGTCGCCATGCTTGCCCAGCTCCAGTCGGGCAATTGCGCGGTTATGGACTTCGTCGGGACCGTCGGCGAGGCGCAGCGTGCGCTGATGTGCCCAGGCCGACGCAAGGCCATAATCTTCCGACACGCCGCCACCGCCATGCGCCTGGATGGCGTCGTCGATGATCTTCAAGGCCATGTTCGGCGCCTGAACCTTAATCATAGCGATTTCCGCGGCTGAGGCCTTGTTGCCAACTGTGTCCATCATATGCGCGGCCTTCAGGCAGAGCAGGCGCGTCATTTCAATGTCGATACGGGCGCGGGCGATGCGCTCGTGCCAGACGGTCTGTTCAGCAATCGTCTTGCCAAAGGCAACGCGGCTGGTCAGGCGGCGGCACATTTTTTCGAGCGACTCTTCAGCAACGCCAATGGTCCGCATGCAGTGGTGGATGCGGCCCGGCCCGAGGCGACCCTGCGCAATTTCAAAGCCACGGCCTTCGCCATAGATGATGTTTTCGGCCGGAACGCGGACGTCCTTCAGCTCGATTTCCATATGGCCATGCGGCGCATCGTCATAGCCAAAGACCGGCAGATGGCGCAGGATGGTCACGCCCGGAGCATCCAGCGGCATCAGGATTTGCGATTGCTGCTGGTGGCGCTGCGCACCCAGATCGGTTTTGCCCATAACAATAGCGATCTTGCAACGCGGGTCGCCAGCGCCCGAGGACCACCATTTGCGGCCGTTGATGACATAATGGTCGCCATCGCGGGTGATGCGGGTTTCGATATTGGTTGCGTCGGACGAGGCAACTGCGGGCTCGGTCATCAAGAAGGCAGAGCGGATTTCGCCGTTCATCAGCGGGACTAGCCACTGCTTCTTCTGCTCGGCCGTGCCATAGCGGTTGAGGACTTCCATGTTGCCAGTGTCGGGCGCGGAGCAGTTGAAGATTTCAGACGCCATGCCAACGCGGCCCATTTCTTCGGCGCACAAGGCATATTCGACGTTTGTCAGCATCGGCCCTTCAAACTCGACCGTCGAATCGAGATGCGGGTTCGCCCCCTGCGGCGGCATGAACAGGTTCCAGAGGCCCGCCGCCTTGGCGCGCTTTTTCTCTTCCTCGATGACGTTCAGGACTTTCCAACGCTCGCCGGTGTTCAACTCGGCATAATAATCCTTCACGCGCGGCCGGATATATTGGTCAATATGGTTCTTAACGCGGTCCCGCCAATAAACCTCGCGGTCGGTGAAGGTGAAGTCCATCTGAGTCGTCCTCTTCCATGTTTACGTTTACGTCACTGTCAGCTTTGGGCGGGCTTTGTCCAGCCCCCTTAAGCGCGCTTTTCGTGTCTGCGTGCGGCAAGCCGTTCTAGCCGCGCTTCATGATCCTGCCGACGGATCGGAAAGCGGGCAAAGATCGCCGCTGAGGCAAGCGCTAACACGAAAATGATTGCGATATAGGCCCCGGTCAGTCGGTCAATGACCTCGATCAAAACATCATCCGCCCCCGTCTTTGCCGATAGCCCCGCCCAGCTGATGATCAGGCCCGAGGTAAAGATCCCTAAACCCGTCGCGCATTTCTGGATGAAGAAATTTCCGGCGAAAAACACGCCTTCGCTTCGCCGCCCGGTCTTTTCCTGCGCATCTTCCACAATATCGGCGATCATCGATGATGCTGAGATCATAACCGTGACCGCAAAGCTGTTGCCGAGGAAGAAGAAGAGGAAGACGCCCCAAGTGGACGCGGATGTCCCCGTTTCCGGCCAGAGATCGAGCAGGCGCAGCGCAAACGGCGTCACCCAAAAGCTGATGCCGAGAAGCGATCCATAAGCGGCTGTGTGCGGCTTGTCCCAAATCCGGTTGAGCGGCACGACCAGAAAAAAGGCTGCGACGACACTTAAGAAGAGCGTGACCGGGTAAATGGCAAAGTCGCTTTGCTGAAAGCGCCAGACATAAATGTAGAGATAGTTGGAAATGGAAAAGGTGATCCCCTGACTGACCAGGGCAACAGCAGAGGCGCCAGCGAGAAACTTGAATGACCTGTTGGAAAGTGACTGACGGATTTCGTCAAAAGCGTGGCGCCAGCCCATCGGCACAGGCCGGGTCTCTGGCCATTTGGCCAAGGCGCGATGTTGCCCCGCTGCGGAGACGAGGACAGCGACCGTCATCAATAGTGCGCCGAACAGGCCATATTCCCAATAGCCCTGCGGATTGAGTTGGCCGACTTTATGTTCTGCATCGGGGACGAGAAACACCCCATAAGCAAGATAGATCATCAGCAACCCACCTGCCCAGCCGAACAGGAAGCGAAAGCGCATCAGGCGGGTCCGCTCATCATAATCGCTGGTCAGCTCTGGCACCAGCGAGACGGAGGGGACTTCGCAGCATGAAACGAGCGCGCGGACGCAGACCGCCGACGCAAGAAGATAAAAGAATAAATGTTCCTGCGCGGCTTCTGGCGGGGTCCACAGCAGCAACCACGCCAACCCCAAAGGGATCGGTGCCAAATAGAGCCACGGCAAGCGCCGGCCAAAGCGTGTGTAGGTGCGGTCGCTGAGATGTCCGACAATGGGGTCGATAAAGGCGTCGATGATGAGGGCGAGCATTAGCGCCGTCGACACAAGGGCGGCCTGCAACCCCAGAACCTGATTGTAGAAGATCAGGAGAAAGGTCGAAAAACCGTTATCTTTGACGCCATAGGCAATGCTGCCCAGCCCATGGATGAGTTTAAGCCGCAAGGGGAGCTTGCGCGCGGCAGGTACGCTCATTGGCCGGGCGTATTGATGAACGCTTCCAGCGCGTCGAACATACCCGGCCCTTCCGGGTTCCAGCTCTGCGGCTGGCCCGTGGTGATCCCGCCATCGACCACAAAATGCGCGCCCGTGATGAAGCCCGCTTCCTTGGACGCGAGATAGGCGACCATGTTCGCGATATCTTCAGGCAGTCCACCCCGCTTCACCGGCTGGGTATGGCTGGCGATTTCAAAGATAATCTGGTTAGCGGCTTCGCGCTTTTCTTCGGGCACCTCAAGCGAGGACGAAAAGATATTGGTCTGGATGAAGCCCGGGCAAATCGCGTTCATGCGGATGTTGTGCTTGGATAGGTCGGTCGCGCCGACCTTGGTCAGATGGATGACGGCGCCCTTGGCGACGGCATAAGCGGTAGGGGAGTAACCCGCCCCCAGCCCCGCGACGCTCGCCGTATTGACGATCGACGCGCCTTCCCGGCCAATCATGTGCGGCACAGCGTAGCGGATGCCCATTGCGACCGAACGCAAGAGCAGGTTCATCGTCCGGTCCCAGCCCTCGGGCTCAATCTCTTCAATCGGCGCGCGGTCGCCGCCCGCGCCCGCATTGTTGAAGACGACATCGATGCCGCCCGTTTTTTCGGCCGCAAAATCCATCAGCGCCTTGATGTCGCTTGGCACGCAGACATCGGTTTTTTTGAAATGGATTTTGCCGTTGGAGGTGGCGGCTAATTCCGTGCCGCCCTTTTCATCAATATCGCCGGCAATCACCGTCGCCCCTTCACGGGCGAACAACAGACAGGTGGCTTTGCCAATACCCGATGCCGCGCCTGTGATGACAACCGTTTTGCCTGCGAATCTCATATCTCTCTCCATCTTTTATACGACTCATCCTGTCGGGCGGATCGGCGCGGGTCAACGCGCTTGATGCTGCCCTTACGGAATGCAGTGCTTGCCACTTGCGGCTTGCCTAAGCCGAGCGGCGCGACCTAGAGAATGCGACATCACGTAGGAGATTCCGATGACTGATCTTGAGACGTTCCGGAAGGAAACTCGCGCTTGGCTGGAAGCCAATTGCCCGGCTGAAATGCGCGAGCCGCAAAAGAGCGAAGACGAAGCCTGTTGGGGCGGCCGCAAATGGGTGTTCAAAAGCCCGGCACAGAAGCAATGGCTTGAGGTCATGGCCGAAAAGGGCTGGACGGTGCCTGATTGGCCCAAGGCCTATGGCGGCGGCGGGTTGACCGCGGAAGAAGCCAAGGTCCTGCGCTCTGAAATGGCAAAGCTGGGTTGCCGCCCGCCGCTGTTGAGCTTTGGCATCTGGATGCTGGGCCCGGCACTGCTGAAGTTCGGCACAGAAGAGCAAAAGAAACATTATCTGCCGCAGATTGCGCGCGGTGAGATCCGCTGGTGCCAGGGCTATTCCGAGCCGGGCTCCGGTTCAGATCTTGTCTCGCTGCAGACTTATGGCGAAGACCAGGGTGATCATTGGGTCGTCAACGGCCAGAAAATCTGGACGAGCTATGCCGACAAGGCAGACTGGATCTTCTGCCTCGTCCGCACCAACAAGGAAGACAAATATCACGGCATCAGCTTCCTCTTGTTCGATATGACGACCCCGGGTGTCACGACCAAGCCGATCAAGCTGATCTCGGGCGCGTCGCCTTTCTGCGAAACCTTTTTCGATAATGTGAAGGTGCCCAAGCACCAGATCGTCGGCGAGTTGAACCGCGGCTGGGATGTCGCCAAATATCTACTGGGTCATGAGCGCGAGATGATCTCGGGCGGCGGGCTTGGCGAGGGCATGGCGTCGATCGGCGCGGCCTTTAAGGATGTGGCCGCGGAGGAGCCGGTGCTGCGCGCGCAAATGGCGTTGTTCGATGTGGAAACCATGGTGTTCCGTGCGCACAGCGAACGCTTCATGGATGAATGGAAGTCCGGCAAGGGGCATCCCGCTTATTCCAACCTGATGAAATATGTCGGCACTGAATTGAACAAGAAGCGGCATGAGCTGGTCATGGCGGCTGGTGGGTCCGATGCGCTGGAATGGGAGAGCGAGCGCTCCAAGCACGGTGCCAAGCCGCGCACCTGGCTGCGTACCAAGGCCAACAGCATCGAAGGCGGCACGAGCGAAGTCATGCTCAACGTCGTCTCCAAGCGCATCCTCGACATGCCGGGAGCCTGATCCATGGGAATGAACCACACCGAAGACCAGGCGATGCTGAAAGACAGCGTCGCGCCGTTCCTCGCAGAAAATGCCCCGGTCAAGCATTTGCGCGCCTTGCGTGACAGCAATGACCAGACCGGCTTTGCCCGCGAGCTGTGGAAGCAATTCGCCGAAATGGGCCTCAACGGCATCCTGATCCCCGAAGCCGAAGGCGGGCTGGGTCTGGGCCATGTTGAAGCCGGGATCGTGCTTGAAGAAATTGGCCGCAATCTGACGCCGTCGCCTTTCCTCACGACCGCGGTGGCCGCGGTTGAGGCGCTCAAGGGTGCCGGCGCGCATCTGCGCGGCGAATGGTTCCCGCGCATTGCGTCGGGCGATGCGATCATCGGCCTAGCGATTGATGAAAGCGCCAAGCACCGCCCGGCGGCGACCGCTTTGGTCGCTGAGCGCGCGGGCAATGGCTTCAAGCTTTCGGGCAAGAAGCAGTTTGTCGTCCATGGCCATGTCGCGGATATGCTGATCGTCGCGGCGCGCACCGCTGGGTCGGCCGGCGAGGAAGCGGGCATCACCCTTTTTGCCGTGCCGAAAACGGCAGCCGGGTTGACGGCCGAAGCGGATCGGCTGGTGGATAGCCAGCTTGCTGCGCGCGTGACGCTGGATGGCGTTGAGGTCACGGCAGATGCGGTCATCGGCGATGTCGATGGCGGTTGGTCTGTCCTCTCCAAGCTGCTCGATGCTGGGCGCATCGGTGCGGCGGCTGAAATGGTCGGCGTTGGCGGCGGCGCGATGGACATGACCTTTAACTATCTGAAGCAGCGCAAGCAGTTCGGCCGCGTCATTGGGGAGTTTCAGGCGCTCCAGCACCGCGCCGCGCATCTTTATGGCGAGATGGAAGGTGCCCGATCGATCGTGCTCAAGGCGCAGCACCTGTTGGATGATGGCGATCCCCGCGCCGAGATGTTCGTGGCGGCGGCCAAGACCAAGGCGGGCCTCGCCTGCAATCTGGCCGTGCGCGAAGGCGTGCAGATGCATGGCGGCATCGGCATGACGGATGAATATGACATCGGCCTCTACATGAAGCGTGACCGTGCTTTGGCCGAATTTTTCGGCGATGCGTATTTCCACGCAGATCGCGTCGCCCGGATGAATGGATATTGATGATGGATATTGAAAAGCTGTTCAGCCTGAAGGGCCGTGTTGCCCTCGTGACGGGCGGGTCCAAGAATTTGGGTCGCCATATCGCCGAAGGCTTCATCGCCCAAGGCGCGAAGGTCTATATCACCTCGCGCAAGGCCGAATCCTGCGAGCAGACGGCTGCCGAACTGGGCCCCAATTGCATCGCCCTGCCGATGGACGTTTCTTCGGTGGAAGGGTGCAAGGCGCTTGCCGCCGCGTTTGCCGCGCGGGAGCAAAAGCTCGACATTCTGGTCAATAATGCGGGCGCCGCCTGGGGTGCGCCTTTTGAAGATTTCCCAGAAGTGGGCTGGGACAAGGTGATGGACCTTAATGTCAAAGGCCCGTTCTTTCTGACCCAAGCGCTTTACCCGCAATTGAAGGCCGCCGCCTCACCGGCGCAGCCGGCCAAGGTCATCAATATCGGGTCAATCGACGGCATCCGCCTCAATCCTTGGGAAACCTATAGCTATCACGCCTCCAAGGCGGCGATCCTCTATCTGACCAAGCGGATGGCGGCCCGGCTGATCCAAGACCAGATCAACGTGACGGCGATCGCGCCGGGCGCCTTTGCATCCGACATGAACCGCGCCGCGCGCGACCATGGCGATGCTGTTGCGAAGAACATTCCGAACCACCGGATTGGCGTTGCCGAAGATATGGCGGCCGCCGCCATTTACCTGGCGAGCAATGCGGGTAACTATGTCGTGGGCGATACAATCACCGTCGATGGTGGGGTTGCCCATGCCAATATCGGATCGCCCAGCATCGACGCCTGAGCGATCCACAATCGGAGGGGATAAGATGGTTCAACGGATTTTGGTCGGCCTACTTGGCCTGTTTTTCTTTGTGATGGGCGTTCAATTCTGGTTCGCGCTTGATACGCAGGCCGCGCAATTCCAGATTGCAGCGGTCGATGTACTCGGCCGGGCGAGCATCCGTGCAGACTTTGGCAGCTTCTTTTTGAGCACGGGGCTTTTCTGTGGCTATGCCGCGTGGAAGCAATCGGGCGGTGCGGCTGCGGCGGCGGCGGCCCTGCTTGGCCTTGCGCTTCTTGGTCGCGGGATGACCATCCTGCTCGAGGGCGTGGCGCCTGGCGCGGTGCCGCCAATGGTCGTTGAAGCGGTAAGCGTCGCGATCTTGCTCTGGGCGCGGGGCGGCTGGCAAAAGGCCTAAAGTTGGTCAGCGGAGGCACATAAAACTGTGCCTCCGCTTTAATCGGTTATCCACCATGCCGTCCGCCCTGAGCGTGACGAAGGGCCGTGCTTTTTATGGATGACCTTGGCAAAAACGGAAAATAGCCGTTCGACAAGCTCAGGTTAGACGGGGGTTAAGAAACGGGCTGCGCTGGCGTCTACCGCCCGCTTCGATCGAGCATGACGTTGATTTGTGCCATGGCAACCGGCTTTTCGGGGTCATCTTGCCAGGCGACTGCCTCAATATTCGCAATGCGCTTGCCGAGCCGCTCGATCGAGGCGCGGGCATAGGTCGTCGCCTCGATTGCACCGCGCATATAGGTCGCCGTCACATTCACAGGTTTTAACAGCGGCTTGTCGTCTTCCCCCAGCGCTTCAGACAAGGTCACATAGGCTACTGTTTCGAGCAGTCCAGCCAGCGCGCCGCCGTGGATAAAGCCGGGTCGTCCCCGCACGCCGTCGCCAAAGGGCATGGCAATGATCAGCCGTCCTTGCGGGTCGTGCTCGGCCTCGAAGCCCATTGTTTTGGCGTAAGGGGAAAAAAGCGTCGTCATCAGCTTGCCGTAAAGAAATAGGTGCCCGCGACATGGGCGATGGGTTTGTCCGGATCGCCATCATGCGCATGGCCGCGAATAAAGGCGATCGAGCGGGTGACATGATAGCATTCCCCGCGCCCCACCACCGTCTGGCCGGGTTTGGCTGGGCGGAGATAGTCGATCCTAAGATCGAGCGTCGCTTGCGGCTGGAAAACCCCGGTCTTGAGCCAGATCGACAGGCTTGTTGCCATGTCCATCAGCGTGAAAATGGGGCCAGAGGCGAGAATGCCCGAGGCCGTATCTGTTACAAGGTCCGTGCTATAGGGCAGCGCCAGTTCGCACCAGCCTTCGCCATGGCCGTGATATTGCGTGTTGATCAGCTTGTTATGCCCATTTTTGGACATCATCTTGATCAGCCGGGCGGGATCAAATTCGGGCGTCGTGTCTGCCATGCACCTCGCTTAACGTGCCTTTTCGTTACCCGCAATCATGGGTGCTGGATTGCCGCGAAATTGCTCGCTAACGTAAACGTAAAGTGCGAAGAATCGCACGCGTAGCGAGAGGATAGATCAGAGCATGCACCCCTTTATCCATGCCCAGAAAACCCCCGAAAAAGCCGCGATTATCGTTGCGGAAACCGGCGAGGTGCGGACCTATCGGCAGTTGGACGACGCCTCTAACCAGGTCGCGCAGTTTTTTCGGCAGCGCGGGTTGGGCCATGAGGATGTGGTTGCCATCATGCTCGAGAACACCCCTGATTATTACAGCCTCACCTGGGGCGCGCAGCGGGCGGGCCTACGTTATGTCTGTATCTCATCCCGGCTGACGGCGGATGAGACGGACTATATCCTTGAAAATTCGGGCGCGAAAATCTTCATCATCTCGGCTAGCCTTGCGGGGGCGGCGGCCAAGCTGACCACTCAGGTAGAACGCTATGCGCTGGGTGGGGCGGTTGAGGGCTATGGCGCGCTGGAAGAGGCGCTGGCCCCCATGCCGACCACGCCGGTGCCGGATGAGCGCGCAGGCGTGGATATGCTCTATTCCTCCGGCACGACGGGGCGGCCCAAGGGCGTGCGCATCCCGCTGCCCGAAGACCCCGCAATTGATCAGTCCAACAGCCTTGTTATGCTGGCGATGGGGTTGTTCCGCTTCACGCCGGACAGCATCTACCTGTCGCCCGCGCCGCTCTATCACGCCGCGCCGCTGCGCTGGTCGATGACGGTGCACAAAATTGGCGGCACCGTGGTCATGATGAAGAAGTTCGATGCAGAGCAGGCACTGGCCGCGATCGAGAAATATAAGGTCACCTGCAGCCAATGGGTGCCGACGCATTTTGTGCGGATGCTCAAGCTGCCCGAAGACGTGCGTACCAAATATAATCTCTCCACCCTGAATTGCGCGATCCACGCCGCCGCGCCCTGCCCGATGCCGGTCAAGCGCGCGATGATCGACTGGTGGGGCCCGGTGCTGGAAGAATATTATGCCGGCTCTGAAGGTAATGGCTTCACCTATATTGGTTCCGCGGACTGGTTGCGCCTCGCGGATAAGGAAGGCGCAGGCTCGGTAGGTAAGGCCGTGACGGGCATTGCCCATATCATGGGCGAGGATAATGAGACGGAGCTTCCCCGGCGCAGCGAAGGCACCGTCTTTTTCGAAAGCGACAGCGTTTTTGAATATCATGGCGATGAGGAAAAGACGAAGTCCAGCCGCAACTCCAAAGGCTGGTCAACTCTGGGGGATGTGGGCTGGATGGATGAGGATGGCTATCTGTTCCTCACCGACCGGAAGAGCTTCATGATCATTTCAGGCGGGGTGAACATCTACCCGCAGGAGATTGAGAACCACCTCGTCACCCACCCAAAGGTGCAGGACGTTGCGGTCATCGGCGGGCCGCATGAGGAAATGGGTGAAGAGGTGATCGCCGTTATCCAGCCGATCGACATGGCGCACGCCAATGATGATTTCCGCGCCGAGCTGACCGATTACGCGCGCGAGAAATTGTCGGGCGTGAAGATCCCGCGTCGGATCGACTTTCTGGCAGAACTGCCGCGGCACGATACGGGCAAGCTCTATAAGCGGCTTTTGCGCGACCAATATTGGGAGAAGGCGAAGAAGTGAGCGCGCCCCGCGTCGAGTTTTTCTTTGATCTGTCCAGCCCGTGGACGCGGCTGGCCTTTGCCAATCTTTGGCCGATGCTGGACCGGACCGGGGCACAGGCGGTGCTTCGCCCGATTTTGGTGGGCGGCGTGTTCAATGCCGTGAATCCGGCTGTTTATGCGTCGCGCGAAGACCCCAATAACCCCCGCATGAAGCACGTTTGGAAAGTGCTGAGCGATTGGGCGAAGCTGGCGGGTGTGACGATGAAATTCCCGTCCGTTTACCACCCTGCGAAGAGCGTGAACGCGATGCGCATGGCCTGCGCGCTGGAGGAGGATCAGCCCGCTTTGCGCCGCTTCGCTGAGGCGGCTTTTGAAAGCTATTTCGCGGCTCAAGAAAATCTCGACGACCCCGAGGTGCTGATCGCGGCGGCCAATGCAGCGGGGCTTGATGGAACGGCGATCGCACAGACGGCCGTGACGGACGCCAACAAGCTGAAACTTCGCGCCAATACCGATGAGCTGATCGCGCGCGGGGGCTACGGCTCCCCGACCATCTTTGTTGATGGAGCGGATATGTATTTCGGCAATGATCAATTGCCGCTGGTGGAATTTGCTTTGAAGAAATGAACGCTGCCGTTGGCCCTGAGCCTGTCGAAGGGTGGTCCTTATTCTGATCGCGGCAAGAAGGACGTGGCTTCGACAGGCTCAGCGCAAACGGGTTCTGAAAGAGGATGAATAGATGAACGATCGCATTTCGATCACCATGCTGGAAGACGGGATCGCCGATGTCCGCATGACCCGTATCGATAAGATGAACGCGCTGGATGGCGTGCAGTGGAACGCACTGGTGGAAGCGATTGATACCCTCAACGCAACGCCGGGCCTGCGCGTGGTGGTGCTGTCGGGCGAGGGCCGCGCCTTTTGCGCTGGGCTAGATCTGGCGAGCCTTCAAAATGAGCGGGATCCGGGGGCGAGCAGCGCGGGCGGGTCGCTCGCAGACCGCACGCGTGGCATTGCCAACAACGCCCAATATGCCGCTTGGGGCTGGCGCGAATTGCCGGTGCCGGTGATCGCCGCGGTGCATGGTGTCGCCTTTGGGGCAGGCAGCCAGATCATGGCGGCAGCCGATATCCGTATCGTCCACCCGGATACACGCATCGCGATCATGGAGATGAAATGGGGCCTTGTGCCGGATGTGGCGGGCATGCCGCTGTGGCGCACCCAGGTGAAGGACGATGTCCTGCGCGAGATGATTTATACCAACCGCGAATTTAACGGCGTGGAAGCAAAGGAAATGGGCTTTGCAACCCATGTGTCGGAAGATCCGCACGCCAAGGCGATGGACCTCGCGCGCGTGATCGCCAACAAGAACCCGCACGCCATGCGCGGCGCCAAGCGCCTGTGCAACCTGATGGGCTATGCGAGCGACGCAGAGCTGTTGCAGGCCGAAAGCGATGAGCAGCTGAAGGTTATCCGCACGCCGAACCAGATGGAATCGGTGATGGCAGAGATGCAGAAGCGAAAGCCGAATTTTCAGGATTGAAGGATTTGCCCTCCCCTAACCCCTCCCGCAGGCGGGAGGGGAATCTGCAATTTTGCTCCACCCCTCCCGCCTGCGGGAGGGGTCGGGGGAGGGCCTAGTTGGAGCCCTTTACCATCTGGGCCTTCAGTCCCTCTACCACTTCCGCGCGCAGCGGCTTGGCCTGATTGTCCGTGCGGCAGACGACAACGGTGTCGCAGGTGGCGATGCACTGGCCGTTCTGGAACATCGCTTGTTCGATCGTCCAGCTTGAGGTGCCGATGCGGCCGATGCCGGAGCAGATCGTTACATCATCGGGGAAATTGCCCTCGCGCAGATAGTTGATTTCTACAGCAGCCACCATTGTGCGCTCATTGGCTGGCCGGTCGGCCCAAGGGCGGACATTGCGGTTCAGCTGAACGCGGGCGTTTTCAAACAGCGCGGCAAAGGCGACGTTGTTCAGATGGCCGTTCACATCCATGTCCTGAAATCGCGTATGCGCGATCATGGTCACAGGGTAATGGGCCGGATCAAAGCGATGGGGCAGGGGCTTGGGCATGAAAAAGGCCCCCCTGCTGCCAGAGGGGCCGTCTCCTTTTATCAGATCAACGCGGCGTCATGCGGATGCCGCCATCGAGGCGGACATCTTCACCGTTGAAATAGCCATTTTCGATCATCGTCATGGCAAGGTTAGCATATTCGGCCGGGTTGCCGAGGCGCTTCGGGTTGAGCACCGAGGCACCGAGCGCATCGCGCACATTCTGCGGCGCACCGGCGAGCAGCGGGGTGTCGAAGATGCCCGGCAGGATGGTGTTGACGCGGATGTTTTCGCTGGCCAAGTCACGCGCGATCGGCAGCGTCATGCCAACCACACCACCCTTGGAGGCGGAGTAAGCGGCTTGACCCATCTGGCCGTCTTCAGCGGCAACCGACGCGGTGTTGACGATGGCGCCACGGTCGCCATCTTCCAGCACCGGCAGCGTCATCATGCCGGCAGCCGACTTGGCGATGCAGCGGAAGGTGCCGACGAGGTTGATCTGGACGATCCAGTTAAACGCATCGAGCGGGAAGTGCTTGATCGAGCCATCTTCCTTGGAACGGCTGGCGGTCTTCATCGCGTTGCCGGTGCCGGCGCAGTTTACCAGAATGCGCTCTTGGCCGATGGCGGCACGGGCCTTTTCAAAGCCGGCATCTACCGAGGCGTCGTCGGTCACGTTCACTTCGCAGAACACGCCGCCCAGTTCCTTGGCCAGCGCTTCGCCCTTTTCGACTTGCAGGTCGAACAGCGCGACCTTCACGCCCTTGGCCGCCAGCGCGCGGGCAGTGGCGGCACCAAGGCCAGACGCACCGCCCGTGATGACAGCGGAAATCGAGGAATCGAGTTTCATGGATTAGTCTCCTTATCAACTGAAGAGGAACCGTCCGTCCTGAGCCTGTCGAAGGACTGTCCTTTTGTTCGAGCGGAACAGACAGAACCGGGCTTCGACAGGCTCAGCCCAAACGGTGAATGAGGGTGTTACAGCCGTTCAACAATTGTGACGTTGGCGACACCGCCGCCTTCGCACATCGTCTGCAAACCATATTTGCCGCCCTTGGCTTTGAGGACATTGAGCAGGGTTGCCATCAGCTTGGTGCCCGAAGCGCCCAGCGGGTGGCCCAGCGCAATGGCGCCGCCATGCATGTTGAGCTTTTCAGGGTCCGCGCCGGTGTGTTTCAGCCACGCCATCGGGACCGAGGCAAAGGCTTCGTTCACTTCATAAGCGTCGATATCGCTGATCTTCAGGCCCGCGCGCTGCAAGGCGCGGTCGGTGGCGAACAGCGGCTCTTCAAGCATGATGACGGGGTCACCCGCGGTTACCGTCAGATTATGAATGCGCGCGATCGGCGTCAGGCCATATTCCTTCAATGCCTTTTCAGAGACGATCAGCACCGCTGACGACCCGTCGCAAATCTGCGAGGAGGTTGCGGCCGTCAGCGCGCCGCCTTCCTGCAACAGCTTCACGCCCGCAATGCTTTCCAGCGTCGCGTCGAAGCGGATGCCTTCATCGGTCTTGTGGATCTGCGTGCCTTCGGGCGTTTCCACCTCAAGCGGCACGATTTCATGGTCAAACAGGCCAGCATTGGTCGCGGCAATCGCGCGCTGATGGCTGGTCAGCGCAAACTGGTCGAGCTGGTCCTTGGTGAAGCCGTGCTTCTTCACGATCATTTCCGCGCCCATGAACTGGCTGAACATGATGCCCGGATATTTTTCATCGAGGCGGGGCGACTTATAATGGCCGAGGCCTTCCTTCATGTGGAACATCGCGTTGGAGCCCATCGGCACGCGCGTCATCGATTCCACGCCGGCGGCAATCACGACATCCATCGTGCCCGACATCACGGCTTGGGCGGCAAACTGCATCGCCTGCTGAGAAGAGCCGCACTGACGATCAATCGTCACAGCGGGCACGCTATCGGGCAGGTTCTTGGCGGCGAGCACGGCGTTGCGGCCAACCTGCATCGCCTGCTGGCCCGCCTGCGTCACGCAGCCCATGATCACGTCGTCCACCTTGGCGCCGTCAATCCCGCTACGCGCAACCAGCGCGTCGAGCGTCGCGCCCGCAAGGTCAACCGGGTGCCAGCCGGCAAGCTTACCGCCGCGGCGTCCACCGGCGGTCCGAACGGCATCGACAATATAGGCAGTCGCCATGGTTTCGAGTCCTTTCCAAGGGGTCAATGGCAAAATCCCTTGCCTATATTGACGTTTACGGCAAGGGAAACTTACGTCCATAATCGGCCCAAAAGAGGAGATCTGCGATGAACGTTTCGGAAGCCATTGACTATCGGCGCTCGGTCCGCGGGTTTCTCGATAAGCCGGTCGACATTGCGCTTGTGAAGTCGATCGTGGAACGTGCCTCGCGCGCGGCAAGCGGCGGCAATCTCCAGCCCTGGCATGTCGATATCATCCATGGCGAGTCGATGGCGAAGCTGAAGGCCATAATGGCTGAAAAGCTCGCCGCGGGCGGGCAGATGGAACAAACCGAATATAATGTTTATCCGCCCGAGCTGAAGGAGCCCTATGCCGGCCGACGCGCCGAAGTGGGCGAAATGCTCTACACCGCCATCGGTATTCCGCGCGAAGACAAAGCTGGCCGGGGCAAATGGTTCTTCAACAATTTCCAGTTCTTCGGCGCGCCGGTTGGCCTGTTCGTCTCGCTCGATCGGCAGATGGAACAGCCGCAATGGGCCGATGCTGGGGCGTTGCTCAATTCCATCATGCTGCTCTTGTGCGAAGCAGGGCTGGATAGCTGCCCGCAAGAATGCTGGTCGATCTACCCCAAGACGATTGGCGGCTTTCTGGGCCTGCCCGACAACCGCATCCTCTGGACGGGGATGTCGATCGGCTACAAAGACCCGGCGAACCCCGCCAACAACCTGCGCGCCAATCGTGCGCCGTCCGGGGAATGGCTTACCATCCACGATTGACGCATTGACAGCGCGCCCATGCTTCGCCATTGGGCGCGTCTCGCGTCGGGCTGATCAGCCCAGACAGCGACGCCTGGGGACAGGTGGCCGAGTGGTTAAAGGCAGCAGACTGTAAATCTGCCCGCGCAAGCGTACGCTGGTTCGAATCCAGCCCTGTCCACCATCTTTGATGCTGCACAGCGCATCGCTTCTTGTCAGAATCGCGACAGCGGCATGGCCTTGCCTTGTCATATCGGCAATGTTGGCTCTGGGGACCGCCTGCCACCCACCGTCTCCGCAATGGCCGCAGCGACCGGGGATATTTATGACGGGTTCTGGTATCCCATCATCATCGCTGCGGTGACCTTCTTTTTTAAGGTGTTGCGCCGCGCCGTGCGCGAGATCAAACTATAGCTTGGCCTCAGATATTCAGGGATACCCATGAGTGAAGCTTTTGAGCGCGCATGGCGCGACAGCGTTGACCAGCCTGATCGCTTTTGGGGCGACGCTGCACAGGCAATCGACTGGGTAACGCCCCCCTCTGCCACCTATCATCCCGTGAAAGGCTGGTTCCCTGACGGTGTTCTGAACAGCTGCCATAATGCGCTGGACCGTCATGTCGCCGCGGGCCGGGGAGATGTCCCGGCGCTTCTCTATGACAGCCCCGTTACCGGTCAGGTGCGCGCCTTTAGCTATGCGGAGATGCTCGAAGAAACCGGTCGGGTCGCAGCGATGCTCGCGCGGCTCGGCATCGGCAAGGGCGACCGGGTGGTCATTTACATGCCGATGATCCCGGAAACGGTGTTTGCCATGCTCGCATGTGCGCGGCTCGGCGCGGTTCATTCGGTTGTCTTTGGTGGGTTTGCCGCGCTGGAACTGGCGAAGCGCGTCGATGATGCGACGCCTAAACTGATCCTGGCGGCCTCGTGCGGGATCGAAGGGAGCCGGATCATTCCCTATAAACCGATGGTGGACGAGGCTCTGGCGCTCGCGACCCATCAGGTCGATCATGTTGTCATCCTTCAGCGCGCGGCGCACACGGCGGACCTTTCCGGCGCACGAGATCGGGATTGGGCGACGCTCCGGGCTGAGGCGCTTGAAGACCCTTTGCCAGCCTGTGTGCCCGTCGCTGCCGATGATCCGCTCTACATTCTCTATACCTCGGGGACGACGGGCGTACCCAAGGGCGTCGTGCGCGAAAATGGCGGCCATGCCGTCGCCCTGTGCTGGTCCATGGCCAATATCTATGGGGTGGGGCCGGGTGAGGTGTTTTGGGCTGCGTCCGATGTGGGCTGGGTCGTAGGGCATAGCTATATTGTCTATGCGCCGCTCTTCGTCGGAGCGACGTCGGTTCTGTTCGAAGGCAAACCCGTTGGCACGCCCGATCCCGGGACCTTCTGGCGGACGATTGCCCGGCATAAGGTCAAAGTCTTTTTCACGGCCCCCACCGCGATCCGAGCCATCCGCAAGGAAGATCCCGATGCCCGCTTCTTGGCAGACATTGGCACGGGGGATTTGCAGGCTGTGTTTCTGGCGGGCGAACGCGCAGACCCGGACACAATCGGCTGGCTGGAAGCGAAATCTGGCCTGCCTGTGATCGACCATTGGTGGCAGACGGAGCTGGGCTGGCCTGCGATTGCGAGCTGCTTCGCGCTGGGCGATCTGCGCCGGAAGCGGGGCAGCGCCGGTCGTCCCGTCCCCGGCTATCGGTTTGCGATCTTGGGAGAGGATGGCAAGGCCGTTCCAGATGGCGAGAGTGGGGCGGTGGTCATCAAAGCGCCACTTGCACCGGGGGCCTTCCGCACCTTGTGGAAGAACCAGTCTGGATTCGACAAAAACTTTCTGAGTTTCCCGGGTTATTACGAAACGGGCGATGCCGGGCATTTTGATGAGGAGGGTTTCCTCCACATCATGGGTCGGACCGATGATATCATCAACGTGGCGGGCCATCGGCTGTCGACCGGGCAGATGGAACAGATCGTTGCGCAACAGGACGGCATTGCCGAATGCGCGGTGATCGGCGCGGATGATGCCATCAAGGGGATGATCCCGATTGCGTTCGTTGTGCTAAGGGCAGGCGCTGCGGGCGAGGCGGACATGGTCCGACGGGTCATTGCAGCTGTGCGCCAAGAATTGGGGGCCGTCGCGGCGCTCAAGACGGCGTATGTCGTACCGCAGCTGCCCAAGACGCGATCTGGCAAAATCTTGCGCAATTTGTTGCGGAAGATTGTGAATGGGGAGCCCTTTGAAACGCCGCCAACAATTGATGATCCATCAGTCCCGGCGGCAATATTGGCCCGGGTTCAGTCAGGGTGAATGGCCTGAAGGCTGGATCAGGGGGCCTTTAGATAGGCAATAACGGCTTTCCGTTCCGCTGCGTCTGATACGCCACCAATGGGCATGGCGGTGCCTGGCACAAGGGCGCGCGGATTTTGCAGCCATTTGTCGAGCTGTGTTTCTGTCCAGACGAACTTTTGGGCCCGCAGCGCGGGTGAATAGCGGAAGCCGGGGACAGACGCGACCTTGCGACCGACAACGCCGTTCAAGTTTGGGCCGAATTTGGCGGGCGCGCCCGGATCGATGCTGTGGCACGCCGCACAGCGCTGGAAGACGCGCTTGCCGGCCTCTTTGGTGGGATCGGCATAAGCCGGGCTTGCGAAGATGGTCATGGCAAGCGCCAGAAGGGGCAACGCACGCGGCGCTATCGACAAACACATCATCACGGCTTGCTCCTCACTAAAAAAGGCGTTGGCCCTCCCCGGTGATCCCGGGGAGGGCCTTGCCTGATCAGAAGCGATCGAGGTTCATCACCTTGGTCCACGCCTTGGCAAAATCTGCCACGAACTTGTCGCGGCCATCATTGGCGGCATAGACTTCAGAAATGGCCCGCAGCTCCGAGTTGGAGCCGAAGATAAGGTCCGCGGGCGTTGCTGTCCACTTGACCTTGCCGGTCGCGCGGTCAGCGCCTTCATAAAGCCCTTCAGCTGTCGCGGACTTTGACCATTTCGTCGACATGTTGATCAGGTTGACGAAAAAGTCGTTGGTGAGCGTGCCCGGACGATCGGTGAAGACGCCATGCTTCGCGCCACCTGTGTTCGCATCAAGCGCGCGCAGGCCACCGACCAGCACGGTCATTTCAGGCGCGGTCAGCTTCAGCTGATTGGCGCGGTCCACCAGCATCTCCGCCGGGGAGAGGAGGGCATCCTTACCATACCAGTTGCGGAAGCCATCTGCTGCGGGCTCCAGCGCTGCGAAGGACTGCACATCAGTCTGCTTTTGGCTGGCGTCGGTCCGGCCTGGCGTGAAGGGCAGTTCAATCGTGGCGCCCGCTTGCTTCGCCGCATGTTCCACCGCGGCGTTGCCCGAGAGAACGATCAAGTCTGCCATCGAGACCTTCTTGCCGTCCTTGCGATCCTTGTTGAACTCCTTCTGGATGCCCTCCAGAACGGTCAGCACCTTCGAGATTTCAGCCGGGTTGTTGACGGCCCAGTTCTTTTGCGGGTCGAGCCGGAGGCGGGCGCCATTGACGCCGCCCCGCATGTCAGACGCGCGGAAGCTGGACGCGGCGGCCCAAGCCGTGCGGACCAGTTCTGGCACCGTCAGCCCGGAGGCCAACACCTTGGACTTCAACTGGGCTGCATCGGTCGTGTCGATCAGCGCATGGTCCACCGCAGGCACCGCATCCTGCCAAAGCTGGACCTGCTGCGGCGCTTCGCTCCCCAGATAGCGCTCACGCGGGCCAAGATCACGATGGGTTAGCTTGAACCAAGCCTTGGCGAAGGCCAGTTCAAATTCCTTGGGATTCTTGCGGAAGCGATTGGCGATCTTGCGATAGGCCGGGTCAAACTTCAGCGAGAGATCCGTCGTGAACATGATCGGTGCGTGGCGCTTATTGGGATCATGCGCGTCCGGGACCATATTGGCGGCGCTTGCGTCGCTCGGGATCCACTGGGTCGCGCCGTTCGGGCTCTTCGTCTTCACCCAGTCAAAGGCAAAGAGATTATCGAGATACTGGGTCGTCCACTGGGTCGGGGCGGCCGTCCAAGCGCCTTCAAGGCCACTGGTCGTTGTATCCTCAGCATTGCCCTTGCCGCACTTGTTCTTCCAGCCAAAGCCCTGCTCCTCAAGGCCTGCAGCGGCTGGTTCAGCGCCGACGCACTCATCGGCCTTGCGCGCGCCATGTGCCTTGCCGAAGGTGTGGCCGCCCGCGATCAGCGCAACGGTTTCTTCGTCATTCATCGCCATCCGGCCAAAGGTTTCGCGAATGTCCTTGGCGGCGAGCAGCGGGTCCGGATTACCATTGGGGCCTTCCGGGTTGACGTAGATCAGGCCCATCTGGACGGCGGCAAGTGGGCGCTGGAGCTGGCGGTCGCCATGATAGCGCTTGTCGTCGAGGAACTTGGATTCCGGTCCCCAGTAAAGCTCATCGGCTTCCCAATCATCGACGCGGCCACCAGCAAAGCCAAAGGTTTTAAAGCCCATGGATTCTAGGGCGACATTGCCGGTCAGGATCATGAGGTCCGCCCAGCTGATCTGGCGGCCATATTTCTGCTTCACCGGCCAGAGAAGGCGGCGGGCCTTGTCGAGATTGACGTTATCGGGCCAGCTGTTGAGCGGCTCAAAGCGGATCTGCCCGCCGTCCGACCCGCCGCGACCATCCAGCGTGCGATAGGTGCCAGCGCTGTGCCAGGCGAGGCGAATGAAGAAGGGGCCATAATTGCCATAATCGGCCGGCCACCAATCTTGCGAGGTGGTCAGCACCTTTTCGATGTCGGCCTTGACGGCCTTGAGGTCGAGCTTCTTGAACTCTTCGGCGTAATTATAGTCGCCGCCCAGCGGATTGGACGTCACGGCGTGCTGACGCAGCGGGGACAGGTCAAGACGGTCCGGCCACCACGCCTTGTTCGTCATGGGCTTGGCGGCAGCGGGGGCCGCCATCGGCGCGGAGGCGATGGCAGGGCTGGCCGCCGCAACGGCGAGAGCCATAAGTGAAATCATTGATTTGTGCATGAGTCTCTCCTGAATGTCGGTATGACGTACGTCAGATTGCGTCATGCGCATGCTCCGCCCTCAGTGTGAAACTGAATTCATTAAAGACTGTAAGTGACTTTTCCGATTAACCGCCTGCCGACAGGGAGGCGCTCGCCAAGAGCATTTTTAATCCCGAATGTAATTGGGCGCGCGCTTTTCAAGAAACGCGCGCATGCCCTCGGCCACATTGGGGCTGGCCCCCGTCATTAGCTGGTTCCGGTTTTCAATCGCGATTGCCGCATCGAGGCTGGGGGCGTCGATCGAGAGGGATAGCCCTTCTTTCGTCATCCGAAGCCCTTTTGGGGATGCTGCGAGCATCTCTTGCGCCAGCTGATCTGCCGTCGCTTCTAGGCGATCGTCTGGGACGACTTCGGAAACGAGCCCTGTTGCAAGCGCCCGACGGGCATCGACGAAGCGGCCCGTCAGCATCAATTCAGAGGCAATGCTGCTCCCGACGGCGCGGGGGAGGAAATAGCTGACGCCCATGTCGCAGGCCGAGAGGCCCAGCTTGATAAACGCCGCGTTCATTCGCGCGCTTTCCCCGGCAATGCGGACATCTGCCGCCAGCGCAAAAGCAAAGCCCCCGCCCGAGGCCGCGCCATGAACCGCTGCGATGATCGGCTGGGGGCAGCGCCGCATCTTTACATACACATCGGCGAGATAGCCCTGAAAGCCAAAGCCCCCGCCAAAAGGGATGCCTTCCGGACGCCCGCCCGAAAATTCTTTGATATCAAGCCCGGCGCAAAAAGCTCGGCCCGCTCCGCGCATCACAACAACGCGCGTTTCCCGATCGTTGAAGAGCCGCCCAAAATAATCTGACAGATCATGCACCATTTGGAGGGAGATGGCGTTCAACGACTCCGGCCGGTTGAGCGTCAGCCAATCCGCATCGCCGCGCTTTTCGATCTGAATCGTTTCATAGGTCTGTCGGCTCATGGGCTTTCCTCTCGGATCGTTGTTGCGATGATCTTGCCCAAGCGATTGAGCTTGGCAACTCTTTGTCACCTACGTTCGTCTGGGTACGATCTTTGCAATCGATTGTTGTAAATCCAGCAAAACGCCTTAGACCAAGGGTGAGCGACTCCCGCAACGCACCGGGAGAGGAGGGGGTGAGGATGGCACATGGGTTTTCAGCGACGACAGAAGTAGCGCAGTTAGGCCCCAAGCCGCGCCTATCCTTATGGCGGATTATCGAGATGAATCTGGGCTTTCTTGGCCTGCAGTTCAGCTTTGGGCTGCAGCAGGGGAATATGGCGCCCATTTATTCCTATCTTGGCGCCGAAGAAGCAGCCTTGCCGATCCTCCAATTGGCAGGCCCAATGACAGGGTTGATCATTCAACCAATCATCGGCGCGATGAGCGATCGGACGAATAGCCGCTGGGGACGGCGAACGCCCTATTTTCTGGTGGGCGCGGTGCTGTGCGCGCTGGGGTTGTTCTTCATGCCGCTGAGTTCGAGCATCCTGATGGCGGCGAGCCTGCTGTGGATTCTCGATGCGGGTAATAACATCACGATGGAGCCCTATCGCGCCTATGTGAGTGATCGGCTCAATCCGGATCAGCATCAGGCAGGGTTCTTGACCCAAAGCGCCTTTACGGGCCTTGCGCAGTGCATGGCGCTGGGGACGCCCGCGTTGCTCGTTGGCCTGTTCGGGGTCGATAAGGATGCGGTCGATGCGCACAACATTCCCTATACAGTCCATATTGTCTTTACGATTGGCGCGGTGCTGTCGCTCTCGACGATCCTCTGGTCCATTCTGCGTGTGCCCGAACTGCCGCTGACAGAGGCGCAACAGGCAGAGATTGCGCGAGCCCCCAAAACCGCAGGCGCAACGCTGCGCGAAATTTGGGAGGCCATTCGGGATATGCCGCGCCCAATGCGCAAGCTGGGGGTGATGATGCTCTTCCAATGGTACGGCATGTCGACCTATTGGACCTATGTGACCTACGCGATTGCGCGGTCAATCTACGACACGACAAACCCTGTTTCGGATGGGTTTCGCAGTGCGGTTCTGACCAATGGCACCCTTGGGGCCGCGTATAACGCCATCGCTTTTGTTGCGGCGCTCGCGATGATGCGGATTATCCGCCAGGCAGGGCCGCGCCGCGTTCATGCCGCTGCCTTGGTTGCGGGCGGCGTGGGAATGATCCTGCTGCCCCATATGCCAAGCCCCTTGTGGCTCGCTGTGCCCGCCATCGGCGTTGGCATCTGCTGGGGCAGCATCATGGGGACGCCCTATGTCATGCTCGCCAGTTGCATCCCGCCCCGGCGGACAGGCGTGTACATGGGTATTTTCAATATGATGATCGTCATTCCGATGCTGATCAACGCCGCTACTTTGCCCTTCTTCTACAATAATCTTTTGGGCGGCGATGCGCGCAATGTGCTCATGCTGGCAGGGATTTTGCTTGTCTGCGCTGCCGTCGCGGTGCTGCGCGTTCGCGATGATGAACTCGGAACGGTTTGACGCCTGTTATGTCCGGTGAACCGATATTTTATCGCCTCGATAGTGCAGCCTGCACCGCGCTGTGGGAAGTGTCGGCGCGTGAGGCGCCGCTGTGGCGTTATTGGGGGCCGAGGCTGCCCGATGGGGTGTCGCCAAGCTCTTGTCTAAGAGCGACGCGACCCCTGCCCTCTTTCACCACGGATTTTGACCAGCCATTGGCGCTCTTTTCCGCGCCGGGGCTCGGCTGGTTCGGCCAATCCACATTGCTCGCGCATCGCGGCGGGGAGGATTGGGCGCACGCGATCACGTCCTGCCAGGTGGAGGGCAGCGCGCCGAACACGCTGATATTTCATATGGTCGATGCCGTGGCGGGGCTGGAGGTTTGCGTCACCGCGCATCTGGATGCTGAGACGGATGTTCTCGCGCTTTCCACCCGGCTAACCAACACCGGCGCGAGTGTTCTAGATGTCCAGTGGGTCGCCGCGGGCGCGGTGCCCTTGCCACCCGATGCCCAGCGCGTCCGGTCCTTTGCCGGGCGGCATAATCGGGAGTTCGTCCCGGTTGAAGATGTCCTCACCCGCAGCATGTGGCGGCGCGAAAACCGGCGGGGGCTGACCTCGCATGATTGTTTTCCGGGTGCGGTCGCGACCTGCGCCGATGGGACGGCTTATGGGGTGCAGCTGGGCTGGTCGGGCAACCATGTTCAGCAGATCGACTGGATCGATGACGGTCGCTTCCAATGGCAAATGGGCGCGTGGCTGGCGCCGGGAGAGGTCAGGCTGGCGCCCTCTGCGTCGATCGACACGCCGGAGATGTTGGCGACCTGTTCTGCGGAAGGGGTGAACGGGGTGGCGTGGGCGTTCCACCGCGCGATCCGGGCGCGGCTCGATTGGCCGGGCGGAGCGATGGCGCCGCGGCCTGTGCACCTCAACACATGGGAAGGCTTTTACTTCGACCATGATCTGCCTGCGCTCAAGGAATTGGCGACCGATGCCGCTGCCCTTGGGGTGGAACGGTTCGTGCTCGATGATGGTTGGTTTCACCGCCGCGACGATGATCTTCGGGGGCTGGGCGATTGGTGGCCGGATGCGACCAAATATCCCGATGGCCTTGCGCCCTTGGTCAATCATGTCACGGGGCTTGGAATGGAATTTGGGCTTTGGGTGGAGCCCGAGATGGTCAATCCAGACAGTGATTTGTATCGCGAGCATCCTGATTGGGTGCTGCAGATTGCCGGCCGCCCTCATATCACGGCGCGCAACCAGCTGGTCCTCGACATGGCCCGACCTGAGGTGGGAGCCTATCTGTTCGAGAAGATCGGTCATGTGTTGCAGGACCTTCCGATCTATTATCTAAAATGGGACCATAACCGCGATTTGACGGCTGCGGGGCAGGCCCCGCGATTTCGGGCGCAGGTCTTGGGGGCCTATGGCTTAATGGCCCGGCTGCGCGCAGCCTTCCCTCATGTCGAGATCGAGGCATGTGCAGGCGGCGGTGGGCGCATCGATGCGGGGATTGTCCGCCATACGCATCGCTTCTGGACGAGCGATTGCATCGATGCGGTCGCGCGCGTCGGCATTCAGCGGGGTTTCCTTCAGTTCATGCCGCCGGAGCTTATGGGCAGCCATGTTGGCACTAGCCCGGCACACAGCACGGGGCGGGGCCAATCCATGGCGTTTCGGGCTGGAGTGGCGCTCCCTGGGCATTTCGGGGTGGAGTTGGATGTGCGCCAGCTGAGCGTGGCGGAAAAGGCGGAGCTTGCGGCGGCGATTGTCCGTTACAAGGCGCTTCGCGGCCAGCTTCATCAGGGCCGTGTCTGGCTGGGAGAGGCCGAAGATGGGTTAGTGTGGCAAGCGCATGGCGCCGCTGATGATCTTTTGCTTCTTCTTACGCGGGTTGCGCCCGCCAGCTTGCGCTATCCCGCGCCGGTGCGGGTGCCGATGCTCGATCCGGCGCGCCGTTATCGGGTAGAAGGGGAAGGGATGCCCTTGGCGGACATGGCGGGCAGTTGGCTTGTTCGTGCAGGGCTGCCCGTACCTATCATGGGCGCTGAGGAAGTGCGGGTGATCCGCCTGGTGGCGCTGTGATGTTCGACGCTGCCGAACACCCCCATCGCCGCTTCAATCCCTTGCGGGAGGAATGGCTTCTGGTCTCCCCCCATCGTGCCCGTCGGCCATGGCAAGGGGATGCCACGGCGCCAGACATCGAGCGCGGGATTCCGCACGATCCTGATTGCCACCTTTGCCCCGGCAATGCCCGGGTGACAGGTGCCAAAAACCCCAATTATCCGGATGTGCACGTGTTTCCGAATGATTTTCCGGCGCTTTTGGCTGATGCGCCGGAGCCGACGAGTGCTGATCCGCTTTTCCACATAGCGCCGGCGCGCGGCACCAGCCGGGTGATCTGCTATTCCCCCGACCACAGCCAGACGTTCGCCGAGCTTCCCGTCGAGGCGCTCAGAGCGATCGTTGAATGCTGGGCAGACCAATCGGCCGAACTTGGGTGCACCCATGACTATGTCCAAATCTTCGAGAATAAGGGCGCGATGATGGGCTGTTCCAGCCCGCATCCCCATGGCCAGATTTGGGCGACCGAGCATCTGCCTGCGGAGATCGCTCGGGAAGATGCCGCCCAGGCGCGCTGGCACGCAACGCATGGCAGCCCGATGCTGCTCGAGGTGGCGCAGCGGGAAGCCGATGGCCCCCGAGCGGTCGTCTCGAACGCGGATTGGCTTGCGATCATTCCCTTCTGGGCAGCATGGCCCTTTGAGACACTTGTGTTGCCGAGATTTGCGGTCGGGCGGATTGAGGCGCTGACGTCGGCGCAACGCCAGACGCTTGCGGCGCTTCTGAAGGCGCTCACGGTGCGGTACGACAACCTCTTCTCCTGCAGCTTCCCCTATTCCATGGGATGGCATGGCGCGCCTTATGGCGCGGCAGAGATCGGCCATTGGCAGCTTCACGCCCATTTTTATCCGCCGCTTTTGCGCTCTGCCGCGATCCGCAAATTCATGGTTGGCTATGAGTTGCTCGGCGAGGCGCAGCGCGACCTGACGCCCGAACAGGCTGCAGCGCGGCTCCGTGCTCTGCCTGACGTCCATTTCCGGGATGCCGCAAGGGCTGCGGGATGACCGAGCTTCTCGACCGCGCGCGACGTCGCTTTGCGGACGCCTTTGGTGGCGCCCCCGATGTGGTCGCGCGCGCGCCAGGTCGGGTGAATCTGATCGGAGAGCATACCGATTATAATGAAGGCTTTGTCTTGCCGATGGCGATTAGCGGGCAGACGATTGTTCTAGCCAAAATGCGGACAGACCGGATGTGCAGGGTCGTCGCAGATGATTTTGGTGGTGCGGAAGACAGCTTTTGCCTTGACGATCGCCTAGCGCATAATGCTGCTGCCCCCTGGTCAGATTATGTCCGGGGAATGGTCTTTGCCATGGCGGTCGACAGCCCCCAATTGCGGGGGGCGGATCTGGTGATTGCGGGCGATGTCCCGCGCGGGGCTGGCTTGTCCTCTTCCGCCTCGCTCATGGTCGCGCTGGGGACGGCATTGGCCGGCTTTCTGCCTGCCGGCACCATGACGGCGACCCAGATTGCGCGAATGGCGCAAGCAGCTGAAAGCGACTTTGTCGGGACGCGCTGTGGTATTATGGATCAGCTTGTCTCTGCGCGAGCGGTGGCAGACCATGCGCTGCTGATCGATTGCCGTATGCTCGATTGCCGTCCCATTCCCGTGCCGCCGGACATTGCGATGATGATCGTCCATTCGGGGGTGGAGCGTGGCCTTGTGGAAGGCGCGTATAATGATCGGCGCGCGCAATGTGAGGCGGCTGCGCATGCGCTGGGCGCCGCGGCCTTGCGCGATGCCTCTCTGGAGGAATTGAGGCACGCGTCCCGTCAGATCGACCCCCTGATCTTCAAACGTGCACGCCATGTAATCTCTGAGAATGCGCGGACGCTCGCCGCGGCAGATGCCTTGGGGCGAGGGGATTTGGGGGCCTTGGGGCAACTCATGGCAGCCTCCCATCAATCGATGCGGGATGATTTTGAGATCACGGTCCCGGCGGTGGATGCGCTAGTTGAGCTTTTGCAGCAGGCGATTGGGAGCGACGGCGGCGCGCGGATGACGGGGGGTGGCTTTGGCGGTGCCGTTGTCGCACTGCTGCCGGCCATGCAGGTGGACCGGGTGCGAGCGGCTATCATGAACGGCTATCGTACCCCGGCGGGTGCATCTCCCCTTATCCTTGTGGAGCGCCCATGTGCTGGCGCGGCGTGCGTATAGAAGCCGTGAGAGAGATTTTATGCAATCGATTGTTGTCAGTGAGGCTCGTCTTGGCTAGGACGCTGGGTGAGTGTGATAAGGGAGAGGTCGGATCGTGGTAGAGGCGTTGGCAGAAGCGTGCGTCACGCGCTGGGAAGCGGCGCATCTGCGTGCGATTGCGCCGCGATCTGGGCAGTATATTCCGCGCGTCTCGGCGGCTGATCTTGCCCCGGTTCTTCGCGATCTGGATCTTTGGGACCTTTGGCCTGTCCAGCTTGTCGATGGGGCGGTGGCACTTTTCGATGGCTGGTCGCTTTGGATGATCCTGTCTGCGCCTGTCCTGCCCGATCCCGATTTGCGGCACGACGTCGCTCGAATCCGTTTGGTGAGTCATAAGGATGGACTCTGGCAGGATTGCGGGAATCTCCTTCCTGATGGGCTCAATATTGGCAGTCGGGAATGGGCAGGATCGGCGCTTTATGATCCAGCCACGCAGCGCCTTACATTGTTCTACACCGCGTCCGGCTATCAGGGGGAGGAGACGCGGAGCTTTGCTCAGCGCCTCTGCCAAACCCATGCGCAGTTGACGGTGGCGGGTGGCGCGGCGCGCACCTCGGGCTGGAGCCCTGTTGAGGAATCTGTGCGGGCCGATGGCAGCGATTATATGGTTGTCGATCAGGCCGAAGGGGTGCCCGGCTTCATCAAGGGATTCCGCGATCCAGCACATTTCAGGGATCCTGCCACGGGCCTTGATTATCTGTTCTTTACCGGCTCACTCCAGGCGAGCCGGAGCGATTGGAACGGGGTCATTGGCGTCGCCCGCTCTTATGGGGGGCATCAGGACTGGGCGCTGTTGCCCCCGGTTTTCTCGGCTGACGGGCTGTGCAACGAACTCGAACGTCCGGTGATGATGTGCTACAAAGGGTGCTATTATCTTTTCTGGTCCACCCAGCGCAAAGTCTTTGCTCCCGAGGGGCCGTCCGGCCCTAATGGGCTCTACGGTGCTGTCGGCCCGAGCCCATTGGGTCCATTTGACCTCCTCAATGGCACAGGGCTTGTGGCCGCCAATCCAGACGAGGCGCCCTTCCAAACCTATAGTTGGTGGGTGACGCAGGATTTGACGGTGCATGGCTTTGTCGACCTGACTGATGTCAGCGGGCTTCAGGACGTTGTCGATGATCCGCGCTGGCGACGGGCGCATTTTGGCGGCGTGCCTGCCCCCGTCTTTCAAATCTGGCTCGACGGTGCGCGGGCTGGCGTGGTCGCTTCAGGCCTATGACAGCGCGGCATGGATTGATCGAGGCCGGGGGGACGAAATTCGTCCTGGGCGTGGCAGACGGGGCGGGACGTATCCTTGCGCGGCACCGCATTCCGACGACGCGGCCAGAGGAAACATTGGGCCAAGCGATCGATTGGTTTCAGGAGCATGGGCCATTTGAAAGCTTTGGGATCGCTGCCTTTGGTCCGCTCCAGCTGGACCGCGGCGCCCCAGATTGGGGCCATATCCTCGCCACGACCAAGCCTTATTGGGACATGACAGATGTAGCGGGCCCGTTCGCGCGCGCTTTTGGGTGCCCGGTTGCGATTGATACGGATGTGAACGGTGCGGCGCTCGCCGAGAGCCTGTGGGGCGCGGGGCAGGGCGTTCGCGCGTCCGTCTATCTGACGATTGGCACCGGTATTGGCGGCGGTGCAGTGGTGGACGGGCGCATATTGGGTGGCGCCGGTCACCCCGAAATGGGGCATATGGGAATGCCGCGTCACCCCGATGATCTTGGGTTTTCGGGTCATTGTTCGTTTCACGGCGCGTGCCTCGAAGGGCTCGCGTCCGGGCCCGCCATTGCGGCGCGTTTTGGGTGTTCTTTGTCGGACCTGCCGCAAGGCGGGACGGAGCAGCGGATGATCGCCTGGTATCTGGCGCATGCGGTTGCGAGCCTGCAGGCCGTGCTGGCGCCGGGGCGGATCATCATGGGCGGCGGCGTGATGGCGACGCCGGGGCTGATCGACCTAGTAAAGGCTGAAGCAGATGCCCTTGCCAAAGGCTATTTTGCTGCGCGCGCGTCAGAGATTATCGTGCCGCCGGGTCTGGGTGATGATGCAGGCTTGATGGGGGCGTTTGCGCTTAGCTTGACATCCGGACGATCAGCTTAGGCGGCAGCACCACGGACTGCGTGTCTTCCCCCGCGATCCGGCGGAGAAGAAGATCGACCATCATCGCCGCCCCGGCCTTTAAATCCTGAGAGATTGTCGAAAGCCGGGGCACTGTGTGCTCGCCCAGATCCAATCCGTCATAGCCGATCACGCTGACATCACCGGGCACCGAGAGGCCCAATTCTGCAAGAACGCGCAGCGCGCTCATCGCGACAACGTCAGATGCTGCGACAATGCCTTGGGGGCGTTCGCTTGCCGAGCCCAGAAAGCGGGTAATGTCGGGATGAGCCTCTTCCGCCGTCAGATGCGCGGGCATGACGGTCAGGCTATCGGCAAGCCCGGCGCGGGCCATGGCGCGGCGACATCCTTCGAGGCGCTGGCCGATCTCTACAGCTCGTGGATCCCCAAAAAAGGCAATGCGCTGACAACCCCGTTCAATCAAATGGGTCGCTGCCATGTCGCCGCCGAGCACATTGTCTGACCCCACGGTGCAATGGGCTTGCGCGGCGTCATGCCCCCCCCAAATCACGAGCGGCCGGTAGCTTTTCGCGGTTCGGTCGAGGATCTCTGTCTGATCGGATTGGCCGATGACAATCACCCCATCTGTCTTGCCGGACCCGATATGCCGATCGAGCCAGCCATCGTCTTCAGGGATCACGCGGGACAGGAGAAGATCAAACCCATTTTCTGTCAGCCGATCTGCCAGATATCCGAGCATGGTGATGAAGAAAGGGTCAGAAATGTGCTGGCGTTTTTCATGCCCAAGCGGAATGAGGACGCCAATGGCCCCGGTTTTCTGGGTGCGCAGGTTTCGAGCGACGACGTTTAGGCGAAAACCATGATCGCGCGCCAGCGTCTGGATTCGCTCGCGCGTGTCGGCGCTGATCAGCGGCGATCCTGCAAGCGCGCGGGATACCGTCCCGGCTGTGACGCCCGCGAGCTCAGCGAGCTCCTTCATCGTCCTGATCTGCTGCATTGCTACTCCATTTGAATAACTTGCTGAGCTTTTGGGTAATCGTGCGTTTAAATCAAGGCCCAAGGCTGTTTTCGCAGGCCCTATCAGATTCTTTCAATCGATTGCATTTTGAGTCTTGCAATCGATTGTTAAGACTGTATCGAGAAGGCAGGCAAATGTCCCGAGACATTTTGCGTCACCTTTTTGGGGGAGGATTTATGAAGAAGTCAGGCTTCCGGAGCTGTGCATCATTTTCCGCTATTGCCGCCGCTGCGCTGTTTGTGCAGCCGGCCTATGCGCAAGCAGCCGATGAGGGCGATACAGGGCTCGATGAAATTGTTGTCACGGCGTCCAGTCGCGACAAGACGCAGCTCAACAGCTCCATTTCGGTCACCAGCGTCAGCGCAGACCTAATCCAGAATTTTAAGCCGAGCTCCGAAGCGGAAGTTTTCCGCCTTATTCCGGGCATTCAAGTGCCGGGCACTTCGGGCCCGGGTGGCAACTCCAACATTGCTGTGCGCGGCCTGCCGGTTGCGACGGGCGGCTCGCCCTTCGTGCAATTGCAGGAAGATGGCCTGCCCGTCGTGCTGTTCGGCGATATGAACTTCGGCAATAACGATTATTGGACGCGCTTTGATGCGTCTGTCGCCAATGTTGAAGGGGTGCGTGGCGGCACCGCGGCGACGCTCGCGTCGCAGGCTCCTGGCGCGATCATCAACTATATCAGCCATACAGGCAAAGAAGAGGGCGGCTATCTGCAGCTCAGCAAGGGTATCGGCTATAATGAGAACAAGGCCGACTTCCGCTATGGCGGCAGCCTGACCGACACAATGTATTTCCATGTTGGCGGCTTCTTCAAAAAGGCGCGTGGCCCGCTCAGCGCCAGCTACAATGTGTCCGACAGCTATCAGATCAAGGCCAATGTCACCAAGGAGCTGAACGAGGGTAAGGGCTTTTTGCGGATCTATGTGAAGCTCGCTGACACTCAGGAGCCGAACTATACGGGTGCGCCTGCTCTGGCATCAATCAGCGGCAAGAAGATCAGCAATCTGAAGGCCTTCCCGGGCTTTGATGGGCGTGACCAGTCTAACTATTCCAAATATAACCGGGATATGCTCATGCTGAACCGTGAAGGTCAGCTAGAGCGCGTGGCTTTGGATGGCATCACCACCAACCAGAAGAGCGTGGGTGCCCAGTTCAACTATGATTTCTCGGACACTATCACGCTTGATAACAATATGCGCTGGTCCGACATCAGTGGCGGTTTTGCCTCGCCGTTCTTCAATCTGGCGACCCGCGCGAGTGTTCTGGGTTCGACGCTGCGCCTTTTCAATGGCACCAATCGGGACGCCAGCGGCAAAGATCTGGGCGTGCCTTATGCCACGGTTGGTTCGATCCGTTATGCCAGCGGGCCTAATGCCGGCAAGGAATATACCGGCACCTATGTCGACAATAACGTCAACGTCCGTACCAATATTCGCGACCTGGGCAGCTTTGTGAATGACTTTGCCTTGTCGGGTAAGTTTGACCTCGCCGGCGGTCAAATGACAGCGCGAGCGGGCTTCTTCTACATGGATCAGGACATCGCGATGGACTGGCATGTTAACAAGTCGCTGCGCGAAGTGAGCGGCAAGGACCCCTCGCAGCTGGACCTTTACACCGCAGCGGGCGCCAAGCTGACTCAGCAGGGGATCTCCGGTTATAATAACAACTGGGGCGATTGCTGCGCGCGCGATTATGAACTGAATTATACCAATCAGGCTCCCTATCTGTCGCTTGATCTGGATACCGATAGTTTCGTTGTCGATGGCAGCGTTCGGTTTGATTCTGTGAAAGCTTCCGGCTGGGTTCTGGGTGGGTCGTCGATTGAGCAGCCCGTTGTGGTAGATGGCGTCACAATCCCGTCGATCCTCGCGACCGGCACGCGTGAAGTGCTGGATTATAGCCGCAGCTATACCAGCTGGTCCGTTGGCGGCTTGTACAAAGCGAATGACGACACCAGCGTATTCATCCGGACGTCAAAGGGTGGCCGCTTCAACGGTGACCGCCAAGTGCTGAGCGGCAAGTTCAATGCGGATGGCTCGCTCAATGCGATCGGCCGGACGCCGTCGGTGGATTTCGTGAACCAGCATGAACTGGGTGTGAAGAACCGGGGTGATTTGCTGGGTGGCCGCTACACGGCAGAAATCTCCTTCCTTAAGGCGGATTTCAAGCAGAGCACCTATGAGCTGTCGGCAACGCGCTGCAACGGCGCCGGGGGCTGCATCATCGATGCGAAGTTCAAATCGCACGGGGCCGAATTTTACGGCACCTACCGCAATGGCGGGTTCACCCTCTTCACGACGGCAACCTACACCAAGGCGAAGCGCAAGCTGAGCGGCGCGTCTGCCTATACGCGGGCGCCGAACTTGCCGGATCTGAGCTACACCATCTCGGCAAGCTATGATGTGAACGATATGGCGAGCGTCGGCATCAGCACGACAGGCCAGTCGAGCACCGTGGATGACGGGCTCAACGTTTATCCGGGAGGGGCGATCTTCAATGGCAATATCGCCATCCGCCCATTGCCCAATCTGGAGTTCGCGTTGCAGGGATATAACCTGTTCAACCGCCTCGACTTCCGCGGAAATGGCAGCACGTTGGTCAGCCAGGCCAATGGCAGCGCGGTTGTCAGCGGGACGCCTGTGATCGGCCGGACTTTCACCGGATCGGTGAAGATCAGCTTCTAATCAGGTTAGCGTTGCGGGGATTATGGGGGGCAGGAAACTGCTCCCCATTTTCTATAAGGTGAGGCAAGGGGTGATCGAACTCCATGGCACAGGCAGAGGCGTATGAGCACAGACCGTCATCTTCGATCGATTGTCATCGTTGGCGGGGGCACCGCTGGCTGGATGACGGCGGCGGCCCTTGCGAATGCACTCCCTCGCAATTGCGCGATCACGCTGATCGAATCTGATGAAATCGGGACAGTGGGCGTGGGGGAAGCCACGATCCCGCCTATTCGCACCTTCAATGACAGCTTGGGAATCGATGAAGCCGATTTCGTCCGTGCGACCCAAGGGTCTTTCAAGCTCGGCATTGAGTTTGTGAACTGGGGTCGGCAAGACCATCGCTACTTCCACCCCTTCGGCACTTTTGGCCGTAATTTTGATCTGGTGCCGCTCCACCAATATTGGTTGGCGGCGCACGCAAATGGCGATGCGCCGGCGCTGGATGACCTCAGCATGGCGTGGGCTGCTGCGAAGCGCGGGCGATTCTCGCGCCCCTCGCCAGACCAGCGCCACGTTCTTTCCACCTTTGATTATGCCTATCATTTCGATGCAGGGCTCTATGCGCGCTATTTGCGCAGCTATGCCGAAGCGCGTGGGGTGACCCGCGTTGAAGGCAAGATTGCGCATGTCCAGTTGGAGGGCGATAGCGGCAACGTCGCTTCCGTCGCGCTGGAAGGCGCGCGGGACATTGCCGGAGATTTGTTTATCGATTGCTCCGGCTTTCGAGGGCTGTTGATCGAAGAAGCGTTGGAAACAGGGTATCAGGACTGGACCCACTGGTTGCCGTGTGACCGGGCCGTTGCCGTGCCGTGCGCCAAGGGTGGGGCGTTTACCCCCTATACCCGCTCAACCGCGCGCCAGGTCGGCTGGCAATGGCGAATCCCGCTCCAGCACCGCACTGGCAATGGCTATGTCTATTGCAGCAGCTTTTTGAGCGAGGCCGCCGCCGCCGAGACGCTTCTAGCCAATCTGGACGGCGAGGCGCTGGCGGACCCCCGACCGCTCCGCTTCGTGACGGGGCGGCGCAACCTGTTCTGGAACCGCAATGTTGTAGCGATTGGCCTTTCCGGAGGGTTTATGGAGCCGCTGGAGTCTACCAGCATCCATCTGATCCAAGCCGGGATCTCAAAGCTGTTGGCGCTGTTCCCGGATCGGGATTTCGACCCGATGGTGCGCGATGAGTATAACCGGATCGCCATTAATGAGTTTGAACGCATCCGTGATTTCATCATCCTCCACTATAAACTGACGGAGCGGGACGATGCCGAATTATGGCGCTATTGCCGCGCGATGTCGGTACCCGATACGGTCGAGTGGAAGATTGAGCATTTCCGTCGGCACGGCCGCCTCTTGGCCCGCGATGCTGATCTGTTCGGCCCGGCAAGCTGGCTTGCGGTCCATGTCGGCCAGGGCAATCTGCCGCGTGGCCTCGACCCGCTTCTGGCGCATCGCGGCGGGGATCAGGGCGCGTGGCTCCGCAAGCTTGAAGGCGCGCTGGCCCATGCGGCGGAGCAACTTCCGACGCATGAAGCCTTTATCGCCCAGCACTGCGCCGCGGGTTAGATCATCGGGGCCTTTTCAGCCGCTGCCAGAACCGCGAGCATTCGGCGTGCGGCGTCTTCCGTCAGCGCGACGAAGATTCGGCGGGCGTCATTAGGATCGGTCCAACGGCGCACGAGGTCGCGCTCTGCCAGCTCGCGGATTTTCCGAATGGCTGTGGAGGCAGGAACAGACGCTGCGATTGCCACGCTAGTGACCGACTCCTGTCGGTTCTCAATATGTGCTGCCGTAAGTTCCAACAAGATATCCCAAGAAGGATCAGAGAAGAGATCGCCCTCAAAATATTTCTGACGGTTTCTGCGGGCCTTGATAATGGCCTTGAGGACAGCCGGGTGGATGGCATTGGGGTTCGCCATCGACGACGCCACATCTTCGTCCGAAGCGCCATTGTCTTTCTCCCGAACACCCAGCTTATCCATCAAGGCGCTCAAAGAACTCTGGATCGCGGAGATCGAGTCCGACACCTGCGCGTCCCGCGTCGCTGAATGCGTCGCATGAAAGCGAAGGGCCGCGCGTTCAATCGCCGCGCTAAATTGGTCAGAAGAAAAGGGCTTGCTCAGAAAATCGATGACACCCTGCTGCATCGCTTGCACGGCGAGTTCTACCGAGGGGTTGCTTGTGAGTAGAATGGCCAGAAAATTCCGGCCAATTCGGCTGTATTCGCTTAGTGTTCGGATCAGTTGAAGCCCGTCACTGCCCGGAATATCAGCATCAACTACAACCAAATTGATACCAGCTTCGGCTGCAAACAGGCGTTGGGCCTCATCGGCATTCCGCGCGAGTACGCCGCGATGGCCCATCGCCTCTAACAAAGACGATTCCTCCATTAGAAGGCTGCGATCCTCGTCTACGAGCAGCACAGACAGGGCTAAGCGCTCTCCTGCCTTGATATTTGCTTCTAACATCGGTCCTGTTTTAACCCCATGTGAAGGGCTGGATCAGCCCTTTATCTCGAGGCATCGATTGGCCGCGCGCCCCGCGGAAAACCTTTGCTCTCGCCGGGTTACCGCCAAATCCAAACCATAAGAAATGGAAATAGTGCCAATTTGCATCGAATTGCAAACGCCAACACGACACCAAGTTGTGGTCTAATGACTTGGCTTCTCTGCTAAAAAAATCCGACAGACGGATTAATCCATATGAGTTATGCTAATTTTTAGCGCCGTCAAATTGATCAACGCTCAGGGTAAAGCATGGGGATCGAAGAGCGCGGCCTGTGCCGAGTTGCCCGACGCCTCTGGCCGGACGAATCCCGATAGCGTGACGCCGAGCAGGCGAACCCCTTGCCGCAAGGGCATAAGGCCGGTGAGGAGAAGCGCGATGATATCGGTGATCTGTGGTGCTGTCGAAACGGGCGCGCTGACTGTCCGGCTCCGGGTGATAGTCGTGAAATCAGCATAGCGTAGTTTGAGGGTCACGGTGCGACCGGCGAGATCGCGTTTCTCGCAATGCCGGGTAACCGTTTCAACCAGCGATTCCAGTTCCGCCATGCATTGCGCATAGCCCGTCAGATCGCTGCGGAAGGTGGTTTCGCTTCCAATTGACTTGCGTTCTTGATGCGGGTTGACCGGGCGGTGGTCCACGCCGCGCGCGGCCCAGAAATAATATTCGCCCGCTTTGCCAAATTGGCTTTTGAGAAAATCGAGGCTGCGCTGGCGCAGGTCTTCACCTGTGACGATACCGAACCGTTCCATCTTCTGGGCGGTGGCCGGCCCAACGCCGTGAAACTTCCGCACGGGCAGTCCCGCGACAAAGGCTGCCCCCCCTTCTGGCGGGATGACATAGAGCCCATTGGGCTTGTTCATATCGGACGCAATTTTGGCGAGGAACTTGTTGTAAGAAACGCCCGCCGACGCGGTGAGCCCGGTACGGGCGTGGATTTCGGCACGGATGGCTTCGGCGATCCGCGTTGCAGAGGGCTCGCCCTTCCTATTGGTCGTCACGTCCAAATAGGCTTCATCGAGACTGAGCGGTTGCACGATCGGCGTCCAGCTTAGGAAGATATCGCGGATTTGGGCAGAGACTTGGCGATAGACGTCAAACCGCGGCGGGACGAAAAGGAGATTGGGGCAGAGCCGACGGGCGCGGGCGGAGGGCATCGCCGAGCGGACGCCAAATTGGCGCGCTTCATAGCTTGCGGCGGCGACTACGCCTCTCGGGCCGTTGCCGCCCACCGCCACGGGCTGGCCCCGCAAATCGGGGTTGTCCCGCTGTTCCACCGACGCAAAAAAGGCATCCATGTCGATATGGATCACCTTTCTGGAGGGGGGAGTATCCATCATTGCGCCATCTAATTGTTCCTTTTATGTTCCGTAGCTTAGCGCGTCGCGAGGGTCAAATCTGAAACGGGCCGCCCAGACTCTGCTTGCCGTGGTGCGCGGGACAGTCTATACGGTCCTCGTTCTCTCGACATCGTTACACATGTTGGGGTCGGAACCGGCAGGTTTCGGCGGCAGGATCGCATTGTAATTCTTCTGGAAGGCTAAAACCTGATGGCGGACATCGCCGCACTGACCAAGCTGATCGAGCCCGAGGTGGACGCCTTGGGGCTGCGGCTGGTGCGCGTGAAGATGTTTGGCGGGACGTCAGACCCGACGCTGCAAGTCATGGCTGAGCGTCCTGACACCCGCCAGCTCGTTATCGAGGATTGCGCCGAATTGTCGCGCCGCATTTCCGATCTGCTCGATGAGGCCGACCCGATTGAGGAAGCCTATCGTCTGGAGGTCAGTTCGCCCGGCATTGATCGCCCGCTGACGCGGCTGTCGGACTATGCGGATTGGCACGGTTTTGATGCGCGGCTGCGGCTGGCAGAGCCCGTCGACGGGCGCAAGCAGGTCGATGGCCGGATTAGCGGGCTTGAGGATGACATTATCGTCATGATTACCGCCAAGACGCGCGATACCGTGCGGATACCTTTTTCGTCTATCGGCAGCGCCAAGCTGTTGCTGACCGATGCTCTGATTAAAGCCACCACCCCGCTCTCGACGGACGGAGCGGACGTTATTTCTGTGGAAAGGTAAGACCATGTCCAACGCGATTTCCGCCAACAAGGCCGAGCTGCTGGCAATTGCCGATGCCGTTGCCCGTGAAAAGCTGATCGATAAGGCGATCGTGCTGGAAGCGATGGAAGACGCCATCCAGCGTGCAGCGCGCGCCCGCTATGGTGCCGAAAATGATATCCGCGCTAAGATCGACCCCAATTCGGGCGATATGCGCCTGTGGCGTGTTGTGGAAGTTGTCGAAGAGGTCGATGATTATTTCAAGCAGGTCAGCCTGAAGGACGGGCAGAAGCTGCAGCCGGGTGCGGCCCTTGGCGACTTCATCGTCGATCCGCTGCCGCCGATTGAATTTGGCCGTATCGCCGCTCAGGCCGCCAAGCAGGTGATCTTCCAGAAGGTGCGTGATGCCGAGCGCGAGCGCCAATATGAAGAGTTTAAGGACCGCGCCGGCGAAATCATCACCGGCGTCGTCAAGCGCGTGGAATTTGGCCATGTCGTCGTTGATCTGGGCCGCGCCGAAGGCGTGATCCGCCGCGACCAGCAAATCCCGCGCGAAGTGCTGCGCATTAACGATCGCGTCCGTGCGCTGATCCTCAACGTTCGCCGCGAAAATCGCGGGCCGCAGATCTTCCTGTCGCGCGCGCATCCGGAGTTTATGAAGAAGCTCTTCGCGCAGGAAGTACCGGAAATTTACGACGGCGTGATCGAGATCAAGGCCTGCGCCCGCGATCCGGGCAGCCGCGCGAAGATTGGCGTCATCAGCCATGACGGGTCGATCGATCCGGTCGGCGCGTGCGTCGGCATGAAGGGCAGCCGCGTTCAGGCGGTGGTGCAGGAACTGCAGGGCGAGAAGATCGACATCATCCCGTGGTCGACCGACATGGCGACCTTTGTGGTGAACGCGCTCCAGCCCGCGACCGTCAGCCGCGTGCTGATCGACGAGGAAGAAGAGCGGATCGAAGTGGTCGTCCCCGACGATCAGCTGAGCCTTGCCATTGGCCGTCGCGGCCAGAATGTTCGCTTGGCCTCGATCCTGACCGCGTCGGCCATCGACATCATGACCGAGACGGATTCGAGCGAGAAGCGTCAGCGCGAGTTCATCGAAAAGTCTGAAATGTTCCAGCAGGAACTGGACGTTGATGAAACGCTTGCCCAGCTGCTTGTCGCTGAAGGTTTTGGCGCGATGGAAGAAGTCGCCTATGTCGAGACCGACGAACTGGCCTCGATCGAAGGGCTGGACGATGAGATCGCCGCCGAACTGCAAAGCCGCGCGCAAGAAGCGCTGGAGCGGCGTGAAGCGGCCGCCCGTGAAGAACGGCGTGCGCTGGGCGTTGAGGATGCGTTGGCGGAGATTCCGCATCTGACCGAAGCGATGCTCGTCACGCTCGGTAAGGCCGGGATCAAAACGCTCGACGATCTGGCCGATCTCGCGACCGACGAACTCGTCGAGCGCAAGCGCCGCGATGATCGCCGCAACCGGGCGGGCGAAGCCCCCAAGGGCGGTGTGCTCGCTGATTATGGCCTGAATGACGAGCAGGGTAACGAGATCATCATGGCGGCCCGTGCCCATTGGTTCGCCGACGAGGAGACCGCCGATGCGGGACCCTCAGCATGACCCAGAACGTCGCTGCATAATTACCGGCGAGCGGGGCCCGAAATCGGGCCTGCTTCGCCTCGCCCTCGGGCCGGACGGCAGCGTGCTGCCGGACGTCCGGGCGCGTGCGCCCGGACGGGGCGCTTGGCTGGGGGTGGATCGCGCGGCGCTGCAAGACGCGCTCGATAAAGGCAAGTTGAAGGCGGCGCTGGCGCGTGCCTTCAAGACCTCCAAGCTTTTGATCCCTGAAGATCTTTGTGATCGGATTGAGACGGCGCTGGCGCGTCATGCGCTCGATCGGTTGGGGCTGGAAGCGCGCGCCGGGACCTTGCTCACCGGGTCAGACCGGATTGAGGAAGCCGCGCGCAGCGGCAAGGTCCGGTTGCTGCTTCATGCCGACGATGCGGGCGCAGATGGCAACCGCCGGCTCGACCAAGCATGGCGGGTTGGCTTGGATGCTGAGGGCTCGGGTAGGGCGGGGTTGGTTATTTGCGCCGGACGCGCTATGCTAAGCCAAGCCTTGGGCCGCGAAAATGTCGTCCATATTGCTGTGACCGATCGGCAAGCTGCTGATCGTGTTGGGCAATCCATCGACCGCTGGCACCATTTTAAAGGACACCAAACCCTCGAAGCCCTTGCGCAATCGGCGCAGCAGGGCCACGGGGGCACGGCGCATGTTTTGACTGAAGGACCTGGATTAAGCGAATGAGCGATTCAAACGATAAACCGAAGCTGGGCACGCGCGCACCGCTGGGGATCAAGCGGACGGTGGAAACCGGCCAGGTCAAGCAGAGCTTCAGCCATGGGCGCTCGAACACCGTGGTGGTTGAGGTCAAGCGCCGCCGTATGATCGGCAAGCCCGGTGAGGGGGAGGCATCGCAGCCCGCAGAGGCAGCGCCAGCCCCCACGCCAGCTCCCGCGCCCGAAGTTGTCGCAGCCCCCCCGCCGCCCCCGCCGCCGGCTCCCAAGCCGGCTGAGCCGCAATTGTCGCGGCAGGAATTGCAGGCGAAGCTGCTGCGCGAAGCAGAGGAAGCCCGGCTTGCCGCGCTTGAAGAAGCGCGCCGCCGCGAAGAACAGGCGCGCCGCGCGAACAGCGATGAAGAACGCCGCCGCGCCGAAGAAAATCGTCGCGCCGAGGAAGAGGCTGCGGAAGCTGCTCGTCTCGCCGCTGAAGAAGCTGCCCGTCAGGCCGCGCTTGAGGCAGAGCGAGCGGCATCACAGCCTGCGCCTGTCGCGCCGGTTGTGGATGACGATGATGATCGTGCGCCGCGCCGTCCGGGCGGGGCGCCCGCGCCACGCCGCGAGCCCGATCGCGCCAACCGCAATCGCGGCGTGGATGACCGCCGCCAGCATGGCAAGCTGACAGTTACGCGCGCGCTGGGCGATGATGATGGCGTCCGTGCCCGCTCGCTCGCGGCCCTTCGTCGTGCGCGCGAAAAGGACAAGCGCGCCCATCAGGCGGGTGGCCCGTCTGTCAAGCAGGTGCGCGACGTTCAGGTGCCGGAAGCGATTACGGTGCAGGAACTCGCCAACCGTATGGCAGAGCGCGGCGCCGATCTGGTGAAGGCGCTGTTCAAGATGGGCATGCCCGTCACGCTCACCCAAACGATCGATCAGGACACGGCCGAACTGCTCGTCACCGAATTCGGCCATAACATCGTGCGCGTGTCCGACGCCGACGTAGACATTGCCCACGAAGAAGATGTCGATGCGCCCGAAACCTTGAAAGCGCGTCCGCCGGTGGTCGCGATCATGGGCCATGTTGACCATGGCAAGACGTCGCTGCTCGATGCGCTGCGCGGCACCGATGTTGTCGGTGGCGAAGCCGGGGGTATCACCCAGCATATCGGCGCCTATCAGCTGACGATGAAGGACAAGTCCAAGATCACCTTCCTCGACACGCCGGGCCACGAAGCCTTTACCGAGATGCGCGCGCGCGGCGCGAATGTGACGGATATCGTCGTGATCGTCGTCGCCGCCGATGATGGCCCCAAGCCGCAAACGGTGGAAGCGATCAACCATGTAAAGGCCGCGGGCGTGCCGATGATCGTCGCGATCACCAAGTGCGACAAGCACGAGGCGCAGCCGCAAAAGATCCGCGAACAATTGCTGCAATATGACGTCATCGTGGAAGCGATGTCGGGCGATGTGCAGGATGTCGAAGTCTCGGCCAAGACCAAGCAGGGCTTGGATGAGTTGATCGAGAAGATCCAGCTTCAGGCTGAAATCTCGGAATTGAAGGCCAACCCGAACCGCGCCGCTGAAGGCAAGGTCATCGAAGCCAAGCTCGATAAGGGCAAAGGCCCGGTCGCCACCATCCTTGTCCAGCGCGGCACGCTGCGCACCGGCGACATCTTCGTTGTTGGCGCGGAAAGCGGCCGTGTCCGCGCGATGGTCAACGACAAGGGGATGCAGGTCAAAGAAGCGGGCCCGTCCATGCCGGTCGAAGTGCTGGGTCTGGGCGGCGTGCCCTCTGCCGGCGATACGCTGACCGTGGTGGAAAGCGAAGCGCGGGCGCGTGAAGTGGCGGCCTATCGTTCCGAAGTCGCAACGCGCAAGCGCACCGGCTCTGGCCCGGCCTCGCTTGAGTCCATGTTCTCGGCGCTGAAGGAAAAGCAGGCCAAGGAATATCCGCTCGTCGTCAAGGCCGATGTGCAGGGCTCTGTGGAAGCTATCATCTCGTCGCTGGCGAAGGTGGGGAATGAGGACATCAAGGTCCGTATCTTGCATTCGGGCGTCGGCGGCATCACCGAAAGCGACGTGACGCTGGCCAAGGCCTCGGGCGCGCCGATTATCGGCTTTAACGTTCGTCCCAATGCCAAGGCGCGCGAGATTGCGGAGCGCAATGGCGTGGCGCTCAAATATTATGACGTCATCTATGATTTGCTCGATGAAATTCGCGCCGGCATGGCCGGGGAATTGGGCCCCGAATATTTCGAAACGGTCGTTGGCCGCGCCGAAATCAAGGAAATCTTCCCGGCGGGCAAAAAGGACAAGGCGGCCGGTCTGCTCGTCACCGATGGCTATATCAAGAAGGGCATCCACGCCCGCGTCACCCGCGACGATGTCATTGTCAGCAAGACCGTTATCGCGTCGCTGCGTCGCTTCAAGGACGATGTGGCCGAAGTGCGCGCGGGCCTGGAATGCGGCGTGGTGCTGGAAGGCACGAACGACATCAAGCCGGGCGATATGCTCGAAGTCTTTGACGTCGAAGAGCGCGTTCGCACGCTGTAACCGGCTCTCCTCCCTTCGGGGAGGAGACGGAGGCCCTTATGACGAACCAGACCGAAGAAACCCGCTCTGTCCGTGTCTTGCGCGTGGGGGAACAGGTGCGCCATGTGCTTTCGGAAATCCTGATGCGCGGCGAGGTGCATGATGATGTGCTGGCCTCGCACCCGGTTTCCATCACCGAAGTGCGGATGTCGCCAGACCTGCGTCACGCGACCGTGTTCGTGAAGCCCTTGCTCGGCAAGGATGAAGAAGCCGTGCTAAAGGCGCTCCGCACCAACACGGCCTTTCTCCAGCGCACAGTCGCCTCCAAGGTGCGGCAGAAATATGCGGCCAAGCTCAAATTCCTGGCGGATGAGAGCTTTGACGAAGGCACGCATATCGACCAGCTGCTGCGTGATCCCAAAGTGGCGCGAGATTTGGAGCCGGATGCCGGCTGATGGCGAAGCTCTATTTTTATTATGCGTCGATGAATGCGGGCAAATCGACCAATTTGCTGCAGGCGGATTTCAACTATCGGGAACGCGGCATGGAGACGATGCTCTGGTCTGCCGCGATTGATGATCGCTATGACACGGGCGCGATCACGAGCCGGATTGGGCTGCGCGCCGACGCGCATCTCTTTTCCCCCGAGACGGATTTATGGGCTGAGGTCATGGCCGAACAGGCGCGGCGGCCGCTCGCCTGCGTGCTGCTGGATGAGGCTCAGTTTCTGTCGCGGGCGCAGGTTTTCCAGTTGGCCCGCTTGGCCGATGAAGCGAACATCCCCGTCGTCGCTTATGGCTTGCGGACTGACTTTCAGGCAGAACTTTTCCCCGGCTCTGCCGCCCTTTTGGGAGTTGCCGATACGCTGGTGGAACTGAAAGCCGTGTGCGAATGCGGACGCAAGGCAACGATGAACCTGCGCGTCGATGCAGATGGCCGTGCGGTGATTGATGGCGCGCAGACCGAGATTGGCGGCAATGACCGCTATGTCGCGCTCTGCCGGAAACATTTTATGGAAAAGCGGCGTGGCTGACGGGGCCGCCCCGCTCCATGGCTGGATCGTCCTCGATAAACCTCTGGGGCTGGGGTCGACCCAAGCGGTCTCGGCGGTCAAGCGCGCCTTGCGCACGGCGGGACTGCCCAAGGCCAAGGTCGGCCATGGTGGCACGCTTGATCCGCTTGCCACGGGGGTTTTGCCGATTGCGATTGGCGAGGCGACCAAGCTGGCTGGGCGGATGCTGGATGCCTCCAAGATTTATGATTTCACGATCGCATTCGGGGCCGAGACGGATAGCCTTGACCTTGAAGGCGCGGTGATTGCGACCAGCAATGCGCGGCCGACGCTTTCAGCAATAAAGGCAGTTCTTCCGAAGTTCACAGGTCCGATAGCGCAGGTTCCGCCCGCTTATTCCGCCATCAAGGTGGATGGCCAGCGCGCTTATGATCTGGCGCGTGCGGGCGAGGCTGTAGAGATGAAGGCGCGGGATGTCGTGATTCATTCGCTCACGGTTATTGCCTCCCCCTCGTTGTACGATGGGGAGGAGCTGAGGTTGTCGCAGATCACGCTGCGGGCATTCGTGTCCAAGGGTACCTATATCCGCAGTCTTGCGCGCGACATTGCCGTTGCGCTGGGAACGCTGGGGCATGTCGCCATGCTGCGTCGGGTCAAGGCCGGGCCGTTCACGCTGGAAAAGGCGATTTCGCTGGACATTCTGGACGAACACGCTAGGGGCCAGTCGCTTGGTGACCTATTGTTGCCATTGAGAACGGCGCTGGACGACATCCCGGCGCTCGCTCTCGACACCGGTCAGGCGTTGGCGCTCCGTCAGGGGCGTGTCCTTTCCGGGGTGGCCGCACCCGATGGCCTTCACCTGGCGCTTTTGGCCGATGTGCCCGTCGCGCTGGTGGATGTGCTGGGAGGCACCGTCACGGTGGAACGCGGCTTTAACCTATAGCCCGATGTCGAAGGAAAAAGATTATGTCGATTACCGCTGAGCGCAAAGCCGCGCTTATCAAGGAATATGCCCGCGCCGAAGGCGATACGGGTTCGCCCGAAGTTCAGGTTGCGATCCTGACCGAGCGCATTGTCAACCTGACCGAACATTTCAAGTCGCACGCCAAGGATAACCATTCGCGTCGTGGCCTGTTGATGCTGGTCAATAATCGCCGTTCGCTCTTGGCCTATCTGAAGAAGATCGACCAGCAGCGCTATCTGGCGCTGATCGCGAAGCTCGGCCTTCGCAAGTAATTGGAGAAAGGCCCGCAACTTTGCGGGCCTTTTTCTTCCTGCCCCGCGTTTGTGGGGCATGTGATTGGCCCGTCCCGCAATTCGGCGGGGGGTCCATGGGGGCGCAGATGAAGCCCCGAACCGTCGGCGGGCCGGATGTCCGCCAGTTGAGGCCCCTTGCCGCAATAGGGCGCGAGGGATCGAAGGAAAACACATGTTCAATACGAAGACTGTATCGATCGAGTGGGGCGGAAAGACCCTGACACTCGAAACGGGCAAGGTTGCCCGTCAGGCCGACGGCGCGGTTGTCGCGACCCTTGGCGAAACGGTGGTGCTGTGCGCTGTCACTGCCGCAAAATCCGTAAAGGACGGGCAGGACTTTTTCCCGCTCACCGTCCATTATCAGGAAAAATACTCGGCTGCCGGGCGTATCCCGGGCGGCTTCTTCAAGCGGGAGCGCGGCGCGACGGAAAAGGAAACCTTGGTTTCCCGCCTGATCGACCGCCCGGTGCGCCCGCTGTTCCCGGAAGGTTTCTACAACGAGATCAACTGCATCGCGCAGGTCCTGTCGTATGACGGTGAAAATGAGCCGGATATTCTCTCGATGGTGGCGGCCTCTGCCGCGCTGACCATTTCGGGCGTGCCCTTCATGGGCCCGATTGGGGCTGCGCGCGTCGGCTATCTGAACGGCGAATATATCCTGAACCCGACCGATGAGCAGGTTGCCGAAGGCGATCTCGATCTGGTTGTGGCGGCGACCTATGACGCCGTGATGATGGTCGAATCCGAAGCCAATGAGCTGTCGGAAGAAATCATGCTCGGCGCCGTGCTGTTCGCGCATGACGCCTGCCGTGATGTCATCAAGGCGATTGTCTCGCTGGCGGAACAGGCCGCGAAGGAGCCTTGGGAAATGGCCGCGCAGGATGATCTGGGCGACCTTAAGGCCAAGCTGAAGAAGCTGATCGGCAACGATATTGCCGCGGCCTATAAGCTGACCGACAAATCGGCCCGCTCGAACGCGCTCAACGCCGCGCGCGACAAGGCCAAGGCTCAGTTCACGGCCGATGGCCTTGACCCGCAAATGGTCATGGCCGGCATCAAGCTGACGAAGAAGCTGGAAGCTGAAATCGTCCGCGGCGCCATCCTGAAGGACGGCAAGCGCATCGATGGCCGGACGACCACGCAGATCCGCCCGATTGTGGCCGAAACGCACTTCCTGCCGCGCGCGCATGGCTCTGCCCTGTTCACGCGTGGGGAAACCCAGACGATCGCGACCTGCACCTTGGGCACCAAGGACGCAGAACAGATGATCGATGGCCTCAATGGTCTGCGCTATGAAAACTTCATGCTGCACTATAACTTCCCGCCCTATTCGGTCGGTGAAGTCGGCCGCTTCGGTGCGCCGGGCCGTCGTGAAGTCGGCCATGGCAAGCTGGCTTGGCGCGCGCTGCACCCGGTGCTGCCGACCAAGGAAGACTTCCCCTACACGATCCGTCTGACCTCGGACATCACCGAGTCCAACGGCTCCTCGTCGATGGCGTCGGTTTGCGGCGGCAGCTTGGCGATGATGGACGCGGGCGTGCCGATCAAGCGGCCGGTCTCCGGCATCGCGATGGGTCTGATCCTCGAAGGCAAGGATTTCGCGATCCTGTCCGATATTCTGGGTGACGAAGATCATCTGGGCGATATGGACTTCAAGGTGGCCGGCACGTCTGAAGGCATCACCACGATGCAGATGGACATCAAGATCGCCGGCATCACGAAGGAAATCTTCGAAAAGGCGCTGGCACAGGCCAAGGAAGGCCGTGCGCACATCCTGGGTGAAATGAACAAGGCGCTGGGTGAAGCCCGCACCGAACTTTCCGCCCACGCCCCGCGCATCGAAACGATCACCATCGACAAGTCGAAAATCCGTGACGTTATCGGCACGGGCGGCAAGGTCATCCGCGAGATCGTGGCGACCACGGGCGCCAAGGTCGATATTGACGATGAAGGGATCATCAAGATCTCCTCGTCCGACCCGTCGCAGATTGAAGCCGCGAAGAACTGGATCCTCGGCATTGTCGAAGAACCGGAAGTGGGCAAGATCTACGCCGGTAAGGTCGTCAACATCGTCGATTTCGGCGCGTTCGTCAACTTCATGGGCGGCAAGGACGGCCTCGTCCACGTCTCTGAAATGAAGAATGAGCGTGTCGAAAAGCCGACCGATGTCGTGTCCGAAGGGCAGGACGTGAAGGTAAAGGTTCTCGAGATCGACAACCGTGGCAAGGTCCGTCTGTCGATGCGCGTCGTTGATCAGGAAACCGGCGAAGAGCTGGAAGATACGCGCCCGCCGCGCGAACCGCGTGAACCGCGCGGGGATCGTGGTGACCGTGGGGATCGTGGCCCGCGCCGCGATGGCGATCGCAAGCGCAGCGGCGGTGGCCGTGACCGCGATCGTGGCCCGCGTCGTGAACGCTCGGAAAACGGGGATGGCGGCAATGCTGATCATCTGCCCGCCTTTTTGAAGGGCGATGACGACTGATCGACCGATCAGGCTGATTGAAAAGAAGGGGCCGCCGAAAGGGGGCCCCTTTTTTATGGTGCAGCGGGGCTTAGCCCGCGGTCCGCGCCCGCTTCACGGCATCGGCGCTGAAGATCGCAATCGCCGTCCAGATGCAGGCGAAGCAGAGGAGCTTTTCAGGGTAGAGCGGCTCCTTCCACAAAAAGACGCTCAAGAAGAAGACGATTGTGGGCGCCATATATTGGACAAAGCCCAAAGCCGTATAGCTCATCCGCCGCGCCGCGGTTGCGAAGAGGAGAAGTGGGATGGCGGTGATCAGGCCGCTTCCCATCAGGATCAGGCTCCGCTCCGTGGAACTGCCAAAACCCGCCTCGCTCGCCAGTCCAAGCCCCAGCGCCAGGGCTGCAAAGGGCGCGAGCAGCGTGACTTCAACCGCGAGGCCAGGAACCGACGAAACGGGGGCCATTTTTCGGACAAGGCCGTAGACGCCAAAGCTCATCGCCAGTGTCACACTGATCCAGATCGTGTCCGGCTCTTCGAAGAGCAGGATGCCCACGCCAAGCGCGGCGACCGCCACGGCTGTCCCTTGCCAACGATTGAGCTTCTCCCCAAGCACAAGCCTGCCCAGCAGCACGTTGACGAGCGGGTTGAGATAATAGCCAAGGCTCGTCGCCAAGACCTGCTCGTGCATGATGGCCCACATATAGACCGTCCAATTCACGGAGATGAGGGCGGAGCTGGCGAGCATGGTCGCCAGTTTTTTCCGGTCCTGCAGGGCCGCTTTATACTCGCCCGCCTGACGAAAGACCAGAACGCTGCCAAGGGCAACCGGAAGCGACCAAAGCACCCGGTTGGCGAGCACCTCAAAGGCTGAGATGTCGGTCAGCAGCTTGATGTAAAGGGGCATCATGCCCCAGATCAGATAGGCCCCAAGGGCGAAGGGAAGGCCGTTGCGTGGTTCTGCTGAAGTCGTCATCTCTGTGCTTTGGGCGGGTGCGGCCAAAGCGTCAAGCGCGGGGCGGAAGTGCGGAGCGGGAGCGATGATTTGGGCCTTTTCCAATCGCATCATTCGCGGCATGATTGCGGCATGACCTTCTTTTCTTCGCCCTCTATGTGGCGCCGGCTGGCGCTTTTCGCTGGTGTGTTCGCCGCCAAGCTTGCGGTGCTGCTTGCCGTCATCCTGATCGCCTTTCCGGCGCAAGCGGCAGACACGGCACCGCGCGTGTCGGTGATCCTCCAGACAAGTCTGGGTGCGATCACGGTGGAGCTGGACCGGGAACGGGCGCCCCTCACGGCGAGCAACTTCCTGCGCTATGTCGATCAGAAAAGATTTGATGGCACCGTCTTCTACCGATCGATGAAGCTGGGGACGGATGAGGATGGACAGGGGCAGGGCCTGATTCAGGGCGGGACTCAAAATGACCCTAAACGCATCCTGAAGCCCATTCCCCATGAGCCAACCAATGTGACCGGCCTCAAGCATCTGGCGGGCGCGATTTCGATGGCGCGCTTTGCACCGGGCACCGCAACGGGGGATTTTTCGATCCTCGTCAGCCCGCTACACGGGCTCGACGCAGACCCCACGCGCCCGCCCGCAGAAGAACCCCTGGGCTATGCCGTTTTTGGCTATGTGACACAGGGCATGGATGTCGTTCGCAAGATCCATGCGGGTGCGACTTCGCCGACCAAGGGCACGGGGTGGCTGAAAGGGCAGATGCTGGAGCCCGTGATTAAGATTATCTCGGTTCGGCGGGTGGTGAAGCCGGATTAAGGTCCTGCCCAATAAAGGACGGCCCTTCGACAAGCTCAGGATGGGCGGTGGTGTAGCGCATTTCCATCTTCTCCGTCCATGCTGAGCTTGTCGAAGCACCGATCTTGTTTCTTTTCTCCGCTTACAAACTCTCAACCTCCCATTGCAATTGTCGCTGAGGCAACGCACATGCGGGCGCATGACGACCGATGCACAACAGCTTGTTTCGAACCTCACGACCCTTTTGACCGTTCAGCGCATGGGCGATGGCTGGTATCTGGGGCGCCGCAAGCCCGGGGGCGTAGGCCGCGTCTTTGGCGGACAGGTGATCGCACAGGCCCTGATGTCGGCGCAGGATACGGTGGCGCCCGACCGGATCGCCCATTCGCTCCACGCCTATTTCATGCGCGCGGGCAGCGAAGATTATGAGATCACCTATCGTGTCGAGCGCGATTTTGATGGCGGCAGCTTTTCCACCCGCCGCGTCATTGCGCTCCAGCAGGACAAGCCGATCCTGAACCTCGCCTGCTCCTTCCAGAAGTTGGAAGACAGCTATGAGCATCAGATGCCGATGCCTGAAGTGCGGGGGCCTGAGGGGCTGGAAAACGAAACCGAGTTGCGCCGCCGCTTTGCCGATAAAATCCCCGAGCCGATGCGCGCGCATTTCACGCAGGCGCGGCCGATTGAATATCGCCCGGTGGACCCCCGCGACTGGCTGGGCATCGAAAAGCGGGAGCCTGCCGTCCAGAGCATCTGGTTCCGGCTTGCCGCGCCGATTGAGGCAGATGCCGCGATGCACCGCTCTATTCTCGCTTACGCGAGCGACAGCTATTTGCTTGGGACGTCTACCCTGCCGCATGGTGTGACCTGGGTGACGCCGGGCTTCATGTCAGCCAGCCTCGATCATGCCGTCTGGATCCATGACGATGTGAACGTCAATGACTGGATGCTCTATCATTGCGACAGCCCTTGGGCGGCGCGGGGTCGCGGCTTTAATCGCGGCTCTATTTACACGCGCGACGGCCGGCTGGTGGCGACTTGTGCACAGGAAGGTTTGATTCGGCGGCCCAAATCGGCCTGACCCGGATTTTCAAGCCCGAGGCAATAAGCTAGGCGCGGATCATGGCTGATGTGATCGACCCGCCGGAAGACCCGTTCGACTCGATTGTCGATGCGCCCTTCGATGCGGCGCTGTCGGAACGTTATCTTGTCTATGCGCTGTCGACGATCACGGCGCGCTCGCTGCCGGACCTGCGCGATGGGTTGAAGCCGGTTCACCGCCGCCTGCTTTGGGCGATGCGCCAATTGAAGCTCGATCCCACCGGCGCCTACAAAAAATCGGCGCGCGTCGTCGGCGATGTCATCGGTAAATATCACCCGCATGGCGATGCCAGCGTCTATGACGCGATGGTCCGCCTCGCGCAGGATTTTTCGTTGCGCTATCCGCTTGTCGACGGGCAGGGCAATTTCGGCAATATCGATGGCGATAACGCCGCGGCCTATCGCTATACCGAAGCGCGGATGACGGCTGCTGCCATCGAGTTGATGGCCGGGCTGGATGATGGCACGGTTGATTACCGCCCGACCTATAATGGTGAAGATGAAGAGCCAGAGATTTTCCCCGGCCTCTTCCCCAACCTGCTCGCCAATGGCGCGTCGGGGATTGCGGTCGGCATGGCGACCAGCATCCCGCCGCAGAATGTGGCAGAAGTGATTGATGCCGCCACGCATCTGATCGACAATCCGCGCTGCGAACCCATTGAGCTGATGCAGTTTGTCAAAGGCCCCGATTTCCCAACCGGCGGCCAGATTGTCGATAGCGCCGCCTCGATTGCTGAAGCCTATGCCACGGGCCGCGGCGCTTTTCGCATCCGCGCGCGCTGGACGGTGGAAGACCAAGGCCGCGGCACCTGGGTCGCGGTCGTCACCGAAATTCCCTATCAGGTCCAAAAGGGCAAGCTGATCGAGGCGATCGCCCAGATCGTCAACGACAAGAAGCTGCCGATCTTGGCCGATGTGCGCGATGAATCGACCGATGAAATCCGCTTGGTCATCGAACCCAAGAGCCGGACGGTTGACCCGGATGTGCTGATGGAAAGCCTGTTCCGCATGACGGAACTGGAAAGCAAATTCCCGCTCAACCTGAATGTCTTGGGCGCAGATCGCACGCCACGCGTGATGGGCTTGAAGGATGTGCTGGCGGCGTGGCTTGACCATCAGATTGAGGTCTTGGTCCGGCGCTCGCAGCACCGTCTGGGCAAGATTGATGACCGTGTCGAGCTGCTCGACGGCTATCTGGTTGCTTATCTCAATCTCGATCGGGTGATTGAGATCATCCGCACTGAAGATGAACCCAAGCCAGTGATGATGGCCGAGTTTAACCTGACCGACCGTCAGGCGGAAGCCATCCTCAATATGCGGCTGCGCAGCCTGCGTCGACTTGAGGAAATGGAAATCAAGGGCGAGCGCGACAAGCTGATGGCCGAGCGCGAAGGGCTGGTGCAATTGCTCGACAGTCCGGCCCGGCAGCGCACGCGGCTGAAAAAAGATCTGGCGGCCCTGCGCGAGCGCTATGGCCCGGAAACGCCGCTTGGCAAGCGCCGCACGCTGATCGAGGAAGCCGCCCCGGCGCGCGATATTCCGCTGGAAGCGATGATTGAGCGTGAGCCGATTACCGTCATCATGTCGCAGCGCGGCTGGGTGCGGGCGATGAAGGGCCATGTCGCGCTCGACACGGCTGAAGCGCTGAAATTCAAGGAAGGCGATGGCCCCGCCTTTGCCTTTCATGCGCAGACGACCGACAAGATCCTGCTGGTGGCCGAAGATGGCCGCTTCTTCACGCTGGGCGGCGACAAGCTGCCCGGCGGGCGCGGCTTTGGGGAGCCGGTGCGGCTGATGATCGACCTGCCCGATGGCACGGGCATTGTGAACATGTTCCCGGCCAAGGCGGACGAGCGCATTTTGCTCGCGGCGTCCGACGGCAAAGGCTTTATCGCCAAGAGTGCCGAGGTAGTGGCGGAAACCCGCAAGGGCCGCCAGGTCGTCAATGTCCGCACCGGCGCCAAGCTGGCGGTCGCGCGGATCATTGGCGGCGCGCATGATTATGTCGCGGCGGTGGGCGATAACCGCAAGCTGGTGGTCTTCCCGCTCAACGAGCTGCCTGAAATGGGCCGCGGGCAGGGCGTGACGGTTCAGAAATATAAGGATGGCGGCCTGTCGGACGCCACGACCTTCCGGCTGGAAGAAGGTTTAAGCTGGGCGATGGGCGGGGACACCGGCCGCACCCGGACGGAAATGGATCTGACGCCCTGGCGCGTCGCGCGCGGAGCATCGGGCCGGATGCCGCCACTGGGCTTCCCAAGGGATAACAAGTTCGGCTGATCGGGTGGAGGATTCCCCTCACACCGCGATGAGCTGATCCACAATCGCGGCTACCCGGCTTTCGTCCGGAAATCCTTCCGCCACCCATTGCCGCTCGCAGGCCTGTAAAATGCGGGCAACCTCAGGCCCGGCGGCCACGCCGCGCGCCACAATCGCGCCGCCGGTCAGCGGAAAGCGGGGGACATCCCAGCCCTTGAGTGGCGCAAGGCTGCCTGTGCCGAGCAACACGCGATCCGTTGCCACGTCCATGCCCTGCCAATAAGCCAGCGCGCGCGGGTCTGCTGCATCCTCCGCCCCGCGCTTAGCAACGGCGATCATCCGCTTGCGCTGGGCGTTGGAGAATTTGAGGCGATTGGCGATGTCTTCGGCCAGAGCGGCGTCGGGCGCGAGCAGCGCCGACAAGCGGCGCAACGCATCCGCAGGCACCTGTTCGGCTGCCTCGCGGGCAATGAGCTGCGCCAAGGGGTCCGCCGAGGTGATTTCCGGCAGAACCGGCACAAAAATGCCATTGTCGATCATCAGCGCGACGGTGGCGGCCGGATCTGGCAAAGCGAGCAGCGCCATGACTTCCATTGCTATGCGTTCGCGTGAGAGTGCCATCAGATCATTGGCGCGGGTGCGGCAGGCGGCCAGGCTCTCGGCATCCGGCCCGCGGGTGCCAAAGCGTGCGGTGAAGCGGAAGAAGCGCAGGATACGCAGATGATCTTCGGCGATCCGCTGCAAGGGTTCCCCGATAAAGCGGACACGGCCTGCGGCCAGATCATCCACCCCGCCAAAATAATCGAACACCGCGCCGCTTGCCGGATCAGCATAAAGCGCGTTGACCGTGAAGTCCCGCCGCGCCGCGTCCTCCTGCCAGTTATCCGTATACGCGATGGTGGCGTGGCGGCCATCGGTTGCGACGTCCCGGCGCAGCGTGGTGATCTCAAAGGGCTTACCCTCAGCCACCGCCGTTACCGTGCCATGGGCGAGGCCGGTGGGCACGGCCTTCAGCCCGGCAGTCTCCAGCCGGGCGATAACCGTTTCGGGGGCGAGCGGTGTTGCCAGATCGACATCCTTGACCGGCACGCCCGCGAGCGTATCGCGCACCACGCCGCCAACCAGCCGTACATCGCCCTGCAAGGCTGCGACCACGGCGGCAAGTTCGCGCATTTTGGGCAGGGTAATCCGGGTCATGCCAGTCGCTTTGACAAATTGACGATCATCGCGGCCGTGGCCCCCCAGATGCGCCGGTCTTCCCAGAAAATTTCAAAATAGGTCCGGGTCCGGCCTTTATAGTCCAATGTATTGCTCTGGTGATTGGCGGGATCGAGCAGAAAGTCCAGCGGCGCTTCAAAGATGGCGGCGACTTCGCCTTCATTGGGGTGCAAAGGCAGGTCAGGCGGGATGACGCCCAAAACCGGGGTAACGGCATAGCCCGTAATCGTCCGATACGGGTCGGTCAGGCCCACCAGATCAACATGATGGCCGGGCAGCGCGACTTCTTCTTCCGCCTCGCGCAGCGCGGCGGCGACAAGGTCGGCATCTTCAGGGTCCACCCGCCCGCCGGGAAAGGCGACTTGGCCGGGGTGCTTGCGCATAGTGTCGGGCCGCTGGGTCAGGATCACGCCCGGTCGGGCGCGATCCGTGATCGCCACCAGCACAGCCGCGTCCACCGGCGTGGCCGGACGTTCATGGTGCAAGCCATCGCCGTCCAAGAGATCGGCAATGTCGCGGGCATGGCCTGCTGCCAATTGGTCGCGCAGTCGGGCAGACAGGCTCATGCTGCTGCCATCGGGAAAAAGGCGCCGTTGCTCCACAGGCCAATCGGCTCCTGATCGTCGGCAATCGCCCATTCGGCGAGCGCATAATAGGCCGCGCGGCTGACCAAGGCCTGCATCCCGCCGCGCACCTCAAGGAGAGGATGGGGTTCCCCCTGCGCGTCCTCAAAAGAGAGGCGATGGTCTGGCCCCGCGATGATCAGATCCCCCGTGTTGAGGCGGAAAGCGAGGCGGCGATCTTTTCCTGCGCCTTCGCTTTTCACCTCGACCGCGATAAAGGGTGCATCCTCCACCTCAATCTCGAGCTTTTCGATCGGGGTGACGAGATAATGCCGCCCATCGGGATCACGCCGGAGGATCGACGAAAAGAGCCGCACCATCGTCTCGCGCGCGATCAGTCCGCCTTGATGATACCAGCGGCCATCGCGCGCGATCCGCATCTCGCTATGCCCAAAGCGCGTCGGCGCCCATTGGTCGACGGGCGGCAGGCGACGTTGGGCCGCAAGCTCGGCAATCTCAGCAAGCGAGAGGCGCGATAAGTCTTCGGGAAGGCTGGGCATGGGCATGCCCTGTATCTAGGCGGCGTTGGCGCGAGTTGCAAAGGCTGGGTCTGGCCCCAATTGGCCTTGAGCGCGTACGCCGCCTTCCCGGCGGATTCGGGCGAGCAGGCGGTGGCGCTCCACCGGGCCGGGAACCTGCCATTGCGCTGTCGCCTCCGCGGTGAAGCCGAAGAAGCGCCCATAATATTCCGGATCGCCGATCATCACCATCGCGTCGGCAGCACCGGCATCTGCTGCGTCCAGCAGGCGGGCCATCAGCGCCTTGCCGATGCCTTTGCCCTGCGCCTCAGGCATCACCGCGACGGGGCCAACCAGCGTCACCGGGTCTGCCCCCAAGCTATCTGCGACGTGCGCGGGCCATGCCTGGATCGTCCCGAGCAGCTTCTCCCCCTCAAGCGCGGCAAAGCTAAGCGCGGGTAAGAAGGGCATATTCTCCCGAATCCGATAGGCGGTCCGGCCATGGCGATCCGTGCCAAAAGCAGCATCCAGCAAAAGCTCAACTTGCTCGGGGGCAATTTCAGTCAGGGGCACCAGATGGATCAAATCGTCACATGCTTTCGAATCAACTTTTGAAAGGGGGCGCTTTAGGGTGCTTGCCGTGAAATGGAAGCATCATCGGTTGCTGTTGCTGGAAATATCTCTATGGGGCGCGGCATGACTGCCCGTTCCGACCGCCTTGTCCTCGAAGTCGCGAATCTCGAAGTGCCGGTTCTCACCGGCATCTATTCGGAAGAGACGCACCTCCCGCAGCCGCTTCGCATGACGGTGAAGGTGGAGCTTGACTGCGCCGATCATTATGCCGCGGAAACGCCGCTGGCCGCCTCCAAAAACTATATGGATGTGAAGCGGGCGATGACTCACCTGCCCGAAGGCGTGCATTTCGTCCTGATCGAAGCCGTGGCAGACCATATTATCGAGACGTTGATGGTCGAAGATGAAAGGGTCAAATCCGTGGAGGTCAAGATCGTCAAGCTGGCGATTGCCGATGATGATGAGGAAATCGGCATCACCCTGACCCGGAGCCGCGCTTGAAGCTGGCGCTGATTACGGCCGGCTTTCACCGGCTTGGCGCGGCGATCGCGGCGCGATTGGCAGAAGATGGCTGGGCGCTGGCCCTCCATAGCCGGAAACCTGATGCGCTTGATCCATCACTCGCCGCTGTGATCGCGCATCATCATACTTCCTGGCACGGCTTTACGGCGGATCTTGCAGAACCTGCGGCTGTTGCGGGGCTTCTTCCAGAAGTGATCGCTCATTTTGGGGCGCCGCCCACGCTTCTTGTCAACAACGCGTCTCGCTTTGATTGGGATGACCCGGAAAGCGTAAGCCACGAGGCGTTGATGGCCCATTTTGCGGTCAATGCAGCGACGCCGGTTGTGCTGGCAACGGCGCTGGCCGCTGCCACCCCCGCTACCGGGAGCGCCCTGATCGTCAATATTCTCGATCAACGGGTGCGCCAGCCCTCAGGGGATCAGCTGAGCTATACAGTGTCTAAGCTTGCGCTGTCCGGCGCGACTGAAGCCTTGGCGCGGGCGCTGGCGCCAAAGCTGCGCGTCAATGCTGTGGCACCGGGGCTTGTGATCCCAACCGACGACTATCTGCCGAGCCAAATGGAATCGCTGCGCACGGACATGCCGCTCCATCGTTTACCTGAGCCGGATGATGTCGCCGATGCGGTGCTGTGGCTGACACGGGCTGAAGTCATGACCGGGCAAACGCTGTTTGTTGACGGGGGCGCGAATCTTAAGAGCTTTGCGAGAGATTTCGTCTTTCTTGGACGGGACGCGTAAGCCGCCCTTATTTCTGCCGCCGGCGGGGGCAGTCGCCCAATGCCGACTTAATCAAGCGATAGTCGTCGCCAAGCTGCACGGTATCTTCGGTGCTTTGCCCCTCAACGGCAGCTTCCGGCACTGTCTCAGGGAGAAAACAGGCAAGGCGATACCATAACAGGCTATTGGGGCGCGGCTGGCTTGTTCCTTCGTCCACCACCTCTCCCAGCGACACAAACCATTTGGGCTGCGCATCTGTGCGGCGCTGAACGGTCAGAGAGGCTGGCCGATTATCCTGTGTATCGAGGAAAATCTGGGTCTCGCCTTCGCCTGTGAGACTGCCGCGGGAATAAAAGGCAGAGGCAATTCCTCGCACTGCAGGGGGTGCTTCCCGCTGCGCTGCCTCACTCAGGATGGCGCGCACAGTCGCGTCGCGCTCGGGCGTCCAGGCAATCGCCGCATCGGGCGCGATTAGCTGAACTTCGCCGGGTCGGGCCGGGAGAGCAAAGATCAGCGATGAGGTGCGGACCAGCCGCGGAAGCTTGCCCCGCGAATCAAGCGGCGCATCGAGCAGATATTTGATCTGTTTGGGCTGGCCACTGGGTGCAGTGAGCAGGCTCAAAATATCCGCTGAAACAAGTAACCGCTGCCGACCTGGCAGCGTAGCGACGCCCATTTCACCCTTTAGCGGACGGATTTTGCGGATCTGCACCTGCGCAACAATTTTTGATGCAAGTGCGAAGTCCGCCAAATCTGCATAGCTTAACATCTCGTCATACTGGGGGGCAGGCGCTTTTTGCGCTGCAGCAATAACTGGCGTCGATGTCATCAAGAGGACACAGAAAAAGGCGTATCTCAAAAATCTTCTCCGTGAACTGAAACTGGAGCCAGCATGGCTGATAGTGATGAGAATAATAAGCGGTTCTTACAGGACAAAACGGATTGCGTCGGTTCGCGGCCCGCGATAGACGAAGCATGTCTGTCTGAATAGATTCCAAGTTGCAGACGGGAGCAGGGGGGGCGCCATTTGGTCGAGGCCAACCAGTGCCCCCTGTTGTCGTTTTTTTGGAGGGAGTGTCGTTTTTTAATGGCCTATGCTGACCAAGAGATGAGCGGCCGGCGGATCTTCGCGATCGGTGCGGTGGCCTTGTTGCATGCGGGGGTGGGCTATGCGCTCGTCACCGGCCTTGCATACAATGCCGCCAAGCAGGTTTATGAAGATCTCAAGACGTTCGATGTGGCGCCCGATGAGCCCGAAAAGCCTGAGGAGCCGCCACCCCCACCGCCGAAGGTGGATTTGCCGCCACCGCCGAAGGTGAATGTCCCGCCGCCAGTCGTGCAGTCGTCGGTTGTGACGACGAACACGATCACGCCTCAGGCGACGGTTGCTCCGCCGCCTCCGCCGGCGCCGGTTGCTCCTCCGCCGCCGCGAGTGGCGGAGCGTGCGATCCAGCGTGGTGGGTCGATTTCGGACGAGGATTATCCGTCCTCGGCGATCCGCAATGAAGAGCAGGGCACTGCTGTTGCGTCCTTTACCATCAGCACTGAAGGTAGGGTTGTGGCGTGCAACGCCTCTGGCGCGAGCCCCACGCTCGACGCTGAGACCTGCAAACTCATCATGCGCCGTTTCCGCTTCAAGCCAGCCAAGGATGCGTCCGGCCAGCCGATCGAGGAAAACAGGACCCAACGCGTGACGTGGCGTCTGCCGAAATAACCTATACCGACCATTCGATTTGATCAGTTTTGAGAGGAAGTTATCGTTATGACCACCGCAACTGAAGCAGCAGCTGTTGCTCAAAAGCAGTTCGGCCTCATGCAGGCCCTCGAAGAAGGCGGCGCCGTTTCCTGGGCCATCTTCATCACCATGGTGATTATGTCTGCCGTTTCTTGGTACATCATGTTCACCAAGCTCGTTGAGCAGGGTAAGGTTCTGAAGCAGAGCCGTGAAGGTGTTCAGAAGTTTTGGGCATCGCCGAGCGTCAAGGACGGCGTGAACAAGCTCGAAAAGAACACCGCATTCCGTCAGCTCGTCGACGACGCGCTCCTTGCTGAAGATCAGCACGGCAAGCTCATCGACGCGCAGGACCAGCATGAGTGGATGCACTCGTCGATGCAGCGCAGCCAGGACGCGATCAACGCGAAGCTCGGCACGGGCCTCGCCTTCCTCGCGACGGTGGGTTCGACCTCGCCGTTCGTCGGTCTGCTCGGGACCGTTATCGGCATCTACCGCGCCCTCATCAAGATCGGCGCGTCGGGTGACGCCTCGATCGATAAGGTCGCAGGCCCGGTTGGTGAAGCGCTCATCATGACCGCCATCGGTCTCGTCGTCGCCGTTCCGGCGGTTATGGGCTACAACTGGCTGCAGCGTCGCAACAAGCTCATCGCTGAGCGCATGAGCGTGTTCTGCAACGACCTGCACGGCTATATGATGTCGAACGGCGCTGTCCGTCCGGCTGTCAAGGCTGCCGCGCCGGCTGCTGCCGCCAAGCCGGCTGCCGCCAAGGCCTAATGCGATTGCGTGCGGCGGCGCCGAAAGGCCCGCCGCACCGGTTATCAGGAAGGGTGGCGGGCCCACCCGCGCCCTTCCGCTACGACGTTAGAGATAGGAATTAGCCTATGGGCATGAGTGTTGGCGGAGAAGGTGGTGACGACGCCCCGTTGTCGGACATCAACACGACCCCGCTCGTGGACGTGATGCTGGTTCTTCTCATCATCTTCTTGATCGCCGTCCCGGTGGTCATCAAGACGGTGGAAGTGAACCTTCCCAAGCTCTCGTTCCAGCCGACGACTTCAAAGGCCGAAAATGTGATCCTGACCGTCCGGAACGGATCAGACGGCAAGTGCGAAGTCTATTGGAACGCCACCCGCATGAACTCGACCGAGCTGCTGACGCGTGCCGCTGCACGTTTCAAAGCAGAGTCTGACCGCCTTGGCCCCGATGCCACGGACCCTGAACTCTTCCCGGAAGTCCATATCCGGGGCGATCAGCGGACCCAGTATCGGTGCATTGGGGGCGTCGTCTCGATCATGCAGAGCGCGGGCTTCATCCGCGTCGGATTCATCTCGTCGCCGGTCATCTGATCGGTCGCGAGTGTACGGAGAATAAACCATGGCAATGAGTGCACCTAAGGGGGACTCGTCTGAACCGATGGTGGAAATGAACACGACGCCGTTGATCGACGTCATGCTCGTTCTCCTCATCATGTTCATCATTACCCTGCCACCGCCGACCCACGCGGTGAAGATCGACTTGCCGCAGGATTGCGCCCCGAATTGCCCGCCGCCGCCGCCGGTTCTGCCGACGAAAAACGTGCTGTATGTCAGCCCGGGTGGTGTGGTGACTTGGAACGCGCAAGCGGTCAGCTGGTCGCAGCTGGATCAGCTGCTGAATGACTCGCAGGACCCGACCAAGTTCCCGCTGACGCCGGAACTGCACCTGCAGCCGGATCCGATGGCGCCATATGATACGGTGGATCGCGTTCTCGCCCGTGCGAAGCGCGCCAAGGTGTCGAAGATGGGCTTCGTCAACAACGAAGCATATCGCGGCGACTTCTGAGCGATCTCAGGGTTCGAAAAAGGGAAAGGGCGGTCCGATTGGGCCGCCCTTTTTCGTTGTCTTGCCCCCCGTCATGGCGCTCATTCAAAGAGGCCAGCTGACCGGCGGGTGGTGGTGCCCTCCGCGTCGCTAACGCGTCGCTGAGAGCTGGCCCTTCGCGTCTCCGCGCGAACCGGCCCTCCCGCTTCACCCCTCAAATTGGAGCTTGGCCAACCGGGCATAAAGGCCGCCCGCGGTCACCAGCATATCATGGCGGCCCTGCTCAACGATCTTACCTTCGTTCATTACGATGATACGGTTGGCCGCTCGGATCGTTGCGAGGCGGTGGGCGATGACAATTGTCGTGCGATTGGCCATCAGCTTTTCAAGAGCATCCTGAACCAGTCGCTCGGACTCGGCGTCGAGCGCAGAGGTTGCTTCATCCAGCAGCAAGATCGGGGCGTTGCGCAAGATAGCTCGGGCAATCGCCAACCGCTGACGCTGACCGCCAGAAAGGCGCGCGCCGCCTTCACCCATATAGGTATCAAGGCCCTGCGGGAGTTTGCGAAGAAACTCGGCTGCATTGGCGTTTTCCGCAGCGGCCCATAGTTCGTCATCGCTGGCATCCCAGCGACCATAGCGCAGATTGTCCCGCGCGCTGGCGGCAAAAATCACCGTATCCTGCGGTACCATCGCGATCCGCGCCCGGATGTCTGCAGGGTCTGCTTCGGGCAGGGCAATGCCATCGATCCGAACCGTGCCTGCTTCGGGATCGTAAAAGCGCAGGAGAAGCTGAAACAATGTGGATTTGCCGGCGCCCGAGGGGCCAACAACAGCCACCGTCTCGCCAGGCGTTATATCCAGCGAAAAATCCTGCAGCGCCTTCACCTCTTGCCGGGTCGGATAGCTGAAGGAGACTTTGTCGAACGTGACACGCCCTTGGGGCGGCATTGGCAATGCGACGGGATGTTGCGGCGCTGCGATTCCGGGTTTCTCGCTGAGCAGTTCCGAAATCCGCTGAGCGGCCCCCGCGCAGCGGACGAGATCGCCATAGACTTCGGTCAGCGCGCCGAAAGCACCCGCGACAAAGCCCCCCGTCAGGACGAAGGCCGCGATGCCGCCGCCCGACAAACGGCCGGCCTGAACGTCCAACGCCCCCTGCCACATGACGAGCGTGATTGCGCCAAAGATCATGAAGATCAGCACGGAGGTCAGGATCGCTCGGGTGCTGATCCGCTTGGTTGCAGCGCGAAACGCGCCTTCGACGGCCTGCGCAAAGCGCTGGCCCTCGCGCACTTCCTGCCCAAAGGCTTGGACAATCTTCATCGCGCCCAGCGTCTCGTCAACGATGACACCAACATCAGCCACCCGGTCTTGGCTCTTCCGCGACATATCGCGGAGGCGACGGCCAATGATAAGGATCGGGCCGAGAACCAGCGGAATACCGATCAAGAGCATTCCTGTTAGCTTGGGAGAAAGCGTGAAGAGGTACAGGATCCCGCCAATGGCGAGCACGAGGTTACGCAGCGCGATCGACGCCGTCGTCCCCACCGCTTGTTCAATCAGGGTTGTATCCGCCGTCAGTCGGGAGGCCACTTCGGCGGGGCGGTTCACCTCGAAATAACTTGGGGCCAGCCGCAGAAGATTATCCACCACGGCCCGCCGCACATCGGCAACCACCCGCTCTCCCAGCCAAGAGACAAAGTAAAAGCGCGATGCTGTCGCGATTGCCAGCACGGCGACGATGCCCAGAAGATATTCAAACCAGCGGCTGATATCCCCATCAGACTGACCAAACCCGCGGTCAATGACGAGGCGAAAGCCGTTCGGGATAGCAAGCGTGGCCCCCGCTGCCACGATAAGCGATGCTAAGGCTGCCCCAATAACAAGAGGATAGCGAGAGGCGAAGCCCCAGACCATCGCTAGGCTTGCAAATGATTTGGGCGAGGAGGGGGCAGCATCTGCTGCGCTGTCGGTCTGAGCCATAGAGCGCGCCTAGCAGGCCTTGCCCGCCTACTCAATCGACGCTCAGTTTATTGTGCATTGCACAAATCCGTTAACTGGTTCAGAAGCCCTGCTGAGCGAGGAGGATCGATGCTCTATAACGCCTATGAATTTCAGCGTGTCTGGCTCGCCAGCGCCAGCGCTTTTGCCGCCGCCAGCGCCGAATGGCTCGGCAATCCAGCCAATCCTCTCGGGTATCTGGGCGGTGGCCCATATATGGCGGCCGCGTTGGATGTCTTTGCCCATGCCGCGGCGCCGCGGGGCAAGCCTGAATTTGGCCTCGCCACCACCCGGATCAAGAATCGCGATGTGCCGGTGCGCGAAGAGATTGTGCACCGCAAGCCCTTTGGCCAGCTGAAGCGCTTTGTGCGGGACGGGGTGGAAGGCGACCCCAAATTGCTGATCGTGGCCCCCATGTCCGGCCATTATGCCACGCTGCTGCGCGGCACGGTGGAGCGGATGCTCCCCGGCCATGATGTTTACATTACCGATTGGCGGGATGCGAAAGCGGTGCCGGTTGGCGAAGGCCGGTTCGACCTTGATGATTATATCGATTATGTCATCGAGTTTCTGGATATCATCGGCTCCGGCGCGCATGTGCTGGCGGTATGCCAGCCCTCTGTGCCCGTTTATGCGGCGATCGCCTTGATGTCGGCGGACAAACATCCGGCCCTTCCCCGCACGCTCACGATGATGGGCGGGCCGGTGGACACCCGCCGCGCACCGACATCTGTCAACCATCTCGCGATGGAGCGGCCTTTTGCGTGGTTTGAACATAATGTCATCGCGCGGGTGCCGCGGGGCTATCCGGGTGCGGGGCGGGAGGTCTATCCCGGTTTCCTCCAACTGTCCGGCTTCATGGCGATGAACCTTGGCAATCACCTGATGAGCCATTGGGAGATGTTCAAGCATCTCGTCGATGGCGATGACGAAAGTGCCGAAGCGACCAAGTCTTTTTATGACGAATATCGCTCGGTTTGCGACATGACCGCTGAGTTCTATCTCCAGACGATTGATCGCGTTTTCCAGCGCCATCTCTTGCCCAAAGGGGAGCTGATGCACCGCGGCACCCGTGTCGACCCGGCGGCGATTACCAAGGTCGGCCTTTTGGCGATCGAGGGCGAGCGCGACGATATTTCCGGCATCGGCCAAACCAAGGCTGCCCTCGATATCGCAACCAACCTCTCGGATGACCTTAAAAACTATTATGTTGCCAAAGGCGTCGGCCATTATGGGATCTTCAACGGCGGCAAATGGCGCACGAAGATTGCCCCCATCGTCGAGGCATGGATTCAAAAGCATAACGGCTAAGCCGCGACGTCTTTTCTTAAAGGACGTTCTGTTCGACCAGAATGAGGGCCAGCCACCCCAGGGCGGCGAGCCAGATGAGGACAATGATCGCCGCGCCCGTGCGGCTGACGGGACGCGTGCTCGCGGCCTCTGCCATTGCCCGGTGAGTTGCGTAGATATCCGGTGGGATCAGCTTCAAGAACAGCCAAATCCCCAAAGGGATCAAAATGGCATCGTCGAGCAGGCCAAGGACAGGGATCATGTCCGGGATCAGATCGATCGGCGAGAGCGCATAAGCCGCGATGACCAGCCCCAAAAGCCGGGCGGCGCGCGGCGTATCGGGGTCGCGCGCGCAGAGCCACGCGGTGTGCGCTTCGATCTTCACCTGGCGGGCAATGGCTTTCAGTTGCTTCATGAGACCATGCTAGCTCTTGGTCACGATGCTCGGCAAGGGCAGCGCAGCTGGTGTGGCGCGAAAAGGGCGACGTTGCGGAATCCATAGCTTTTGACTCTGCTTGAACGAAAGCCTTACATCTGGGGCCTGACTCGCGCTGATGGATCCATCCGGCGCGTCTTTAGCGAGAGGAAAGCATATGCCTGTTGTGAGCAAGGAAGAACTTTTCGGCATGGTCGGCCAGCATGTTGGCACCTCCGAATGGATGTTGATTGATCAGGACCGCGTCAATAAATTCGCCGAGGCGACGGGCGACTTCCAGTTCATCCATGTCGATCCGGAACGCGCCAAGCTGACGCCCTTTGGCGGGCCGATCGCGCATGGCTTTTTGTCGCTGTCGTTGCTGCCGGTGCTGACGGCGCAGGCAGATCTGCCGCGCCTTGATGGCATCAAGATGGGCGTCAATTATGGCGGCAACAAAACCCGCTTCATCGCGCCAGTAAAGGTGGGCAAGCGCGTGCGCGGCCATTTCAAGATGCTTGAGCTGGAAGAAAAGCGCCCCGGCCAGTTCCAGCAGACGATGGAGTTCTCTTTGGAGATTGAAGGCGAAGAAAAGCCCGCCTTGATCGCCGAGTGGATCACCCAGTTTTTCGTCTAACGACGTCACACTTCTTCCTCCCCGGGAATATAAGAGGTTCATTTCAGGAGAAGTTCGATGCGTAGTGCCGTAATCGTGTCCACCGCCCGCACGCCAATTGGTCGTGCCTATCGCGGGGCGTTCAATATCACCCCGTCGCCAACCTTGTCGGCCATGTCGATCCGCGCCGCGGTCGAGCGTGCGGGGATCGATCCGGCGGAGGTCGATGATCTGTGCTGGGGCTCGGCGCTTCAACAGGGCAGCCAGGCGGGCAATACGGCGCGCACCGCGCTGCTGCGGGCGGGACTGCCCGTTTCTGTTCCGGGTATGACGATGGATCGCCAATGCTCGTCGGGCCTGATGGCGATTGCGACGGCGGCGAAGCAGATCATCGTCGACAATATGGACGTGTGCGTGGGTGGCGGCGTGGAATCGATCAGCCTTGTCCAGACGCCGGAGATGCGGGTCGCGCCCGATCCGGAACTGCTGAAGATGCACAAGGACATTTATATGCCGATGCTGCAAACGGCGGAGGTTGTGGCGGCGCGCTACAAGATCAGCCGCGACCGGCAGGATGAATATGGCCTGCAATCGCAGCAGCGCACGGCAGCGGCGCAGGCGGCAGGCAAGTTTGATGACGAGATCGTGGCCTGCACCGCGACCATGGCCGTCACCAACAAGGAAACGGGCGAAGTCTCTCACAAGGAAGTGACGCTCGCGAAGGATGAAGGCAACCGCGCCGACACCACGCTGGAAGGCCTGAAGTCCTTGAAGCCGGTTTTGGGCCCGGACATGAATATCACCGCGGGCAATGCCAGCCAATTGTCGGACGGCTCTTCGGCGAGCGTTCTGATGGAAGAAGCGGTTGCCGCCAAAAAGGGCCTGACGCCCTTGGGTCGCTATGTCGGCATGGCGGTGGCGGGCACCGAACCCGATGAGATGGGCATTGGCCCTGTCTATGCGATTCCCAAGCTGTTGAAGCGCTTTGGCCTCAAGATGGACGATATCGGCCTGTGGGAACTGAACGAGGCGTTTGCGGTGCAGGTGCTTTATTGCGCCGATACGCTGGGCATCCCGATGGACAAGCTCAACGTCAATGGCGGGGCGATCTCGATCGGCCATCCTTATGGCATGTCGGGCGCGCGCATGGTTGGCCATGCCCTGATCGAAGGCAAGCGCCGTGGCGCGAAGTACGTCGTCATCACGATGTGTGTGGGGGGTGGCATGGGCGCGGCCGGGCTGTTTGAAGTCCTCTGATCCTTCATTGCAACTTCTAAATGGACGGGGCGGTTGCGCAGGCGCAGCCGCCTCTTCTGTTTTCAGGATCAGCAGCCTAGAGACAGGGTGTGACAATCTCCCGCCTGACCTTGACTGATTTTCGCTCTTATGCCGATGGCGTGGTGACGCCCGGCCCCGGGCTGATCGTGCTCACGGGCGAAAATGGGGCGGGTAAAACCAATATCCTCGAAGCCGTATCGATGCTGGTTCCGGGCCGGGGGCTGCGCGGGGCGCCTCTGGTTGAGATGGCGCGGCAGGCCGGGGCGGGGGGCTTTGGCGTGGCCGCCCGGCTAGGCGATGTTGAGATTGGGACTGGGACGCGCCCCGATGCACCCGAGCGACGGTTGGTGCGGATCAATGGCGCTTCGGCCCCCGCAACCCAATTGGCAGAATGGCTTTCTGCTCTTTGGCTGACCCCGGCGATGGACAGGCTCTTCCTCGAAGGTGCGGGAGAACGGCGGCGGTTTCTTGATCGGCTGGTGCTGGCGCTGGTCCCCGGCCATGCGGGCCACGCCACCCGCTACGAAGCGGCGATGCGGCAGCGCAACCGCTTGCTTGCAGAGGATCGCCCGGCAGATCCGGATTGGCTGGCGGCGCTTGAGGTGCAAATGGCAAGCCATGGTGCAGCGCTGGCGCAGGCGCGGGAAGAGATTGTCCGCGCGCTCGATGCGCGGATGGCGCACCAGCCAGACGGGCCCTTTGCCCGAGCCGGCCTCCAGCTGGAGGGAGGTGCAGTGTCTTTCCATTTTGCGGATCAACTCCGCGATAACCGGGCTCGGGATGCCGCGGCCGGGCGGGCCTTGTTTGGGCCTCATCGAGCTGACCTCGCCGTTACCCATTTGGGCAAGGGGCAGGCCGCCGCGCGCTGTTCAACGGGGGAGCAAAAGGCGCTGCTGCTGGGGATTATCCTTGCCCATGCCGAATTGGTGGCGGACAAGATTGGGCGGCCGCCGATCCTGTTGCTCGATGAAGTCGCCGCGCATCTGGATCCCTTGCGCCGAGCAGCACTGTTTGAGCGGCTTCAAGCCGGCGGTGGTCAAGTCTGGATGACGGGGACAGAGCCGGCGCTCTTCGCCGAGGCAGGGGGAGGTGCGACAAGGCTTCGCGTTGTTCAGGGCCGGATCGAAGGGTGAAGGCGCGGGCGGTTAGGCAAGATCCTTGCCGTCGACGCGCAACTGCAGGCTTGCCGTGAATAGGGGCGTGCTTTTGCGCTGAAAGGCGCCGGGGGTCATTCCTGTGTAGCGGCGAAACTCTCGGTTGAGGTGCGATTGGTCGAAATAGCGCAATCCAGCCATTTCTGCCTCTTCAGGCTTGATAAGGCCGCGCATCGCAGAGGCCATGTCGAGAAATCGGCTGCGCTGCAGGACGGATTTGGGCGACAAGCCAAAGCTTGCCAGGCAGCGCCGCTCCAACTGCCGGGCCGACAGCCCCAAAATCTCCGCCGCGCGATCCACTTTGATCGTGCTGTCCCGCCGCGCAATGGCTTCGAAACTGGCGATGACAGGGTCGACCCTGCTGCGGCCGATAACAGCCATCTGGTCTTCAACAATCTCTTCGATCGCCGCGATACAGGTGGCGTCATCGGCGCTGGTTTCAACTGCCTCTTCAAGCCGCCGGGCCATATCGTCACCCCAAGCTTCGGACAGGCGGGCGACCCGATCTGCAAAATCGACAGCGGAGGAATCGAACAATGCCGTCCACGCGCTGGGCCGGATGGAGAAAGAGACGACCGAAATCGGCCCCTTCACCCGGATCTTGAGGGTGCGACCGTTGGAGCCGAAAAGAAGGGCGCCGCGATGGCTCACCCACTTCTCGCCATCCCAAAAGCTCCATTCGCCGCGGGTGATAATGCGGATAAAAGCATTGTCCGCCATCAGCATATCTTCCAGCTCGAGCGTTTCGGGCAGGTCAGCGTCAAACGCATAATGGCGCCGTAAAAAGGGAAGCAGTTTAGCAGCAGGCGGATAGTTGCGCGACGAGATCATCGGCCTGTCCTTGTTTGGGCAGGCAAGCGCCGGTCTGTAATCATTATCAACGCCTTCCCTCCCCAGTTCGGGACTTGCCTGAGGGTGCCTTCCCTCAATTTATCTGCAACACCCAAGAAAGCTCAACTTACTTGCCGTCTCATGTACGTCCAGCTAGGTAAAAACAATGTCATTTTCCGCTACTACTCTCGGCTTGATCGGCAATACACCGCTCGTCAAACTTGAAGGCCCGTCGGCTGAGACGGGATGTACCATTTTGGGCAAGTGCGAATATGCGAATCCCGGTGCCTCGGTGAAGGATCGGGCGGCGCTTTTCATCGTCGAAGATGCCGAGGCGCGCGGCGCGCTCCAGCCCGGCGGGACGATTGTGGAAGGCACGGCAGGGAATACTGGCATCGGCCTTGCGCTGGTGGCCAATGCGAAGGGGTACAAGACGATCATCGTCATGCCCGACACGCAAAGCCGCGAGAAGATGGATACGCTGCGCGCTCTGGGGGCGGAACTGGTGCTGGTGCCGCCTGCGCCCTTTGCCAATCCGGGTCATTTCGTCCACACTTCGCGTCGGATCGCTGAAGAAACGCCGGGCGCTGTCTGGGCCAACCAGTTCGATAATATCGCGAACCGCAAGGCCCATATCATGGGAACGGCGGAAGAAATCTGGGCCCAGACGGATGGCCAGATCGATGGCTTCACCTGTGCCGCTGGCACAGGCGGGACGATTGCGGGCGTCGGCATGGGCCTGAAAGCGCACCGGGACGATATCGTCATCGCGCTGTCGGATCCTTATGGTGCCGCGCTCTACAATTATTACGCGCATGGTGAGTTGAAGGCTGAGGGCAATTCTGTTGCCGAAGGCATCGGTCAGGGCCGGATCACCGCGAATCTGGATGGCGCCCCGATCGACACCCAATTCCGCTTGTCTGATGAGGAGGGGCTGTATTGGGTGGCACGGTTGCTCCGTGAAGAGGGGCTGTGCCTGGGCTTGTCCTCCGGTATCAATGTGGCGGGCGCCGTCGCGCTGGCCCGGCAACTGGGGCCGGGTAAGACGATTGTGACCATTTTGTGCGACACAGGGTTCCGCTATTTGTCGACGCTCTACAATCCGCAATGGCTGCGCGACAAAGGGTTGCCCGTCTTTGATTGGCTGAAGGATTAACCATGGCGCTTCCCGAATGGCAGGGAACCCGGAATGAAAGCTGGCGCCGCATCCGCGTTGGCGTGACGGGTTTGGGCGGGATTGTCCTGTTGATCGCGCTCGCAAGCGCGATGCTGGAACAGCTGGCACCCAACCAGACGCCCGTGGCAGCTGCAGTGAGCGACGCACGCACCAAGCCAGCTGCGCCGGACTCAGAACCGCTCGCAGAGCTTGGCGTTGCCCCGGGCGCGCCGACGAACCCCGCCGCTGCGGATGAGGCGCCCCCGGCCCGCAAATGAGGGGCGTGATGCTCGCCGCTGCCCTGCTGGGCGGTTGTAGCGCGCCATCTTCGCGCCCTCCAGATCTTCCGCCATTGCATGTCATGACAGCGCTTCCCCTGTTTCTGGCAGAAGGGAGCGTTGCGGATATTCTGCACAAGGCATCCCCGCCGCCGCCGGTGATTGCCTATTTACGCCGAGAGCGGCAGGTCCTGCCCCTTGATATTGCGCGTCCCGAGACGCTGTCGGGCGTAAAGGCGCTGCTGCTCATCCAGCCGCCTGCACTGGCCCCGGATGAGCTTGTCGCGATCGATGCATGGATAAGGTCGGGTGGTCGGGCTGTTATCCTTGCGGATCCTCATCTGTTCTGGCCCAGCAGCCTGCCCAAGGGGGACCCGCGCCGCGCGCCCCATGCGAGCCTGTTGTCCCCGCTTTTGGCGCATTGGGGGCTCCGCCTTCGACCAGACGCGCCGGATGCGCCGCCCCGCCCGATTAGCTTCGGCAATGGCGATGCGGTTCTCAGTGGGAGTGGCCGTTGGCAGATCATGGCGCCGGGGTGCCGCCTCATTCGGCCAGAACTCGCGCGCTGCCAACTCGGGTCGGGCGAGGTTTTGGTGCTGAGCGATGCCGATTGGCTCAACACGCCATCCGCCGACTCCGCAGCGTTTGAGCTGCTGCGTGCCCTGATCGCGGCGGTGAACCCCCAATCTGCCCCAAAGCAGGCCCCGCCAAGCCGGGTGAATCTCTCCCTGAAAGACAAGGATTCCCCATGAAAATCGAGAATTAGGGCATGAAATCCCCATTTCACCCGTTAAATCCCTTGCTGTCCCCATAATTCCCTGATATCCCTCATCTCCGTCAGATTGGGGCGGGGCTGTCCTGATTCATCATTTGAATGGCCGGGCGCGACAGGGGTTGCGGCCTGGAGGCGGCCCGTTTTGTCCCGGCGACAAGAGGGATGTTGTGGGCGAAAGGGAGTTATTCAGGGGGCACGCGCTGAACGCGATTGACGGCAAAGGCCGCGTCGCGATTCCTGCCTTCCTGCGCTCCGCGATCGAGAAGAATAGCGAGGGGCGAGTCCTCATCATCGCCAAGCACCAGCAAGATCCCTGCCTGACCGGCTATGATCGCGGCTGGTCCCGCCTGCTCCATGATCGGTTGGAGCGCGAGGAAGAGCGCGAGCGCTCGGCGGGCCGCGATTTTGACTATTTCAATAACAACCGCCGCGCCTTCGGCCTTGTCGAAGAAGTTCCTTATGATGCGAGCGGCCGGTTCAACCTGCCTGCCTTTTTCCGTGCCAAAGCCCAGTTGACGGAACTCGCCTTCTTCTTCGGCACGGGTAATACTTTTGAAATCTGGAACCCCAACCTTCTCATTGATACCCCCGGGGTTGATGAGGAGACCAAGGACGTTGCTGCCTTTTTGATGGCAGAACGCGGCGTGCGCTGATGTCCCAAAGCGCACCCCATATCCCCGTCTTGCTCGATGAAGTGATCGATGCGCTCGCCATCAGCCCCGGCGAAACGCATGTTGACGGCACTTTCGGTGCAGGCGGCTATAGCCGCGCCATGCTCAAGGCGGGCGCCAAGGTCATCGCCTTTGATCGCGATCCAGACGCGATTGCTGCCGGCAAGGCCCAGGCGCTTAATGGCCTAACTCTGATTGAAGACCGCTTTTCGGCGATGGCGCAGCATCTGGCGGCGGCGGTCGATGGCGTGACTCTCGATATCGGGGTGTCGTCGATGCAGCTTGATCAGGCGGCGCGCGGCTTTTCCTTTCAGGCTGATGGGCCGCTGGACATGCGGATGGAGCAGGTCGGACAAAGCGCGGCCGATTTTGTCAACGAGGCAGATGAGGCAGAGATCGCCGACATCATTTATCGCTATGGCGATGAACCCAAGTCGCGCCGCATCGCGCGCGCCATTGTAGCGGCGCGCCCGATCAGCCGGACGGCCGAGCTGGCAGCGATTGTGCGCCGCGCGGTCGGCTGGCGCGAGGGGCAGAAGAGTGATCCGGCAACGCGCACCTTCCAAGCCATTCGTATCCATATTAATCGCGAACTTGGTGAGCTGGAAGACGGCCTGCTGGCCGCAGAACAGATATTAAAGCCAGGCGGCCGGCTGGCTGTGGTGACCTTCCACAGCCTTGAAGACCGGATCGTGAAGCGCTTCTTGCGGGATCGGAGCGGGCAAACGCCCGGCGGATCGCGTCACCTGCCGGTCACTGCGCCCATATCTGCCGCCACGTTTGAAGCGGTGGCAAAGCCCATCCGCCCGGGCGCGGCTGAACTCGATCGCAACCCCCGTGCGCGGTCCGCCACATTGCGCGTGGCGCGGCGTACATCCGTTGTGTCTTCCGATATGTCCAAATCTTCAAAGCTGAGAGGTGCTGCATGATCGCTCACAGATTCCGCCCCGTTGTTTGGGTCGTGGGGTGTGCTTTTGCCGCGACCGCCCTGTACACTGTTTCCCTTGGTGTCGCTTCTGAGCGGGCCAAGCTTGAAGACTTGAATCAGGAGATTGCGCAGACCCAGCGCGACATCCGCCAGCTGCAAACCGAACTTGGTACCCGCGCCTCGCTCCGCCAGCTGGAGCGTTGGAATGGCGAGGTTCTGGCGCTGTCAGCGCCCAAAGCCGGGCAATTCCGCGCGACCGAAGCGGCGCTGAAATCGATCGATGGCAACGCGCTTCCGGGCGATGGCTTCGCGCCGCCGCCGGTCATGGTCGCAGCGGCGAGCCGGGCATCGTCACCGGCCGCGGCGCCAGCGGTTCAGACAGCTTCTGCTGCACCGGTTGTGGCATCTGCCACAAAGGCTGTTGCGGCCCCCAAATCGGCAACACGGCCTGCTCCGGTGCGCGTGGCAGCGGCAAAACCCGAAGCGGCCAAGGCGCAGCGCTTTGCCATGCTGGATCGGGCCTTGGTTGACAACCGGACGTTCAACGAAATTCTGGTTCGCGCCGAAAGCGAGAGCCGGACGGGTGGTGGAAAGGGCAAGACCGCTCCGTGACCACAATTGTCGCCCGACCGGGCCGGACACGTCACGCCAAGTTAAAGGAACAGTCGCTCGCGATTGCCCATCAACGGCTGATGGTTCTGATGCTTTTGTTCGGCGCGGTGGCGAGTGTCATCGCGCTTCGGCTTTTGTGGCTGACCATTTTTTCAGACGGCGCGGACGGGCGGATTGGGCCCGATATGCTCACACCGCCGCGCGCCGACATTGTCGATCGCAATGGCGAGGTGCTCGCCCGGACGATCGACGCCTGGTCGATCGGGGTTCATGCCAACAAGTTGCTGAACCGGCCTGAAGACCTCGCGCCAAAACTCGCCGCGTTGATGCCGGAGCGGACCGAGGCTGAATATCTCGCTCTGCTGAAATCGGGTGTGCGCTTTACCTATTTGCGCCGCCGGGCGATGCCAGAGCTGGTGGCACGGGTGAATGCACTGGGGGAACCCGGCATGGCCTTTTCGCGCGAGCCAGAGCGGCTCTATCCCCAATTGACGCTCGCCGCCCATGTCCTTGGCTATACGGATATGGACGGCCGTGGTGTGATGGGGATGGAACGGGTACTCGATAAGCAACTGTCTGATCCAGCGGCCCGCAAACGTCCCGTCGCTCTCTCGCTCGACAAGCGAGTGCAGGCGGCAATGGAGAGCGAATTGTCGAGCGCGATGACGAGTCATCAGGCGCTTGGTGCCACGGGGCTCGTGATGGATGTCAACACAGGCGAGATGCTGGCGATGGTGTCTCTGCCTGTATTTAACCCGAACAAGATCAGCCAGGCCGATCCGGAGTCGTTGCGCAACAACGTTACGCAAAGCGTCTATGAGCTGGGCTCGACCTTCAAGCCCATCGCCATTGCAGGTGCGATGGAAGCGGGCGTGGTGACGAGCCTTTCTAAAAGATATGACGCCACCGCGCCTCTGCAGGTCGGCCGGTTCAAGATCAAAGATGACCACCCGCTCAACCGCTGGCTCAACGTGCCGGAGACCTTAGTCCATTCGTCGAATATCGTAACTGCCCGGATCGCGGATGAGATGGGCCAGAAGCGCATGGAAATGCTCTTCCGCCGTTTGGGATTCTACGAATCGCCGATCATTGAGCTGCGGGAAAAGGGCCGTCCTCTCGTTCCCGGCTATTGGGGGCGGACAACCACGATGACGACTGCATATGGCCATGGCATCGCCGTGACGCCGTTGCAGTTGGCTTCTGCTTATGCGGCGCTCGTCAATGGCGGCGTGCTTCTGAAGCCAACGCTGATGAAGGTGCCCAAGGGGCGCCAGCCAGAGGGTAAGCGCGTCTTTTCAAAGCAAACCAGCGACACGATGCGCAAGCTCCTCCGTTTGATTGCAACCGACGGCACAGGCAAAAAGGCCGATGTGCTGGGGCTTCGCGTGGGCGGGAAGACCGGGACGGCGGAAAAGCCCGGCGTGGGCGGCTATTCTCGCCATGTGAACGTCTCCACCTTTGCGGCTGCCTTCCCAATGGATGCCCCCCGCTATGTTGTCGTGGCGATGCTCGATGCCCCCAAGGGCAATGCAGAGTCCTTCGGCTTGACAACCGCAGCATGGACGGCTGCCCCCGTGGTGTCGAAGGTCATTGCCCGCACCGGCCCGATGCTGGGAGTTTTCCCCGATCCTTCGAAGGATATGAAGCTTGATGAGTTGCGGACGCTGATCTGGAAAGACAAGGCGGAGGGCGAATGAAACTCGGCACCCTCCTTGGCACAGATGATCCGACGCCCGTCACGGGTTTTGCGATTGACCATCGCAAAGTGGCGCCGGGCACCATCTTTGGTGCCTTTCCAGGCGCGAAGGTGAACGGGGAAGACTTTATTGACGCCGCGGTTGCCGCCGGGGCGATTGCTGTTGTTGCGCGTCCCGAAGCCGCGGTGTCGGGCGCACTTCACATCGCCAGCGATGAGCCGCGCCGGCGTTTCGCGCTGCTCGCGGCGCGCTTTTTTGAACCCTTTCCCGATATCGCGGTGGCGGTCACCGGGACCAACGGCAAAACCTCAACGGTAGAGATGGCGCGGCAGCTCTGGCGGATGGCTGGGCATCATGCCGCATCAATCGGGACGCTCGGCATAACCACGGCGGATGAGCGGGTTGTGACGGGTCTGACCACGCCAGATATCGTCACCTTCTTGTCCAACATGGCGGGCTTGAAGCGCGAAGGTGTCAGTCACGTCGCCTTTGAAGCGTCGAGCCACGGGCTCCACCAGTGCCGAACAGAGGGGCTTCCCGTTCGCGCGGCGGCCTTTACCAACCTCAGTCGCGATCATCTCGATTATCATGGCGATATGGCGAATTACTTCACCGCCAAGCTGCGCCTGTTTTCCGAGGTCGTGGATGGCGATGGGGCTGCTGTTATCTGGGCGGATGCCGGGGAATATTCCGCGCGGGTCATCGATCTGGCGCGTGAGCGGGGCTTGGCGCTGTTCACCGTGGGGGTTCATGGATCCGCCTTGCGGCTGGTAGAGCGCGTGCCGGGGCAATTGGGCCAGCATTTGGTGGTTGAGGCAGAAGGGCACACGCATAAGGTCACGCTGCCGCTTATTGGGGCGTATCAGGCCGCCAATGCGCTCATTGCGGCCGGTTTGGTCATCGCAACCGGCGGCGATGTTGCGCAGTCTCTTGCCAATCTCGGACGATTGCAGCCCGTTCGCGGGCGGCTCGAGCGGGCGGTGATTACCCCTTCGGGCGCACCCGTCTATGTCGATTATGCGCATACACCCGATGCCTTGGAGGCCGCAATTGAGGCGCTCAGGCCGCATTGCAAAGGGCGGCTCATCCTCGTGTTTGGCGCCGGCGGCGACCGGGATGCCGGCAAGCGGCCGGAAATGGGCGCAATTGCAGTTGCGCTAGCAGATTATGTGATCGTGACAGACGATAACCCGCGCAGCGAAGACCCGGCGGCGATCCGTGCTGATATTCTGGCCGCCGCGCCAGGTGCGCGCGATGTGCCGGGCCGGCGTGAGGCGATTGCCGCCGCCATTGCCGAGGCGGGGCCGGATGACATCGTTCTCATCGCGGGTAAGGGCCATGAGCAGGGCCAGATCATCGGGGATCGGGTGTTGCCATTCGATGATGTGGCGGTAGCGCGGGAGTGTGCGGCATGAGCGCGCTCTGGACAGCGCAAGATATCGCTGCCGCGACAGGCGGCACCGCAAGCGGGGACTTTGCGGTCGGCGGGGTTGCCTTTGATAGCCGGGAAGTCGGGCCAGGGGATTTGTTCATCGCGATGAAGGGTGAAGCGACGGACGGGCACCGCTTTGTCGATGGGGCTTTTGCGCAAGGGGCCGCCGGTGCGATCGTCTCCACTCCGGTAGCGCATCCGCATGTTCTCGTCAGCGATACGACCGCTGCGCTTAATGCCCTTGGGGTGGCCGCGCGGGCGCGAACCTCCGCGCGCATCGTGGGGGTAACGGGGTCGGTTGGCAAGACCAGCACGAAGGAGGCACTTGCTGCGGCGCTTGGGCGTGCCAATCGCGGGTCTGTCCACCGTTCGGTCAAGAGCTATAACAACCATACGGGCGTGCCGCTCAGCCTATCCCGCATGCCTGCTGAAACGCATTTCGGCGTGTTTGAAATGGGGATGAACCATGCAGGGGAAATTGCGGCGCTCACTCGGCTCGTTCGTCCCCATGTTGCACTGATCACGGCGATTGCGCCCGCGCATATCGAGAATTTGGGCTCCATGGAGGCGATTGCGGACGCCAAGGGAGAAATTTTTGAGGGGCTGGAACCCGGCGGAATCGCGATCGTGCCGTTTGACACGCCCTATCGTGATCGGCTGATCAACCATGCGTCCGAAAAGGCCGCCAAGATTGTGACTTTTGGCCGCGCTGTCGGGGCCGATGTGACGGCGCGGGAGGTGTTCCAGACGGTGGATGGCACTTTGGTGACCGCGGTTCTGCCGGGTGCGGAAGTGACCTTCACCCTGTCTCAGCCCGGCGACCATTGGGTGTTGAATGCGCTGGCGGTTTTGGCCGCTGTGCAGGCGATGGGTGGCGACCTTGCGGCTGCCGGGCTGGCGTTGGGGGAATTGGAAGGACTGACAGGCCGCGGTGCGCGACACCAGATCGCGGCCAATGGCGGGACCGCCCTCCTCATCGATGAAAGCTACAATGCCAATTCGGCGTCGATGGCCGCGACGCTCGCCGTGTTGGGCGAAACGCCCGCCAAGCGGCGCATCGCGCTGCTCGGTGAAATGCGGGAATTGGGGCCGCAATCCGCGGCATTGCACGCTGGGCTTGCCGCCCCGGTGCTGGCCGCCGGGGTTGACCTGCTGCTGCTGGTTGGGCCGGATATGGCACCATTGGCCGACGCTCTCTCGGGCAAGGTCGAGCTACTCCATCTGCCAGATGCGGCAGCTGCTTTGGCGGCGCTTCAGCCCCTTATTCGGGCTGAGGACGTCCTTCTTGTGAAAGGTTCAAACGGCGTTGGTTTGGCGCGGGTTGTCGCTGGGCTCATGTCGGGGGGGAAGTAATGCTCTACTGGATTGCCGAACAGCTTGGGTTTCCGGGGATTTTGAATCTGTTGCGCTATTTGACCTTCCGCACTGGCGGCGCAGTGGCCACAGCGCTCATCATCGGGTTGATCATTGGCCCAAAATTCATCGGCTGGTTGCGGGTGCGGCAGGGCAAGGGCCAGCCGATCCGTAGCGATGGCCCGCAGACCCATCTTGCCAAGGTGGGCACGCCAACCATGGGCGGGCTGATGATCCTGACGGCCGTTGGCTTGTCGTTGTTGCTCTGGATGGATCTGGGCAATGTCTATGTTTGGGCCTGCATGCTGGTCACAGCAGGCTTTGGCTTGATAGGCTTTCTCGACGATTACGATAAGGTGAAGAAGCGCAGCACCAAGGGTGTTTCGGCCCGCGCGCGTCTCTTGGCGGAATTTGCGATTGCGGGCGTGGCGACGGCGCTGATCGTCTCGCATTCGGGGACCAATCTTTACCTTCCCTTTGTCAACGGCGCGGTCTTGGATCTTGGCTGGTTTTACATTTTGTTCGGCGCCTTTGTGATTGTGGCTTTTGGCAATGCGGTGAACCTGACAGACGGGCTCGATGGGTTGGCGACGATGCCTGTGATCATCGCGTGCATTGCGTTCATGATGATCGCCTATCTGGTGGGGAACGCAAAATATGCGGCCTATTTGGGTATTCCCTATGTCGCGGGCGCGGGCAATCTGACGATTGTGTGCGGCGCGATTGTTGGCGCGGGGCTTGCCTTTTTATGGTTCAACGCACCGCCCGCCGCCGTCTTTATGGGCGATACGGGGAGCCTCGCTCTTGGTGGCGCTTTGGGGGCCATCGCGGTGACGGCGCACCATGAGTTTGTGCTCGCGATCATCGGCGGGCTGTTCGTGGTGGAGGCGCTGTCGGTGGTGATCCAGGTCTTCTGGTTCAAACGGACGGGCCGCCGGATTTTCAGGATGGCGCCCATCCATCACCATTTCGAACAATTGGGCTGGTCTGAGCCGACGGTCGTGATCCGGTTCTGGATCGTTGCGTTCATCCTTGCCCTTGCTGGATTGTCGACGCTTAAGATCAGATGATTGTTTCCGATGCCTTTCGCGACAAACGCTTTGCAGTTCTGGGGCTTGCCCGCTCTGGAATGGCAACGGTGCGCGCGCTTTTGGCGAGCGGTGCAGACGCTGTCGCGTGGGATGCAAAAGATGAAGCGCGCGCAGCCGTGCCCTCTGGAGTTGTGCTTGCGGATCCGATGGCGCTTGATCTGACGGGCTTTGACGGGGTTATTGTCTCACCCGGTGTCCCGCTCAATCGCCACCCCATCGCGGAACGCGCCAAAAAGGCGCATGTGCCGATCATCGGGGATATTGAGCTTTTCGCTCAGGCCCGCCCGACGCTGCCGCCGCATAAGGTTGTCGGCATTACGGGAACCAATGGCAAATCGACAACCACAGCGCTGATCCACCATATTCTGGAGAGAGCCGGGATCGCGGCGCGACTGGGTGGGAATATTGGCTTGCCAATCTTGTCGCAGGAGCCGTTGCCCGAAGGCGGCGTCTATGTGCTTGAGTTGTCGAGCTTTCAAATTGATCTCACGCGGAGCCTTGCCTGCGATGTTGCGGTCTTGACGAACATCACGCCCGACCATCTCGATCGTTATGATGGTTTTGCGGATTATGCCGCTGCCAAAGAACGACTCTTTACATTGCAGCACGCGGATCAGGCGGCGGTGATCGCGGCCGAGGACGATCCGTCCCGGATGATCGCAAGCCGGATCAACCATCGCCTCCATCGCGTGGCGTCCACCGATATTGCCGATCAATCGCGTTGGCCGTCCCTGCAGGGACCGCATAATGCTCAAAATGTCGCGTGCGCCATCGCGGTCGCCCATGTTTTGGGGGTGAACTCGGAGCAGATCGAGGCTGGGTTACAGAGCTATCCCGGCCTGCCGCATCGGATGGAAAGAGTCCGCGAGCGGCATGGCGTCTTGTTCGTTAACGATTCCAAGGCCACCAACCCAACCTCAACCGCACCCGCGCTTGCAGCGTATCCCGCTGTTCACTGGATTTTGGGCGGCCAAGCCAAAACAGACGAGCTTGATGCCTGTGCCCCGCATTTCAGCCATGTAAAGGCTGCCTACACCATTGGCGAAGCGGGCGGGATGTTCGCCACTCTGCTGCAGCCGCATCTGCCCGTGACAGAGGCGGGGACGCTTGAAGCCGCCATCGCTGCGGCTGCATCCGCCGCCCAGCCGGGAGAGACGGTCTTGCTCTCCCCGGCTTGTGCCTCTTTCGACCAATTTTCTGATTATGAAGCGCGCGGCGCGGCCTTTCGTGCAGCGGTGGAGGCGTTGCCATGATGAACCCAGGTCCTATCCCGCCCCGTCCCCGCGCGCCGCGTCTGGGAAGGTCAGATCGTTCGCCGCTTGGCCTGTGGTTCTGGGAAATTGATCGGGTGCTGCTGCTATTTGTTATCGTCCTGATTTCGATCGGGCTGATCGCGGTGGCTGCGGCGTCGCCCGCGTCGGCCCATCGTTATTCCGACATCAGCTTCCAGATGGCGCCGCTCCATTATTTCTGGCGGCAGCTTTTATGGGTGGGCGTTGGGCTTTCGGTGATGATCGGCGTATCGATGTTGCCGCAGCAAACGGCGCGTCGTTTTGGGCTGATGGCGGCCGGGGTGTTCTTTCTGGCACTCGCGCTGGTCCCGCTTTTCGGTGTGGAAGCGAATGGCGCGCGGCGCTGGCTTGGTCTGGGCTTTGCGCAATTCCAGCCGTCTGAATTTCTGAAGCCCTTTTATGCGGTCGCGCTGGCGTGGCTGCTCTCGCTTAAGGCGCAGGATGAAAGCCTGCCTGTTGTCATGCTTTCCGGCTTGATGATGGGTGTTGTCGCGGCGTTATTGATGATGCAGCCAGATTTCGGCCAGTCGATCATTTTTGCCTCGATGTGGGTCGCGATGGTGATGGTGGCTGGCCTTTCCTGGCGAATTGTCGGGATGCTGGCGGGCGGCGGGGCCGTCGCCGTTGTCTCCGCCTATATTTATTATCCCGTTGCGACGCAGCGCATTAACAACTTCCTCTTCAAGAATGGAGATACCTATCAAACCGATAGCGCCCATGCGACGCTGACGGCGGGTGGCTTGCTCGGCACTGGCCCCGGGGGCGGGGAGATGAAGTTCCGCCTGCCCGAAGCGCATACGGACTATATTTTTTCCGTGATTGGCGAAGAGTTTGGATTACTCGCTTGCCTCGGCATTGCGGGGATTTTCTTCGCCATGGCTGCGCGCGTCTGCGTGAAGTTGCTCGATGAGGATGACCCCTTTTTGATCCTTGCAGCGACAGGCTTGATCACCCAGATCACCGCGCAGGCAATGGTCAACATGGCGGTCAATACGGGGATTGCCCCGTCCAAGGGGATGACCCTGCCGTTTATCAGCTATGGCGGCTCATCCTTTGTTGCGCTCTGCCTTGGCTTTGGCCTGCTCCTCGCCTTTACGCGCAAGAACCCCTATCTCACCCGCTCACCCTATGTTGTGAAATGGAGCGGGCAATGAGCGAACGGCATTTTGTTCTCGCGGCTGGGGGTACTGGCGGGCACATGATCCCGGCCCATGCGCTGGCAACCGAACTCTCCCGTCGCGGACATCGCGTGGCGCTGATCACCGATGAGCGCGGCGCGCGAATTCCCGGTCTGTTTGACGGCGTGCAGACCCATATCCTTCCCGCCGGACGCATCACGGGCAACCCGATGAGCTGGGCACCGGGGCTGAAGGCGATCTTGGCTGGACGCGCGATGGCGCTGCGGCTGTTTGAAACTTTCCAGCCCGAAGCGGTGATTGGCTTTGGTGGCTATCCGGCATTCCCGGCCTTGCTTGCGGCCCGCAGCGCTAAAATCAAGACCGCCGTGCATGAACAAAATGCCGTGCTGGGGCGGGTCAATCGGCTCGTCGCGCGTCATGTGGATGCGATTGCCGTTGCCTATCCCGAGATTGCCCGCCTTGCCCCGCGCCATGGCAGCAAGACCTGGCTGGTCGGCAACCCTGTGCGTGATGAGATTGTCGCGCTGCGCGAACGGCCCTTTCCCGCATTGGATGATGAAGGCGTTTTTCGGGTGCTGATCATCGGGGGAAGCCAAGGAGCGACCATCTTATCTGATGTCGTTCCGGATGGTTTGTCGATGTTGCCGCTGGCGCTGCGCCGCCGCTTGCAAGTGACGCAGCAATGCCGCGCGGAAGATATCGAAAAAGTCCGCGCGCGCTATGCCGAGCTGGGCATTTTGGCCGATCTGGCGACCTATTTGAACGACATTCCGGATCGGCTCGCTTGGTCTCACCTTGTCATCGCGCGGGCGGGCGCATCGACTATTGCAGAGCTGACCTGCGCCGGGCGCCCCGCGATCCTCATTCCCTTGCCCAGCGCGACGGATGATCACCAGACGGCCAATGTCCGCGAAATGGTGCGGGCAGGGGGCGCGCGCGCTATCCCCCAATCTCAGTTCACCGCCCCCGAACTTGCCAAGCAGATGCAAAAGCTGGGGCTTGATCCAGAGGCGCTCGCCAATGCCGCGATCTGCGCGCGAAGCGTCGGACGGCCCGATGCGACCCGCGACCTTGCGGATTTGGTCGAATCGCTCGATCGACCAACGGCGCCGCAAATGGTCGGCAAAGTCCAACAACCAACTTTTGCAGGGGCAGGGGCATGAAGGCGGTTCCGACAAGCATCGGCACGATCCATTTTGTCGGCATCGGCGGCATTGGCATGTCCGGTATTGCCGAGGTGATGCACAATCTGGGCTATCAGGTTCAGGGCTCTGACATTGCGGAAAGCTATGTCGTTGAGGGGCTCCGCGCCAAGGGCATCAAGGTGATGATCGGCCATTCGGCCGAGAATGTCGCGGATGCGGCGGTTATTGTGACCTCCACCGCGGTCAAGCGCGGCAACCCGGAAGTGGAAGCCGCGCTGGAGCGCCGCATTCCGCTTGTCCGCCGCGCTGAAATGCTGGCGGAACTGATGCGCCTTAAGTCCACGGTCGCGGTCGCCGGGACGCATGGCAAGACAACCACAACCTCTATGATTGCGGCCATGCTCGATGCCGGCGGCATCGACCCGACCGTGATCAATGGCGGCATCATCAATAGCTACGGCTCCAACGCGCGTTTGGGCGATAGCGACTGGATGGTGGTGGAAGCGGATGAGAGCGATGGCTCCTTCCTCCGCCTCGATGGCACGATTGCGGTTGTCACCAATATCGATCCCGAACATCTCGATCATTACGGCTCATTCGATGCGGTGAAGAAGGCCTTTGTGGAATTCATCGAGAATGTGCCCTTTTACGGTCTGGCGATCCTGTGCCTCGATCACCCCGAGGTGCAGGCGATCATCCCGCGCATCCGCGATCGGCGGATCATGACCTATGGCTTTTCGGCCCAGGCCGATGTGCGCGGCGATCAGGTGACGCCGTTTCCTGGCGGCAACCGCTTTGATGTGGTCGTGCGCGCGCGGGATGGCTCAAGCCGCACGATCAAGGGGATCGAATTGCCGATGCCGGGGCGGCACAATGTCCAAAATGCGCTGGCGGCGGTTGCGGTCGGCCTCGAAATGGGCATGTCCGACGCCGATATCCAGCGCGGCTTCGCCCAATTTGGGGGCGTCAAACGGCGCTTCACCAAGGTTGGCGAGGTCGATGGCATCGTCGTGATTGATGATTATGCGCACCATCCGGTGGAAATCCGTGCCGTTCTCTCCGCCGCGCGCGAAGGAGCGCAAGGCCGAGTGATCGCAGTATGCCAGCCGCATCGCTATTCGCGTCTGGGGAGTTTGATGGAGGAATTTGCCTCCTGTTTCAACGATGCTGACATGGTCTATGTCGCGCCTGTCTATGCGGCGGGCGAAGCGCCGCTTGACGGGGTGAGCGCGGGCGCCTTGGTCAGTAATTTAAAACGGCGTGGCCACCACGCCGCCGCCGAGATTGAAGATGCTGCCGCGTTGGCGCGCGCGGTTGCGGCACAGGCCCGTCCGGGGGATATGGTTGTATGCCTTGGCGCGGGTGACATCACCAAATGGGCAGCAGGTCTTGCCGATGCGGTTCGGGAGGCGCGAGGTTGAGCGCTGCTGTGTCCCTTCCTTCAGCGCGCGGAAAGCTGACGGCAGACGCGCCGTTGGCGCCGCTTGTCTGGTTTAAGTCCGGCGGTAAGGCCCAATGGCTGTTCGAACCGGCGGACCGGGAAGATTTGTGTGCCTTTCTGGCGGCGCTCGATCCGCAGGTGCCGGTTATGGCGCTGGGCCTTGGCTCTAACCTTATCGTGCGCGATGGCGGGGTGCCGGGCGTCGTCATCCGGTTGGGCAAAGCCTTTGCGCAGGTCGGCGCAAAGGATGACCTCACGCTCGATTGTGGCGCGGGGGCGAGTGGAATCCTCGTCTCCTCGACCGCGCGCGACAAGGGGATTGCCGGATTGGAGTTCTTGCGCTCCATCCCCGGCACGGTCGGCGGCTTTGTTCGAATGAACGGCGGCGCTTATGGCGGCGAAGTGAAGGACATTCTTGTCGATTGTGATGTTGTCATGCGCGATGGCCGCTGCGTGACCTTGCCCGTTGCAGCGCTTCACTACACCTATCGCCATTCCGATCTGCCTGAAGGGGCGATTGTGGTTGCCGCGCGCTTCCGTGGCCGACCTGGTGTGAGTGCGGATATTCAGGCCGAGATGGACCGTATCTCCGCCGCGCGCGAAGCGTCGCAACCGCTGCGCAGCAAAACGGGCGGCTCAACCTTCAAAAATCCAGAAGGCCATAAAGCCTGGCAGTTGGTTGATGAAGCGGGCTGCAGAGGCCTCACATTGGGCGGTGCACAGGTGTCTGAAAAGCACACCAATTTCCTGCTGAACCTTGGGGAGGCGAGCAGCGCCGATATCGAGGCTTTAGGGGAAGAGGTGCGTCGCCGCGTCAAAGAGAAGTCGGGCATCATGCTCGAATGGGAAATTCAACGAGTAGGAAATCCAGAATGACCAAGCCCATCCATGTCGCCGTGCTGATGGGCGGCTGGTCTTCTGAACGGCCTGTTTCGCTCGTGACCGGCAATGGCGTGGCAGACGCGTTGGAACGGGTTGGCTATCGCGTCACGCGGATCGATATGGGCCGTGATGTTGCCGCGCGGCTCGCCGAGGTGAAGCCCGATGTTGTCTTCAACGCGCTTCACGGCGCGCCGGGTGAAGATGGCACGGTGCAGGGCATGATGGATCTGATGGGGATTAAATATACCCATTCCGGGCTGACGACGTCGGTCATCGCGATTGATAAGCAACTGACCAAGCAAAGCCTGGTGCCGCATGGCATTCCGATGCCCGGCGGTCTGATCGTCGAGAGCGCGACGCTCTATCATGATGACCCCTTGCCCCGGCCCTATGTGCTGAAGCCGGTCAATGAAGGCTCTTCCGTTGGCGTTGCGATCGTCACCGACACGTCGAACTATGGCTATCCGATTTCCCGAGATGCCGCAGGCCCGTGGCAGGAGTTTGACCATCTTCTCGCTGAACCCTTTATTCGGGGCCGGGAATTGACGGTTGCTGTGCTGGGGGATCGGGCGCTGTGCGTGACGGAGCTTCAGCCGCAATCGGGCTTTTACGATTTTGAGGCGAAATATACCGAAGGCAAGACGGCGCATATCTGCCCCGCGCAGATCCCTGAAGATGTGGCGGATGCGATGATGGGTTGGGCGCTGCAGGCGCATCGCGTGCTTGGGTGCAAAGGTGCGTCTCGGTCTGACTTTCGCTGGGATGACACGCAAGGGGTGGAAGGTGTCTTCCTGCTGGAAGTAAACACCCAGCCCGGCATGACACCGCTGAGCCTTGTGCCGGAACAGGCCAAGCATTGCGGCATGTCGTATGAAGAGCTGGTTGACCTTCTCGTCAAGGAGGCGCTGGCGTGAAACCTGTCGGCACATCGGCGCGCGCGCCGGTCCGGCGGCCGGCATCCCGGACCAGTGTGAGCAAAGCGCGCTCCCGCTGGGAAGAATGGAATACCCTCTTCTGGCAGATCGTTCCGATCAAGGCGGAAACGGTGGAACGCGCGATGACGTTCCTCACCATCCTTGCCATTACGGGCGGGGTGTTGGCAGCATCCGTCTATGCGGGAATCCCCCAATTTGTAGGCACGGAAATCGGGCAGGTTGCAGGCCGTGCCGGGTTTAAGGTGAAGCGGGTTGAAGTCAAAGGGCTCGACCGGATGGACTCCCTCACCGTCTATGCAGTGGCGCTCGATCAGCATTCGATCGCCATGCCGTTAGTCGATCTCGACAAGGTGCGCGGCCAGTTGCTGCAATATGGCTGGATTGAGGATGCTCGGATTTCCCGGCGCTGGCCCGACACATTGGTGGTCGATATTGTCGAGCGCCGACCGACAGCGGTGTGGCAGAATAACCAAAAGCTGGTCCTGATCGACGGCACGGGCGTAGTGTTGGAGATGGTTGATCCCAATGCGATGCCCAGCTTGCCGCTGGTGATCGGCCCGAACGCCAATCAAGAGGTTGAGCGGCTTTATATGCTCCTCGATACCGTGCCCGCCCTCAAGCCCAAATTCGCGGGAGCAACATGGGTTGGTAACCGCCGCTGGGACATCCGTTTTGACACCGGAGAGACGCTCGCCCTGCCAGAAGGTGAAGATTTTGCTGCCAATGCCCTCAAGCGCTTTGCGCGGATCGATGGCACGCAGCGGTTGCTTGGGCGAGGTTTCGTGCGCTTCGATATGCGCGATCCAGCCAAGTTTGTTGTTCGGTTAAAGCGTGGTTCGGATGGGCTTGTAGAACCGACGGGCCTCGCGCTCGCCGCCCAAAATCAGGCAGCGCCTTCCGCAGACGCCGCGACCGAAGATGCGGCGACGCCAGCGGCCCTTCCTGCCAAGCCTATCGCCGCGCCGGAAGCGCAGCCTAAGGTCAAGCCCTCGGCGGGTGCAGAGGCCAAATCAAAGCCTGCCGCCGCGCCAGCCGAAAAGCCAAAATCGGACACGAAGCCCAAATCCGAGGCCAAGCCCAAATCTGAGGCTAAGTCCAAGACCGAAGCCAAGTCGAAGCCGGAAACCAAGTCGAAGCCGGACGCGAAAAGTGCCTCGTCTTCGGAAGCGAAGCCAAAATCTGTGACATCTCGCGCGGACACAAAGCCCAGATCGGGGGCGACGGATACCAAGCCAAAATCGTCGTCATCAACTGATGCAAAGTCCAAATCATCGACGTCGCCCTCGTCATCGTCATCGTCAAAGCCGAAATCGTCGACGGCATCGGGGTCGACGAGTTCGACCAAATCCACTCCGTCTCGCTCTCAAGATAGGTAAGGAAGTTTCTCCATGGCCGTTGCCAAGTCGTCTGGGTTGATCACTGCGCTCGATATCGGGTCGTGGAAGATTTCTGCCCTGATTGCCGAGGTCGGCGATGGCGGGGACATTCAAGTGCTCGGCACCGGCCAGCGCGAGAGCAAAGGCGTCCGCCGCGGCTATATCGCGGATATGGACGCGACCGAGCGTGCCATCCGCGAAGCGATGGAGCAGGCAGAGCGGATCGCGGGGTTGAGTGTTGAGAATGTCTGGGTCGGGTTTTCGGCAGGCGGCCTTGTCAGCAATATCGCCTCGGTCGAGGTCGAGCTGGGCGGGCATCGGATCGAGCAGGAAGATATTGATGAGCTGCTCGCCGCAGGCCGTCAGTCGCTTGACCCGGAAGGTCGATTAATCCTCCACGCACAGCCGACGCTCTATACGCTCGATGGGCTTCAGGGCGTGAAGCGGCCGCTCGGGCTGCACGCCGATAAGCTGGGCGTCGATATTCACGTCGTTTGTGCAGACCAGTCCCCCATCCGCAATATCGATCTGTGCGTACGCAGTGCCCATTTGGGGGTGGAATCGATCATCGCGTCGCCGGTCGCGACGGGCATGTCCGTCCTCTCGGAAGAGGAGCGGGAATTAGGGGTCGCGTTGGTCGAGATTGGTGGCGGCGTGACCAATGTGTCGCTGTTCGCGGGCGGGATGCTCGTCGGGCTGACATCGCTGCCGTTCGGCGCGGCGGACATTACCGATGATATCGCCTCTGCCTTTGGGGCGCGGCGTAACCAGGCCGAGCGTCTGAAATGTTTCTACGGTTCAGCTACGGCCAGCCCGCGCGACAACCATGACATGATCGAAATTGCCCCTCTTTCGGCGGACGAGGAAGGCGATAGCCACCGGATCACCCGAGCGCAGCTCATCGCGGTCATCCGCCAGCGGTTGGAGCATCTGGTCGGCGAAATTAACGGCGCCTTGAAAGAGCTGGGCTTTACTGGTCCCGTCGGGCGTCAGGTCGTGCTCACGGGCGGCGGCGCAGAGCTGAAGGGAATGGCCGATTATGTGCAGGGTGTTCTGGGGCGGGCCGTCCGCGTCGGGCGGCCGCGCGGGTTGATCGGTCTACCGGACGCGCATAGCGGGCCAGGTTTCGCGACACTCGCTGGATTGGTGCATTATGCCGCGTCGAACCCGATTGATGTCCGTGGCGTAAAACCACCTCATCAACAGGTTTATACGCCTGTCCGAAATAGCTGGCTTGAAAAGCTGATCGAAGCCGTAAAAGCTGGATTTTGAGGCTGATTCCCCCGTGACCCCCATCATATTGGGGTGAACGATTCGGAAAACGCGACGAAATGTTCACCTGCCGGGTGAAGCATGGGCGGGATTGGTGCACTAGGTATCGATCGGGGGCGGGGGCCTCCTGTCGCATATGGTCAGGGGAATAGGTATGACGATCGAATTCATGGCGCCGGAAGTGGAAGAGCTGAAGCCGCGGATCAGCGTGATCGGCTGCGGTGGCGCAGGGGGTAACGCTGTTGCCAATATGATCGCCAACCAAGTTCAAGGCGTGGATTTCATCGTTGCCAATACGGATGCGCAGGCGCTCAACAGCAGCGCGGCAGAACGCCGTATTCAATTGGGTCTCAAAATCACTCAGGGTTTGGGTGCGGGATCCCGCCCCGAAATCGGCCGTGCGGCCGCAGAAGAGGCGATTGAACAAATCGAGCGTGCGCTTGAAGGATCGCACATGTGCTTTATCGCGGCCGGCATGGGCGGTGGCACCGGGACTGGCGCTGCGCCGATCATCGCCAAAGCCGCCCGTGATCGCGGGATCCTGACCGTTGGTGTCGTCACCAAGCCCTTTAGCTTTGAAGGCTCGCGGCGGATGAAGTCTGCCGAAGCAGGGATCGCGGAACTGCAGAAGCATGTCGATACGCTCATCGTGATCCCGAACCAGAATCTCTTCCTGATCGCCAACCCCCAAACGACCTTTAAAGAAGCCTTCGCCATGGCGGACGAAGTCCTGCAACAAGGTGTGCGCGGGATTACCGACCTGATGGTCATGCCGGGCCTGATCAACCTCGACTTCGCCGACGTCCGCACGGTGATGAGCGAGATGGGTAAGGCGATGATGGGCACGGGCGAGGCCGAAGGCGATAACCGCGCAATCGAAGCCGCCGAAAAGGCGATTGCCAACCCGCTTCTCGACGGCGTGTCGATGAAGGGCGCGAAGGGCGTCATCGTCTCGATCACCGGCGGCGAAGATATGCGCCTCATGGAAGTCGACGAAGCTGCGTCGCACATCAAGGAACTGGTCGATCCGGATGCCAACATCATCTGGGGTTCGGCGTTCAACGATAATCTCAATGGCAAAATCCGCGTCTCCGTCGTGGCGACCGGGATTGAGGCGGATGCGTCGGTTGAGCATCGCCCGGCGCAGGTTTTCTCGTTGTCCAACGCGCGCAAAGCGGAAGAACCAGCGCCGGCTTCTGTTGCTTCAGCCCCAGTTGCCTCAGCTCCTGTTGCAGAAGCGCCTGCCGCGCCTGTCGCCGCGGCTCCCGCAGAGCCGGCGGTGCCAGCCGAGGACACGTCTGTTGCGACAGCGACTGATGATGTGCTGGACCTCGGCGCAACAGATGTTGCCCCCGACGCACCAGCGGACGCTGACGCGGAAGAGGAATTGCTGCTGACCCCCGTGGCAGAGGATGAATTGTTGCTGGAAGAGGGCACCTCTTTTGCCGAGCCCGCGGCACCCAATCCATTGCCCCCCGCGGATGAGGCGCCTGCTGCCCCGTCTTGGCTGGATACGGAGCAGCCAGCGGCGCAAGCCCCGGCGCAACGCCCCGCATCAGGTGGGGGCACGTTGTTTGAGCGGATGTCGAACATCGCCCGCGGCGCAGCGCGCGGAGATGATCAGCCCAAAGCTGACCCGCTCGATATTCCGCGCTTTCTAAACCGCCAGAATAACCAGTAACGCAAGACGTCTTTTGGCGCGTGCACTTGGGCCGGAGAGGACCACGGTCCGGCCCAAAAGGGCGTGCTTAGACTTGTCTGACGAGGATATCGGTTTAGATAAGCGGGCATGACGAAAAAGGCGTTTCTCGCTCCGTGTGGCGTTGTCCTTCTATTTGCATCAGCGCCCACCCCGGTGTGGGGGCAGGCGAGCCCGGGAGGTGTCGCGGCAATCCTGGCGGCGGAGGACGATGATCCCGCCGCTCGGCTGGCCGAGAATCTCAAAGCATTGGCGCGTGATCCCTATAATGTGGATGCGCTTGTCGCCGCCGGGTCGGGTGCGTTGGCGGTGGGTGATGCCAATGCGGCTTTTGGCTTTTTTGCCCGCGCCGAAGAATTGTCGCCTTCCAATTGGCGGGCCAAGGCTGGGCTCGGCAGCAGCTTAACCATGATGGAACGGCCAAAGGACGCGCTGCGTCTTTTTGAGGAAGCGAGCGCCCTTGGCGCGCCGGATCCGGCGATCGTCGCGGATCGTGGGCTTGCCTATGACCTAGAGGGAGACGGAAAAAAGGCACAGCGCGACTATCAGGCCGCGCTCAAATCCGCTCCCTCGGATGAAGTTGTGCGACGCTATGCGCTGTCGCTTGGTGTCAATGGCGATAAAGACGCAGCGCTCGCCAAGCTTGATCCGCTGGTCCGCCGCAATGATCAAGGGGCATGGCGCGCGCGGGCCTTCATTCTCGCGATGAACGGCGACCTTGCCGGCGCAGATCGGATCGTGCGGATGGTGGCGCCCGCCGAAAGTGCGACGACCATGTTAGGGTTCATGCAGCGGCTGGGTGGATTAAATGCCTCCGCCAAGGCGCATGCGGTTCATTTCGGGACGCTGCCGAGCAGCGGCGATGCGCTCGCACTGGTAGATGAAGAGGCGGGATTTAGCCCGCTCGACACCGCTTCCGGGGTGCGGCTTGATAGCGCAGAGCCCGCGAACCGCAGCACTTCCTCAACGGCCAGCGACGCGCGCCGTCTTGGCCGACAGGAGCGGGAAAATGCCCGCCAAGCCGAGCGGGGCCGCAGGGTCGCGACCTCGACACCCCTTTCGACACCGCCTGCCACAAGTCTCGCCTCTCCCCCCGCGACAAATGTGGCCGCCGTTACGGTGCCAGCACGGTCCACCCCGGCTGTATCCATGGCTGAACCTCAGGCCGATCAAGCTGTTCCTGTCACCCCTGACCCCATGCCGGCGCCCGTTAAAACAGCGGCCTCGCAGGTCGACGCGCCAGCGCCCTTGTTTGAGGTGCCACCAGCGCCGCTGCGTTCAGCGTCTGCACCCGCGTCCCGGCCTAATGTGTCGGAAGTGCGCCCGGTAGAGGTGGCCCCGCGTGTCGCCATGGCCCCCGCATCTGAAGGTGCGGCCGCCACCCCTAGCGCGAGCCCGCCCGCGCAGGCGACGGCCGTGGTGACGCCCGTCGCGCCGCGCTTTGTCCTTTCGGATGTCGTCCGGACGCTGGAACTGGAAGAAGAGAGCCAGCCGGTCGCGCTGCCGGATGAAGCGCGCATGCGCGCGCTGCGCCTCGCCGCGCAGAAAAAGGCTGCTGCAGAGGAAAAAGCGCGGGCTGAAAAGGCGGAGGCCGAACGCCGCGCTGCCGAGGAGGCTGCCAAGATCCGCCGTAACCCAGCGCGGGTTTGGGTTCAGATTGCGACGGGTGGGAATATGGCTGGCCTATCGGGGACGTGGCGCTCGATCCGATCCAAATCCCCAAATGTGTTGGGGGATATGCGGGCCTGGTATGTACCCTTTAAGCGAACCAACCGGATCGTCGTTGGCCCAGTTTCGTCGACGAGTGAGGCCCGCAGCATTGTAAACAAGCTGGCCAAAGATGGTGTCGACGCGAATATCTTTTCCTCTGAAGCGGGTCAGGAAGTCGAAAGAATCGGCAGTAAATGATAGGCCGGGCCAGCTACGCCGCTGACCCGGCTGCCAGCAAAGGCCGGCAATATCCGGAAGCCCAAGGCGTCGCGCGGGGCCCCCGCAGCGCCTTTCAGCGGGACCGCGACCGGATTATCCATTCCATTTCGTTCCGGCGACTTCGTCACAAGACGCAGGTCTTTGTGGCGCCTGATGGAGATCATTTTCGCGTCCGTCTTACCCATAGTCTGGAAGTCGCACAGATTGGTCGGACGATCGCCCGCGCATTAGGGCTGGATGAAGATCTGACGGAGGCACTCTGCCTCGCGCATGATCTTGGTCATCCGCCTTTTGGCCATGCCGGGGAAAAGGGGCTGGAACAGGCGATGGCGGGGGCGGGCGGATTTGACCATAATGGCCATAGTCTGCGCCTTTTGACCCGGCTGGAGCGGGCCTATCCCGGATGGCCGGGGCTCAACTTGTCATGGGAGACTCTCGAAGGCCTCGCCAAGCATAATGGCCCTGTCTACGAGCCGGGTTGGGCGATGCGGGAAGTGGATGCGGACTTCCCGCTCGATCTCACCCGTCGGGCATCGATGGAAGCGCAGGTCGCGGCGATTGCGGACGATATCGCCTATGATAATCACGATATCGACGATGGGTTGCGCGCGGGCTTGCTTGATTTCGACCAGGTGATGGCAGCCCCTCTTGTCGCGGATATCTGGCCCGGCGTGCGCGATCGCTTGCCCGGTGTTTCCCGACGGCTGCTCGCAGCAGAGCTCGTGCGCAGCCAGATCGGGGAGATGGTGCTGGATGTGATCGAAGAGACGCGCCGGCGCCTTGCGGCCTATGGCATCGCACGCGAAGAAGATGTCCGCGCCGCGCCCATTGCGATCGTTGGCTTCTCACCAGATATGGCGGCGCGCGAAGCGGCCCTCAAAGCCTTTATGTACGCCAATCTCTACCACCACCCCCGTCAGTTGGAGATTGCTGACACCTGCCGTGGCGTGGTCAGCGCGCTGTTTGCGGCCTATCGGGGCGATATCCGGCTCCTCCCGGAAGAATGGCAGGAAGAAGCCGTTGCCGCCCAGCCCGGCCTTGACCGGCATATTGCCGATTTCATTGCGGGTATGACCGATCGGTACGCGATCGAGCGGCATCGGGAGTTGATTGGGCCGGTGGATCTGCCAGATAACTTCTAACTGCTGGCCGGCCTGACACAGGCCCCTTCACGGCCAATACCTCAGTGCATTGAACGATTGCCAAGCGCGCCCCGGATGCTAGCGTTTGAAATAGACAATTTTGGGGGATGTCGATGCGGATCATACTCGCAGGGGCGACGGGTCTTGTCGGCGCGCAGGTGGTAGGCTTGTTGTGCCAGTCTCCGGACGTATCGCGCGTTGTCGCCATTGGCCGCCGACCGCCTGCTCTTGTTCATCCCAAGCTTCAGGCGTGTACCGGACCTGTCGAGCAATGGCCGAGCTTGATTGAAGGGCTAGGCGGCGATGTTGCGATCTCAACCCTTGGAACGACGATCGGAGATGCGGGGTCGCAGCAAGCCTTTTTTGCGATTGATCATGACGCGCTTCTTGCCTTTGCTCGGGCTGTCTGTGCGGGTGGCGTAGGGCACTTCCTGATGGTCTCTTCCGTCGGGGCGCATGCGGCCTCGCGTAACTTCTATCTGGCGACAAAGGGCAAGGCGGAGGCGAGCGTCGACCAGATTGGGTTTCAGCGGCTCGATATCTTGAGGCCGGGCTTATTGCGTGGGAAACGCACCGGGCGGCTCCGCGTGGGAGAGCGCGCGGCCATCGCGCTTAGTCCAGTGACGGATATGCTCACACCGGCCGTCCTCGCGCGGTATCGCTCTATCGCCGCTGCCGATGTGGCCGCCGCGCTTGTTCAACTCTCTGGCGCCTCCGAATCGGGGACCTTCATCCATCATAACGAAGAAATGATTGCGCTCGCGGCTGCCTCATCTCGTCCGAAATGGACTTAAATGAGACGGCATCGGCCACAAATGCCGATCTAGCGGATATCGCCATCCACTAAGTCTTTCGCTTTATTTGGGAAAAATGCTCCGCGCCTGAATCGCGGGAATGGAGCATTTTGGTCACGACTATAGCTCAAAATGGCGGTATTATACAATTTCTGCTCTGGCACGGGAGAAGGGCCATGGAGATGCGGGAATGGGGACAGGCGCCGATGACACCCAATATTCTGGTGATCACGCCCGATCCGCAGCTGCCGGCGGCGCTCATGCAGGCGCTATCCGGTCTGGATGTTCGCACCACCCATCAGCGTCTCACGCCGAGCGCGCGCCCTATCCGTCTCGAGGGAGCACCACATGCCCTCATCCTCTTTATCGACGGTGTGGTCGGACCAGCACCGGAAGATTTGTTCTCCCTTTTCGACGATGCGGCGCAGATCCATTGTCCCATCATCCTGTCAACAACGCTTGACGGTGTTGATTGCCTTCAAACAGAGCTTTGGTCCGCCTGCCATGCGGTTTTGGTAGACCCTGATATGGTTGATATTGCGGCGGCCGTTGCGGGTGCATTGGTTATCCGGCCGGTACATTTTTCGGATGTGTCGCGTGATTTGGATGCGGACCGGCTTCAGCGCCTCGCAGATGAGGTTGGGCGGATCGCGCGGACGCTCGCTTCCTTATCCGCGGCAGCGCCGTTGACCGATATCGGCGTGAGCGATGCACATCCGGGATATCTCGTGGAACCCGACCGGGCAGACCAGAGCCTTTTGGCCCGGGAAATCCGGGCGATGTTGCGGATGCGCCGCTTGCGGGATCGGTTCTTTGATAGCCGCCTGTTTGCAGACCCCGCTTGGGATATGCTGCTCGATCTGACGGCGGCCCGGCTGGAAAGGGTGCAGGTGGCGGTATCCAGCTTGTGCATCGCGGCCTGTGTTCCCTCCACCACGGCGCTACGCTGGATCAAAATGATGACCGAGAAAGGCTTGTTTGAGCGGGTGTCGGACCCGGTCGATGGGCGCCGCGTCTATATCCGCCTGTCTGACGGAACTGCCCTGGCTATGACCCGGCTCTTGAGCGCCGTTCGTCATGCTGGAGCGCCGCTCATCTAGAGGAAGGAGACCCGCATGCAGGCAGCCGTTCAGGGGGGTTGACGCAAACGTCAAGCTGGCCGATCTCCGGGTTTAGGAGATAGCGATGCCCTTAGTGACGATTGACTGCGAAGACGCGATTGCCGTGGTCACCCTCAACCGACCCGAGGCGATGAACGCGCTTTCTGCCGCCCTGCGCGCCGAGCTTGCTGAGGCGATGACGTCGCTGGAAGCCGATGAAACTGTCCGCGTGATCATTCTGACGGGTGCGGGCGATAAGGCGTTTACGGCGGGTCTCGACCTCAAAGAGCTTGGTGCTGATACCGGCAATCTGGGCGATGCCAATGCCGAAGACGCGCGCCGCAACCCGGTGAAAGCGATCGAAGGCTGCACCAAGCCGGTGATCGGCGCGATCAATGGCGTCGCGATTACCGGCGGGTTTGAGGTGGCGCTGGCGTGCGATGTTCTCATCGCCTCGACCCATGCGCGCTTTGCGGACACCCATGCGCGGGTCGGGATCATGCCCGGTTGGGGGCTATCGCAGAAACTCTCCCGGTTGATCGGCATTTATCGGGCGCGGGAATTGTCGTTCACCGGCAATTTCCTTGATGCGCAGACGGCGTGCGACTGGGGATTGGTGAACCGTGTGGTGGCGCCCGATGCCTTGTTGCCCGAAGCCCGTGCGCTGGCACGCGACATGGCCAGCATCGATCCAGCGATGCTGAGAAATTATAAAAAACTGATTAATCAAGGTTTTGACCGGAATTTTGCCGAGGGTTTGACGCTGGAGGCGGAGATGTCAACCGCCGCCAATCGCCGCGTCTCGGCCGATGAGGTTGAGGCGCGCCGCCGCGCCGTGATGGACCGCGGACGCACGCAAACCACCTGACATTCCAAGAAAGGCATATCAAGGATGACAACGTTCAGAGACAATTTGCTGGAAGGCAAGGTCGCCTTTGTCGCGGGCGGCACGAGCGGCATCAACCTGGGGATCGCCAAACGCTATGCCCAGTTGGGCGCGAAAGTTGCTGTGTGCGGCCGAAACCCGGAAAAGGCCGCCAATGCCGCGCGGGAGATCGGGCCGGAGGCTTTGGGGCTTTCTGCGGATGTCCGCGATTACGCCGCCATTCGCGGGGCGATGGAACAGATTGTCGACCGCTTTGGCAAAATGGATATTGTCGTTTCCGGCGCGGCGGGGAACTTCTTGGCACCCGTGCTTGGCATGTCAGCCAATGCGTTTCGGACGGTCGTCGATATCGACCTGAACGGCACGTTCAACGTGTTCCGCGGGTGCCATGACCTGCTCAACCTGCCCGGCGCATCGCTGATCGCGATTACGGCGGGACAAGCGATCAACGCGTCTGCGCTTCAGGCGCATGCCTGTGCCGCAAAGGCCGGGATCAACCAGCTGATCCGCGTGCTTGCCCTTGAATGGGGTCCGCACGTCCGCGTCAACGGTATCTCGCCGGGGCCGATTTCGAATACGGAGGGCATGGCCCGGCTCGCCCCTGATGCGTCGACCCGGCAAAAGCATTTTGACCGGATCGCGATGAAGCGCTGGGGCGAGATTGAGGAAGTGGCCGATTGTGCTGTGTTCCTCTCCTCTCCTGCGGCTGCCTATATTACCGGCACGATCCTTGATTGCGATGGCGGCTCTCAGATTGGGGATGCATCGCGGCTCGATATGAGCAAGGGGATGGCCTGAAGTCCCGGCTTAGGGGCGGCTGCTGCCCCGGATCTGGAGGTTGACGGGAACTGTTTCTAAATCAGGCGCGCGGCCCTCAATGGCGGCGATCACATGGTCGACCAGCATTTCCCCCGCGCGCCCCAAATCCTGTTCAATCGTGGTGAGCGTGGGATACGCGTAGAGCCCGGCGCGAATGCCATCAAAGCCGACCACCGCCACCTTGCCGGGTACAGCGATGCCGCGGTGCTGAAGCTGCTGCAACGCCCCGATGGCGAACAAGTCGGTCACGGCAAAAATACCATCAAGACCAGGATTTTGCGACAAGAGGTCATCCACCGCCGCGGCGCCTTGCTCTTCCTTGCTGCCTTGAGCAGGGAGTGCGGCCATGATGGGCGTCAGGCCCTTGTTTCCGAGCGTTTCAGAAAAGCCGGCAAAGCGCGCCTCGAACTGTTGCTGGGCCGGGCGGGGCGGGCCGATATAGCCGATGCGGGTGCATCCTTGATCCAGCAAATGCTGTGCGGCCAAGGCACCGCCTGTTTTATTGTCGGCGCGAATGGCAGTTTCGGTGGAATAAGGAGAGCCGAAGAAAACAACCGAATAGCCTTGGTCGGCAATCCCCTTGAAATAGCGCCATGCGTCTTCATTCTGGGAACTGCCAATCACGATCAGGCCGTCGGCCTGACGGCTATCTTCATAAAGCCCGAACAACTGGCCGCCTACATCCTGGAAGGACACCAAGAGATCATAGCCACGCAACGCAGCGGAGGCGCCAACACAGCCGAGCAGTGAGAAGTAAAAGGGATTGATCGCCGTCGGCCCTTCATCGGGCCGGTGAAGGACGACAAGCGCGAGCGTTTTCGTGCTCTTCGTCCTAAGCCGCGCGGCCGCCTGATTGATGGAGTAATTGAGTTCCTGTGCCGCCAGGAGGACCCGCTGGCGCATGGCGGGGCTTACATTCTTGCTGCCATTGAGCGCGCGCGACACCGTCGACTGGGCGATGCCCAGCTTATAGGCAATGTCATAGGCCGTGGTGCGGCGATGCCCGCTTCTGCTCATGCGCGTGTCCTATAGGCTTTGAAGGGCTATGGGTAGCCCGGATATTTCCACATGTCCTGCAGCAGCAGAATGGGCTTTGCTTGCAGCCGGGCAGGGGGTGCGGCATGGCCGCAAACGTGAAGCCTGTAATCGACATTGGCACCGACAAGCTGGGTGCCCCCGTCAAGATCGATCTTGAAGAATTGCTGGCGACCCGCTTGCTCGTGCAGGGCAATAGCGGGTCGGGCAAGTCCCATTTGCTGCGCCGGTTGCTGGAGGAAAGCGCCGGGCAAGTGCAGCAGATCGTCATCGATCCTGAAGGGGATTTTGTGACGCTTGCAGATGCCTTTGACCATGTCGTGATCGACGCTGGGGCCTATGACGCGCGGGAAATTACACGCATGGCCGCGCGAGTGCGCGAGCACCGGGCTTCAGTGGTTCTTGCGCTCGACAACCTCGAGCTGGAAGCGCAAATGCGCTGCGCTGCGGCCTTTCTCTCCACCCTATTTGACGCGCCGCGTGAGCATTGGTTTCCGGCGCTCGTCGTGGTGGATGAGGCGCAGATGTTTGCGCCTGCCGTGGCGGGCGATGTCAGCGATGAGACGCGTCGGTTGAGCCTGGGAGCGATGACCAATTTGATGTGCCGGGGCCGCAAGCGCGGCATGGCCGGGATCATCGCGACCCAGAGGCTTGCGAAGCTTGCTAAAAATGTCGCCGCTGAAGCCTCCAATTTCCTGATGGGGCGCACGTTTCTGGATATCGACATGGCGCGCGCCGCCGACCTGTTGGGGATGGAGCGGCGGCAGGCAGAGACGATCCGCGATCTGGATCGCGGTGAGTTTCTGGCGCTAGGGCCAGCCATTTGCCGCCGCCCGGTCGCGATCCGAATTGGCCCGGTAACGACCAGCACCCGGATGGGGACGCACAGCCTCTTGCCGCTGCCCGAAGCACAGGGGGAGGCCCTTCAGGCGATGCTGTTTGATCTGCCAGAGGCTTCCGTCCCGCTGCCCGCGCCGCGTTCTGCGCCGTCTCCGCCGCCGCCACCGCCGCCACCGAGCGAGGCGATTTTGGCGCAAGTTGCTGCTGCGGCCGAAGCGCCTTTGGTGCCGCTTGAGCCTCAGCCGAATGACCTGGCACAGGCGAGCGACGAGGATATCATCGCTGAGGTGCTCGCCGATATGGTGGCAGAGCAGGACTGCGGGTTTCAGCCTGTTGCCACCCTGTATCAAGATTTTTCCGTCCGCTGCCGGATGAAGCGCTTGCCCAAAGCGCCGTTGGGCTTGCCGGAGTTTCATCGGCGTCTGGCGATGGCGGGTCTGTTTGACCCGAAGGGTGAAGAATGGCTGGAGATTGCGCCGCTCGCCGCGCGGGTGCCGGATGATATGCTGGCGCCGTTTCTCCTCATTGCCCGCGCCGCCGCCGCGGGGGAGCCTTGTCCAGGGGACGAGGCCTTGGCGCGGGCTTATGGCACTAATTCGCCGGGGCGGGTGCGGCGTTTGATCGAATATATGGAGAAAAATGGGCTGATCGTTGTGCGCACGGATTTTGGCGGGCGCCGCTCCATCGGTGTGCCGGAATTAGGCCGATCAACTGCACCGTCCGAAGATGAACCCGCCTAAGCGGGTACTTGGTTTTGCGCGATGGCCCGAGCTTCCCGGTGAAAAAGCAACGCCTGAGCGATCGTCGCTGTCAGAACAGCCGGCTCAAAGGGTTTGGTGACAAGGTAGGTCGGCTCGGGCCGCTCACCGGTCAACAGCCGCTCTGGAAATGCGGTGACGAAGATCACCGGCACATCCATTTCATCTAGAATGTCCTTCGCGGCGTCGATCCCGCTCGAGCCGTCGGCAAGGCAGATATCCGCCAGCACAAGTTCCGGCAGCACCTCTCTCGCCAGCGCAACCGCTTCGTCTCGGGTGCGCGCCACGCCGACGACCTGATGGCCAATTTCTCTGATAATTGACTGGATATGGAGCGCGATGATCGTTTCATCTTCGATGATCATGATCGGCGCCTTGAGTTCTTCGGCAAGTTGACGGCGCGCGGTGTCAATATCTGCGCCAAGCTCTGCAGTGCTGATCCCCAGAATATCCGCAGCATCCGCCAAGGAAAACCCTTCCACAGCCGTAAGAAGCAGGGCCTGATGGGGGCGTGCGGTCAGGTGCGACATCGGGCCTGAGCGGGGGAGGGCCGCCAGCGTATCTGTGTGCCAGAAATGGTGGAAGACGCGATAAAGCTCCTGCCGGGGCGGCTGGGTCAGGTCGAATTGATGGGGCGTTTTGAGGAGCGCTTCAAGCATCTCGCGCACAGCGGCATCGCCCAATTCCTGGGCGCCGGTAATGGCGCGTGCGTAGCGACGCAGATAAGGCAGCTCAGCTGCGATACTGGTCATAAACGCCATAAATTCTCCCGCATCAAAGCGTTGAACCAGATACTCTAGAGAAAGTTCCGGCGATTTGGAACAATTCCGCCGCATGCCCGTTGATGCGGAAGGCGGGTCAGCGGACTGTTCTGCTGGCGAGGGCAAGGCGGATGACTTTTAGAGGCAAATCAGACATCGTGGCAAAAGCGGTTTCTCAGGAACGTCAAGGGTCGATCACATGCCAAGGAAAAATGTGCCTCCCAAAGGCGCGAAATCTGCAAGCGCGGAGGTAACGCCAGTGGACGATCCCGTGGGTGCCGCCTTGCGACGATTGCATGAAGAAGTGGTATCCGAACCTCTTCCTGAGGATTTTCTGCGCCTTTTGGGAGAGATTGAACGAAAGATTGCGGCTGAGCCGGACCAGGAATGACGGACCGCATCTCCCCCGCACATCCTTTGACAGACGCGGCGTTTCGGGACCAGTTGGTCGCGCTGCTCCCGTCACTTCGCGCCTTTGCAAGGGGCTTGTGCGGCAACCGCGATCTCGCCGATGACATGGTGCAAGATGCCATGCTTCGGGCTTGGGCTGCGCGTCACAGCTTCCACGCGGGATCTAATTTTCGTGCGTGGATGTTCATGATTTTGCGGAATAACTATTACACAGCCCTGCGCAAAAATGCGCGCACAGCTGCGTGGGACCCTGATTTCGCGGAGCGGGTTTTGGTCGCGGAAGCCTCTCAGCAAGATGGGCTTAATTTGCAGGATGTTCAGGCTGCGCTGCTGAAACTTCCAGCCGAGCAACGAGAGGTTCTTCTGCTGATTGGGGCCCATGGCCTTGCCTATGAGGAGGCCGCGGGCATCATGGGTTGCGCGATTGGGACGATCAAGAGCCGCCTCGCCCGTGGGCGGGCGGCGCTTGCAGCATTGATCGAGGGGCCAACGGATCGCGCTGAACCCTAAACCTCTGTCTGGCGGGAACATTCTCCCTTGATGCGGGTTATATCGGGACGACACTGAGATCCGCCGCGCTCCCCTCCCCCCCCCGTGGCACGGCGGATCTACGTCAGCGTCGCGTGACACCGGGTGCCTGTTTCCGGTGTCTGCGAGGACAGGGCTGGCTCCGCTCAGCTCTCTTGGCCCATCACCTGATAAGGGTGATGGGCCATTGTCCAGCAAACGGGCGTCGTCGCTCTCTGTCCTTGACGTCACCTGGTTGGCGAAGCGTCAACCGCGCGGTACATCCCTTCTCATGACTGAAACGCGATTCCTAACCGGCCAATTGCTGCTCGCGATGCCGGGCATTGGGGATCCGCGCTTTGACCACGCGGTCATCGCGATGTGCGCGCACGATGAAAGAGGTGCGCTGGGGATCGGCATTGGGCAAGAGTTGGACGGCATTGGCATGCACGGCCTGCTGGACCAGCTTGGCATTGATCGCGGCGTTGCCCCTGATGTGCCCGTTCATTACGGTGGGCCCGTCGAACCCGGACGAGGATTTGTGCTGCATTCAACCGATTGGGGCGGCGAAGGGTCTTTGCTGGTTGCGGGCCAATGGGGGCTAACCAGCACACAGGATGTCCTCAAGTCCATCGCCGCCGGCCGTGGCCCGACCCGCTGGCTGGTGGCGTTGGGATATGCCGGCTGGGGGGCGGGGCAGTTAGAGGAAGAGATGCACCAGCATGGCTGGCACGTGGCGGCAGCTGGCGACGCGCTTTTGTTCGAAACTGAAGCGGCCCGGCGTTGGGCGGAGGCTTTTGCGGCAGACGGCATTGATCCGCGCTTATTGTCCCCCGCGAGCGGGACAGCTTAACGTCAATCAGCATCGGCATATAAAGAAATCTTTATATCGGGTTGCCAACGGAGTTGCCAGCCGCTAGGGCCGCGTCACTTACTGATGATGCCGGAGAAGTTCCCGTGGCCCATGATTATGTCGTCGCCGATCTGAGCCTTGCCGATTTCGGTCGCAAGGAAATTGAAATTGCCGAAACTGAAATGCCGGGCCTGATGGCTCTGCGTGCCGAATATGGCGCAGCCAAGCCCTTGAAGGGCGCGCGGATTACCGGGTCGCTCCACATGACGATCCAGACGGCGGTGCTGATTGAAACGCTGGTTGATCTTGGCGCTGAAGTTCGCTGGGCGACCTGCAATATCTTTTCGACGCAGGACCATGCGGCGGCTGCGATCGCCGCGGCGGGCATTCCCGTCTTCGCGGTGAAGGGCGAAAGCCTCGCCGAATATTGGGATTATGTGGGCCGCATCTTTGATTGGGGCGATCAGACTGCCAATATGATCCTCGACGATGGCGGCGATGCGACCATGTTCGCGTTGTGGGGCGCACGGGTTGAGGCGGGCGAAGAGCTGTTTGAGCCGTCCAACGCTGAAGAAATTGAATTTTGCCGCGCGCTGAAGGCGTTCCTGAAAGCCAAGCCCGGCTATCTCACCGCCTCGGTTGCGCATATCAAGGGTGTGTCGGAAGAAACGACAACGGGCGTCCACCGCCTGTACCAGATCGCCAAGGACGGCAAGCTGCCCTTCCCGGCGATCAACGTGAACGACAGCGTCACCAAGTCGAAGTTCGACAATCTTTATGGCTGCAAGGAATCGCTTGTTGATGCCATCCGCCGCGCGACTGATGTCATGCTGGCGGGCAAGGTTGCCTGCGTTGCGGGCTTTGGCGATGTCGGCAAGGGCTCGGCCGCGTCGCTGCGTCAGGGTGGTGCGCGCGTGCTGGTGACCGAGATCGATCCGATCTGCGCACTGCAGGCCGCGATGGAAGGCTATGAAGTTGTGACGATGGAAGAAGCGGTGGAACGCGCCGACATCTTCGTCACTGCAACCGGCAATGAAGACGTCATCACCGCTGAACATATGAAGGCGATGAAGCCGATGTCGATCGTTTGCAATATCGGCCATTTCGACAGCGAGATCCAGATTTCGGCGCTCTCCAACTATAAATGGGATGAGATTAAGCCAGGGACGGATCTGGTCGAATTCCCCGATGGCAAGAAGATCATCATTCTCGCCAAGGGCCGTCTGGTCAATCTGGGCTGCGCGACGGGGCATCCTTCGTTCGTCATGTCCTCGTCCTTCACCAACCAGGTGCTGGCGCAGATTGAGCTGTTCACCAAGAACGCCCAATATGAAAACAAGGTTTATGTTCTGCCGAAGCATCTGGACGAAAAGGTCGCGGCGCTTCACCTTGAAAAGCTGGGTGTTAAGCTGACCAAGCTCAGCCCCAAACAGGCAGCCTATATCGGGGTGACGGCGGAAGGTCCGTTCAAGCCCGATCATTACCGCTACTAATCCGAAAGACGCATATCTGGCGGTATCTTTTCACCGCTGATGACAGTAAGAGGCTCGGCATGGTGCCGGGCCTCTGTGCGTTTTACCGATGGTCACATTAACGCCTCATCTTGCCATTCTGGCCGGGGCGGTGGTGGCACTGTGGCTTGTGGCTGGCCTTTGGGCGTTGATCGCGGGCGTCCGGCTCCAGATGCGTTCGCACCAAGAGGCGCGCCAGCTCGATCGGTTGACAAAGCTGCTGACGGCGGCCCCGTTTTCTCCCCTGATCGTTCGGGCTGATGGCCGGATTGAGGCACAGCCCCGCTTGGCGGCATGGCTTGGCCTGCCGCGGGCGCCCGAGGTGCTGGCGGATCTCGCAATGGCAGAAAAAGGGTTGAACGCGGCAGACCATGCAGCGCTGCTCTCCCATGTGGAAGCCTGTCGGCGGACGGCGCGCCCCTTTGCAAGCTATTGGATGCCCCAAGGCGGGCAGCGTACCCTGTCGGCCATAGGGCGGTTGGCGCCCAATGACCTGGCAGGGGAGCAAGCCGTCACGATCTGGGTGTTTGACGCAACCGACAGTCAGCAGCAAATCGCCGCTCTTCGGCACGAGAAAGGGCGGATGGCGGCAGCCCAGGCGATGGTATCTGGCCTAGTGGAAGCAGCGCCGTTCCCAATGTGGCATCGCGGGCCAGATCTGCGGCTGGCGCGCGTCAATGCTGCCTATGTCCGCGCCGTGGAGGCGCAAGATGCCGAAGACGTCGTCCGCCGCGGGGTTGAGCTTGTTGAGCCCATAGCCGGTGTTTCGGCTATGGCTGCGGCGGCCGCAGCGCAGACCCGCGGATCGGCAGCATCGCGGATGGTTTCTGCGACGATCAGCGGGGAACGTCGGGCAATGCGCATTGTCGACGTTCCCTTGGGCGATGCAGGGGTCGCAGGCTATGCCATTGACGTGGAAGATGCTGAACGCGCACGCGCTGATTTTCGGCGCTTTGCCGAAGCGCAGCGAGATATGCTCGACCGGCTGTCCGCCGCCGTCGCCCAATTTGCACCAGACCATGGCCTTGTCTTTTGCAATCGCCCCTTTCAGCAGCTCTTCGCGCTCAGGCCCGAATGGGTTGCCGAGCGCCCCGATTTTGATCGCCTGCTCGACCGGATGCGCGAAGCGCGGCGGCTGCCCGAGACGCGGGATTTTCCAGCGTGGAAGGCTGAACGGCGGCAATGGTTTACAAATGCAGAAGGCGCGCGGGAGGAAAGCTGGGTTCTCCCAGCAGGGGAGCATCTGCGCATCGTGGCGCAGCCATTGCCCGATGGCGGCTTGCTGACAATCTTTGAAGATAGGACCGAGCAAGCACAACTGGCGATTGCCCGAGACACGCTGCTCCGCGTCCGCCGTGCAACACTCGACAATCTTTTTGAAGCGATTGGCGTATTTGAGGCAAGCGGTCGGCTGAGTACGTGGAACACCCGCTTCCGCGATGTCTGGGCGTTCGACGAAGAGTTTCTCCTTAGCCATCCGCGTGTCGATGCGCTGGCCGAGGCGATCGCGCCGAAACTCACCCATCCAGAGCACGCGGCCTTGATGCGCGAATTGGTGCGGTCTGCCACTGGCGAGCGACGCCAGCGCGTCGGGCGCTTCGCGCTTGCCAATGGTCGTTTTTTTGAATTTGCGGCGGTCCCCCTGCCCGACGGGGCGGCATTGTTCACGATGCTCGACATCACCGACAGCCAGCAGGTGGAACATATCCTGCGGGAACGGGCCTGGGCGCTGGAAGAGGCAGATCGGGTAAAGACCGGATTTGTCGCGAATATGAGCTATGAGCTGCGCACGCCGCTGACATCGATTCAGGGTTTTGCAGAGATGCTTCAGGGGGGCATGGCTGGTGAATTGGCCCCGCAGGCGCATGATTACATCGCTGCGATTCTTGAGTCGACCGCACGACTTGGGACGTTGATCGACAATGTGCTTGATCTTACCCAGAGCGATGCGGGCGGGTTGCCGATGGAGCGCAAGCCGGTCGATCTGCCGCCTCTCCTTGCCAATGTCGTGGCAGAGCTTGCTGCCCAGATGGCCGCTAAGGCTATCGATTTGGCGCAGGATATCGATCCTAAATTGGGATGCATGACAGGCGATGCACGGCGTCTGAAAGGTGCTGTCGCGCAGCTCATGGCCAATGCTGTGGCCTATACGCCCGAAGGGGGACGGATTCTCCTTCATGCTCGGGGAGAAGAGGAGCGGGTTGTGATTGTGATTTCTGATAATGGGCCCGGCATGGATGAAATCGATCAGGCACGCGCGCTCGACCAGTTCAGTCGCGTCGGGGATGATCTTCGAAAATCCCCCGAACGCGCGCTGGGGATCGGCCTTCCGCTCGCCAAACATTATGTCGAGGCGCATGGCGGGACGTTAACGTTGATCTCAGAGCTTGGCGCTGGCACCGCAGTTCAGATAGAACTACCCCGACGATGACTGATAAAAATTTGATCCTGAATGATGCCGCTGCCACCGAAGCGGCGGGCCGTGCGTTGGCCCAGCAGCTGCGCCTTGGCGATGTGATTGCGCTATCCGGGGATTTGGGGGCGGGTAAGACCAGCCTTGCGCGCGGCCTGCTTGCCGAATTGGGGCTTGAGGAGGATGCGCCAAGCCCCAGCTTTGCGCTCGTTATTCCTTATGCGCCGCCACAGCTGCGCCTCCCAGTGTGGCATGTTGACCTGTATCGGCTCGATGATGCAGCGGAAGCTGAGGAATTGGGGCTGGATGATGCGCTGGCGGATGGCGCGCTGATCATCGAATGGCCGGAACGGCTTAGCTGGCTCTGGCCAGAGACGCTGCGTCTCCACATCTCGATGCCCATGGCAGGCCCGCGCCGCTTGACAGCGACCGTGCCGCCGTCTTGGACAGCGAGATGGCCCTTTCCATGATCCCACCGGCGGGTGCCGGTTCGTTCCTCGAGTCTGCTGGCTGGGCAGGCGCAGATATTCTCCCGCTTGCGGGCGACGCCTCTTTCCGTCGCTATTTCCGAATTGTCGACGGCGCGCGCTGTGCGGTGCTGATGGATGCGCCCCCGCCGCATGAAGATCCGCGACCTTTCATCCATGTTGCCGAGTATCTTGAGGGCATTGGCTTGCGCGCGCCGCGCATTCTGGCGCGTGATCTGGAACAGGGGTTGCTGCTGATCGAGGATTTCGGCTCGGTGCGGATGCGCGAAACCGTCGATGCCGATCTGTCGCTGGAAGCCCCCATCTATCAAGGCGTGGTGGATGTGCTGATCGAGCTCCACCGTCACGCGCCCCCGGCCGGTCTCAAGCCCCATGGCCTTGCCCAATGGATTGAGGAAGTGGGGCTGTTCACCGATTGGTACTGCCCGGCTGTTGGCCTTGAGGTGGATAAAGCCGGGTTTGTGGCAGCGTGGCAAGAGGCGCTGGCGCCGATTGAGGCTCAAGGCCAGAGTGTGACAGAGTTGCGCGATTACCACGCCGAAAACATCATGCTGCTCGAGGGGCAGACGGGTGTCGGCCGCTTTGGCTTGCTCGATTTTCAGGACGCCTTGGTCGGCCACCCGGCTTATGATCTGGTCTCGATGCTGGAAGATGCGCGCCGGGATGTTTCCCCCGCGGTCGAGGCGGCGGAGCTGGCGCGTTACCAGGCCGTGACGGGGCAGGGCCCCGACTTTGAGCAGGCCTATTGGGCCTTAGGGGCACAGCGCAACACCCGCATTCTCGGCGTCTTCGTTCGGTTGTGGCAGCGGGATAGCAAGCCCCATTACACCAGCTTTCAGCCGCGCATGTGGGGGCTATTGGAGCGCAATTTGGCGCAGCCGGCCCTGGCGCCCGTGAAAGCTTGGTTCGATGCGCATGTGCCCGCTGACAAACGCGCGGCCTTTTGGCGGGAGCAAGAGGCATGACGCGCCCGCTGCTAGACCTGTCGTCAGCCTCGGGGTCGCCGCCGCCGCGTACCGCGATGGTCATGGCTGCCGGACTTGGCAAGAGGATGCGTCCGCTTACGGCAACTCGGCCCAAGCCCTTGATCGAGGTTGCGGGCAAAACCCTGCTTGATCATACGCTGGACAGGCTGGAGGCAGCGGGCGTCGAAAAGGCTGTGGTCAACGTCCATTATCTGGCGGATGCGCTCGAAGCCCATTTGCGGCGGCGTTCCTCGCGGCTGGAGATTGTCGTCTCTGATGAGCGGGCCCAGTTGCTGGAGACAGGCGGCGGGCTGATGCACGCCAAGGATTTGATCGACGCTGATCCGTTCATCTGCGTCAACAGCGACAATCTTTGGATTGACGGGCCAGTCAATGCCCTGCGCTTGCTGGCCAGTCGATGGGATGACGCACAGATGGACGCGCTGCTGCTCGTCGTGCCGCAAGCGCGGGCGCATAATAATGGCGGGCAAGGGGACTTCCATATGGATGCGCTGGGCCGCTTGTCGCGTCGTCAGCCGGGCAAGGTCGCGCCCTTTGTCTATACCGGCATTCAGATGCTTTCGAAGCGGCTGTTGAAAGACGCGCCGGACGGGCCTTTCTCGACCAATTTGTTCTGGAACCGTGCGATTGCCGAGGGGCGGTGCTTCGGCCTTGTCCATCAAGGATTGTGGTTTGATGTCGGCTCGCCGGAAGCGATCCCGGCGACAGAGGCGTTCCTCGCCCATGTCTGAACGGCGCGATCCCGCCGTTTACACCATTCCGCCCCACCGGGCCTTTGCCGACGCGCTTGTCAGCGGCATTTTGGCGCAGCATGGCCAAGATCAGATGGAGCTTGCCCGCGGCATCCTTCTTCTGCCCAATAACCGTGCCGTACAAGCGATCAGCGATGCTTTTGTGCGTCGGGCAGAAGCGGGGCTGCTGATGCCCCGACTGGTCGCGATTGGTGACCCAGAGTTGGACGACCGAACTGGTCCCGCGCTTGACCCGCTGGGCGAAGTGCCGCTGCCGCCTGCGATTGAGCCCTTGCGGCGGCAATTGATCCTTGCCCGGCTGCTTGTGGAATCAGATCCCATGGATGCGGCAGAGGCAATGCGCCTCGCGGCAGATTTGGGCCGTGTGATCGACCAGCTTTTGGTGGAAGAAAAAACCCTTGCTGATCTGACGAATATCGAACTTTCCGAAGGGTTGTCAGAGCATTGGGACCGGGCGCTAACGCTCTTGACCCACGTCCTCGGCCGGTGGCCGGATGCGCTAGCGGCGCGCGGCGTGATCGACCTCGCAGACCGGCGCAACCAGCTGCTCATTCGGGTGGCAGATCGGTGGCAGCGCGAAGGCGTGCCAGGCTTTGTTGTGGCCGCCGGGATCAGCACGGGTGCGCCTGCAGTCGCTCGGCTGCTGAAAACCGTGGCGCGATTGCCCAATGGCCAGGTCGTGCTGGCGGGGCTCGACCTCCATATGCCGGAGGCCGAATGGATGGCGATTGGCGGCGGGGACGATCAGCCGCCGATAGAAACGCACCCTCAATTCCATCTGCGCCAACTGCTCGATCGGATGGGAGTCGGCCGGGGTGAAGTCCGCCTTTGGCGCCATGCGGGAGAGGCGGATGCCGCGCCCGAACGGTCCCGTGCGATTTCCAACGCGCTGGCTCCAGCTCGGTTCACCGATAAATGGGTGCGCTTGCCCGCTGCCGAAAAGCGCCTGTCAGGCGTTCATGCGATGGAACTCGCGACGCCTGCAGATGAAGCCCAAGCCATCGCCCTTGCCCTGCGCAACGCGCTGGAGCGTCCTGGCACTGCAGCGCTCGTCACGCCGGATCGTGGGTTGGCGCGACGGGTCAGTGCGCAGCTGAAACGCTGGGGGGTGGAAGCGAATGATTCCGCTGGGCGTCCGCTTTCGGCGACGCCGCCCGGCATGCTCCTTCTCGCCTTGGTGACGGCGGCGGCGGAGGGGTTCGCACCGACGCCGCTTCTCGCCTTGCTCAAGCATCCTTTGGTTCAACCAAATGAGGGCCGGCTGGCTTGGCTCGATGGTGCGAGGGCGCTTGATTTTGCTTTGCGAGGGCCCCGTCCGGCAGGGGGGCTCGCCGCGATCACGCGCTTCCTGCAAACAGGCGATACCCGCACCGCGCCGCGCCGCGCTGCCGCGCTTGACTGGTGGGCGCAGGTTGAGCCGCTGCTGGCACCGCTGGAGGCCGCCTTTGCCGCGGGGCTTGGCTTTGCCGGCCTGCTTGAAGCGGTGCGCGCAGCACTGCAGGCCTTGTCGGGCGATGCCGCATGGTCAGGGGATGCAGGGCGCGCATTGGCAGACCTTTTTGCCGAGCTTCAGGCGGCGGCTGACGATGGCCCGCAAAGGCTAGATCCCACAAGCTTGCTTCGGCTGTTGCGCGACCTGTGCGACGGGGTGAATTGCCGACCGGCGCGGGGCGGGCATCCCCGGCTGTTCATCTGGGGTCTGTTGGAAGCCAAGCTCCAATCCGCCGATGTCATGATCTTGGGTGGGCTTAATGAAGGCACATGGCCCGCTTTGCCGACGCCTGACCCGTGGCTGGCGCCGCCTGTGCGCCGGGCGTTGGGCTTGCCGAGCCTCGAGCGGAGGATCGGGCTTTCCGCGCATGATCTGGCAGGTGCCTTGGGCGCGCCAGAGGTGCTCTTGTCCCGCGCCCGCCGCGATGCGAGCGGTCCTGCCAATGCCTCGCGCTTTTGGTTGCGGCTGGAAACGATGACGGGGCATTTGCCTGAGCCGCCTGTGCGCTTCGATCTTCTTGCGCGCGCGTTGGATGGAAGCACGGCGCCGCCTGCCCGTGCCCCAGCGCCTCAGCCTGCGCCGCCTGTCGAGATGCGGCCCAAGAAGATTTCGGTGACCGATGTCGATCGCCTCGCTGCAGACCCCTATTCCTTCTACGCCAAGACGATCCTGCGGCTTTCTGCGCTCGAAGATGTGGATGCAGAGCCCGGCCCTGCATGGAAGGGAAGCCTGATCCACACTGTGCTCGAGCAATGGGCGAAGGAGGATGCGTTTGCGGCGGGTGCGCTTGTCGCCCGGATGCGCCACGCACTCGATGGTGCAGCACTCCACCCGGTTGTCCGGGCGCTCTGGTTGCCGCCGTTGATCGACGCGGCTCAATGGATCGAGGATCGGGTGGAGGCGGGTCGTCAGGAGGGCCGCGTGCCTCTGGTGAGCGAAGCCTGGGGGGAGGCGGCGTGCGACGGCGTGGTGGTCCATGGCCGCGTCGACCGGATCGACCAGAGCCCAGATGGCCTCTCGATTATCGACTATAAGACCGGCAAGCCGCCCAGCGACAAGCAGGTGGTGCAGGGCTTTGCCTTTCAGTTGGGCCTATTGGGCTTTATCGCGGAGCAAGGGGGCTTTGCGGGCGTCCGAGGCCGTGCCACGGGCTTTGAATATTGGTCCTTCGCGCGGGATGGCAGCGGCTTTGGCCGCGCGAGCAGCCCGGTGGGCACAAAGGGCAAGAAGATCCCGCCCGATGCCTTTGTTGATCGCATTGTTGCCCAGTTCAAACAGGCCGCTGCGGCATGGCTCACAGGCGATGCGCCGTTCGTCGCGAAGCTTCATCCTGATTATGCCTATGGGGAATATGACCATCTGATGCGGCTGGAAGAATGGCAGGGGCGCGATGCCTAAGCCGCGTCATTTTTCGCCTCTGCCCGTCTTGGACGGCAATCAGGCGCGGGCGGTGCAGCCGGATGCGCAAGTCTGGCTTTCGGCGTCTGCCGGAGCAGGTAAGACGCAAGTTCTCACCGCGCGGGTGTTGCGCCTCCTCTTGGCCGGGGCCGCGCCGGAATCGATCCTCTGCCTGACCTTCACCAAAGCCGGTGCGGCCGAAATGGCGGATCGGGTGCATGAGCGGCTGGGGATGTGGGTCACGCTTCCTGAAAATGATCTCCGTAAGGAGCTTTTCGCGCTGGGGGCGGGGCATCTTGATCCCCAGATGATAGACAATGCCCGCCGCCTTTTCGCCCGCGTCCTCGATGCGCGGGGCGGGGGGCTGCGGATCCAGACGATCCACGCCTTTTCGCAGACACTGCTTGCGGCGTTTCCGGCAGAGGCTGGGCTGCCGATGGGTTTTCGTCCCGTTGAGGGGCGCGATGAGAAGCGCCTGCGCGATGACGCGCTTTCCGAACTCGTTGCCCGCGCCGAACGCGAGGGGCAGGCAGGCACGCTCGACCGGCTGGCGCATCTCGCCCATGTTATCGGGGAAGATGCTACCCGCCGTGCGTTGATGAATTGCGCTTTGGCGCCGGATGCGATGGAAGCTCTGGGGCCCGGCATCGAGGCCAAGGTGCAGCGCTGGCTCGGGCTTGGGTCGGGCGATGTCCGCGGGTTGATCGAGGCGGGGTGCGCCGATACGGGCTTTGATCTAGCCTCGCTTCAGGCAGTGCAGGCCATGTGTTCAGCAGGCGGAACGCGATTGCAGAACCACGCCGGCTATATCGCCAAATGGCGCGATTTGCAGGTGGCCGACCGCGCGGCGCAGATCGATCTTTTGCTCAAGGCATGGGCAAATGACGCTGGGGAGGTGCGGGAAGCCCCCGCTTGGTGCCCGAAAGACCCGGATTATCTGGGCCTTGTCCATCGCCTGCACGCGCATTTTCTGCCGCTGCTCGAACTGCACCGGCTAGAGGTGATTGCCCGCAATCTCTCTTCGGCGCTGATGTTGGGCCAGGACTATGCCCGGCTCTATGCCGAGGTGAAACGCGCCGAAGGGGTTGTTGATTTCAACGACTTGATCCAGGCGACCGTCCGTCTGCTCAAGACACCTGGCATTGGCGAGTGGATCCGATACAAGCTCGATCAGACGATCGACCATATACTTGTCGATGAAGCTCAGGATACCAATTCGGAGCAATGGACAATCGTCAACGCGCTATCTGCCGAGTTTTTTGCCGGCATGGGCGCCAAAGGAGAGCAGCGCCGCACCATCTTTGCGGTTGGCGATTTCAAACAGGCGATTTTCGGGTTTCAGGGAACCAATCCCGACGAGTTTGAGAAGGCCGAGGAAGAGTTTCGACAATCAGTCGAAGCGGCTGGGCAGGCGTTTTACCGATTGCCGATTAGCCATTCCTTCCGGTCCAGCCAGCCAATCCTCGACGCCGTCGATGCCGTGATCGAGACGGTCGGTCCAGAGGCGATGGGGCTGACGGACGCGCCTGAAAAGCATCTCAGCGCGATGGGCGGGGCAGGGCATGTAGAGCTTCTCCCGCTCATCGCCGCTGAAAATGCGCTGGAAGAAGCCGAGGATGCGGACGAAACATGGTTTTCCTCGTCTGAGCTCGAATGGGCGAGCCGCTTGGCGCGCAAGGTGCGGGATTGGACGACAGGTGGGCTCATGCTCGACAATGGCCATGTGCCAGCCCAGCCCGGGGACATCATGATCCTGCTGCGGAGCCGTTCTGATCTGGCGCGGCTGATCGTTTCGCGGCTCTATGAGGAAAAGGTGCCGGTTGCGGGGGTCGACCGCCTTCGGCTCGATGCGCCGATCGCGGTGAAGGATTTGATGGCCTGTATCCGCTTCGTCCTTCAGCCCGCGGATGATCTGACATTGGCAAGCCTGTTGGTCTCCCCGTTAATTGGCTGGTCGCAAGAGGAGTTGCTCGCGCGGGCGGCGGGGCGGAAGGGCGCGCTCTGGCCACATCTCCGCGCGACCCTAGCGGATGAGATGCTCTGCGTCCCCTATGCGCTGTTAGCGATGGCCGATCGGGTAACGCCCTATGGCTTTTTGGAGACGATCCTATCTGGCCCCCTCAACGGCAGAGCGTTGATGATCGCGCGGCTGGGCGAAGAAGCGCGCGACCCGATTGAAGAGTTGCTCAATGCGGCGCTTCAGTTTGAGGCAAGTCATGCGCCGTCGCTCCAGCTCTTCCTTGATTGGTTCTCTCGCGGTGAGGTAGATATCAAGCGCGACCCATCGAAGCCGGAAAATGCGGTGCGGGTGATGACGGTCCACGGTTCCAAGGGGCTACAGGCGCCGGTCGTGGTGCTCGCAGATGCGGCAGCAGACCCGGATTATAAAAAATCCCGCGATCTGAAATGGCGGCCAGAGGGCGAAACAATCCTGCCCGTGCCGCGTCCCAAAAAGGAGGCGCTGGTCGGCTCGCTCAAAAAGTCTGCGGAAGAGCAAGACGCGCGCGAGCGGCAGGAGCATTGGCGGCTTCTCTACGTCGCGATGACGCGCGCGGAGGAATATCTTTTTATCGGCGGCGCGCTCAATCGCGTGCAAATGTCGAACGCAAAGATTGGGGAGGATTGCTGGTATAGCCGGATCGAGGCGGCGTTGCGGGCACACCCGGAAACGCAGGAAGCGAATGGCAGTCTCATCCTGTCTGGCTCCGCCCCGCGGCGCGGTGGTGCGAAAAAGTCTCTGCAAGCGGCTGACCATTGGTCGGGAGAGATCCCGCCCTGGGCGAAGGCGCCTGCTCCGCAAGAGGCGCGCCCCGCACGCCCCCTTGCGCCCTCATCTCTTGGGGTGCTGGATGCCGCAGCAAGCCCGCCACCGCATCCCGCGATGAAGGATGCGGCGCGGCGGGGCACGCTCCTCCATGGCTTGTTTGAACGATTGCCGGCGGTCACCCCGGCGGATCGCCGGGAGGCTGGACTGCGTTGGCTGAAAACCCAAGGTGCCGATGATCCCGACTCCTTGGTCGACGCCGCGCTAGAGGTGATTCATCACCCCGATTTGGCCGCGGTCTTTGCGCCTGGAACGCTTGCTGAAGCCCCGCTGGCGGGGGTTGTCGATGGCGAGGTGATTGCAGGCACTGTCGACCGTCTATTGGTCAGCGCTTCAGAAGTTGTCGTGGTTGATTTCAAAACGGGACGTAAAGTCCCCGCCGATGCCGCCAGCGTGCCTGATTATTACAAAGCGCAAATGGGGGCTTATGCGGCGGTTCTTCAGGGTATCTTCCCTGATCGGCAGGTCCGCGCGGTGTTGCTCTACACAGCGGGCCCAACGCGGATCGACCTCCCGCCAGAGATGCTTGCCGCGTGGCGGCCGGGCCGCAGGGGGGCATAGCAAAACTTGGCCCGGTGCTGGTTGAGATCACAACGCCAAGCCCCTACATCCATGATGAAACAAGGAGATTCGATCTATGGCCACCAAGGCAGTTACCGATTCCAGCTTTGCCGATGACGTGTTGAACGCGGGCGGCCCTGTGCTTGTCGATTTTTGGGCGGAATGGTGCGGCCCGTGCAAGATGATCGGCCCGAGCCTCGAGGAAATCTCTGATGAACTCGCGGGCAAGGTGACCATCGCCAAGATCAACATCGACGAAAATCCTGACGCGCCGGCCAAATATGGTGTGCGCGGTATCCCGACCATGATCCTGTTCAAGGATGGCCAGCCGGCGGCGACCAAGGTTGGCGCAGCACCCAAATCGGCGCTCAAGGGCTGGATTGAATCTGAACTTTAAATCAGGCCGCGGCCCTGCCCGGTTCAGGCGGGGCCGCGCCTCTGTTAGCTGCGATAATCCGCGTTGATGCTGATATAGCCGTGCGTTAGATCGCACGTCCACACGGTCGCGCGGCCCGCGCCGAGCCCAAGGTTGACGCCGATGCTGATCTCTTGGCCCTTGAGATGGGCGGCAACGGGCGCTTCATCATAACCTTCAACGGGCAGTCCGCCTTCGGCCACCTGAGTGGTGCCGAAGCGAATGGCGAGCAGATCGCGCTCCGCCGGCTCCCCGGCCTTGCCGACTGCCATGACAACCCGGCCCCAATTGGCATCTTCCCCCGCAATCGCCGTTTTGACGAGCGGCGAGTTGGCGATGCTCAGGGCTACACGGTGCGCGCTTTCGTCTGACACGGCGCCTTCGACCGCGATTTCGATGAACTTGGTCGCGCCCTCGCCATCTTTCACGACGAGATGAGCCAATTGGCGGCAGAGATCCGCAAGGGCGGCCTGAAAGGCGTCCGCCCCCGCATCGGTGATTTGGGTGAGGAGGCCATTGCCCGCTTGGCCGGTGGCAAAGGCCAGCACCGTATCCGATGTCGACGTGTCGCTATCGACCGTGATGCACGAAAAGCTGGTCTTGTTGGCGGCAGAAAGCATTTGCTGGAGTAGAGCCGGCGCAATCGCGGCATCCGTGAAGATATAGCCCAGCATCGTTGCCATATCGGGCGCGATCATCCCCGACCCCTTGATTACGCCAACAAGAGTTACGGTCTTGTCGCCGATCACGGCCTGCGTCATCGCCCCTTTGGGGAAGGTGTCAGTTGTCGAGATGGCCGCCGCAATCTCCGCCCAGCCGCAAGGAGTTGATGAAAACGCTGCGTCCAGCCCGGCCTCTGCCTTGTCGATGGGCAGGGGAACGCCGATCACCCCGGTTGCCGAAACAAAAATCTCGCTTTGCGCGCATCCCAGATGTGTTGCCGCTTTTGCCGTGATTGCTTCAACAGCAGCCCGCCCCTTATGCCCGGTAAAGGCGTTGGCATTCCCTGCACTCACGACAAGCGCGCGCGCCGCCCCCCCCGGAAGATGGGTGCGGCACCATTCGACTTCGGGGGAAGGGCATTTGCTCTGCGTGGTGACGCCTGCAACCACCGTGCCGGGCGCGAAGGTGACAAAGCTCAGGTCCGCCCTATCCCAATTCTTGTACCGCGCACGGGCGATATGCGGGGTCACGCCCGCAATGCTTGGCAGCGCGGGGAAAGGGGTGGCGAGGGGCGAAATGGAACTGGTCATAGGCGGCCCCTAGTCCCTGCTTGGCGCAGGTTCAACCTTATGCGTCGCAGACGCCATGCACAGCTTTGTTAAGGATAAGCGGCTATGGCAGGATAGACGGCGGGGCGATTGCCTCCTATATCCGAAAATCACGGATTAGATAATGCGGCTGTTCTTGTATCTTCTTGCCCTTGTGGCTGGCCTGTCGCCTGCTGAAGCGAGCCGGGTTGCCGTGTCTGAACCGGTGGCAGTTGGGGCTGTGTCCCACGCCTCAGCGCCGCAGCGGGCTACTGACATCAGCGCCGCGCGGCATCATGACCATTTGCGGCAGAAAAGCATCGCTCCTGCTTCGTTGTTTGCGGCATCCCTGCCGGCGCTAGGCGCATCGCTGCGCATCTTTTTGACGGACCGCCCGCGCGCCTGATTGCCGCGGTCTGTTTTTCCCTTCTGGTTTCAAGCGTCGCGTTCGTCGCAGACGCGTTTTTCGTTTAGTCAAGGAAATGCCCATGTTCGGCAAGATCGCCAAATCTCTCTTTGGGTCGTCCAACGACCGTTACGTCCGTTCCCTCATGAAGATCGTCGACAAGATCAACGGTCATGAGCCGGCTATGGTGGCGCTGAGCGATGACGAGCTCAAGAACCAGACGGTTCTGTTCCGCCAACGGATCGAGGCGGGAGAGAGCCTAGATAGCCTGCTGCCCGAAGCGTTCGCCACAGTGCGCGAAGCCGCCAAGCGGACGCTGGGCCAGCGCCATTATGATGTGCAGCTAGTGGGCGGCATTGCGCTTCACCGGGGGGAAATCGCGGAGATGCGCACGGGCGAGGGCAAGACGCTGGTTGCGACCGCGGCGACCTATCTGAATGCGCTGCCCGGCAAGGGCGTCCATGTCATCACCGTTAACGACTATCTCGCAAAGCGCGATGCGGAGTGGATGGGGCAAGTCTATCGCTTTCTCGGCCTGAGCGTGGGCGTTATCGTCCCCAATCTGACCGATGAGCAGCGTCGGTCGGCCTATGCCTCTGACATCACTTATGGCACGAACAATGAGTTCGGCTTCGACTATTTGCGCGACAATATGAAATATGATCGCGCCCAGATGGTGCAGCGGCCGTTCAACTACGCGATTGTCGACGAAGTCGACTCCATCCTGATCGATGAAGCGCGTACTCCGCTGATCATTTCAGGGCCAACCGATGATAAGTCGGAACTGTATATGGCTGCGAACGCGATCGTAAAGCAGCTGGTGCCCGAAGATTATGAGGTAGATGAAAAGCAGCGGTCCGTCGTGCTGACGGAAGATGGCACGGAAAAGGCGGAAAGGCTTTTGGAAGATGCCGGCCTGCTTGAAGGGGCCAATCTCTATGATTTTGAGAATACGCAGGTCGTCCATCATCTGAACCAGGCGCTGCGTGCCAATGTGATCTTCAAGCGCGACACGGATTATATCGTTAAGGACAATAAGGTTGTCATTATTGACGAGTTTACCGGGCGCATGATGGACGGGCGCCGTTGGTCCGACGGCCTGCACCAGGCAGTCGAGGCGAAAGAAGGCGTCCAGATTGAGCCGGAAAACCAGACGCTCGCGTCCATCACCTTCCAGAATTATTTCCGCATGTACCCGAAGCTTGGCGGCATGACGGGGACAGCGGCGACCGAGGCGCAGGAATTTTTCGACATCTACAAGATGAATGTCGTGACCATCCCCACCAACGTGCCTGTGAAGCGTATCGATGAGGAAGATGAGTTTTATAAGAACACCCATGATAAGTTTGGCGCGATCGCCAAGCTGATCAAGGAACGCGCCGCTGAGGGTCAGCCGGTGCTGGTTGGTACCGTCTCCATCGAAAAATCTGAGCTGCTGTCGGAGTTTCTGAAAAAAGAGGGCGTGGATCACAACGTTCTCAACGCCCGCTATCACGAGCAGGAAGCGCATATTGTGGCGCAGGCTGGCCGTTTGGGTGCGGTGACCATCGCGACGAATATGGCGGGCCGCGGCACTGATATTCAGCTTGGCGGTAACCTTGAATTCCGGGTGGAAGATGAATTGTCGGGGATGGAAGATGGCCCCGCCAAGGACAAGGAAATCGCCCGCATCAAGGAAGAGATCGAGGCGGAAAAGCAACGCGTCTTCGAAGCGGGCGGCCTGTTTGTGATCGGCACAGAGCGCCATGAAAGCCGCCGCATCGATAACCAGCTGCGCGGCCGTTCGGGCCGTCAGGGCGATCCGGGGCAGACCAAATTCTACCTCTGCCTCGACGATGATCTGCTTCGGATTTTCGGCCCGGATACGCTCTTCGCCAAGATGATGAACAGCAACTTGGCGGATGGCGAGGCCATTGGCTCGCGCTGGCTGTCCAAAGCGATCGAAACCGCGCAGAAAAAGGTCGAAGCGCGCAACTATGACATCCGCAAGCAAGTCGTTGAATATGACGATGTCATGAACGACCAGCGCAAGGTGATCTATGAACAGCGTGGCGACATCATGGATGCCGACACGGTTGATGATGTCACGATCGACATGCGGTACGAAACGATCAATGCGCTTGTTGGCGACGCGTGCCCCCCCAATAGCTATCCCGAGCAATGGGATGTGGATGGGCTTAAGGCGCGCGTGCAGCAGGTGCTCGGCCTTGACATCCCTGCAGAGCAATGGGTCACCGAAGCTGAGATCGAGCCGGAAATGATCGAAGATCGTATCCGCGAAAAAGCCGATGCGATGATGGCCGAAAAACAGGCCGGGCTTGAACCGGATATGTGGCGCCAAGTGGAAAAGAGCGTTCTGCTCCAGTCGCTCGACCATTATTGGAAAGAGCATCTCTCGACGCTCGATGCGCTGCGGGCCGTCATCCATCTGCGGGCTTATGCGCAGAAAACGCCGATTAATGAGTATAAGCGCGAAGCCTTTGCCCTGTTTGAGCGGATGCTTGTTGCGATCCGCGAAGATGTGACCAAGGTCCTCTCTTATGCGCAGATGCAACCGCAAATGCCGACGGATCTGCCGCAGATGCCGAACTTTGTCACGACACATATCGATCCGCTCACGGGCGAAGATAATAGTGCCGATCTCGATGCCGCATCGCGCGGGCTTGTCTCAACCCGGATCCCGCCGCTGTTGATGGGCCAGCCAGATCCCAGTGCAGAATTCGGGAGCGACCCCGCGAAATGGGCCGAAAAGGTCAGCCGAAATGCACCTTGCCCCTGTGGTTCGGGCCAGAAATACAAGCACTGTCACGGCGCGTTTTAAGGCGCGGGTCTTATGATCCGGGACGCTGCTTGAATGCCCATCTGGTTGGCACCCGCTTTCTTTCTGACGGCGTTGCTCTATGCCAGCGTCGGCTTTGGCGGTGGATCCACCTATAACGCGCTGCTGGCGCTGGCGGGGGTCGATTATCGCATCCTCCCGTCGGTTGCCCTCATCTGCAATATCTTGGTTGTTCTGGGCGGCGTATGGCGCTTTCATCAAGCGGGTGCCATGCCGTGGCGCCGTGCCGCGCTGCTGGCGTTCATGGCGGCGCCTTTTGCCTGGGCAGGTGGCCTAACCCCTGTGCGCGAAGCTGTCTTCCTGGCGCTCTTGGCGGGGAGCTTAATGATTGCCGGTGTCGCTTTGTTGTTTCAGCGGGACGCGTCTTCCGCGCCAGAAAAGCTGCTCCCTCTGCGCGCGACCCGTGTTGCGGATTTGGGCATAGGAGTCGTGATCGGCTATCTTGCGGGGCTTGTTGGCATTGGCGGCGGGATTTTCCTTGCGCCTTATCTCCACATCACCCGTTGGGCTGCCACGCGGCAGGTGGCCGCTACGGCGAGCCTGTTCATCCTCGTCAATTCCTTGGCGGGTTTGATGGGCCAGATGATGAAGCTGGGCAGCGCTCAATTGCCGACGATTGGGTCCTATTGGCCGCTTTTTCTCGCGGTCATTCTTGGTGGGCAGGCAGGAAGCCTGTTGGGAATCCGCGTGATGCCCGCTTTATGGGTTCGCCGCGCGACGGCCGTGCTTGTCCTTTACGTTGCCGGGCAGCTTGTCTGGAAAATCACGAGCGCCTGATTAAAAGACCGGGTCGTTCGCCCCATTATCGTCGCTCGAGGTGACTGGCGTGTGGATGCCGCATTCTGTTTTGTCCCACCCGCGCCAGCGACCAGCGCGCGGGTCTTCGCCAGGTTTGACGATGCTGGTGCAAGGTGCGCAACCGATGGAGAGATAGCCTTGCGCCTCCAGCGGGTGGCGCGGCAGACTATGCTCGGCAAAATAGGCGTCGATCTGCGCCTTGTCCCAATCAGCAAGCGGGTTCATCTTGAGCCGCCCCTCTTCAATCTCAAACCGCGGCAAGGCGGCGCGCGTGGCCGATTGGAACGCCTTGCGCCCGGAAATCTGCGCGTCAAAGTCTGCCAGCGCCTTGGCAAGCGGCTTGACCTTGCGGATCTCGCAGCAGCCATCTGGGTCGTAAGACCAGCGCAGGCCTGTCTCATCGCGATTCAAGATGTCGCCTGCCTCTGGGGTTAGGCTCCGAACATCGCTCAGCCCCAACAGAGCCGTTATTTGATCCCGATAGGATAAGGTTTCCGGGAAGTGCTTACCCGTTTCCAGAAACAGCACGGGCACGGCGGGGTCGACGCGAGAAATAAGGTGCAGCAGCACCACCGCTTCTGCCCCGAAGGACGAGACAACAGCGACATCGCCGAGCATCTGCTCTTTGAGGACAGTCTCAAGCATCTCAACCGTATCGCGCCCGCGGAACATGTTGTTGAGGCGGATGGCGTCCGCCTCTGAATAACGCGGTGCGGTGCTGATCCGGTCAAGGGCCCGAGATGTGGCCTCAGCCATGGCGGCGCTTCCAGACGGGAACGGCGGCATCGGCCGCGCCCTGATAGACGTCCGCATAACGGGCAAGGCTGTCAGCAACCACGGCCTCATCCAGCGGGGCATCGGGCATGAAGCTGTCAAAGCCGCAGCGGCGCATAAAGGCGATCTGATCGACAAGGACATCGCCTTGGGCCCGCAGTTCGCCCTGATAGCCCGCTTCGCGCAGGATGCGGGCAGATGAATAGCCCCGCCCATCGCGGAATTTGGGGAAGGCGACTTCCACCAGCGCCAGCCGGTCCAGATGCGGGATCAAAGCCCGTGCATCTTCATCCGGCTCCAGCCGCACGGCGGTGGCGTTGGACTGGGTCAGGAACGAATCAAGCGTTACGGCGGGCTGTTCCAGCGCCTCGTCCTCGCGAAAACGCAGCTCAGCCATAAATCGCCTCCTTGAACGGATCAAAGCCAACGCGGCGATAGGTGTCGAGGAAACGCTCCCCGTCTGTCCGCAGCGCCAGATATTTATCGGTCACGCGCTCAACGGCATCGACAATGCCGTCTTCATCAAAGCCGGGGCCAGTGATTTTGCCGAGGCTCGTATCTTCCGCGCCGGAGCCGCCCAAGAGCAGCTGGTAATTTTCCGTGCCCTTCCGATCGACGCCCAATATGCCGATATGCCCGGCATGGTGGTGGCCACAGGCGTTGATGCAGCCCGAAATCTTGAGCTTCAACTCGCCCAATTCGCGCTGGCGATCCAGATCGGCAAAGCGCTGCGCGATCTTTTGCGCCACGGGGATCGAGCGGGCATTGGCAAGGCTGCAATAATCAAGGCCCGGACAGGCGATGATATCGCTGATCAGGTCCAGATTGGGGGCAGCGAGGTCCGCGTCATTCAGCGCCTGCCACACCGCATAAAGGTCGCGCTTGGCGACGTGCGGCAGCACGATGTTCTGCGCATGGGTGACGCGCAATTCATCAAAGCTGTATTTCTCGGCCAAATCCGCCATCACATCAATCTGCGCGGAGGAGGCATCGCCCGGAATGCCGCCAACCGGCTTCAGGCTGATATTGACGATGGCATAGCCCGGCTGTTTGTGCGCCTTCACATTCTGGTCGAACCAAACGGCGAAATCCGGGTCGGTCCGGTCCACGCTGTCGGGCAAGCCCGCCTCATAAGCAGGCGGCGCGAAAAAGGCGGTGATCCGCTCCAGCTCGGCTGCCGGCGGGTCGATGCCCAGCGTCTTTACATGGGCAAATTCTTCCTCAACCTGCCGCGCATATTCTTCGGCGCCCAGTTCATGGATGAGGATCTTGATCCGCGCCTTGTAGATATTGTCGCGGCGGCCGTAGCGGTTGTAGACGCGCAGGCACGCTTCTGAATAGCTCAGATAATCTTCGATCGGGACAAAATCCTTGATGAGCGGGGCGACCATCGGGGTGCGGCCCATGCCGCCGCCAACATAGAAGGCCGCGCCCAGCTTGCCGTCGCGCTTGACGAGCTGGATGCCAATATCATGGAGCTTCATCGCTGCCCGGTCTTCATCCGACGCGATCACCGCGATCTTGAACTTGCGGGGCAGATAGCTGAATTCCGGGTGGAAGGTTGACCATTGGCGGAGCAACTCTGCCCAGGGCCGCGGATCAGCGACTTCGTCCGCCGCAGCGCCTGCATATTGGTCGGACGAGATGTTGCGGATGCAGTTGCCCGACGTCTGGATGGCGTGCATCTCCACCTTCGCCAGATCCGCAAGAATGGCGGGCGCGTCTTCCAGCTTGATCCAGTTATACTGGATATTCTGCCGGGTGGTGAAATGGCCGTAATCCCGGTCATAGGTGCGCGCGATATGCGCGAGCATCCGCATCTGCTTGCTGTCGAGCGTACCATAAGGAATGGCAACGCGCAGCATATAGGCGTGAAGCTGAAGATAGAGGCCGTTCATCAGCCGGAGCGGCTTGAACTGGTCTTCCGTCATGTCGCCCGCAAGGCGACGGCGCACCTGATCGCTGAATTCCGCCACACGGGCATCAACAATCGCCTGATCATATTGGTCGTACTTGTACATCAGATCACCCAGCTTCCGGCGTCGGGATCAGCCGGCTTCAACGTAAGGTCGGGGCGGACGGTCGGGCCAAGGGCGCGAATCCGGTCCTTGATATGCGCCGGGCGCGGGCCTTCGGGCGTGGCCACCGCATCGATCAGATACGGCGCATTCACCCGGCGCGCGCCTTCTTCGGCGGTCAGCACGGCTTCGCCATGCTCGCCGACATCTGCGGCCTCTTCAACATGGAGCGACCAGCCATTGCCCGTCCACCATGTGACCGCGCCCGAGGCGAGGTCATTTCCCGTCAACAATTTCATCCGTGCATCTCTTCTACTTGGTGTGCGAGCGCCGAAAGCCGGTCCACGGCATCCGAACGCAAAACAACATCCCCAACGACGATGATCGCCGGGCTCCTTACGCCATCCCGGGCGATCATATCGCCCAGATCGGTCAACAAGGTCCGCAGGGCGCGGGCGCCCGCGCGCGTGCCGCGCTCCAGAACGGCCACGGGCATATCGGGCGATACGCCATCGGCGATCAGCTTTTCGGCAATGTCATAAGCGGTGGCGACGCCCATATAGATCACCAGCGTCCGCCCCTTGCCGGCAAGGCCCGACCAGTCCTGATCGCTCAGGCCTTTGCACTGGCCCGCAACAAAGCTGACCGCGCTTGAGGCATCGCGATGCGTCAGCGGCATCATCGCCTCTGCCGCGCAGCCCACCGCCGCCGAAATGCCGGGGATGACCTCTACCGTCACGCCCGCGGCGCGGCATTCTTCCGCTTCTTCACCGCCGCGCCCGAAGATAAAGGGGTCGCCGCACTTCAGGCGGACCACAAGATACCCGGCCTGCGCCTCGGCAACGAGAAGCGCATTGATCTGGTCTTGCGGCACGGTGTGGCGGCTGCGCTGCTTGGCGACGGAAATATAGCGCGCATCGGGGTTTCCAAGGGCAAGGATCTCAGGATCAACCAACCCGTCATGGACGATGACATCCGCTGCACAAAGCGCGCGCGCCGCCTTGACCGTCAGCAAATCGGGGTCGCCGGGGCCTGCGCCCACAAGGATCACTTTTCCATGAGTCATCCCGCCGTCCTGCACTGCTCCCGTGTATCACGCAAAACAGAGATTATTGGCAGGCCTTTAGCGAAACTTGCGCGCTAGGGGCGGAGCCCCGTCGGGATGGAAGCGTTTGCCGCCTCGGCTTCGATCGAAACAACGGGGTAGGCGCAATAATCCGCAGCGTAAAACGCGCTCGGCCGATGGTTGCCCGACAGGCCCAATCCGCCAAAGGGCGCGGCAGACGGCGCGCCGTTGGTCGGGCGGTTCCAATTCACGACCCCGGCGCGAGACTGCTGCCAAAAATGTTCGAAATCTTGCGCATTCCCGCCGATCAAAGATGCTGCCAAGCCATAGCGCGTGGCATTGGCAGCCCGGATCGCCGCCTCAAAATCGCACACCCGTGTCAACTGGAGTACGGGGCCGAATAATTCTTCATCCGGCACGCCGGACACGCCGGTGACGTCGATCAAGGCGGGGGACAGAAAGGGAAGGCCCGCGCACAAGGGGGTGAGTGGCTGAAGGACCTTGCCGCCAAGGGCTGCCAATTCGGCAAAACCGGCTTCAAGCGCGTCGGCGCTCGCCATATCGATCACGGGGCCCATAAAGGGCGCCGGGTCTGCAAAGGGCTCGTCGATGATGAGGCGCCCCGTCAAAGACGCGATTTCCGCGAGCAGGGCCTCTTCCGCGCCATCGCGGACGATCAGGCGCCGCGCCGCGGTGCAGCGCTGCCCTGCGCTGAGATAAGCGGATTGGACAACAAGGCTCGCCGCCGCGGGGATGTCCGCGCCATCCCAGACGATGATCGGGTTGTTGCCCCCCATTTCGAGCGCGAGCATCTTGCCCGGCTGATCTGCAAATTGGCGGTTGAGCGCGACGCCGGTTCGGGCGGAGCCCGTGAAGAGAATGCCATCAATATCGGGGTGACTGACCAGCTCTTTGCCTTCGTCCACCGCACCGATGACAAGCCGAATTACATCCTCTGGGATGCCCGCTGCGTGATAGAGCTCTACTAACAAGGCGCCGGTGGCGGGCGTCTTTTCCGAAGGTTTGAAGACAATCGTGTTTCCCGCGATCAGCGCCGGGATGATATGGCCATTGGGCAGATGCGCGGGGAAGTTATAAGGGCCAAGGACCGCCATGACGCCGTGGGGCTTGTGACGGACATGGGTTGCGACACCTTGGGCGCTGCCTAGGTCTCGATGCGGGGTGCGGTCTTCATAGGCGCGCACCGAAATGTCGACCTTGTTAATAACGGCATCCACTTCGGTGCGGGCTTCCCAAAGCGGCTTGCCGGTTTCGCGCGCGATCAGATGCGCGAGCTCCTCATGCCGTTCTCGCACCACTGCTGCAAATTGGCGGACAAGGGCAATCCGGCCCTCAACCGGGTGATGCGCCCATTCGGGACAGGCCGCGCGGGCGCGCGCTACTTCGTGTGCGACATGGCTGCGCGGGGCTCGCCAAAAGGCAATCCCCGTGGCGGGTTCGATCGACAAAAGGTCTTTGGTCATGAAGGCGAGCTTAGCGCCGGCCAGAGGAATTGCACCCCCTGTCGTGCGGGCAAACCTATTCCGAAAGGGCTGCACCCATCGCGCGGATCGCCTCGACTTTCGCGTAAAGGGCGGCCCAATCATCCTGAGCTGCAATCGGTGCCCAAATGGCTTCTACTTCGTCGATATGCATCGAGCACGGCGCCGGCTCCGCCCAATAGCCGTGAGAGAGCGATAAGCGAGGTTGATAGCCCTGAAGCGCTGCCGCAAGCGCTTGAAACTCAGGTGCAGCGTAACGCCCTTCTCGATCCGGTCGGCGCAATTGGCCGCCCGCCCAATCAAAATAGAAGCGGTCAATCTCCACCCCTGTCGCGTACAGCGCTGTTTCCAGCGCTGTCACCAGCGCGATGTCTGCGGCCTCATCTCGGGGGAGCACGCCCAACCGCCACAAAATACGCGCCACCAAGGCTGCGCGATAAGCCGGCGCGAAGTCGTCGATCGCAGCGACCAGCGCATCGCGATCGGCAAGGTCAAGCAGGCTATTGGCGAGCTGCACAACATCCCAATGGATTGCCTCCGCCTGCCGGCCAAAGGCGTAAAGCCCCTGTTCGTCGAAATAGGCAGCTGTAAAGCCCGGCTCAAAGCGCGGCGTCCAGCGCCACGGGCCATAGTCAAAGCTTTCGCCCGAGACGTTAATATTGTCGCTGTTGAGCACGCCATGGACAAAGCCTGCCGCCATGAAGCTTGCCGCCATGGTCGCGGTGCGCGCAACGACATGGCGCACAAGCCGAACGGCGGCATCTGGCCCATCGGATTCCCCATAATAATGGCGCAAGGCATAGGCCACGAGGCGCTTCAACGCCTCGGTCTGCCCCAAGGCGGCAAGCCGCTGAAAGCTGCCGATCCGAATATGGCCATGAGAGAGGCGGACGAGAACGGCAGAGCGGGTCGGGCTGGGCTCATCGCCCCGGTGGAGTGCTTCGCCTGTTTCGATAACGGAAAAGGTGCGGCTTGTCGCGACACCCAAGGCTTCGAGCATCTCGGTTGCCAAAATCTCGCGCACCGCGCCTTTCAGCGTCAGGCGCCCATCCCCAAAGCGGCTATAGGGCGTCTGACCAGAGCCTTTGGTGCCGAAATCCATCAAGCGCCCGGACTTGTCCCGCATCTGGGCGAAGAGAAAACCGCGGCCATCGCCAATCTCTGGATTATACACCCGGAACTGATGCCCGTGATAGCGGAGCGCCAAAGGCTGAGGGAGGCTCCCCGGAAGGGGCTGAAAGCGACCAAAATGCGCGATCCACTGGGCGTCATCCAGCGCGTCAAGCCCCAGTTCGGCGGCGGCCCGATCGTTTCTGAAGCGCAGGATCGCTTTTGGAAAGTCAGCGGCGGTGACCGGGTCGGCCAGAAAATCCGCCACCTCATCAATGGCATGTTCAGGTTGAAAAAGCGGAGCTTGCGGGATCGAGGACATAAGGCGATATGGGGTGGATGGGGTTGAAAGCGCAATATGTCGATGGGTTCTGGTCATCAAAAGATGGCCTTCGCCTTCATTATCGGGACTATCCGGGCGACAAGAGCCGTCCGCCCCTTCTCTGCATCCCCGGTCTGACCCGCAATGTGCGCGATTTTGCACATGTTGCCCAGCGGCTCGCCGGTGATTGGCGGGTGATCTGCGTCGATCTGCGTGGACGCGGCGAAAGCGGCTATGCCAAAGACCCGATGAGCTACACGCCTGCGACTTATGTTGAGGATATTGAGGCGCTGCTCGCAGAGCTTAAAATCCGCAAATTTGTGTCGATCGGCACCTCGCTTGGCGGGATCATCACCATGCTGCTCGCCGCGCGCAAGCCGGGCCGGGTGGCGGGCGCGTTGTTGAACGACATTGGCCCTGTGCTGGAAGCCAAGGGGCTGGAGCGGATTCGCACGACTGTTGGCCGAACCCATAGCTGGCCAACATGGGTCCATGCGGCGCGCGATCTGGGAGAGATGCAGGCGGTTGTCTATCCCGCTTATGGGCTGGAAGATTGGATTGCTTACGCAAAGCGCGTATGTCGACTGACCCAGCAAGGGCGGATCGTGCTGGATTACGATATGGGCATCGCTGAACCCATGAAGGCGGCGTCCGAGCCGATCGACCTCTGGCCCGCATATGAAGCCTTGGGAGGCGCGCCGGTTGCTGTCGTGCGTGGCGGGCTTTCTGACCTGTTATCAGAAGCGACCGCGCGAGAGATGGCTCGTCGGCTGCCCCACGCGCGGCTTACCACGGTTGCTGGCGTCGGCCATGCGCCGGCGCTGAGCGAACCCGCCGCGACGCGGGCACTCGGCGCGCTTCTCAAAGCCGTGATGGCGTGACGCCCCGGCGCGTCCTCCACTGCCATTCCACATTCGCCGCAGGCGGCAAAGAACTTCGGTCGGCGCGAGTGATGAACCATCTGGGTTCCGCGGCGCGCCATGTCATCCTGTCTGCCGTGCCTGATGCGTTTGAGGCTGCGGCTGCCCTTCACCCTGACCTCGCCGTTGAGTTTCCAAGGAACGCACCTGCCTTGGCTGGGCGACCTGGCGTTTCAAGATACCGCGCGCTTGCCGCCTATATGTGCCAGTTTGACCTCGTCCTCACTTATAATTGGGGCGCGATGGATATGGTGGCGGCGCGGCGGCTTTTCCCTGCAAATTGCCCGCCACTTATTCATCATGAGGACGGATTTAATGCGGATGAGGCGAACCGTCTCTTCTGGCGCCGGACCCTTTTTCGCCGATTTGCGCTGCCTGCGGCACAGGCTGTCCTCGTGCCGAGCCAGACGCTGGAGCAGATCGCGATCTCAACCTGGCACCAGCCCCCCGCACGGGTCCATCGGATTGCGAACGGCATTGCGACCCGCGCTTATGCCGTCCCGCCGCGCGCCGACGCGCTGCCCGGTTTTACCCGCCAGCCGGGGGAGGTGGTCATCGGGACGGTGGCGGCCTTGCGGCCGGTCAAAAATATCCCGCGTTTGGTGGAAGCTGTTGCCCAGATGCCGCCCCATGTTCGGCTGATTATCGTCGGGGATGGGCCGGACCGCGCCCGCATCGCCGCCCGCGTAGCGCAATTGGAGTTGTCGGATAGGGTAATTCTGACGGGTTATGTGCCAGATCCGCACCATTTTATCGGGCTGTTCGATATTTTTGCGCTCACGTCGGACAGTGAACAGGCGCCCATTGCTGTGGTGGAGGCCATGGCCGCGGGCTTGCCCATCGTCGCCCCAGACCTTGGCGATATCCGCGCCATGGTCGGCCCTGATAATGCCCCCTTCATCCTCCCAAATGCTCAGCCTGAGATGGTGGCAAAGGTGCTGGCCGAGCTTGCAGATGATCCAGCTTTGCGCCGCCGCCTCGGCAGCGCCAATCAGGAACGGGCGCGGCGTGACTTTGATGACGCAGAGATGTTTTCCCAATATAGCCAGATATATGGCTTTGATGGCGCAAAGTCTGGCCGCGACTAGGGTTCCCCACAATCGAGGAAGGATGAGTAGCAGAAAAGCCGCGCATTTTCTGGATCAGCCGATATAGAGATGGTGAGAGAGAGACGTAGAGGCAAAATGTTTAAAGGTTTAAAGCCTATTATCTATCATGGTCGGGAAGTCTGGCCGCTTGTGGAAGGTGGCAAGGGCGTCGCTGCGACGAACCATGCAAGTGCAGGCGCTTGGGCCGCCGCCGGGGGCATTGGCACTGTGTCTGCAGTCAACGCCGACAGCTATGACCCGACCGGCAAAATCATCCCGCAGGTCTATCACGCCAAAACCCGGCGGGAACGGCATGAAGAGCTGATCCGCTATGGGATTGACGGCGCGGTTGAGCAGGTGAGGCGCGCCCATGAAATCTCCTCCGGGCGCGGCGCGATCAATATCAACGTGCTGTGGGAAATGGGCGGCGCCCAGCAAATCCTGCACGGCATTTTGGAAAAGACCAAAGGCATGGTGCATGGCGTCACCTGTGGCGCCGGGATGCCCTACAAACTCTCTGAAATTGCGGCGCAATATGGCGTTTCCTATCTGCCGATTGTAAGCTCCGGCCGTGCGTTTCGTGCGCTGTGGAAGCGGGCCTATTCAAAGGTCGCCGACCTTTTGGCTGCGGTTGTCTATGAGGATCCGTGGCTGGCCGGGGGGCATAATGGCCTGTCCAACGCCGAAGATCCATTGAAGCCGGAAGATCCCTATCCTCGCGTGAAGGTGCTTCGGGATGTCATGCGCGAAAGCGGCATTCCGGATTCGACGCCCATCGTGATGGCGGGCGGTGTCTGGTATCTGCGGGACTGGAATGACTGGATCGACAATCCAGAACTGGGCCAGATCGCATTTCAGTTCGGCACGCGTCCACTGCTTACCCAGGAAAGCCCGATCCCACAGGCTTGGAAAGACCGGCTGATGACGTTGGAAGAAGGCGATGTCCTTCTGCACAAATTCTCGCCAACGGGTTTCTATTCAAGCGCGGTGCGGAACCCGTTCCTGCGCAATCTGGAAGCGCGCAGCCATCGCCAGATCGCCTTTGCGCGCGATGCGGATGAAACGAGGACGCACCAGCTGGACGTCGGCGTGCGTGGCAAGAATTTCTGGGTCAGTCTTACCGATCTTCAGTCGGCCCGTGAATGGCACGGGGCTGGCTTTACAGAGGCGCTCCGGACGCCGGACGACACGCTCGTCTTTGTCACGTCCGAAGAGCGCAAAGACATTCAAAAGGATCAAGCGGACTGCATGGGCTGTCTGTCTCATTGCGGTTTTTCCTCCTGGAAAGACCATGACGACTACACAACGGGCTATCTCGCGGACCCGCGCAGCTTTTGCATCCAGAAAACCTTGCAGGATATCGCCCATGGCGGCGATGTGGAGCAGAACCTCATGTTCGCCGGCCACAACGCCTATAATTTTAAGAAAGACCCGTTCTATTCCAACGGCTTCGTTCCGACAGTGAAGCAGTTGGTGGATCGCATCCTGACGGGTGATTAATTCTTAGACGGCGCGGCTGGGTCCCCCGCCGCGCCGTCCAATTTTTTTGTCAGATCAATCCAGTTCCCAGCCGCGCTCACCATGGCTGTGAAGGTCGAGCCCGTCATGCTCGGCTTCTTCATCGACGCGCATCGGCAAGAAGATCGAGACGGCCCATGCCGCGGCGAGCGTCATCACCGCCGTCCACGCGGCGACAACGCCAATGCCAATGGCTTGCGCTGTCAATTGAGATGTTACGCTCGCGCCTTCTGCAAAGCCACCGCCGCCGAACAGCTCTGAAAAGAAGATCGGCATCAGGAGTGAGCCCAAAATCCCGCCCACGCCGTGGACGGCAAACACGTCGAGCGAATCGTCCACCTGCCACCCATGTTTGACGACCTGCACCATCGCAAAGCAGATGCCGCCGCCCAAGGCGCCGAGGCAGATCGCGCCGGCCGGGCCGATATAGCCCGCCGCCGGGGTTACGGTTGCCAGGCCCGCAATCGCGCCAGTCACGATGCCAATCGATGTCGCCTTGCCGATGCGGAGGCGCTCGATGAGGATCCAGACGAGGGCCGCAGTCGACGCCGCGAGATGGGTGTTGAGGATCGCAGTTGCCGCGCCGTCACCAGCTGCGAGGGCCGAGCCGCCGTTAAAACCGAACCAGCCCACCCAGAGCAGTCCAGCCCCGACCATGGTGAGCGCTGGGCTATGGGGTGCGAGGAGGGACTTGTTAAAGCCTTTGCGCGGCCCCAGCAGCTTGGCCACAATCAGCGCTGCGACGCCAGCCGTGGTGTGGACGACAATGCCGCCTGCGAAATCCAGCGTCCCGAATTGTTCTGCGAGCCAGCCGCCACCCCAGACCCAGCGCGCGACGGGCAGATAAACCAGCGCGGTCCAAAGCGTTGAAAAGGCGACAACCCAGCCGAAGCGAATCCGCTCAACAAAGGCGCCGATGACCAGCGCCGCGGTGATGATGGCGAATGTCATCTGGAACAAGGCAAAGGCCGATTCGGGAATGGTGAGCCCCTGGCGCACCTCAGCCAGGTTGGCGAGCATCGCATTGCTCGCGCCGCCGAGATAGGGCGAGCCGAGGCCAAAGACGCTGCTATATCCGATGACCACCCAGAGCAGCGAGACGGTGCACAGGATAACAAAGCTGTGCATGATCACGGACAGCACGTTCCGCGCCCGCACCAGCCCGCCGTAAAAGAGCCCAAGGCCAGGAATCGTCATCATCAGTACAAGGGCAGACGCCGTCAGGATCCAGCCTGTGTCCCCGCTATCAGCGGCTGTAGTTTGCGCATGGGCCAATGATGGCGCGCCAAAGGCAGCCAAAAGGGCGGCGGCGGCACGAACAGCTTTCATGAAATTCTCCCCCACCCGATGAACCATCTTTTCATCGGTCTGACGCGCTTGCTAGGCGGGGCCCGCGCCATCTGCAAGAGGCTCCGCCTAAAACGAGGCTTGACGATGACGTCAGGAGGTCCGCACCCTCGCGCGTACACATGAAGGGAAATTCATCGCGCCATGAAGCTTGTTGTTGTTGAGTCGCCAGCCAAGGCCAAAACGATCGAAAAATATCTGGGCCCGGGACACCGGGTGCTGGCGAGCTTTGGGCATATTCGCGACCTACCAGCCAAGGATGGCTCGGTTGATCCGGACAATGGCTTTGCGATGACGTGGGAAGCCTATGCTGACAAAGGCAAGCAGCTCAAAGCCATTGCCGATGAGGCCAAGGGCGCGGACACGCTGATCCTCGCGACCGACCCGGATCGCGAAGGCGAAGCGATCAGTTGGCACGTGCAAGAGGTGCTGGCGAAGAAAAAGGCGCTGCCGCAAAAGGTGGAGCGCGTCACCTTCAACGCGATCACCAAGGCCGCCGTTACTGAGGCGATGGCGCACCCCCGCGACCTCGACCATGATTTGATCGACGCTTATCGCGCCCGCCGCGCGCTCGATTATCTGGTCGGCTTCACGCTTTCGCCGGTTCTTTGGCGCAAGTTGCCGGGGGCCAAGTCGGCTGGCCGGGTCCAGTCGGTCGCGCTGCGGCTGATCGTGGACCGCGAGCGCGAGATCGAGTTGTTCCGCGCGCAGGAATATTGGTCGGTCACTGCCCAGATGGAGCAGGATGGCGTCCCGTTCCTCGCCCGCCTCGTCCGTCATAAGGGAGAGAAGATTGAACGGCTGACCATCGGCAATGCAGGTGATGCTGAGGCGGCCAAGGCTGCCGTCGAGGCCGGGCGGTTCACCGTTGCTTCGGTGGAGACAAAGCCGCTCACCCGCAATCCGCCGCCGCCCTTCACCACCTCTACCTTGCAGCAAGAGGCTGCGCGCAAGCTGGGCTTTTCGGCAACGCACACGATGCGGCTGGCGCAATCGCTCTACGAAGAAGGGGCGATCACCTATATGCGCACCGACGGTGTGCAGATGGATGGGTCTGCCATCAGTGCGGCGCGCAAGGCGATCGCGGATCGCTATGATGCAGGCTATGTCCCCGATAAGCCGCGCCAATATCAGACCAAGGCGAAGAATGCGCAGGAAGCCCATGAAGCGATCCGCCCCACCGATTTCAGCCGCGACCGTGTCGCGTCGGGCGATCATGCGCGGCTCTATGAATTGATCTTCAAGCGCGCGCTGGCGAGCCAGATGGCCTCGGCCCGGCTGGAGCGCACAACCGTCGAACTGCTCGACGCAACCGGGCAGACGGGCTTGCGCGCCACAGGGCAGGTCGTCCTCTTCCCCGGCTATCTCGCGCTCTATGAAGAAGGGCTGGACGACGCCGAGGATGATGACGCCAAGCGCCTGCCGCGCCTTGCAGAAGGTGATGCTCCAGCCAAAACGAAGGTCGAGGCAGAGCAGCACTTCACCCAGCCGCCGCCGCGCTATTCCGAAGCCAGCCTGGTCAAGAAGATGGAAGAGCTGGGGATTGGCAGGCCCTCCACCTATGCGTCGATCCTGCAAGTGCTGAAGGATCGGGCTTATGTGACGCTGGAAAAGAATCGCTTCCAGCCGTGCGAAAGCGGGCGGCTGCTGACCGCGTTTCTGGAGCGGTTCTTCGAGCGTTATGTAAGCTATGATTTCACGGCCGGGCTTGAGGAAGAGCTGGACGATGTCTCTGGGGGGCGCGCGCAATGGCAGGCAGTGCTCGACGCTTTTTGGCGCGACTTCAAGCCCAAGACGGCAGAAGTCATGGAGCAAAAGCCCTCTGAGGTTACGGCGGCGCTGGATGAGTTCTTGGCGCCTTTCCTTTTTCCCGAGCGGGAAGAGGGTGGCGATCCCCGGGCGTGTCCGGCGTGCAAAGCGGGCAGGCTGGCCCTGCGTGGCGGCCGATTTGGGGCTTTTGTCGCGTGTTCCAACTATCCCGAGTGCAAATTCACCCGTAAATTTGGTCAGCCCGGTAGCGAGGGGGATACGGGGTCGAGCGGACCGGAAGTGCTGGGTCAGCACCCCGAAACGGGCGAGGATGTTCACCGCAAATCCGGGCGCTTTGGCCCTTATGTTGAAATGGGCGAGGGCAAGGAAGCGAAGCGCGCGTCCATCCCCAAGGATATCCCCTCTGAGGAGTTCGGGCTCGATTGGGCGGTGAAGCTGCTGGACTTGCCGCGGACATTGGGGGACCATCCTGAAACGGGCAAGCCGATCACGGCGAGCATCGGGCGCTATGGCCCGTATCTGGCGCATGATGGCAAATATGCGCGGCTCCAATCGACGCGCGAAGTGTTCGAAACCGGCATGAACGCGGCAGTCGTCAAGCTGGCCGAGGCGGCGAGTGGTGGTGGCCGGACTCGGGGCGGGGCATCCCGCGAGCCGCTCAAAGCGCTGGGCGCCCATCCGCGCACCGGCAGCGAGTTGAAGCTGATGGAAGGCCGTTATGGCCCCTATGTAACGGACGGCACCACCAATGCGACGCTTCCCAAGAGCATCACGCCCGAGGCGTTGACGCTGGAAGAGGCCGCGCAGTTGATTGATGACCGCGCGGCCAAGGCGCCCGCCAAAAGCAAGAAAAAGGCCCCGGCGCGCAAAGCAGCGCCGAAAAAGAAGACGCCCGCCAAGCGCTGACCGTGCATAAAGAGACCCCGCCCGGCTAGTCGTCCGTCGGACGGGGTTGATCCTTTGGCGGCACTGAAATTTTTTTGTCTTAATTCATCTGGCCTCTTGCATTTTTGAAAGCCAAGCTCTGCCCACGCGTCGCTGCAGTGCGTCGTCGGGCCAATGAGTTAGGCCGAGTCGTAGATGCGACGAAACTTGTGTCCAAATGCGATTTACCCCCTTGCGTCTCGATAGAATTGAGGCACTATGGATAGTGGCTGAGCCGGGGGGTGACCCAATAACTTGTGGTTAAGTGGTTCTGGCCGTGCATGCGTTTCAGGGTCTGGCTGGCCCTGTGGATATCGGGGAAGGGGCCTGATTTCCGGCGTATCAGCCCAGTAAATTTGTGGAAAAACGCTTTCGCGTTGAAGTGAACAAGAGTAGAACATCGCTGCGGCGATTTTGGGGGCAAGAATGGATTTTCGGGATACGCAGGCAGAGACCGGCGGAGACGACGTGACCAGCGATGTGGTTGAGGCAGTTAAGGCGAAGAAAAAGTCCGGCGCGGCGAAGGATACGCGCGCCGTTGATGCCGCTTACCCTCTCGAGCTGGACCGTAGCCGTGATGACCTGCTGACGGACTTTGGCAAGGAAACGCTGCGCGACCGTTATTTGCTGCCGGGCGAGAGCTATCAGGATCTGTTCTGCCGTGTGGCCTCGGCCTATGCGGATGATCAGGCCCATGCGCAGCGCATCTATGATTATATTTCGAAGCTGTGGTTCATGCCTGCCACGCCCGTTTTGTCGAATGGCGGCACGGGCCGGGGCCTGCCGATCAGCTGCTATCTAAACTCAGTTGATGACAGCCTTGAAGGCATCGTCAACACGTGGAACGAGAATGTTTGGCTCGCCTCACGTGGCGGCGGCATTGGCACTTATTGGGGCTCGGTGCGCGGTATTGGTGAGCCGGTGGGCCTCAACGGCAAGACTTCGGGCATCATCCCGTTTGTCCGCGTGATGGATTCGCTGACGCTGGCCATCTCGCAGGGCTCGCTGCGGCGTGGCTCGGCGGCCTGCTATCTCGACATTTCGCATCCGGAAATTGAAGAGTTCCTCGAAATCCGCAAACCCTCGGGTGACTTTAACCGCAAGGCGCTGAACCTGCACCATGGCGTGCTGATTCCCGATGCCTTTATGGAAGCAGTCCGTGATGGCGCGGAGTGGGAATTGAAGAGCCCGAAGGACGGCTCGGTGCGTGGCTCGGTCGACGCCCGCTCGCTTTTCCAGAAGCTTGTCGAAACCCGCCTCGCAACGGGCGAGCCCTACATCATCTATTCGGACCATGTGAACAAGGCGATGCCCAAGCATCACCGTGAGCTGGGCCTGAAGGTGTCGACCTCCAACCTCTGCTCAGAAATCACGCTGCCCACGGGTCGTGACCATCTGGGCAATGATCGCACGGCCGTATGCTGCCTGTCGTCGCTCAACATGGAAACATGGGATGAGTGGAATGGCGACAAGCAGTTTGTGGAAGATGTGATGCGCTTCCTCGACAATGTGCTGACCGACTATATCGATCGCGCGCCGCCCGAAATGGCCCGCGCCAAATATTCGGCGATGCGCGAACGCTCGGTCGGCTTGGGCGTTATGGGCTTCCACAGCTTCTTGCAGGCGCGCGGCATTCCGTTTGAAAGTGCCATGGCGAAATCTTGGAACCTCAAGATTTTCAAGCACATCTCGGCCAAGGTCAACGAAGCCTCGATGCTCTTGGCAACCGAACGCGGCGCCTGCCCGGATGCGGAAGAGCGCGGCGTGATGGAACGCTTCAGCTGCAAGACCGCGATCGCGCCGACGGCGTCTATCTCGATCATCTGCGGTGGGACAAGCGCGTGCATTGAGCCGATCCCGGCCAATATCTACACCCACAAAACGCTGTCGGGCAGCTTCTCGATCCGCAATCCGCATCTTGAAAAGCTGCTGATTGAAAAGGCGAAGAATTCTGAAGCCGTGTGGAACTCCATCCTTGAGCATGGCGGCTCTGTCCAGCATCTCGACTTCCTGACTCAGGATGAGAAGGATGTGTACAAGACCAGCTTCGAGATCGACCAGCGCTGGCTGATTGAGCTCGCGGCAGACCGCACGCCCTTTATCGATCAGGCGACCTCGCTCAACCTTTTCATCCCGGCAGATGTCGAGAAATGGGATCTCCTGATGCTCCACTTCCGGGCATGGGAACTGGGCGTGAAGTCGCTTTATTATCTGCGGTCCAAGTCGATCCAGCGCGCGGGCTTTGCCGGCGGGGTAGAGGCGGACAATACGCCGGATGCCCCCAAGTTCGAACTCGCCACTACGACCGATTATGATGAGTGCTTGGCCTGCCAATAAGCGGACGCCGACACCTGCATTGAGATTTAAGGAAGACGAAAATGTCTCTGTTAGAAGCCCGCAAGTCCTACAAGCCCTTTGAATATCCCTGGGCCTATGATTTCTGGAAGCGCCAGCAGCAGATCCACTGGCTGCCCGAAGAAGTGCCGCTGGGCGAGGATTGCCGCGATTGGGCGCAGAAAATCAGCGAGCATGAGCGCAACCTGCTGACGCAGATTTTCCGCTTCTTCACCCAGGCCGATGTCGAGGTGCAGGATTGCTACCACGACAAATACGGCCGGGTGTTCAAGCCGACCGAAATCAAGATGATGCTCACCTCCTTTTCCAACATGGAAACGGTGCACATCGCCGCTTATTCGCATCTGCTTGATACGATCGGGATTCCGGAAACCGAATATTCGGCTTTCCTCGATTATCAGGAGATGGCCGAAAAGTGCAATTACATGCACCAGTTTGGCGTCGACAATGATCAGGACATTGCCCGCACGCTCGCCATGTTTGGCGGCTTTACCGAAGGCGTGCAGCTGTTCGCATCGTTCGCGATGCTCATGAACTTCCCGCGCTTCAACAAGATGAAGGGCATGGGCCAGATCGTCAGCTGGTCGGTGCGTGATGAATCGCTGCACTGCGAAGGCATTACCCGCCTGTTCCACGCTTTTGTGAAGGAACGTGACTGCCTGACCAAGGCGGTGAAGGAAGACATTATCGATTGCTGCCAGAAGGTCGTCCGTCTGGAAGACAATTTCATCGATCTCGCCTTTGAAATGGGCCCGGTTCCCGGCATGACGGCCAAGGAAATTAAGCGCTATATCCGCTATATTGCGGACTGGCGTCTGGGTCAGCTTGGGTTCCAGCCGATCTACATGGTCGAGGAACATCCGCTGCCCTGGCTCGCGCCGCTGCTGAATGGGGTGGAACACGCCAACTTCTTCGAAACCCGCGCGACCGAATATGCCAAGGCTGCGACCCGCGGCAATTGGAACGATGTGTGGGATAATTTCGATCGTCGCAAATCGGCAAAGCCCGCCAATGACGGGGAAACGGAAGTGCCTTCCGAAGCCGATATGTTCGCAGCAGCGGGCGTCGCAGCGGAATAAGGCGCGCCTTTTCTCAGGCTTAGGGGCTGTTCCCAACGCGGGGGCGGCCCCTTTTTCTTGCGCCGCGATGAACCGGCCGTCGCGGGTCGTTCAGCTTTGCTATGGCATCCTCTCCTTCTCATCTTGGTGTTGAGGAGAAAATTATGCGTATGACCTTATGGGCCACCAGCCTTCTGAGCCTTGCTTTGCCAACCGCGCCCGCCTTGGCCCATCCGCCGGGCTGGGCGCCCGCTTATGGCCATCATGATCACCGGGCGTCTTACGACCGGCGAGGCGATCGCGACGATCAGCGCGCCCGTTATGGCCGCTATGAACGCTATGACCACGATGATCGAAAAGAGGGTTATCGCGACAATCGGCGCTATCATCGCTACGGGTATTATGTCGTTCCGCAGCGGGTTCACCCCGGCGATCGGGTCTGGCTTGGGCGGGATGGACGCTATTATTGCCAGCGCGACAACGGGACGACCGGGCTGATCATCGGCGCTGCGGCAGGCGCTCTGTTGGGGCGCGCCATCGATGGAGGCCGCGACCGGACGGCGGGTACTGTCATCGGCGGTGCTGCAGGCGCCCTGATCGGCCGCGACGCCGCACGGGCAGACCTGCGCTGCCGGTAAAAGCGAGGGGGCGGACGACCTTGCTGTCCGCCCAACGCACGCGGCGATCATAATGAAAAATCATAACCGTCGACGCTTGGTATCGGCGGATAATCGACCGGCCGTTCGCCGAAATAGGGCCGCAACAAGTCGCGTTCGATTTCCTGCGTGTCGCGCTCAGGATCAACCTCGTCTGCATAGCGGAAGCTAGCCTTGAAGTTATGCCCTTGCAGAAAATAGTCCATCTCGCACCAAGCCGGCTGGACATCGTGAGCGCGTTGCAATTCGAACAACAGGTCAACTAGTCGATTTAACTCCTTCAGATAATTCTCAAATGGCCGGTATCGGATGCTGTCTCCGAGATCATCGAAAATATTGACGGAGGCCACATGGTCTCCGATTTGAACCAGTAGCAGGGAGTTTGTTGCTCGAGCGGGCCGGGCAGAGGCCAAAATGTGGCCGATCTCATCCAGCAGATTTTCGATGCTATTTTCCATGCTTGTTATCCGTCTTGCTGTTGTTGAATCTAAGCGTTCTTCGGATTGTCTGGGTCGTGTAACTGACCGTAAGATAATCAGGCCGCAGAGAGGGTCCCGCATAATGTGGGGAGATGCTGACCCGCACATGCTCGCCGCTACGCAGCATTTTGGCCCATTTGTCCTCCAATGCCCGATAGGCGCCGCGGTTGAAGCGCCGATTCTGAGCAAAGTGATTGAGCATCGGTCGGCCCGTTGAACCGGGGAGCGATATAATGGCCGCCATGATCTGCTGGATGCCGGTGGTCGCCCCCCGCTGCACTCTGCGCCCGGCGCGAACGGGGCGCCGGCGGCTCCTTGAGATGCAACTGGCCTTCGACAAGGCGCGTGCGGCCACCCGCATCAACATGAAGTCGATATGTCGCGCGTAGGTGCTGGGGGAATGATGCGTGCATCTCTGCGCGATTCTGGGGTGGAGTTTTTCGGTTGATGTTCAGTTCCCCGTGCTGATCTGAACTGCTCCTGCCATGCGCCAGATGCTCCGGCTCCGCCAAAATAACGGCCCGTATGTCGAAATGTGAACTGGCCATTGTCAGGGTTGTGCCAAGGATTGAACTTGGTCTCTATATCGTGACGACCGACAGGCGCGCGGAATAGACCTGTCCTAATCCAATAATTAATATCAGTATTTTTAGATGTGCGACGATGATCTGACATGAGCCCTCCGATTCTCGAAAGGCTTTTTCAGCTATGCATATAAATCCAACATTGCAATAAACAGATGTAAATCTATGTTTTCACTCACTCATTAATCAATTTGCGCTTGGCCGAGGCATCGCTGCTCCCTTCCTCCCTAATCTTCCGTCCATTCTTGCCAAGCGGCAGGCTGTCATGGAAAGAAAGCGGCCCGGAAAGGAGCCCGCGTGTTTGAAGGCCTGACTCTCTCTGCCTTGCCGCCTGAGGATGAGGCGTTGCGCGCGCCTGTTCGGGCGTTGATTGCTGAGGCGATTGCGGGCCTGCCGGCGGATCGGCGGGCGCGGTCGTGGCAGGGGTTTGACGCGGCGTTTAGCCGCCTCTTGGGGCAGGCTGGCTATCTTGGCCTGACCTTGCCCAAGGCTTATGGCGGCGGGGATCGCGGGCCTTTCGCGCGCTTTGTGGTGGTGGAGGAGTTACTTGCCGCCGGGGCCCCCGTCGCCGCGCACTGGATCGCGGATCGGCAGAGCGCCCCCCTGATCCTCAATTATGGGACGGACGCGCAGCGAGATTTTTATCTGCCGCGCATTTGCCGCGGAGAGGCTTTTTTCTGCATCGGGATGAGCGAGCCCGGCTCTGGATCTGATCTGGCGAGTGTGCGTACCAGGGCAGAACAGACAGGCAGTGGCTGGCGCATCAATGGACAGAAGATCTGGACAACAAATTCGATGCACAGCGATTATATGATCGCGCTGGTGCGGACATCGGGCACCGCGGAAGACCGCAATGCCGGCCTGTCGCAGCTGATCATCGACCTCAAGGCGCCGGGCGTCACGATCAAGCCGATCACCGATCTGACGGGCGACGCCCATTTTGCTGAAGTCTTTTTCGACAATGTTGATCTGGGGCCGGACGCGCTGGTCGGCGCGGAAGGGCAGGGCTGGCATCAGGTAACAGCAGAGCTGGCCTTTGAACGCAGTGGGCCGGAACGGATTTATTCAAGCATCGTGCTTCTGGATGCCTGGGTCCGCCACGTGAAGGCACATGGTCGGTTGGACGGCGCAACCGCGGCCCTTCTTGGCAGCATGACCGCGCGGTTGACTGTGCTCCGTGCGATGTCGATCGCGTGTACGGCGCGGCTGGCGGCAGGGGAAAGCCCGGTTGTGGAGGCGTCGCTGGTGAAGGATTTGGGTACTGCTTTTGAGCAGGATCTCCCCCGGCTGATCGGGGATGATCTGGCAAGCCATGCAGAACCGCTCGATCCTGAACTCTATCGAACGTTGCTCTACGTCACCCATGTCGCACCCAGCTTTTCGCTGCGCGGGGGAACACGAGAAATTCTGCGCGGGATTATCGCCCGGGGGTTGGGGTTACGCTGATGAACGGGCAGGAGCTTCTTGAACCCTTTATGCGTCTGCTCGCGGATGTCGCGGCGCCCGATGCCGTCCGCGCGGTTGAAGCGGGAGGCAGCCGCGAAGCCATGTGGCAGGCCTTTGAAGATTCGGGTTTTCTCGATGCGCTGGTGCCGGACTCGGCGGGCGGGGCAGGGCTTTCTCTGGCGGAGGTGGCGCCGCTTCTAATGGCACTTGGCGCCCATATCGTCCCGCTGCCTGTTGCGGAAACCATGGTCGCCCGCGCACTGATTGCCACGGCAGGGCACGCGGCGCCTCGCGGGGCGATTACACTGGGGGGCGCTGGGGCGGCCCTGCCGGTGCCGTTTGGCGCGGTCGCGGATTATGCGCTCGCCGAAAAAGGGGGCGTGCTCAGGCTCGCGGCCATCACGGCGCATGAAACCACTGGCGTGATGGGGGATCTTGCCGCGCACCTGACATTGGCCGAAAGCGGCATAGATCTGCCCGCGCCCGAGGCGGGGTTATCCTGCCTCATGGCCGTGCTGCACGCCGCCGCTATTGCCGGTGCGGCGGATCGACTGCTGACGATGACTGTCGCTTATGCCAATGATCGGGTTCAGTTCGGGAAGCCGATTGCGAAGCAACAGGCCCTACAGCAGCAAATGGCCCTGATGGCAGAGCTGGCTGTGGCCGCCCGCTTGGCGTCGCAACTTGGGTGTGCTGCAGGTCTTTCCGGTGGGGTGCAGCCCGCTGCAACGGCCAAGCAGGTGGCAAGCGCGGCGGCGGCGGATATCGCGGCCATCGCCCATGGGGTGCATGGCGCTATCGGGATCAGCGCGGAATATGATCTCCAGCTCTTGACCCGCCGCCTCCACGCCAGCCGGCTGGCAGCAGGGGGGGAGAGCTTCTGGGCCGCACAGCTGGGACGGATGCAGCTGGCTCATGAAGGAAGTACCCTCGATTTCATCCGACAGGCCATGGCATAGTCAAGGGCGATCTGAGCGGCTAAGGGGCAGCCATGGACACGCCTGCCCTCCCTGACGCGATCGGGCCGATGCTCGAATTTCTGAACTATGCGGGTATCGCGCTGATGGCCGCGACAGGCGCCTTGCTCGCGGCGGAAAAGCGGCGGGATTTCATCTCCTTCGTCTTTTTCGCGGGGTCAACCGGCGTAGGCGGGGGGACAGTGCGGGATGTTCTGCTCGATATCCCGGTATTCTGGACGACCGAAAATGTCACCCTGCTGATTTGTTTCGCAGCCGCTTTGGGCGTCTGGATGACGCCTGTGCGGTTCTGGAAGGGGTCCGCCCTGGCTTGGCTCGATGCGGTCGGGCTGGCAGCTTTTGCGACCTATGGGGCCGCCAAGGGGCTTGCTTTTGGTGTCCACCCGATCCCCGCCTTTGCGATGGGGGTGTTTACGGCATGTCTGGGTGGAATCATCCGAGACACGCTCGCCAATGAGCCGTCGATTCTCCTGCGGCCAGAGCTGTATGTGACAGCCGCCGCCTTGTCCGCGGGGCTTGCGGTGCTGCTCCTGACAATCGGGGTCCCGCCTTATGCAGCGGGCATCATCGCAACGCTGGCTGGCGTCATCTTGCGGGGCGGCGCGATCCTAAAGGGGTGGGAATTGCCGACCTATCATCGGTAAAATACGGATCACCGGTAAACATCAGGGCAAGTTCGCGCCGAAGTCTCGGAGAAAAATGGTGCCCAGGAGAGGACTCGAACCTCCACGGCCTTGCGGCCACTGGCACCTGAAGCCAGCGCGTCTACCAATTCCACCACCTGGGCACGGCGCCGATCCTCGGGAGGATCACTGCGGAATGAAGCGGCGCGATTAGGGTGGCCTTTCGCGCTTGTCAACAGCGCGTGGCGCGGGCATTGGCAACCCGACCATCAGATAAGGTTTGACGGACGATGAAAGACGCTTTGGTTACGGTATTTGGCGGGGGCGGTTTTGTGGGTCGCTATGTGGTTCAGGCGCTGCTCAAGGCCGGCGCGCGCGTGCGGCTTGCCGAGCGGAGCCCCAAAAATGCGTATTATCTGAAGGCGCAAGCCAATCTGGGTCAGATTACCTATATCGCCGCCGATATCACCCGGCCCGAGACCCTCGCGCCCGCCGTTGCGGGGGCAGATGCGGTCGTCAACCTTGTTGGCAGCTTTGCGGATATGCAGCGCATCCATGTCGAGGGCGCGCGTAACCTTGCCGAAGCCGCCGCTGCGGGGGGCGTTGGTGCCTTTGTCCATCTTTCGGCCATTGGGGCTGATTCTGAAAGCCGTTCTGCCTATGGTCGCACCAAGGGTGATGGCGAAGCTGCAGTGCGCGCCGCATTTCCCAAAGCGACTATCCTGCGCCCGTCGATCATCTTTGGGCGGGAAGACGCCTTTATCAACCGCTTTGCAGGCCTGATCCGCGCGTTGCCGATAGTCCCGATCATCGGCGGAGCAACAAAGTTCCAGCCGGTTTTTGCGGGTGATGTGGGCGACGCCGTTGCCGCAGTATTGGCGAACCTGTCCGCCCATGGCGGTAAAAGCTATGAACTGGGCGGACCGCAGGTTTTGAGCATGGCCGAGCTGAATGCCTGGATCGCTGAAAAGACAAGCCGCAAGCCCTTCTTCATCGAGGTGCCAGATGCGATTGCGGCGATCATGGCAACGCTGACGGGGTGGCTGCCGGGAGCGCCGATCACGCGGGATCAATGGCTGATGCTCCAAAAGGATAATGTCGTCGCCCCGCGGGCGAAGGGCCTTGCTGCGCTGGGCGTGCAGCCGACCCCGCTGGACGCGGTCGCGCCTGGCTGGCTGCTGATTTACAAACGGCACGGTCGCTTTGGGGCGACTGCATGAGCGACCTTCTGACGGTCATCCTGCTCGGTATTGTGGAGGGGCTGACAGAGTTCATCCCTGTCTCCTCGACGGGGCATTTGGTGCTGGCCGGCGAGTTATTGGGGTTTGAAGATGGCTCTGGCGGCGCATTTGATGTCGTGATCCAGCTGGGCGCGATCCTTGCGGTCATCGTGCTTTATTGGCGGCGCTTCTGGGATGTAGCTGTTGGTCTGTTGTCTTGGTCGCAAGGTCCGGTGATTTTCACCCGCAATATCCTTCTAGGCTTTCTGCCCTCCGCAATTGTGGGCGCCTTTGCCTATTCCGCGATCAAGGCCATGCTGGAAACGCCCGCCATTGTCGCTTGGGCGCTGATTCTGGGCGGTGTGGCGATCCTTGTGATCGAACGGGTAGCCAAAGACAGTCATACCGAGAGTGTCGAGGCGATGAGCTGGAAGACAGCACTGGCGATCGGCGTGATCCAGTGCCTTTCCATGATCCCTGGCGTCAGCCGCTCTGGCGCGACGATCATGGGTGCGCGCGCGATGGGGGTGGCCCGGCAGACGGCGGCGGAGTTTAGCTTTTTCGTCGCGGTGCCGACGATGATGGGCGCAACGGCGCTTGCCTTGTACAAAGAAGGGGCGGCGCTTGCCGCGCAAGATGTCAGCAATATCGCGATTGGCTTTGTCGTCTCGTTCGTCGTGGCGTTGTTGGTGATCAAAGCCTTTCTGGCGATTGTCACCCGCTATGGCTTTGCCCCCTTTGCATGGTACCGAATTGTTGTTGGCGCGCTTGCGCTGCTTTGGCTGAGCTAACGCTGTTGGCTATCCCTCCAGCGCCTTTTGGCGGCGGCGCTGTACGGAAGACCCAATTCCCATCGCTTCACGATATTTGGCAACGGTGCGCCGGGCGAGATCAAAGCCCTGAGCCTTCAAAAGATCGACCAGCGTATCATCCGACAAAATAGCTTTCGCGTCTTCTGCAGAGATCAGCGATCGAATGGCGTTCTTCACGGCTTCGGCAGATACAGCATCCCCACCATCAGCCGCCGCAATGCTGCTGGTGAAGAAATATTTCAGCTCAAAGATGCCACGGGCGCAGGATAGATATTTGTTGGATGTCACCCGGCTGACAGTGGATTCGTGCATGCCGATCACCTCGGCAATCTGGCGCAGCGTCAGGGGGCGGAGGTGGCTGACTCCGTGGCGGAAAAAGCCGTCTTGCTGCCGCACCAATTCGGTCGCGACCTTCAGGATCGTGCGCTGCCGCTGGTCAAGGGTGCGCACAAGCCAATTTGCCGATGCCATGCACTCGGTGAGCCAGGCTTTGGACGTACGATCCTGTCCTCCGGATTGCTGCAGCTCGGCATAATAACGCCGGTTGATGAGGAGGCGGGGGAGGCTTGCTGTATTGATTTCCACCGCCCAGCCAGCCCCCCGGTGCACCACGAAAAGATCGGGCATAATCGCTTGTGCTGGTTCACCGCCAAACCGCAAGCCGGGCTTGGGATCGTAACAGCGAAGTTCGCGGACCATATCTGCCATATCCTCGGCATCCACCCCGCAGATGCGCTGCAACTGGGTGAGCTTGCCCAGCGCCAAAAGGTCAAGATTGTCGATCAGCCGGGCCATAGCTGGATCATATCGGTCGGCTTCTTTGGCCTGGAGCGCGATGCATTCTGCCAGAGACCGAGCACCGACGCCCGTTGGATCGAATTGCTGGATCACGCCCAGAACGCGTTCTCCCGCCTCGAGGGGAACCCCCAATTGGTTTGTCACCTCCACCAGTCGGCAGGTCAAATAGCCCGCGTCATCCATCTGCGCGATAATCTGTGCAGCGATAAGAATGTCGTTGCCCGACAGGCTGGCGCGCGCTTGTGCCATCAGGTGGTCGTGGAGGGTCAGGCCTTGGGCTGCAAAGCGATCGAAGTCGGGCCCATCTTCGTCAAAGCCGCCGTTCGTGGCGCCGCCGTCCAGCCCCAATCCTGGGTCGAGGCCCGGCCCGCCATCGGCGCGGCTATCGTGGTGGAAGGTCTCCTCTGCATAATCAACATCGAGCGGGCTTTCGGCATCTGGCCCGCCGTCGGTGTCCAGCAGCATATCGGCGGTGATGGGCTCTGGACCGCCATCCGCGTTACCGTCCCCGTCATTCTCGCTCGCGCCCGTGGACGGCCATTCGTCCTCGCTTTGCTCCGGCCCGCCTTCCCGTTCTGCCTCGAGCAGCGGATTGCGGTCGAGCTCCTCCGCGATAAAGGCTTCGATCTCCAGATTGGATAGCGCGAGCAATTTGATCGCCTGCTGTAACTGCGGCGTCATCACCAGAGACTGGCTCTGCCGCAGGTCGAGGCGAGGCCCGAGCGCCATGGCTATAGGCTGAAGCCCTCACCCAGATAGAGGCGGCGGACATTTTCATCGGCGACCAAATCTTCCGGGCTTCCCGCAAAGAGCACGCGGCCGTCATAGATGATGCACGCGCGATCGACGATATCGAGGGTTTCGCGCACATTATGGTCAGTAATGAGAACACCGATCTGGCGCTGCTTTAACTGCTTCACCAGTTCCCGGATATCCGCGATCGAAATCGGGTCGATCCCGGCAAAGGGCTCATCGAGGAGCATGATCGAGGGGTCTGCCGCGAGCGCACGCGCGATTTCGCAGCGCCGCCGCTCCCCGCCAGAAAGGGCCATCGCGGGGGCCGTCCGCAGCCGGGTGAGGCCGAATTCCTCAAGCAATTGCTCCAGCCGAGCCGCCCGGGCTTCTTTGTTGGGTTCTGCGAGTTCGAGAACAGCCATGATGTTCTGCTCAACCGTCAGGCCTCGGAAGATCGAGGTTTCCTGAGGGAGATAGCCCAAGCCCAAAATGGCACGGCGATACATGGGCAGGTGCGTGATATCTTGCCCGTCGAGCTCGATGCGGCCGCCATCTGGACGAACAAGGCCCATGATCGAGTAAAAGCAGGTGGTTTTGCCCGCGCCATTTGGCCCTAATAATCCCACGACTTCCCCACGACCAACCGCCAGCGATACGTCGGACAGCACGACGCGCTTGTCGTAGGATTTGGCGATGGACACCACAGATAAGCCATTGCCCGCGCTGTTCGTTATCGTGGCCTCGCGATCCAGGACTGTATTCGTCATCATCATTCCCATGGGGTCAGACTGCTGCCTGGCGCGGCAGGAGAGTGGCATAGATATTGCAGCTTATTGCATAGGAGAGGGTAAACGCAACCTTAACGCGCCTTGAAACCCCAAGCATTCCGTCGAAAACGGAGGGTTATTTGCGACTGCCCGCAACCGTGAAGCGTCCGGAGACCCGGCCATTGCCTTGCTCGCCGCCCGCGCTTCGGCCGTCAACGGTGGCGCGGCCTGTATCAAGGTCGATCACCAATCGCCCGCCCCGGATTCGATTTTGACCCTGTTCGAGCTCAACCCCGCCTAAAAGGGTGATGATCCGTCGGTTGAGATCATAAACCGCAACTTCCCCGCGCGCCGTTTCGCTGGAACTGCGGACGATGACGCCTCCTGAGGCATCCAACCGTTCGATATCGACACCATTATCTTCGCGCGAATAGGCAACGGTCAGGCGGGCTGCCCGCAACGACAAATCTCCTTGCCGTACGCTGACATTGCCGGAAAAGACGGCACGATCGGCACGGTCCTGCACTTCAATTCGGTCCGCCTCCACATCCACGGGAAGCTTGGCATTATGGCCCTTCAGAGCCTGAGCCAGAACGGGCATGGCTACCAAAAGGAGGGCGCCAGTGACGAGAGGGGCGATACGCATGGCGGCTATCTGGCCTGCTGCTGCACGATATGCAAGCGTGCACGGCCTTCGAGCGTTACGCTGCGGTTGCCGAGATCGGCGCGGAGCCGATCCGCGCTAAAACTGCCCAGCGGCAAGCTGCCAGAAACTGCGCCGCCGCTTGCGAGCTTGCGGCTTTTCAAGCTGACGGCGACATCATTGGCTTCGACCCGATATCCGTCTGCCGTTTGGAAGATCAATGGGCCATCGACCTGAACGATGTCTCCGGCCATGTCATAGCGGCCTTTTCCTGCCGCAAGCGTCGCAGGGCCTTCTGCCATCTCGATCCGTGCCATAAGATCAGTGAGCCGCACAATCGGCTCTTGCGAACTCCGCTGCACAGCAGAGCCTGCTTTAATCTCAAAGGCGCGGCCCCGGCTATCTTCGCCGCGATAGGTAGCTGACCCAATCCGCAACCGCTCTTGCGCCATAGAGACGCTGTCTTTTGCAAGCATGAAGCTTACATCGCCATTGGGGGAGATAAGGGGCGCTGCAAAAAAGAGCAGACCTAACGCGCCAATGCCGACGGGCAGCCCCCTGCGCATCCCCCGGACAAGCCGATCATGCCGCCCATTCGGGCGCGCCCAGAGTTGGCGGGCGGAGCGTTCTTGAAGGGCTTGTTCAGACATGATCTGGAGGATCAGATATGCGCGAAGATATCAACTTCGGGCCAGCCCGCGAGATCGAGTCGCGCCCGATTCGGCAAAAAGTCGAAACAGGCCTGCGCCAGGGCGGTGCGGCCTTCCCGTTCTAGGCGGGGATCGAGTATCTCTTTCACCCGATGCAGGTAACGAACATCAGACGCCGCATATTCCTTTTGCGCGTCGCTGAGGACGGGGGCTCCCCAATCGGACGATTGTTGCTGCTTCGACAATTCCACCCCTAGGGTTTCACGGACCAGATCTTTCAGGCCGTGCCGATCGGTGTAAGTGCGCACCAACCGTGACGCTGTTTTCGTGCAGTAAACCGGTTCTGCCATCACCCCCAAATAGGCCATGATGGACGCGAGATCGAAGCGCGCGAAATGATAGAGCTTGAGCCGTTTCGGATCTGAAAGAACCGCTTTCAACTGGGGCGCTGCATAATCAGAACCCGCGGAAAACCGAACCAAATGCTCGTCACCCCGACCATCGGAGATTTGCACCAGGCAGAGCCGGTCTCGCCCCGGCAACAACCCCATTGTTTCTGTGTCGACTGCAACCGGACCCGGGCCCAGCGCATCGGCGGGCAGGTCTTCTTCATGCAGGTAGACAGCCATTCACATTCTCCTGATCGACACGGGAATGCCCTTCCTTTTTCGGTGCGCGACTCCGACATGGCCCGAGTCTGCGGAAAGGCATTTGGCTATCCCCATTGCACGGCCCGGCCGCGGGCCGCAAGCGCATGTGAACAGCCTAAAAAACGACCTGTGCGAAAAAGCTATCGGAACTCTAGATTCTCCGCTATGATTGCTCCATCGCGTGGTGTGAATTGCGCTAAGTTTTCTGTCGCTCTCGTCCTGCGACCGGATTGAGTTTTACCTGGGCGAACACGATTACGAAGAAAGTTTTTTGACGGATGGGTTTTGATAGAGGGCGGCGCGGAGAGCGTGGCGGTCGCGGCTTTGACAAGCGTGACAATTTTGACGGTGGCTTTGACGGCGGCTTCGGCGGCGGCGATCGCTTCGGCGGTGGCGGCGGTCGCTTTGGCGGCGGAGATCGCTTCGGCGGTGGTGGCGACCGTTTTGGCGGCGGTGGCGATCGCTTTGGCGGCGGCGGCGGCGGTTTCCGCGGCAGCCCGCGCCCGCAGATGCCGGCTCAGGTCGTTGGCGAAGGGAAGGGTGTCGTAAAGTTCTTCAACGCGCAGAAGGGCTTTGGCTTCATCGTGCAAGATGGTGGCGGCGAAGATGTCTTCGTGCACATCAGTGCGGTTGAACAGGCCGGCCTTGCTGGCCTCGCTGAAGGCCAGCCGCTCGGTTACACCCTTGTCGATCGCGGCGGCAAAATCTCGGCAACCGATCTGGTCATCGAAGGCGAGCCGCTTCCGGTGGAAGAACGTGCGCCCCGTCAGGATCGCTTCGGCGGTGAAAGCCGTGGTGGCTTTGGCGACCGTCCGCCCCGCGTTCAGCGCACGCTGACCGGTGAAACGGCCACAGGCACGGTTAAGTTCTTCAATTCGATGAAGGGCTTTGGTTTCATCCAGCGTGATGATGGCCAGCCGGATGCGTTTGTTCATATCTCGGCCGTTGAACGCGCTGGCATGGGCACGCTCAACGAAGGTGATCGCGTGAAGTTCGATATTGAGGTCGACAATCGCGGCAAGAATTCGGCCGTGAACCTGAGCTCATCTGACTAACGTCGGATCGCTTTTGGTTTGAAAAAAAGGGGCGGCACCGCAAGGGCCGCCCTTTTTTATGCCATCTTTCCGGCGATCGGTTTGCTCTGTTACTGTGATGCGGTCAGGTGACGCCCCATCACCAGCCTGAACAGAACGAAACAAAGGCCCGCGCCGCCTGCAAGGACGGCGTGGAGGAGCCAAAAATGGGCCGTTTCCATTTCAGAATAGAAGCCGCCCACCCAGCCAACAATTGCGTTACCTGCAAAAAACGCGAGGTAATAAAGGCCGATGACTGTGGCATTCACCGCGCGGGGTGCCACTTTGGCGAAGAGGGCGAGGCTCACCGGCAGCATATGGGCAAAGCCGATGCTGTTGATGACGTGGAAGAGGACGGGCCAGAAAAGACCGATCTTTTCGTCCGGCCCCTGTGTTGCTGCTGCGATGAAGAGGCACAGCATCCCTGCTGCCGAGAAAGCGGCACCGACAATAATTTTGCTGATCTCATCCGGTTCCTGCCAGCGTGTGCCATACCAGCGATAAAACATCGCCACCAAGGCAAGGAAGGATACGCTCACAATGGCATCGAGGGTCACGAGCCACGTTGTCGGTAGCTTTTGTCCCTGCCAAACAAGGTCAAACTGCGCATCTCCCCAGACCAGATAGGCGTTGAAAATCTGGTTATTGGGCACAATTGCGACCGCGAGGACGGGGATCAGGACCAGAAGCGCCAAAAGGGCCGGCCAGTCTTTCCGCTCCAGCTTAGGCTGGGCGGCGCGCCCCTCAGCGGAGGGTGCCTCAAAATGTTCGCTCGGCAGATATTTTTGACCAGATAGATAGATGATGAGGCCGATGAGCATGCCGATCCCAGCGGCACCAAAGCCGTAATGCCAGCCATAAACCTCACCCAATGTCCCGACGATCAAAGGGGAGGCAATGACGCCGGCATTGATCGCGAGATAGAAGATCTGGAACGCGTCGGCGCGCCGCAGGTCATCCGGATTGTATAAACTGCCGACTTGGCTGGCGATATTGCCCTTGAACATGCCGCAGCCCAGAACAAGGCAGAGTAGTGCGAAGAGGAAGGTCAGTTCAAACGCCATCAAGAAGTGCCCTAGGGCCATCGTGATGGCGCCAAGGAGGACGGTGCGCCGCTTGCCGAGTACCCGATCGGCGAGGAAGCCGCCCAATATCGGTGTGAGATAGACCGCCGCGGCGTAGGTGCCAAAGATTGCAGAAGCGAGGGCTTGGCCCTCGAGGCCGCCATAAAGCGCAGAAAAAGGTTTGAAGAGCGCGATGTTTTCGACATGACCGGGCAGCAACAGCTGCTTTGTCATGAAGAGAACGAGCAGAGCCTGCATGCCGTAGAAGGAAAAACGTTCCCACGCTTCTGTGAAGGCGAGATAGCCAAGGCCGCGTGGATGCCCCAGAAACGCACGATCATGGGCTTGTGTAGTCCCATTCATCTTCATCTCTGAACCTCTGTTCGCGCCCATCATTGCCCCCTGTGTCTTTGTGAGTCTGGTTGGCACCACGCTAGGCCAAGGGGTAGATGCTGGCCAGCCGAGAGGTTATCAGATCAAAAGGTTGGAGAGATTATCGCGGGATAAGGTCGTCCGCGCTTGACAAAGGCGGCGCCCTCCCCCAATGGCCGCGGCTTACCGCGCTTCGGTGCGAATCCAGTTTCAACTGTTACGAAGGTTTACGGGTCATGGCCAAGCCGACCACCGTCAAGATCAAGCTCGTCAGCTCGGCCGATACCGGCTTCTTCTATGTGACGAAGAAGAATCCGCGCACCCAGACCGAGAAGCTGTCCTTCCGCAAATATGATCCCGTCGTGCGCAAGCATGTCGAGTTCAAGGAAGCCAAGATCAAGTAAAGCGCGCGCCGCTTAGTGCGGTGTAGAGGGTTGATCGCGGGCAATTAATGCCCGCGTCGTATCCATGAATCGCGCGAGCGTGATGGGCTTTGAGACGAAGGCGTCTGCGCCGGCGTCTCTAATTCGGGCCTCATCCCCTTTTCCTGCATAAGCTGTCACGGCCATGATGGGCGTGTGTTGGATCAGCGCATCTGCCCGGACCGCATCAATCAGGTCCAACCCGCCGATATGCGGCATCTGAATATCCAAGATGATAAGGGCCGGCGTTACCGTGCGGGCCTCTTCAATCGCATCGCGGGCGTCGCGCACGGGGTGGGGTTCAAACCCGTGCGCCTGCAAAAGATCACAAAAAAGCTTGAGGTTAAGTTCATTGTCCTCGACAACGAGCACCCTTTTGGTCACGCAAAACCCCCGTTTTTGATGAGCTGATACTAAACGATGAAACCTGCCAAGACAAATCATCATGATGCCGTTGCCGCCGCCTTATCGGCGCTTGGTTGGGTGTTGTCAGAAGATGCTCGGGCACAACGATTTTTAGCATTAACGGGTTTCGCGCCGGACGATTTAAGGGCACGAATTGCAGATCCGGAGGTGCATGATGCCGTGCGCCTTTTCCTCGAAGGCCATCAGCCAGATCTGATTGCGTGCGCCGAGGCGATTGGTGTTCCGCCGGAACTATTATTGCCAGAACCCAGGGAGAATTGGGCATGAGCCGCCCTTTGTTGATCACCGATTGCGACGAAGTGCTGCTGCACATGGTCGTGCCCTTCGCCGAATGGGTGGATGAGGCACACCATATCCATTTTGACGTGGACAGCGGAGATTTCGTGAATGCTCTGCGCCATAAGGCGACGGGCGTCGCGCTGGGGCATGAGGAGATTTGGCCTCTGCTACGGGGCTTTTTTGCGACCGAAATGCACCGGCAATATCCCATCGACGGCGCGATCGAGGCCATTCATGAGATCGCCAAGGTGGCGGATGTCGTGGTCCTCACCAATTTGTCAGACCATGAACGGGAAGGGCGGATCCACCAGCTGCGAGAGGTTGGTGTCGAGTTCCCGGTGTTTACCAACCAAGGCGGAAAAGGACCGCTTCTCAAGTCGATCATCACCGATTATGCCCCGACAGCGACCGTGTTCGTGGATGATCTGGGGCATAACCACATGTCCGTCGCAGAGCATGCGCCAGAGGTTTGGCGTCTCCATATGGTCGGCGAACCTCGGCTAGCCCCGCGCATCAAGCCCCACCCAAAGGCCCATGCCCGCATTGACGATTGGGCCAACGCGCGCCAGTGGATCATGGACCGATTTGAGGAAGGACACGCACATGGCTGATACGACGCCCTCCAATGGAAGCGACACGCCCGAAGCGCGGCTGGCCCAATTGGGGATCATTCTGCCGGAACCAGCGGCCCCGATCGCGGCCTATGTCCCGGCGGTTGAGATCAACGGTTTGCTCCATATCTCGGGCCAATTGCCCTTCCACGGCAGTGAGGTCATGACGGGCCGGATCGGAGAAGATCGCGATGTCGAGTTTGGCACGGTGGCTGCCAGAGCCTGTGGCATCATGCTGATCGCGCAGATGAAAGCTGCACTTGGCAGCTTGGATCGGGTCGCTCGGATCGTGAAGCTTGGCGCCTTTATCAGCTCGACACCTGATTTTACCGATCAGCCGGTCGTCGCCAATGGCGCCTCGAACCTGATGATCGATGTGTTCGGTGATGCCGGCCGTCATGCGCGCTCAGCGGTGGGAGTGCCGGTGCTTCCCCGCGGCGCGGCTGTCGAAGTGGATGCGATCGTTGCTGTTCGCGCTCTTTGACCGGCTCTTTGTCCCGGCGCCGCAACGCGCGCGCGTTGCCTTTCTCAAAGGCGGTGCATTTGCCCATCGGGGCCTTCACGGGCCAGATGTGCTGGAGAATAGCCGCGCGGCCTTTTCAGCAGCGATTGCGGGCGGCTTTGGCATTGAGCTCGATGTTCATGCGAGCCGCGACGGCGATGTGTTCGTCTTCCATGATGATGAGCTTGACCGCCTCTCCGAGGGGAAAGGCTATTTCGGCGCGACGGGGAGCGCCGCGCTCGACGCGCTCCGGCTCAAAGGAACGTCGGAGACGATTCCGCGGCTGGATGAAATCCTTCGCCTGATTGCGGGCAAGGTGCCGTTGCTGGTCGAGGTTAAGACGGGGCGGCGCTCCGTCGCGGCGCTCTGCAAAGGCGTTTTGCGGGCGCTGGAGGGCTATCAGGGCCCTGTTGCCGTCATGTCGTTCGATGCCCGTGTCGGGGCTTGGTTTGCGGCCCATGCGCCGCACATTGTCCGCGGCTTGGTCGTGACGGAGGAGGGGCCAACAGCGCTCCCCGATAAGGCGCGGGCCGCGGTTGTCCGTCATATAGATCTATGGCGGGCGCGGCCCGATTTTCTGGCCTATGATGTGCAAGATTTGCCAAGCCGTTTCGCGTCAGCCCAGCGCAACCGGGGGCTTCCTCTCCTCAGTTGGACAGTGCGCACCCCCGACGAGCGCGCCAAAGTGGCCGCGCATGCCGATGCGCCGATTTTTGAAGACCTGACCTAATGGCTGATGGGTCGGGCGACGTGGAGATCACGGCGCGCGTGGCCAATAGCGTCAGCGCGCTTGATGCGTCTGCTTGGAATAGCTGTGCAGGTGGCTCCAACCCCTTTGTCCGCCACGCCTTTCTGTCGGCGATTGAGAGATCGCAGAGCGTCGGGCCGGGAACAGGCTGGCAGCCGGCGCCGATCTTTCTCGATGCGTCTGATGGGGGCTTGGCGGGTGTCCTTCCTGCCTATCTCAAAAGCCATAGCCAGGGTGAATATGTGTTCGACCATGGCTGGGCCGATGCGTGGCATCGCGCAGGGGGCCAATATTATCCCAAGCTGCAGATTGCCGCACCGTTTACGCCCGTGCCGGGCCCGCGGCTCCTGGCGCAAGATGCCGCCACGCGGGCGGGGTTGATCGCCGCGGCAGAGGCGTTGACGGTCCAGAATGATCTTTCCTCCGCGCACGCGACTTTTTTGACAGATGAGGATTTGGAGGCGTTTCGCGCGGCCGGCTGGCTCATCCGCGAGGGCATTCAATATCATTGGTTCAATCAGGGCTATCGCGATTTTGAAGATTTTCTCGACGCGCTCTCCTCCAGAAAGCGCAAAGCCATCCGCAAGGAGCGGGCCGCGGCGCAAGCCGGTCTGACGATCCGGGCGTTATCCGGGCACGAGATTGAAGAGCGGCACTGGGATGCCTTTTGGCACTTTTATCAGGATACGGGCGCGCGCAAATGGGGGCGGCCCTATCTGACCCGCGCCTTTTTCTCCCGCATTGGGGCCGATATGCCGAATGAGATTCTGCTTTTTCTAGCGGAACGGGATGGCGTGCCGATCGCCGGTGCGCTCAATTTTATCGGCCAAGAGGCACTTTATGGCCGTTATTGGGGATGCACGCAGGACGTGCCCTTCCTCCATTTCGAGCTGTGCTATTATCGCGCGATCGAAGAAGCGATTGCCCGCGGCCTCCCGCGCGTCGAAGCAGGCGCCCAAGGTGAGCATAAGTTGGCCCGCGGCTATGTCGCAACGCCGACTTGGTCAGCCCATTTCATCCCCCATCCGGGGTTTAAAGCGGCGGTGGCAGATTTCCTTGAGCGCGAACGATCCGCTGTAGACCGCGAAATCGCCTTTCTGGGCGACGTGACGCCGTTTCGCAAAGGCGGCTAGGCAGCAACTGCGGTGTTCTGAGAGATCCATGCGCGCGCCGCGCGCTGTGCCTCGGCGATTTCCCGCGGGGTCATTTCAGCCGCCAGTTCAGCGCGGCATTGCTGGGCGCGAACATCACCAGACATGGCGGCGATGTTGAACCATTTATGCGCTTCTATGTAATCCGGGCCCGTTTCTGTCGCGCCATAGGCATAATGAAGACCCAGCTCGAAACATGCCTCTGGATTGCCGCTATCCGCCGCAAGGTGGTGACGGCGCAAGGCCAAGCTTTCATCGATCACATGACGCATCATAACCCAACTCCCACCTCAATTCTGGTGAGAGGATCATCGCCTCGTGGTTTAAAAAAAAGGTTAACGCGTCAGCCAGAGTTATGCGACTGGCGGAATGACGGGGATATTATCGATCAACCGCGCCTTGCCAATCCGGGCGGCCGCCAAAAGACGGCCGGGGCGATCCAGACGATCGAGCGGTGTCAGCGTCCCCGCATCGACCAGCTCGGCATAGTCAACAGCGGCAAAACCCGCCTTGAGAAGCGACGGCGGAATCTCGGCAAGCGCCTGTGCAATGTCGCCCCCGGCTTCGATGGTGCGCGCCGCATGGCCCAAAGCTCGCGGCAGGGCGATGGCGGCCGCACGCTCTTCTGGCGTCAAATAGGCATTGCGCGAGGACAGAGCGAGGCCGTCCTCCTCGCGCTGGGTGGGGAAGCCCGACACCTCCAGCGCCATATCTAGGTCTGCAGCCATCCGGCGGATGATCGCGAGTTGTTGCCAGTCCTTTTCCCCGAAAATCGCGAGATCGGGCTGCACCTGGTTAAAGAGTTTCGCGACCACAGTGGTCACGCCATCAAAATGGCCCGGACGCGCGGCGCCGCAGAGCCGATCTGGCAGGCCCTCAACGCTGATGTTGGTCGCAAAGCCCTCCGGATACATCTCGCGCACCTCCGGCAGCCAGAGAATGTCGACACCCGCGGCCTCCAGCTTTGCCGCATCGAGGGAGACGGGCCGGGGATAGGCCTCAAAATCTTCATTCGGGCCGAACTGACGCGGATTGACGAAGATCGAGACAACCACCCGATCAGCGCGGCGCCGCGCGTCGGCCACCAGCGCCATATGGCCATCATGAAGCGCACCCATGGTTGGGACCAGCGCGACCGTTTCTCCCGCGGCGCGAAACGTACGAAGGGCAGCGCGCAATTGGGTGCGATGCTGGAGAGTTTGCACGGTCTGGCCTCGGCGGTTATTGATGACCCTGCCGCCTCTAACGAGGGATAAGGTGGCGAATCAAGGAAGGATAGCATCGTTTCTATGTCGGGGGGTAAGCCGCACATCATCGTATTCGCCAATGAAAAGGGCGGATCGGGCAAATCGACAACCGCGGTGCATACGGCTGTGGCGCTGGCGGTGTCGGGACATCAGGTCGCCGCGATCGATCTGGACACCCGTCAGAAAACGCTCGCCCGCTATTTCGAGAACCGCGACGCCACCATTCGGCGGCGCGAGGCAGATCTGGAGATGCCGCTTTATTCGGTGCTGAACCCCCTGACGCCAGAGGCGCTGGATGCGGAAGTCGCACGATTGGGCGTTGGGCAAGATTTTCTGATCATCGATACGCCGGGCCGCGATGACCCAGTTGCGCGTGCCGCGATTGCCAAGGCCGATACGCTGGTCACGCCGATCAACGACAGCTTTGTCGATCTCGACCTGATCGGCCAGGTCGATCCAGAGAGTTTTCGGGTCAGCAAGCCCAGCTTTTATGCCGAACTCATCTGGGATCTGCGCAAAGAGCGCGCCCGTGCGGATGGGGCCACCGTCGATTGGGTCGTGCTGCGCAATCGCCTCCAGCATCTCGACGCCCATAATATGCGCCGGGTTGGGGCGGCGCTCGGGGAGCTTTCTAAGCGCGTGGGCTTCCGAACCGTGCCGGGATTGAGTGAACGGGTCATCTATCGGGAACTTTTCCCGCGAGGCCTGACGCTTCTTGATAAAAAGCATCTCGGTGGTTTTTCTGTAAGCCATGTGGCGGCCCGTCAGGAACTGCGTGAGATGATTTCCTCCTTCGCCTTGCCGACCAAAGAGGCAGCGCAGCGCGAGTTGATGTTCCAGTGATTCGCTTTCTCATCTTCGTCGCCCTGATTGGGCTGGTCATATGGGCCTGGCGCAAGGCCGTGTCGCCCAGTGGCGGGATGAGCATCAGCGAGGCGGCCCAGTTGCTCGGCGTCGATGAAGATGCGGATGAGGCGGCGATAACGGATGCACATAAGCGATTGATCGCGAAAGTGCATCCTGATGTGGGCGGCAGTGCTGATCTGGCGGCACGGGTTAATCAGGCGCGCGATGTTCTTTTAAGCCAGCGTGGGGGCTAAGCAGGGTTAGCGCGCTTCACCCTTCCGCTACTTGATTTGTCGGGTGGTATTCGGCAACCGCCGTCCACCTCTTCCCAGTAAAGGCGTTCCCGATGATGGCCCATGATTTTCACCCCAGCGCGCTGCGCGAATATGATATCCGCGGCATCGTCGGCGAGACCCTGACCGAAAAGGATGCGTGGGCGATTGGGCGAAGCTTTGGCACGCTCATCCGTCGTGCGGGCGGCCGCTGTGTGGCCGTGGGTTATGATGGCCGCTTATCTTCGCCTTCTCTGGAAGCGTCGCTCAATCAGGGCCTGATCGAAACAGGTGTTGATGTTGTGCGCGTCGGCTTAGGGCCAACGCCAATGCTCTATTATGCCGAAGCAGTATTGGACGGCGTGGATGGCGGAATTCAGATAACCGGCAGCCATAACCCCGCCGAGTATAACGGCTTCAAAATGGTACAGGCTCACGCGCCCTTTTTTGGGGCGGACATTTTGGAGATCGGCCGGCTGGCTGCATCGGGCGATTGGGAGAGTGGCACCGGGACGATCCGCGACCATGATATTTTCGACGCCTATGTTGACCGGCTGGTTGACGGGTTCCGCGGCGGCGCGTTCCGCATCGGTTGGGATGCCGGGAACGGCGCGGGCGGCGCGGTGATCGAGGCCCTGGTCAAGCGGTTGCCCGGTGAACATCATCTTCTTTTCACCGATATTGATGGCCAATTTCCTAATCATCATCCTGACCCGACGGTGGAGGAGAATCTTGTCGATTTGCGCCGCCTTGTCGCGGACAAAAAGCTCGATTTCGGACTCGCTTTTGACGGAGATGCAGATCGGATTGGCGCGATCGACGGTGAGGGTCGAGTGGTCTGGGGAGATCAACTTCTTGCGATTCTTGCGGAGTCAGTGCTGAAAGACGTTCCCGGCGGCACCATTATCGCGGACGTAAAGGCAAGCCAGGCTCTCTATGACCGCATCGCGGAACTGGGCGGCACGCCGCTGATGTGGAAGACAGGCCACAGCCTGATCAAAGCGAAGATGAAAGAGGTTGATTCGCCCCTCGCAGGGGAAATGTCGGGCCATATCTTCTTCAAGCACCGCTGGTACGGCTTTGACGACGCGATTTACGCCGCGCTCCGCCTGATCGAAGCGGTGAGCGAGTTGGGCGGCTCACTGACGGCGCTCAAATCGGCGATGCCACCGATGATCAATACGCCGGAAATGCGCTTTCAGGTGGATGAAACGCGCAAATTTGCGGTGGTGGAGGAAGTTCTGGCCCGGCTCGAGGCGGAAGGCGCCGAGGTCAACCAGACAGATGGGGCGCGGGTGAACACGCCCGATGGCTGGTGGCTGTTGCGCGCGTCCAATACGCAGGATGTCCTTGTCGCGCGGGCTGAGGCGAAGGATGCCGAAGGGCTCGACAGGCTCTTGGCCCAGATCGATGCCCAGCTTGCGGCCTCAGGCCTCGTCAGGGGAGAGAATGTCGGGCATTGAAGCAGAGCAACTCGGCGGTGGCGCTGGCGTGCCGCCTGTTCTGGCCCATTGGTTTGCGGCGCGTGGTTGGCAGCCGCGCCGGTATCAACTCGAGATGCTCGACGCGGATCGCGCCGGTCGCCATGCGCTGCTTGTTGCCCCGACGGGGGCGGGTAAGACGCTCGCCGGGTTTCTCGCAACGCTCGCGGATCTTGCGGTATCGCCGGGGGAGGGGCTCCATACCCTCTACATCTCTCCGCTCAAGGCACTGGCTGTCGACGTTCGGCGCAATTTGCTCACGCCCATCGCGGAGATGGGGCTCGATATCCGGGTTGAGACGCGGACTGGGGACACGCCGTCGGATCGGAAGGCGCGACAGCGCACAAAGCCCCCCCACATCCTCCTGACCACCCCCGAAAGCCTGAGCCTGCTGCTTTCTTACCCAGAGAGCGCCGACCTGTTTGCTGGGGTGCAGCGGATCGTCATCGACGAGATTCATGCCTTTGCAGCGGGCAAAAGGGGAGATCTTCTCTCGCTTGCGATGGCCCGGCTTCAACAGATTGCGCCGCAGATGCGCCGCACGGCGCTTTCGGCAACGGTAGCTGACCCGACAGATTTCCAGTCATGGCTCGCGCCCGGTGGCGTCGCGGGCAAGGTGTCGCTGGTCGTGGGGGACCCTGGTGCACCGCCAGATCTTGCCATCCTCCTTCCTGAAGATCGGGTGCCATGGGCCGGCCATTCAGGCGCCTATGCTGTCCCGCAGGTGATGGCAGAGATTGAGACGCATCGGACGACGATCGTTTTTTGCAACACACGCGGGCTCTGTGAACTGACCTTTCAGGAATTATGGAAGGTCAATGACCAGAAACTCCCCATTGGCATTCATCATGGCAGCCTCGATATCGAGGCGCGGCGCAAGGTTGAAGAAGCAATGGCGCAAGGCCAGCTCCGCGCGCTGGTCGCCACGGCCAGCCTCGACCTTGGGGTGGATTGGGGCAATGTCGATTGCGTGATCCAGATGGGCGCGCCGAAAGGCTCGTCCCGCCTGCTTCAGCGGATCGGGCGCGCCAACCACCGGCTGGAGGAAGCGTCTGAAGCGATCCTCGTTCCCGGTAATCGCTTTGAGTATCTCGAGGCGCTCGCGGCGTGGGATGCCATCCGGGAAGGCGTGCTCGATGGAGAGCCGTTTCGCCCAGGTGGGCTCGATGTGCTCGCACAGCATCTTATGGCGTGCGCCTGTGCCGGGCCATTTGACGAGGCCGAGATGCTGGCTGAAGTGCGGTTGGCCGCGCCTTATGCCGACCTTGCCTCGGAGACGTTTTCTCGCCTTCTCGATTTCATCGCGACCGGCGGATATGCGCTCCGGGCATATGACCGCTTCCGGCGACTGACCCGGACGCCTGACGGCTATTGGCGGCTCACCCACCCGCAATTCGCGGCCCAGCATCGGCTCAATGCAGGGATTATTGTTGATAGTCCGATGCTCGAGGTGCGCTTCAAGAACGGGCGGCGTTTGGGGCAGCTGGACGAATATTTCGGGGCGAGCCTGATGCCGGGGGACAGCTTTTTCTTCGCCGGGCTCAGCCTTGAGGTGGAGAAGATTGACACGCTCGGGCTGACTGTCCGCGCGACGAGTAAAAAGGCCCGTATCCCCAGCTATATGGGCGCGCGGATGCCGCTGACGACCCATTTGGCGCAGCGCGTTCGGCAGTTTCTCCACGACCGTGAAAGCTGGCAGCGCTTCCCTGCAGATGTCCGCGATTGGCTTCACATGCAGGCCAAGGTTTCGACGCTGCCGGCGCCCGACCAGCTGCTGGTGGAAAGCTTCCCGTATGAGCAGATGCACTATCTGGTCATCTATAGCTTCGAAGGCTGGAACGCTCACCAATCCCTCGCGATGCTGTTAACGCGACGGATGGAGGCGCGCGGTCTCCACCCGATCGGCTTTGTCGCGAATGATTATTGCTTTGCAATCTGGAGCCTGGAGCCTGTTCAAGACCCAGCGTCGCTGCTCTCTGCCGATATCATGGCGGACGAATTTGTGAGCTGGGTCGAAAATTCAGCTCTGCTGAAGCGGGCATTTCGCGAAGTTGCGGTGATCGGAGGGCTGGTCGAGCGCCAGATTCCCGGCAAGCGCAAGACCGGGCGTCAAGTCACGTTCTCGACGGACCTTATTTACGATGTACTGCGCCGCTATGAGCCAGATCATCTGCTACTTGAGGCCGCTTGGGCCGATGCGCGCACCCGGATGACCGACGTGCACCGCCTTGGCGCGCTGCTCGATCGCGCCGCACGGACGATGGTGCATAAAAAGCTGGAACGGATCACCCCGCTCGCCGTCCCCGTGATGGCGATTGTCGGGCGGGAAAGTGTCACGCAAGGCGGTACGGAAGATGCCCTTTTGGTCGAGGCAGAAACGCTTGCCGCCGCAGCGATGACGCCCTGATCCGCCCATTAAGGGGCGGTGCAGCCTAAAGCCGCTGCATCAATCGCGGTCGCGGCCCCCTTTAATCTATAGCTATCAGAAAAGGGCCGGCCCTGCTGATCAGTGCTGCTGATCCGCATGGTTCGCGCGGCGCGCATCCGGGCAATAATCGCTGCATCCTCGCGGGGGGACGCTGCCCAAGCATCATAACGTCCCGATGTGAGGCGATGTGTGACCCCTCCGAATGTGAGCAGAACGGGCGCGCCGTCGCGGCGCTCGCGGCTGAGGCGCGCATGGAACTGGCCACGAATTTTCTTGTCAAGCCAATGACTTACAGCTGCAAAGGGGCGCCATTTTCCGGCGCTTCGCGTCGCCGGGGCCGCGATGGCAAAGCACCGGCGGGGCTTGTCATCCCGAAAGGCAGCCCAGGTGTCGAACATGCCCAGCGCGTCCCGCGCGGCGGCTCTGCTGCTCATGCCGCTGACCCCCAAAGCAACGAGCAGCGCCGCGATAATAGGGGGAGCGCCGTCCCTCAAGCGAGGTGCCCACCGCCGCCCCGACGGACGATATGTTCAATCCCATCTTCAATCATCACCATGGTGCCCTGGGGCAGGCTAGGTGCGATAGGGGCTTTCCAAGGCTCTTGCGCGGGCAAGCCGAGAAGAAGGCCACGCAACACCCGGCTCGACATGCCGTGCATCAGGACCAGACGGTCCCCCTCGATTGACGCTGTGTCGGCAATCCAGCTGCTCAATCGGGCGGCAATCTCGTCATACCATTCGCCCTGAGGTGGTCGGACAGAGAAAAGGCCGGTTTCCGCATCGATAATCGGGCCGGTTTCATTCATAATCTCCGCATAAGTTCGGCCGGCCCAATCCCCCACATTGATTTCGAACAGCCTTGGATCGTGCGCGGCATGATGCCAGTCATGCCCAATATGTTCGGCAATGATCGCGAGCGTCTGGAGCGCGCGGCCAGACGGAGAGGACCATAAATGGAGGCGATGGCCCGCTGGAAGCCAGTTCGCGAGCGCTTCACCCATGGCATCAGCCTGAGCGAATCCGGTGCGGGTGAGCGGCGTATCGCGCTTGTCCCCCTGCATCCTTTTGGCAAAGTTGAAGACAGTCTCGCCATGGCGAGCGATGAAGACGCGACCTTTGAGTTTCATGATCGGCTTTTTCCCACAATTTTATGGGAGTGCAAGCGAAAGGCGGGGCTTGCCGTTGCCGCGGTTCTTGTTCATGACCAATACCGAACTATAAGGCCGACTCCCATCTGGCCGAACGTATCTTTCGGGGGTTTTGAATGAAGGCGACGATCGAACGCGCAAATCTGTTGAAGAGCCTCGGCCACGTCCAGTCGGTCGTGGAGCGTCGCAACACGATCCCCATTTTGTCGAACGTGCTCATCGAAGCCGCGGCAGATGGCACGATCCGCTTGATGGCGACCGATCTGGACCTTCAGATCAACGAAGCGATCGAAGCGGTGAGCGTCGACGTGCCCGGCGCGACGACGGTTTCGGCGCACACGCTGTTCGATATCGTCCGCAAATTGCCGGAAGGCACCCAAGTTTCTCTCACCGCGGCAGACGGCAAGATGCAGGTTGTCGCCGCCCGTTCGCGCTACAGCCTCAATACATTGCCGCGGGACGATTTCCCGGTGATTGCCGAAGGCGATCTGCCGACGCGCTTCGAAATCCCGGCGGCCGCATTGCGTCAGATCATCGATAAGACCCGCTTTGCGATTTCAACCGAAGAGACGCGCTATTATCTGAACGGGATTTTCTTCCACGTTGCGGATGATGGCCAGCCTGTCTTGAAGGCTGCGGCAACCGATGGCCACCGCCTCGCCCGCGTCACCATTCCGCGTCCGGAAGGCGCAGAAGGGATGCCGGACATCATCGTGCCGCGCAAATGCGTCGGTGAATTGCGTAAGCTGCTCGATGAGGTTGAGGGCACGGTGGAAATCACCTTGTCCGCCACCAAGATTCGCTTTGGGCTGGGGACGGCGGTTCTGACGTCCAAGCTAATTGATGGGACCTTCCCCGATTATAGCCGTGTCATCCCGACCGGGAATGACAAGATGCTGAAGATCGATCCGAAGAGCTTCATGGCGGGTGTTGATCGCGTGTCGACCATCGCGTCGGATAAGACCCGCGCTGTCAAGATGGCGCTGGAACCGGACCGGATCACCCTGTCCGTCACCTCGCCGGAAAATGGCACGGCGGCGGAAGAAGTGCCGGGAGAATATTCTGCCGACGCGTTCGAGATCGGCTTTAATGCCCGCTATCTGATGGACATTCTGAGCCAGGTCGAAAGCGATATGGTGGAAGTCCACCTCGCGGATGCCGCCGCGCCGACGCTGATCCGTGAGAATGACAAGTCGCCTGCGCTTTACGTCCTGATGCCGATGCGCGTCTGACCTTCGGGTCAACTTGGCTTTCGGGGGGGCGTGAACAGGCGATTGAGCGTCCGCCGGACGGCAGCGTTGAGCAGCAAGTTACCGAAAAGGAGCATGGCGGCGACCAGCGGGGCGACGACGGGTGCTTTTAGCACGAGGAAAATCAACCCCAGGCTCACCACATCTTCGCCCACTGACAGCGCGATATTGCTGAAGGGCTCGGGGCTGAGATTGAGGATCGCGCGCGCTCCAGCTTTGGCATTATGGCTCAGATAAGCGCTACTGCCGCCCAGCAACAGGGCACCGATCTGTGCTCCTAAGCTGGCGGGGTCTGCTACCGTGAGCGCCAGCATCGCCCCGCCCAAAGGTCGGATGAACGTTAGGCCGCTGTCCCACAGCGAATCGAGCCAGGCGGTCTTATCGACCACCATTTCGGCGATCAGCGCGGTGCCGGCGACGACGAGGACGGCATCGCTCGCGAGATGGCGCAGGCCGGCCACATGGACTGGGAGGTCAATCACCCCCATTTTCATCGCCAGCCCGGTCGCAAAAAGGCTCAAAGACAGGCGCCATCCGGCGATCAGGCTAATGCTCGCGGCGATCCAGAGCAGCTGGGGTGATTCCATCATCATCTCCCGACCCGCTTGAGACGCGCTTGCCGCTTGTCGTCAAGCCATGACTGGTTCAAGGTTAGGAGAGAAAAGCGGAATTGAGAACAGGAGCAGGTGCGCTGTGAACATTGAAATGGCCGGAGCAGGCGAAACCATCCCCGCAATCCCGGCCGCCACCTTGGTCTTGTTCCGCGAACGCGCCGAGGGGCCACCCGAATTACTGCTGGTCGAACGCTCCAAGGGAATGGCCTTTGCGGGGGGCGCCATTGTTTTTCCCGGCGGCCGGATTGATGAAGATGATCACGCGCTTGCCGCCCGGCATGAGATGGAGGATCGTGAGTGCGCAGCGGCGCGCATCGCGGCGATCCGCGAGACAATTGAGGAGAGCGGCGTCCCCATCGGGCTGGCCGATGCGCCGCCATCGGGATGGCTGGAGGAGGCGCGCCGTGCACTCCATAATCGAGAAAAGTTCAGCGACCTTCTGGATGCCGCGCAGCTGCGGCTCGATCTGGATGCCTTGGCGCCTTTTGCGCGCTGGCGGCCCAATTTCCGGGAGACCCGTGTGTTTGACACCCGCTTTTACATCGCGCGCGCACCTGACGATCTGCCCGAAGCGATTGTGGATGCGACGGAGAATGTCCGCACCTTTTGGGACAGCGCGCAGGCCACCATCGCGGCGGCGCAGCGTGGGGATGTTCATGTCATCTTCCCGACGATGCGCAATCTGGAGCGGCTCGCCCTGTTTTCGAGCTTTGACGAAGCACGGGCGCATGCTGCGATCACCCCGGTTGAAACGGTGACCCCTTGGGTTGAGCAGAAGGGCGATGAAACCTTTCTCTGCATCCCCGAAGGGCTGGGCTATCCGGTCACGCGCGAAAGCTTCCGCACCGCGAAGCGGGCGGGGGATTGAGTGATTAAAAGTTAAGGACGGCCCTTCGACAAGCTCGAGGCGGGAGGAATTGAGAAGCTATTCTCTTTTCACCCTCACCGCCCACCCTGAGCTTGTCGAAGGGCAGCCCTTCTTGAAAGGCCGAGAGCTAGTTCACCGCGCCCGCAGCGCCGAAATTGTCGTCCCCACGCTGATCCGCTCTGCCTCGGTCTTCAGGTGCAAGAGCCTCAGGCCGGTTTGCGCCATGGCTTGGGCCAAAGCGGGCGCGAATTGATCGGTTGTCTCCACGGTCGCCGCCCAGCCGCCATAAGCGCGGGCCAGCGCCGCAAAGTCTGGGTTGAATAGCCCGGTGCCCGAGACGCGGGTGGGATATTCCCGTTCTTGATGCATGCGGATCGTGCCATAGACGCCATTGTCGACAACGATGACCAGCAGGTTGCAGCCATAGTGCATGGCCGTCGCCAGTTCCTGTCCGTTCATCATAAAATCGCCATCGCCCGCCAGCGCGACGACCATCTTGGCGGGCCGCCGCAGCGCTGCTGCCACGGCCGCGGGCGGGCCATAGCCCATCGCACCTGCCGTGGGGGCCAATTGCGTGCCCGGCCCGCCATAGGGCCAATAGCGATGCCACCAGCCGGAGAAATTGCCCGCGCCATTGCAGATGATCGTATCGGCCGGCAGCGCCGCGCGCATCGCCGCCACGCATTGGCCAAGGTCCACCTTGGTTTCAAACGGGGCAGGCGTGTTCCAGATGCGCCACTCGGCATGGGCCTCGGCCCCGGCGGCAAAAGGCTGGGCAGGGGCGGGCAGGGTCGCGGCGGCGCGGGTAAAGCGCGTCATGTCTGCACAGATCGCGAGGTCCGCGCGATAGACGCGGTTCAGCTCTTCCGGGTCGGGGTGGACATGGATGAGGGTCTGGCCCGGATGATCGGGCGTCAGCAGCGTATAGCCATCGGTGGTCGCCTCGCCCAGCCGCGCGCCAACGGCCAGTACAAGGTCTGCCGCCTTGATCCGCGCGACCAGCTTGGGGTTGGGCCCATAGCCGAGATTTCCGGCCCAGACATGGGAGTCATTCGCCATCGCATCCTGACGGCGGAACCCGGCGGCCGCGGGGATGCCCCAGCGTTCGGCAAAGGCCTGCATCTGGCGGCCCGCTTCGGGCGTCCAGCCGGCGCCGCCGATAATCGCCACCGGGGCCTTAGCCGCGCCGATCAGCCGGGCAAATTCTGCCATTTGCGCCGCATCCGGCGCTTGGGCGACAGGTTCCGCCCGCGGGCGATCCTGCGCCACCGCTTCCTCGCACAGCATATCTTCTGGTAGTGCGATCACGACAGGGCCGGGGCGGCCCGACATCGCGACATGAAAGGCGCGGGCGACATATTCCGGGATGCGCGCGGCATCATCAATCCGCACGGCCCATTTGGCGAGCGGGGTGAACATCGCCGTAAAATCAACTTCCTGAAAGCCTTCGCGATCCTTCATTCCCCGATCGACATCGCCGATGAACATGATCATCGGCTGCGAATCCTGCATCGCGACATGGACGCCGATCGCGGCATTGGTCGCCCCGGGTCCGCGCGTGACAAAGGCAATGCCCGGTCGTCCGGTCAGCGCGCCATCCGCACAGGCCATGAAGGTCACGCCGCCTTCCTGACGGCAGACGATATTTTCAATCTGCGGCGTATCGTGCAGCGCATCGAGCACCGCCAAAAAGCTTTCACCTGGCACGGAGAAAAGACGATCACAGCCTTGGATCACAAGCTGGTCAACAAGGATACGGCCGCCGGTGCGAACTGGGGAATGTGTCATGGCCGATCCTTAGCCGATCTTCGGAGGAGGTAAAATGGGGACCAGAGCGGCCGAGGCCGCCCAGGCAGGGCTACCGTTTGCCCTGAGCTTGTCGAAGGGCTGTCCTTTCGCGTGTCCGAACAGGTTAAGAACGGCCCTTCGACAGGCTCAGGGCAGGCGGGCAAGGGTTCCTCATCATGCCGCCGCGGCCTCTGCGTCTCCGCGCGACACCTTATGCCTCGGGCCGGGTCCAGATCCAGCTCAGGCACGGCACGGCGACGAGGATCGGGAGAAGCGACCACGGCAGCGCCATGAAGATGAGGGCGAGCAAGATACTCAGCGCAAAAGCCGCGGTTGCAGCGCGTTTGCCGGTGCGGCTGATCAGCCCCTTTTCCCGCCATGCCCTGAGTGGCGGGCCATAACGCGGGTGGTTCAGCAGCCGCGCTTCCCAAGCGCGGTTGCTCCGCGAAAAGGCGAAGGCCGCAAGGATCAAGAAAGGAACCGTGGGCAGGATCGGGAGGAAGACCCCGATCACGCCCAGCGCAACCGAGGCCAAGCCCAGTATCAGCCAAAGGGCGCGGCGGACGGGCCCGCCTGTCACGCCTGATGGATCGCCTTGGTCACGAGATAGCTATCGAGCCCTTCCGGCCCGCCTTCGCTCCCAAAGCCCGATTCTTTGACGCCGCCAAAGGGCGCATCGGGGACGGAAATGGCAAAGGTATTGATGCCGACCATCCCGCTTTCCACCGCATCGCCCAAGCGGTTCGCCTGACGGCCATTTTCGGTAAAGGCAAAGGCGGCAAGGCCATAAGGCAGGCGGTTGGCCTGCTCGATCGCTTCGTCAAAGCTGTCAAAGGGCCGCATCAGCGCGACCGGGCCGAACGGTTCGTTCGACATCACTTCGGCTTCCAGCGGTACATCGGCGAGCACGGTTGGCTGGTAGAAAAAGCCCTGATTGCCGCGGTTGCCGCCGGCCAGCACGCGCGCGCCCTTGGTCCGGGCATCTTCCACCAGCGCGTCAATCGCCTCGGGGCGGCGGCTATTGGCAAGCGGGCCCATCTTGGTGTCGGCATCGAGGCCATTGCCCATCGTCACCTGCTTGGTCCGCGCGGCAAAGCCGTCGACAAAGCGGTCATAAATGCCGCGCTGCACATAAAAGCGCGTGGGCGAGACGCAAACTTGGCCCGCATTGCGGAACTTCTGCGGCACGACCATGTCGAGCGTCTTTTCCAGATCGCAATCGTCGAAGATCAGCACAGGGGCGTGGCCGCCCAATTCCATCGTGATCCGCTTGGCGCCGTCTGCTGCCAGCCGCATCAGATGCTTGCCGACCGGGATCGAGCCGGTGAAGCTGATCTTGCGGATTGTGGGAGAGCCGATCAGATGGCGGCTGACCTTATCGGGCACGCCATAAACAAGCTGCGCAACATTGGCGGGAACGCCCGCATCAATCAGGCAGCGCATCAGGGCGGAGGTGCAGCCCGGCGTTTCTTCCGGCGGCTTGGCGATGACGGAGCACCCCGCCGCCAGCGCGGCAGCCAGCTTCTTGGACATCAGATAGACCGGGAAGTTCCACGGCGTGAAGGTCGCAGTCGGCCCTACCGGCTGCTTGATAACCAGCGAGCGCTGGCCCGTCGGGCGGACAAGCACGCGGCCATAAGCCCGCTTCGCTTCTTCGGCATAATAATCAAACAGGGCGGCGGACGAGGCGACTTCGCCGCGCGCTTCCACCAGCGGCTTGCCCTGTTCCAGCGTCAACAGCGTGGCAATCGCTTCGGTGCGTTCGCGGATCAGGCTGGCTGCCTTACGCAGAATCGCGCCGCGCGCCTCCACATCGGTCGCGCGCCATTCGGCATAGCCCTTGGCAGAGGCGGCCAGCGCCTCGTCCAGATCAGCTTCGCTTGCCAGCGGCAAATCGGCGATCGCGGCCCCGGTTGCAGGGTTGAGAACAGCATGTTCGTCCCGGCCTTCGCCCGTGCGCCAGCTGCCATTGATGAAGAGTTTGAGTTCGGTGTCGTAGGTCTGTGTCATAGACCCTCATACCGCAGCTTTAGCGGTAATTGAAGCTGATCGAGATACGATCTGTCTTGGCCTTGCTGGGGACGACCTCATGCGTCAGCCAGCTTTCCCAGAGGAAAATCGTGCCGGGCTGCGGCTCGGCATAGATAAAGGGTTGAAAAGCCTCGGGCGCATCTTCTTTGCGGGCGGGGGCGGCCATCATCCGGGCGAGGCGCGGGTCTTCCAGCTTCAGCGCGCCCGACCCCTTGGGCACGGCGATATAGCAGGTGCCGGAAATGATGCTGTGCGGGTGGATATGGCCGGAATGGGTGCCGCCCGGCCTCAGGATATTGACCCACAGGCTATCCAGCTTGGGCTTGCGGCCCAGATCAAAATGGCACGCCTCGGCAAAGGCGCGGACATGCTTGTCGAGCAGGCGCTTCAGATCCTCAAAAGCTGGATCACGCATCGGTAAATCATTGAGCGAGGCGTAGGATGTATAGCCCTTATAGCCCTTGTCCCGTGACCAATGCTGCCCGGCGACGTCATCCGCCTCGAGCGCGCGGCAGCTATGCTCCAGCTCGGCTAGCAAATCGGGGTCGTTCAACTGTCCTTCGTAAAAGGGCGTCGTAAAAAGGCTTCGGATGCTCATGCTGAAGTCATGCCCGCCGCGCCGCGCAAGCGCAAGCAGAGACGGGGAACCTGCTCCGCTTGTCCTGAGCCTGTCGAAGGACTGTCCTTATATTTAGCTCCAAGAAGAATACATGGCGAGCTTTGGCCCCCTCACATCGATGCAGGTTCGGCCAAGGCTGTGATGGTTTCCACTGCCAGCACGCTTTGCGCGAGCCTCTTGCCCGCGACGATGACCATCGAGCCCAGCATCTCTTCGTCGATCGCTTCCATGTTCAGGATGCAAAAGCGGCTTTCATCCATCAAGAGCAAGGCCAAGCCGAACGTGGCCTCCCAACAGAAAAGCCCGGTCAGTGTTTCACTCGTGCCGAAGGTCATACGCACCCCCCCCTGAAAAGCCGGGCGCGGGCGCCCCCGCACATGACTTCTCTGAACCCTTGGTGATCGGGGAGTTAGCAAACCGCATTCCACGGCTCCTGAGACCTTTGGGCTGGAAAGCCTTGGACATACGCCACAGGCTCCCCGACCATAGGATCAGGAAGTGCGGTGTCAAAACGGCGACACCAAACCGAGAATGCGGGGCTGCTAAACCCCGGAAGCCGTGCGTGGCGGCTTCCAAGGGAGACTATCGGTCAGTTGGGCGTGCGTGACAAGGGCCTCTCCGACGCGACTTGCAACCTAGCCTGCTTGTCCTGCGCCTGTCGAAGGACTGCCCTCATTTGGCTGCAAGAAAAACGAATGGCGCGCTATGGCCTCTTCCCATTCCTGCCCTTGAGTGTCAGATTTCAATCGAAACGAAAATAAGGAGAGACGCTGATGGAAATTGTGGCTGATGGTTTAGCCTTCCCCGAAGGCCCGGTGGCGATGCCGGATGGCAGCGTGATCCTCACGGAAATTGCCAATGGGCAGATCACGCGCATCTGGCCAGATGGCCGCAAGACGGTGGTGGCAAAGCCCGGCGGTGGTCCCAACGGTCTCGCGCTCGGCCCCGATGGCAAGCTTTATTGCACCAATAATGGCGGCTTTAACTGGAATGAGAGCAACGGCATGCGTGCCCCGCATGGCATTGCGAGCGATTATTCCGGCGGCCGGATCGAGCGGATTGATATCGATACTGGTGAGGTCGAAGTCCTCTACAAATCCGGCGATTTTGGCTGCGTGCTGCGCGGGCCGAACGACATTGTGTTCGATGCGCATGGCGGCTTCTGGTTCACCGATCATGGCAAGGTCGATTATGCGCAGCGCTGCCACGACATTGTCGGCATCTTCTATGGCAAGACGGATGGCAGCTTTTTGGAAGAAGTCATCTTCCCGTCCAACAATCCCAATGGCGTCGGCCTCTCGCCGGATGGCAAGCGGCTTTATGCGGCGGAAACCTATACTTGCCGGTTGATGGCGTTCAACGTGATCGCGCCAGGCAAGGTGGATGATGCGGCTGGGCCCGGTGGCCCCGGGATTCCGGTGTATCGCCCGGCAGGCTATAAATTCTTTGATAGCCTTGCGGTCGAAGCCAGCGGCAACATTTGTGTGGCGACGATTGGCGAATGCGGCATTTCCGTCATTTCACCAGAGGGTGAGTTGGTCGAATTTGTCGCCACTGACGATATCTTTACCACCAACATCTGCTTTGGCGGCGCGGATATGATGGATGCCTGGATCTGCCTGTCCGGCACCGGGCGCCTCGCCAAGACCCGCTGGAAACGCCCCGGCCTCAAGCTGGAATATTGATCTGATGGCCCGCATCCATGCTGAAAATCATCTGCTCGATCGGATTGGCTGGCTGCGGGCCGCCGTTCTGGGGGCTAATGACGGGATCGTCTCCACCTCCAGTCTGGTGATTGGGGTTGCCGCGGCGGGTGCCGAAACGCCCGCGATGATGCTGACGGGGGTGGCCGGGCTGGTGGCGGGCGCGATGTCGATGGCGGCGGGAGAATATGTCTCCGTCAGCTCGCAGGCGGATGCCGAAGCTGCCGATATCGCGAAAGAAAAGAACGAACTTAAAACGGATCCCGCATTTGAACGGGAAGAGCTGGTCAGCATTTACGAGTCGCGCGGGCTGGATCGCGCGTTGGCAGAACAAGTCGCGGATCAGTTGACAGCGAAAGATGCACTCAAGGCCCATTTGCGCGATGAACTGGGTCTGACGGAAGAAATGTCGGCGCGGCCTTTTCAGGCGGCATGGGCGTCGGCTGCCGCCTTTTCGCTGGGCGCTGCGCTTCCGCTTTTGGCGGTCTGGTTCGCGCCGCGCGCCGGCGTTGAATATGTCATCGCGGCGGCATCGCTTCTCTTCCTTGCGGCCTTGGGCGCGACAGGCGCGAAACTGGGCGGTGCGCCCGTTGCCAAGGCTGTGCTGCGCGTTACCTTCTGGGGCGCATTCGCGATGGCGGCCACAGCTGGCATAGGCGCGTTGTTCAACGCACCTGTTGCCTGACGCGGGAGAAAGATTTGACCAAGCCCCATTATTGGCGTCGGACGTCCCCCGCGCTCGCTTTGGCTGTTCTGACGGCGATCGGGGTGATTGGCTTTGCTGACCGGATCATCATGAATGTGCTGGTCGAGCCCATCAAGGCTGAGTTTGGGCTTTCTGATTTTCAGATCGGGCTCGTCAATGGCCTTGCCTTTGCCGTGCTCAACGTTGTCCTTGGGCTTTTCGTTGCCCGCCTTGCAGAGCGGATGCGTCGGCTTACCTTGGTCGCAATTGGTACTTTTTTCTGGTCGCTGGCGACAGGCGCGACCGGGCTGGCGACCAGCTTCACCCAGCTATTGCTCGCCCGGATCGGCGTTGGGGTCGGGGAGGCGGTCGGCCTGCCTTCCATCAGTTCGCTGATCTCTGACTATTTCCCCCCGCATAAACGGGCCTCTGCCATTTCCGTGACGCAGTTATCGCCGCCCTTGGGTGCCTTTATCGGGGCGGCGGGGGGCGCATTGATCGCCCATCATTATGGCTGGCAGATGGCGCTTTTTATGGCCGCGATACCCGGCCTATTTCTTGCCGTGATTGTCCATGTCTGGGTCGAAGAGCCAAAAAGGGGGCAGCATGATGCGGTCGCTTGCCTCGATGAGGTGCCGCCCTTGCGCAGTGTCATCGCGCGCTATCTGAGCTGGCCAACGATGCGGCATATGCTCTTTGGCTCTGCAATTGCGTCGATGGTGGGGCTCGGCCTCAATGCGTTCATGGCAAGCTATGTGATGCGCCGCTTTGGCTTTTCACTCGTGGAAGCGGGATTGATGTCGGGCTTTGTCGCTGCCTTGCCCGCGTCGCTGAGCATTGTGGGCGCGGGCATTGTCGTTGACCGATGGGCCAAAACCAATCGGCGGAGCCACGCACTGGTGCCCGCCATCACATTGGGGATGGCGGCGCCGCTCTTTCTTCTTGCCATCACCCGCGACGATGCCGTCTTTGCGGTCGTGCTGATCGGCGTCGCCGCACTTGTCCAATATTGTTATCTTGGGCCGACCTTTGCGACCTTCCACAACATGCTCCACCCCCGCATGCGCGCGACGGGCTCTGCCTTTACCAATATCATCTATACGCTGGTGGCTGGCGGGCTGGGCCCGGTTCTCATCGGCGGCATGAGTGATCGTTTTGCGTCCCAATTTGGTAACGCGGGGGAGGGGTTGGCAGTTGCTATGGGGGCGGCTTCCCTGCTCTACATTGTAGCGGCCTATCATTATTGGCGCGCGTCGCAGCATATTGAAGCCGATCTGGCTCGGCCAATCGGCGTGGAGAGCTAAATGGCGTACACCCTGATCACAGCGAACCGCAATTATTCCAGCTGGAGCCTTCGGCCTTGGCTGCTGATGAAGGCATTGGGGATTGCCTTTGAAGATCGGCTGGAGCCTTTCCTCAAGCCCGATAACTATGGCGCCTTCCGCAGCTTTTCGCCCACCGGCCGCGTCCCTGTTTTGCTGCATGAGGGTCAGACGCTTTACGACTCGCTGGGCATCACCCTCTATCTGGCGGATCGGCACCAAGGGGTCTGGCCCAAGGATGCGGCTGCACGGGGCTGGGCGCAATGCGCGGTTGCTGAAATGCATTCGGGCTTTTCAGCGTTGCGCAACGACTGCACGATGAATGTTGGCGTTCGGGTCAAGCCTCGGCCGATGTCTCCCGCGCTCCGGGCAGATGTGGAGAGGGTGCGAGAGCTTTGGGAGGAAGGGCTGATGCGCTTTGGCGGCCCCTATCTTGCTGGCAAAGACTTTACCGCCGCAGACGCCTTTTTCGCGCCCGTTGCCTTTCGCGTGCGGACCTATGGGCTGGATGTCGGCCCGGCGGGTCAGGCCTGGGTGGAACATATTCTGGCCCATCCCGACATGCAGGCGTGGGAAGCTGCTGCATTGCTCGAAACATGGCGCGAAGTGAGCCATGAGGAAGAGCTGCACGCCTGTGGGGAGGTTATTGCGGATTATCGGCAGGGTTGACGCCGCTCGGCCGCCCCGCTGCCATCCAAGCCTTGCTCTCCGCGATAGGCCGGGGGCAGGTCAACGCCCAGCTACGCCCTTGCGGCAAGCCCCGTCAGCGCCGCGCCATCCAGCCGGAAGACGGTCCATTCGTCCATCGGCTTGGCGCCCAGGGCCTTGTAAAAGCCGATAGAGGGTTCGTTCCAATCCAGCACCGACCATTCAAGCCGGGCGCAGTCGCGCTCGACCGCCAGCTTGGCCAGGTGCGCCAGAAGCGCGGTACCAAGGCCAGAGCCGCGCGCGTGCGGGGTCACGAACAAATCTTCCAGATAGATGCCGGGCTTGCCTTCAAAGGTTGAGAAATTGTGGAAGAACAGGGCAAAGCCTTCGGGCGTGCCGTCAATCTCGCCGATCAGCACCTCGGCATAAGGCCGGGGGCCGAACAGCTTTTCCGCCAGCACCGCCTCATCCAAGCGCACTTCATCCAACAGCTTTTCATAATCGGCCAGCGCGCGGATAAACTGGGCGATCAGCGCCACATCGTCGCGGGTCGCGACGCGCAGGGAAAGGGTCATGCCGCTTTCCCGTGGAGCGTATCCATGCTGACCGAGGTGCCCGCCTCAATCTCCGCCGCTTTCGCTTCGACCAGCTTCACGATGTGGTCGATCATGCTGGCATCTTCGACATGATGGTCGGTCACGCCTGAGAGATAGACCATGTGCTTGCCATTGCCGCCGCCAGTAATGCCGATATCGGTTTCGCGCGCCTCGCCGGGGCCGTTGACGACGCAGCCAAGGACGGAAAGCGACATTGGCGTCTTGATGTGTTGCAGCGCGTCTTCCAGCTTCTGGACGGTGCGGATCACATCAAAACCCTGCCGAGCGCAGCTGGGGCAGGAGACGACGCGGACGCCGCGGGTGCGCAGGCCAAGGGCCTTCAGGATTTCATAGCCGACGCGCACTTCTTCTTCGGGTTCGGCAGAAAGGGAGACGCGGATTGTATCGCCAATCCCGGCCCAAAGCAGGTTGCCAATGCCGATCGCGCTTTTGACGGTGCCGCCAATCAGCCCGCCCGCTTCGGTAATCCCCAGATGCAGCGGGCAATCCACCGCTTCGGCCAAGCCCATATAGGCCGAGACGGCAAGGAACACGTCAGACGCTTTCACCGCGACTTTGAATTCGTGGAAGTCCCGGTCTTGCAGGAGCTTGATATGGTCGAGCGCGGATTCCACCAGCGCGTCGGGGCAGGGCTCGCCATATTTCTCCAGCAGGTCCTTCTCCAGGCTGCCGGCGTTAACGCCGATGCGGATCGCGCAGCCATTGGCCTTGGCGGCGTTCACCACTTCGTTCACCCGCTCGGCGCTGCCGATATTGCCGGGGTTGATCCGCAGGCACGCCGCGCCTGCATCGGCCGCTTCCAAAGCACGCTTATAGTGGAAATGGATATCCGCGACGACCGGCACGCGCGCCGCGCGGACGATTTCTTTCAGCGCCGCCGTTGACGCCTCATCCGGGCAGGAAACGCGGATGATATCGACGCCCGCCTCTTCGCAGCGGCGGATCTGGTCGATCGTCGCCTTGGCGTCGGAGGTGAGGGTGTTGGTCATGGTCTGGACGCTGATCGGGGCATTTCCCCCAACCGGAACCGAGCCAACCATGATCTGACGGGATGTGCGACGCGCGATATCGCGCCAAGGGCGAACGGAAGACATGGCAGGCTATATAGTCGGGCGTCGTGACAAGGCAAAGTCTCTAAAGGGATAGGGGTCGCGCAGAGGCACAGAGAGCGCAGAGGGATTTCAACAGGCCGTTTGCCCTGAGCTTGTCGAAGGGCCGTCCTTCCTTTTCCAATGGGAACTAAAACAGCCCTTCGACAAGCTCAGGGCAAGCGGAAGTGGCGTTGCCCTGTCGCGCCTTTAAAGCGCCTGCACCAAAGCCCGTGCGACCCAACTAATCTTGGCGGCCTTGGATGTGACAACGCGGTAATCCCAAGCGGTCGCGCCGCGCTTGGCAACTTCGCGGGCAATGTCGCCATAAATGCCGGCCGCCGCCAGAACCGCCCAGCGCGAACGGAAGGGCAGGCGCCGGGCGCCGATCCGCGCGCTCGCCTCATAGGTGGCTGCCATGGTGGCGAGCCGGGCGGCAATCGCGGCCATGGCCGGGCGGTGGTGCGTCTTCATATGCTCGCCGGACGGGATGCCCGCGTCGGCCAGCCATTCGGAAGGGATGTAGCAGCGCCCGGCATCGGCATCTTCGCTGATGTCTCGGGCGATATTGGCCAATTGAAAGGCAAGGCCCAGATCATTGGCACGCGCCAGCGTGTCCTTATCTTCGGGCGCGACCCCCATGATAACCGCCATCATCAACCCGACCACGCCCGCCACATGGTAGCAATAGGTCAGCAAATCAGCTTCGGTGCGGGGCGAGAAATCAGCCGCGTCCATCGCAAAGCCCTGGATCAGGTCACGCGGCCATTCCGGCGGCAGGCGGCATTCTGCAGCGACCAGCCCCAGCGCGTCAAAAGCGGGGTCGCCGGTGACCTCGCCCGCCAGCGCCCGTTCCGTCATCGCGCGAAGATGGGCCAGCCGCTCTTGCGGATTGTCGACCCGGCTCAGTGCGCCGCCATGGTCCTGCCCGTCGGCGATATCATCGCATGTGCGGCACCAGCTATAGAGCAGCCATGCCCGCTCGCGCGTGTCGGGCGCAAACAGCTTGGAGGCCATCGCGAACGAGCGGGAGCCAAGCGCAATGCTGTCGTGCGCGGTGGCGACCAGCGCCGCGCGATCAAGAGCGGGAGCGCTCAGAGCTCGTCCACCTTCATCGCAAAAATGGACTGGTGTGGCTCATAGGCTGCCATCCGGGCGAGGAGTTTATCCAGATCGCCATCGGCAATCAGGATATTCTTGTGCTGGGGCCGGATGAACCCCACCGAAATCATATGTGCGTTAAAATCAAGAAGCCCGTCGTAAAAGCCTGCGACATTTAGAAGACCAACGGGCTTTGAATGATAGCCCAATTGTGCCCAACTGATTGCTTCCCACAACTCATCCATCGTGCCGACGCCGCCGGGGAGCGTTAGGAAGCCGTCCGACAGATCGGTGAACATCCGCTTGCGTTCGTGCATGCCGGGGACGACGTGCAATTCGGTGCACCCGCGATGCGCGACTTCGGTGCCAACCAGCGCCTCAGGAATCACGCCGATCACTTTGCCGCCAGCTTCCAGCGCAGCATCGGCCACCGCGCCCATCAGGCCAAGCCTGCCCCCGCCATAGACAACGCCAATCCCTTGTTCAGCAAGGCGCTGACCAACCAGGCGAGCGGTATCGAGATAGACAGGATCGGCGGGGCTCGCAGACCCGCAATAGACAGCAACATTTTTCATGCCGCCCTCATGCCCGGATCAGGCCATATCCTCAAGCATCAACGCCGCCGTCGCCTTGGCGCTGCCGACAACACCGGGAATACCCGCGCCCGGATGGGTGCCCGCGCCGACGACATATAGATTGTCGATCACATCATCGCGGTTGTGCGCGCGGAAATAGGCGCTTTGCCACAGCACGGGTTCAAGGCTGAAGGCGCTGCCCAGATGCGCGCTCAGATCCCGGCCAAAATCGGTGGGCGCGTAATGGAAGCTCGTCACAAGGCGATCTTTCAGGTCTGGGATCAGGCGCTTCGCGACTTCATCGAGGATCGCGTTCTTGAACTTTTCGCCAAATTCCCCATCCCAGTCCGCCTTGGCCTTGCCCAGATGGGCGACGGGCGCGAGGACATAGAAGGTCGCATGGCCCTTGGGCGCCATACTCGGATCGGTAACGCTGGGGTGGTGGAGGTAGAGGGAGAAATCCTCCGGCACTCGGCCATTTTTGTAAATGTCATCCAGCAGCCCTTTGTAGCGCGGGCCGAACAGGATCATGTGGTGCGGGATTTCCGGAAACTCGCCCTTCACCCCGAAATGGACAACGAAGAGCGAGGGGGACCAGCGCTTGCGCTTCAGCGACTTCGCCATGGCGCCACCGCGCTTATGGCCTGAGAGCAGGTCTCGATAAGTGTGCATCAGATCGCCATTGGTCGCGACCGCGTCGGCCGATTGGTGCCAGCCGCTCTTGGTGCGCACGCCCGTCGCGCGGTTGCCCTTGGTCTCGATCTCGACAACAGGATCACCAACACGGATCATCCCGCCCAGCCGTTCAAACAGGGCGGCCATGCCATAGACTAACCTGTTGGTTCCGCCCTTGGCCCACCAGACGCCGCCGCGCTTCTCGATGGTGTGAATAAGCGCATAGATGGAACTGGTCGTCATCGGGTTGCCGCCGACGAGCAAGGTCTGGAAGGATAACGCCTGACGCAATTTGTCATTCTTCACATAAGAAGAGGCGATCGAATAGACGGAGCGCCAAGCCTGATAGCGTGCCAGGGCAGGCGCGGCCTTCAGCATCGAGCCGATGGTAAGGAACGCCACCGAACCGAGCTTCTGATAGCCTTCGCGCTCCACGCCCTTCGAATATTCTTGAAACTTTTCATAGCCCGCCAAATCATCCGGTGCGATCCGGCGGATCTCGGCCCTCAGCGCCTCTTCATCATTGGCATAGTCATAAATTGTGCCATCGGGCCAATGGAGCCGATAAAAGGGCTTCACGGGCATCAGCTGGACATCGTCCGAAATCTTGCTGCCTGACAACGCCCAGAGTTCTTCAAGGCAGGGCGGGTCGGTGATGACGGTGGGGCCTGCATCAAAGGTAAAGCCCTTTTCCTGCCAGTGATAGGCGCGACCGCCGAGCTTATCGCGCGCTTCGACAAGGGTTGTCTGGATGCCCGCCGATTGCAGACGGACCGCCAGCGAGAGCCCGCCAAAACCTGCGCCGATCACGATGGCCGTTTTCACACTCATTTCTCCAAGATCGCCCTGATGGCGCGTCCGATGGGGACAGGGGGCTTGCCGATCAGCAGACGGGCTTTGTCCCACAACGTTGATTGACCCGCATAAAAGCGGCCAATCAACCCCTCCGAAAGTGCGTAGAAGCGCTCCAGAACCTGATAGCGGCGGTCTGGATCCGCGGCGCGGAAGAGCATTTTATCGAGCATTCGATAATAGCCGCGGGCGCGCCATTGGGCGGCAGCATGCCGGATGAGGGTGGCATCGGGCACCGCTGGGTTTGCCGCGATCATGCTGGCAAGCCGAACCGCATCGGGCAGGGAATAGCCCGTCACGGGTTGGCATAATCCGGCTCTTAATCCTGATTTTACAATATCTTGCCCTGTAGAATTCCAATAACTTCTGAAATTTCCACCCATGATGACGGGAAGACATCCCGTCTCTTCGTGCAGGGCTTTTGTTCCTGCCCATCCACGCTCCGTGGCATAATCACTGATCCGCCGACGAAGCGCGGGGGCATCAATCTCGGGGGTGTCGGCGTAGTAGGTGTCTTCGACAAAAACGGTCTCAGCGTCGAGGGGCAGGCAATAGACAAAGCGATAGCCGTCAATCTGGGCAACCGTTGCGTCCTTCACGATGGGGCGCGGAAGCCCGTGTCCGCCGGGAATATGGAGCTTTTGCCCGAGAAACTTCTGCCACCCGCAAGATAGGTGAGATAGCTCCCCCGCGCCACGCGCATCGATCACCCGCCGTGCATGGATCTCTCGCCCATCGGCAAGATGCACCACCTGTCGGGTCAAATCCACAACCTCGCTTGTCAGGAGACGTTCTGCCGGAATTATTTCCCGAAGTTTAGAATTTAATCGTTCAGATTCAATGCTGTTATAGGATTCTTTGAGAGTACGACTGAATTTAGGAAAATGAACATCATAGCCCTGCCAGCGGTGGCAGATGAGCGGCTCGACGATCCAGCGATCCTCCGGCGCAACGTCGCTGTCGAAAAAGGACCAGATATGGTTGCCGCCCAACTTGATGTCCCGCTCAATCAGGCGGACATCCATCTGCGGGTGGCGTGCGGCGAGCGCGAGAGCGATCAATCCGGCGGATAATCCGCCGCCGGCGATAGCGAGATCACAACGGATGATGGTCTTTGTCACATAATCGTTCTAGGGGCTGATGCCGCAAAGCGAAAGGGCAAGCATGACCCCTCTGGGCCAAGTGATGGATGGGCTGACCAGCGACGGCGCGGGCACGTGGCGTGTGACCGCCAGCGATGATTGGCGGCAGGGGCGGACGCTTTATGGCGGCATTTCGGCGGCGCTCTGCTTTGCGGCGTGTGAAAAACTCGTTCCCGATCTGCCGCCGCTCCGGTCTGGCCAAATTGCTTTTATCGGCCCAGCAAATGGCGAAGCGGTTCTGGTGCCGAAGATTTTGAGGCAAGGAAAATCCGTCAGCTTTCTGGCCTGCGATCTGCTTTCTGAGGGCGCGGTGGCGACCCGTGCCCTTTTTGCCTTTGGCGCGGCGCGTCCTTCTGCCTTCCAAATCGAGGCATCTGCCGCGCCGGCGGTGCCGCAGCCTGAGGCCTGTCCCCCCCTTTTCGGAGAACGGCACCCCGCTTTTGCGACCCATTTTGATATGCGCTTGGCTGCCGGCAATCGGCCGGTGACTGGGGCCGCGAGCGGCGACATGACCGTTTGGGCCCGGCATCGCGACGCGGCTGCCGCTGCCGCCATGGTCGCGCTCATCGCCTTGGCCGATGCCCTGCCACCTGCCGCGATGGCGCGCCTATCGGCGCCAGCGGCGATGAGCTCGATGACCTGGCAGTTTGACCTGTGCGATGGCAACCGCTTCCATAGCGAAGACTGGGTCTTGCTCCAGTCGCGTGACGAGGCGGTGGCGCACGGCTATTCTGGTCAGTCGATGGCGATTTGGGATGCGCAGGGCCAGCCCATCCTTATCGGCCGCCAGAGCGTCGCGATTTTTGCTTGAAGCGGCGCCTTTGGCTATAACGGTGCCATGACTGCTTTGGGAGCCATTTTGGGGTCTGCCGCGGCGATGACGCTGATCGTCGGTCTGCGCTATCTGATCACCAGCGGCGCTTTTGCCTGGGCGACGCGGCTGCGCCATCCAGGGCTTTATGCCGGGCTGGATCGCCAAATGCGGCGCGAAATTGGCTGGAGCTTGTTATCTGCCGGGATTTACGGCGTGCCCGCAGGCGTGGTGGCGTGGGGCTGGCAGGCCCATGGTTGGACCCGGATTTACACGGATTTGGGGGATCATCCCCTGTGGTATCTGCCGCTATCGGTTTTTCTTTACCTGCTGCTTCACGACACATGGTTTTACTGGACGCATCGCTGGATGCACGCGCCTTGGCTGTTCCGGGTGGCGCACGCCGTCCATCACGACAGTCGTCCGCCAACGGCGTGGGCCGCGATGAGCTTTCATCCATGGGAAGCCGTGACGGGTGCAATTGTGATCCCGGCATTGGTCTTCCTGATCCCCATTCATGTCGCAGGGTTGGCAACGGTCCTTTCTATCATGACCATCATGGGGGTGGGCAATCATATGGGCTGGGAAATGTTTCCCCGCGCGCTTGTTCATGGCCCGTTCGGGAAATGGCTGATAACGGCAACCCATCACCAGAAACACCATCAGGCATATCGGGGGAATTATGGGCTCTATTTCCGCTTTTGGGATCGGCTCTGCGGCACTGATCTCGGCTTGGGCAATTTTGCCGATCACGGCCGCGGCCACCGAACCGGCCTCTAAAGGCACGATTGAGATCAGCATCTCGGGCATCCGCAACGCCAGAGGCAATGTGCTGATTTGCCTGACCGCCAATCCCAAGGCCTATCCCGATTGCGGGAAAGACCCGAAAAGCCTCAAACAGTCGCTCCCCGCGCGCGCCTCACTGGATGCGCGGTTTGAAGGGGTGGCTCCCGGCTCCTATGCGATCGCCCTTGTCCATGATGAAAATGGCAATAACCGGATGGACCTTGCGCTTTTCCTCCCGAAAGAGGGATTTGGCATGTCGCAAAATCCGGCCATCGGCATCGGCCCGCCGAGTTTTAAAAGCGCGAAGTTCACCTTTTCCGGGGACACGATCCGGTTGCCGATCCGAATGCGCTATATGCTTTAGTCCGGCTGTTCCAGGGCCTCTTCCATGTGGCGAAGCTGGCCCTGGGGGTGCTGGGCCACCAACAAATCTGCCATATCTTCGCGCAAGGGTTTGCTGAAAAGATAGCCTTGCGCGTATTCGCAGCCAAAAGCCGTCAATTCTCGGCGCTGAAACTCTGTCTCAACCCCTTCGACGACGACCCGCAGCTCTAGCGAATGCGCCAGCGCCAGCATGGCTTTGACCACGCTCCATTGGGCTTTCCCCTCTGTCTGGCTCCGAATGAACGATTGATCGATCTTGATGGTGTCGATGGGCATTGTCTGGAGCCGGCTGAGCGAGGAATGGCCGGTGCCGAAATCGTCAAGGCCAATCTGGATATCAAGGGCGCGGAGTTCTTCCAGCGCGCTGATCGCCCTATTGGGTTGCATGACGGCCGCGGTTTCCGTGATTTCAAGGCTGATCCAAGCCGGTTGGCAGCCTGTTTCCTCCAAGATGTCGCGGACTTGCTGGACAAAGCTTGGCTGGAGGAACTGGCGGGGGGAGACGTTGATGCTGATCTTCAGCGGATCATTGGCAGAGCGCTGCGCGTTCCAGCGCACAGCTGCGCGGCACGCCTCGCGCATCACCCATTTGCCGATGAGCACGATGACGCCGCTTTCTTCGGCGACCGGGATGAAATCAGATGGGGGGATGAGCCTGCCATTGCGTTCCCATCGCACCAGCGCCTCAAAGCCCACAAGCCTCTCTGTATCGAGGCTCAAAATCGGCTGATAATGGAGCAAGAGGCCGCCGCGCTCGCACGCCTCGCGCAGCCCGCTGATCATGGCGAGGCGGGATTCGAGGTTGTCGCGCATCTTCTGGTCAAAGGTCACGGTGCGCTCGCTGCCGCGGGACTTGGCTTCGTACATGGCGAGATCCGCATCGCGGAGCATCGCACTTACATTGTCGTAATGACCATCGTCATGGGCAATGCCGATACAGGCGGTGACGCGGATCGGGTTGGTTTCCACCCATTGTGGTTGACGCAGCGCCTCATGAATTTCTGTGGCGAGCCTTTCCGCAAGGCGGACCCGATCCTCACCTGCAACAACCAAGGTAAACTCATCGCCCGCCAGACGCGCCAATTCCACGGGCCTTGCGGCCCCGACATGGCCTTCATTTGCGGTAATGACAATTTCATCCAGCTTACGGGCCATTTCAATGAGGAGCCGGTCCCCCGCATGATGGCCCAGCGTATCGTTGACAAGCTTGAACCCGTCGAGGTCGATGAACATCAGGGAGGGGGCGGCGACCCCGGCAAGGCGGCAGTCTGCAAAGCTTTGTTCGATCTGCAATGCAAAGCTAGCCCTGTTGGGAAGGCCCGTAAGAGCATCTGTCAGGGCATTTTCGCGGAGCCTGTCTGCCTGCTGGCGCCGCCGGAATGTCCCGCCAATTTGCAGGCCAACCTGCATCAGGACATCCAATAGCTCAAGCGCAGGCGGCCGCTCATCCGTTGCGAAAAACTCAAGCAGGGCCAACAACTCACGTCCTGACAGCACAGGAACGGTCAGCATCGCCTTGAAATTTGCCTGCCGTGCCAAAGCGCCGCGGGCAAAGCCCTTTGCGGTATCAATCCCGGCCGTCCAAATGGGGGCATGGCCCATGGCTTTGGCGCCCGGCTTCCCCGCGGGGCGCGCCAGCCTGATTTCTTGTGACGCGGCAATGAAGGGGGCTGCGCTGTCGCAAAGGCTGGCATGGTAAAGCCCTGCAGGACGCAGCTCGTCGGGCATTTCTGGATCTACGATAAGGACATTGCCGAAAGGAAAGCCGAGCGTGGTGCAGATATCGCGCACGGCAAGCCGAAGCACATCATTTGGGTCGTCAATTTCATTGGCGAGGAGCGCAATACCGTTCAATAGCTCAATGCGGGAACGGCTGATGCTGAGATCCCGCATCCCGCGTTCGGCAAGCTGCTCTGCCTCGTGACGGGCACGTCTTTCGCGCTCTAACTGGCGTTCGAGTGCTGCAAGCCGCGCCTCTGGGGAGATCGGTTCCGCTTTCCAGTGCTTGATGGGCGCGAGGGGCGGCATTACCAGACCATCTCGACGCGGCAGCCATGATCGCCGCGGTGGATACATTCAGGGTGGCTGATTTCGACGCTTTCGCCAAAATGGCGCGCCACACCGTGGAGCAGCCCTTCGGCAAAGCCGCACATCTGCCGTGGCGAGGCATAGCCCAGCCGCAATCGGTTGGGCGCGATGGCAAAGCGAAAATGCGGGCACGCGGCCCCGTCATAGATTTTGCGGATCTCTGTTTGCAGGATGCGGTTCAACGACAGCAAGAAGGTCCGGGCGTTGGGGATGCCTTCCAGAATGACGGGGTAGCGGGCGACCATGCGAGGAAATGCCGCTTCGCCAAAGCGTCGCAAGACAAGGTCTCGGCTTTCGCTCGTAAGGTCTGCGGCAGCATCGACGAGTGCGAAAAACTCTCCATCAGGATAAGTGCCGAGCGAGGCATAGACCCCGCTGGCCCCGGAAGAGACAATCATGTCATCCCAAGTCGTGGTGCCCAGCGCGTCAGTGATAACGTCCTCAAGCAGATTGAAAATGATGCCTTTCACGCAGCAAACCCCACGCATGGACGGAGATGTCCGGCTGATCACCCTAAAACGGCCGGGATAATAAAAGATTTACGCGCACGGCCTTCCCTTGGCGCGACCGACGCCCTATCTCTGCCCCATCCCCGGGGAGCCAGCTCTGGCTGAGAGGTGTGGGTAAGCGCCACACGACCCGCTGAACCTGATCCGGTTAGCACCGGCGGAGGGAGCGGACGGCCATTCTGCTGGCAAAACCAGCCCGTCTCTTCCCCGATAGATGATTGAGGAGACGAGCTTTGGCAGATATTTCCGCGCGCACCGAAATTGGCGTGACCACGGGCCCCATTCGCGGGTCAAAGAAGGTCTATATCGGCAAGCACCGCGTTGCGATGCGTGAGATACAGTTGGAGCCGTCATCCGGCGAAGCGCCGGTGCGGATCTATGATACATCAGGTCCCTATACAGACCCTAATGTGCTCATCGATATTTCGGCAGGCCTGCCCGAGTTGCGGCGTGATTGGATTCGCGCACGCGGCGATGTGGAGGAGGTCACCCAGCGCGAGGTGAAGCCTGAGGATAATGGCCAATTGGGGCCAGATCGGTCGGGCGGTGTGCCGCCTTTCCCCAATGTCCGCAAGCAGGTGCTCCGTGCCAAGCCCGGCATGAATGTCAGCCAGATGCATTATGCCCGGCGCGGTATCATCACGCCGGAAATGGAATATGTGGCTGAACGCGAAAATCTCGGCCGCGAAATGCTGCGCGAGCATCTTCGCGATGGGCAGGATTTTGGCGCGGCCATCCCCGATTATGTGACGCCGGAATTTGTCCGCGACGAAGTGGCGCGCGGCCGGGCGATCATCCCCAACAATATCAACCACCCGGAAAGCGAGCCGATGGCCATCGGCCGCAATTTCCTGGTGAAGATCAACGCCAATATCGGCAACTCAGCGGTTGCCTCTGATGTCGCGACCGAGGTCGACAAAATGGTCTGGGCGATCCGCTGGGGCGCAGACACGGTGATGGACCTTTCTACCGGGCGGAACATCCACGACACGCGCGAATGGATTTTGCGCAATTCGCCCGTGCCAATCGGCACGGTGCCGATTTATCAGGCGCTCGAAAAGGTGGGCGGTGTCGCCGAAGACTTAAATTGGGAGGTGTTCCGCGACACGCTGATTGAACAGGCAGAGCAGGGGGTGGATTATTTCACGATCCATGCGGGCGTCCGGCTGGCTTATGTGCCGCTGGCGGCCAAACGAGTGACGGGCATCGTCTCGCGTGGCGGGTCGATCATGGCGAAATGGTGCCTTGCGCATCATAAGGAAAGCTTCCTTTACGAGCATTTCGACGAGATTACCGAGATCATGAAGGCCTATGACATCGCCTATTCGCTGGGTGATGGGTTGCGCCCCGGCTCGATCGCTGATGCCAATGATGAAGCGCAATTTGCCGAACTCTACACGCTGGGCGAACTGACCAAGCGGGCATGGGAACAGGATGTTCAGGTGATGATTGAAGGCCCCGGCCATGTGCCGATGCACAAGATCAAAGAGAATATGGACAAGCAGCTGGAAGCCTGCGGCGAAGCGCCTTTCTATACGCTTGGCCCGCTCGTGACAGACATTGCCCCTGGCTATGACCATATCACCAGCGGCATCGGTGCTGCGATGATCGGCTGGTACGGCACGGCGATGCTCTGCTACGTGACGCCCAAGGAGCATCTCGGCTTGCCGGACCGCGACGATGTGAAGGTTGGGGTCGTTACCTATAAGCTCGCGGCGCACGCGGCCGATCTGGCGAAGGGCCATCCGGCTGCGAAGGTACGCGACGATGCACTGTCCCGCGCCCGCTTTGAGTTCCGCTGGCGCGACCAGTTCAACCTGAGCCTCGATCCCGAGACGGCGGAGCAGTATCACGACCAGACGCTGCCGGCGGAAGGCGCAAAGACGGCGCATTTCTGTTCCATGTGCGGGCCTAAATTCTGCTCGATGCGTATTTCTCAGGAAGTGCGGGAGTTTGCAGCAAAGAAGAATGCGCCTGTTGAGAGTTTTGTTGCCGCCGAGGAAGCCGAGGCGGGGATGCAGGCGATGAGCGCGGCGTTCAAGGAAAAGGGCGGCGAGGTTTATATTCCCGCGGAGGAATGAGGCCGGCGCGGGAGATTCTTCTCTCCTGCATGGGGGAGGATCATCAGTCGGCTTGTCTGCTTCCGTTCGTTCTGAGCCTGTCGAAGGACTGTATTTTTTCGTTCGTGAAGGAAGCCAAGAGAAGAACGGCCCTTTGACAGGCTCAGGGCAGGCGGGGAGTTCTCCCGTGTTCGGCCTTGTTTCCAGAGCCAATCCTTTGAATAAGGGGCTGACCGCTGCGCACTTGTGGAGGCTGTGATGCCCGAGACTGACACGACTATCGCGCCCGGCTGGGTTTGGATGTTGCGCGCGGCGGCGGCGTATAATCTTCTTGTCGCGCTGCCGGGCCTGATCGCGGCGGCCACGCCCGATGCGGATCGGGTGGTAAGCCTGCTCGTTGTGTGTTTCGGGGGGCTTTATGCGATGATATCCGTTGCGCCCTCCCGGTTCGCACCAGTGCTGTGGACGGGCGTAGTTGGCAAGCTGGGCGTCTTGGCAATCATGGTCCCTGCATTTGTCGCCGGGCGGCAACCGCCGGAGATCATCCCCGTTTTGGTGGGGGATGCGCTGTTCACCCTCGCGTTTATCGCTTTCTTGCTGCGCGGCCTCCGTCACTGACAAGAAAGGGCGGAAGGCGAGGGGCACCTTCCGCCTAGTCTCGGCGGGCCAGATGGCAGGCCCGTCGTCCCTCATTCCCGCGCGCAGTCGATCCGGCAAGCGGCACCTCCTCCGATTCCGACCAATGCGGGAGCGTTGACGGCAGCCGACCGGACGCGCAGAGGGGCGCGATGTGCAACCTCTATCGCCTTGATGCGCGCGCTGAGATTTTGGGGGATGTCTTTGGGGCAGTGGTCGGCGAAGACCCTTGGCTGGGCGGCTATGTCGCGCCGGGTAGGCCCGCCCCCGTCATCGTGCGGCAAGATAATCGGGTCCGCGCCCTTGCGCCGCGGATCTGGGGCGTGCCACCGCCTCCCAAAGGCGATAGACCGGTTACCAATATCCGTAATCTGGAAAGTCCGTTTTGGATTGGATCGCTGCGCTATATCGGATCGCGTTGTCTTGTGCCCGTCACCAGCTTTCAGGAATGGGGCGGCCGGGCAGGGGCGCGGACCCAGCATTGGTTTTCAGTGCCGTCGCAACCGGTTTTCGCCTTTGCCGGCATCTGGCGTGACAGCGAGGTGCCGAGCTTTGCATTTCTGACAACCGATCCGAATCCTTTGGTGGAAAGCGTCCACCCCAAAGCCATGCCGCTCATTCTCCAGCCCGATGATTATGAAACATGGCTCACGGCGGACTGGAAAACGGCTTCTAAATTGGTCGCGCCCTTTCCGTCGCAGTTGATGCGGATGGAAAGCCCGGGTGGAGACGCCAAAGCGGGAGAAAACCGACCCTCGGCCCAAGCCCAGACCATTGACCTTTTCGGTGGGGGCAGCTAGGTGCCCGCTCGTCCGACCGGAATGGTGCGTGTGGGTGTTGCTCGCAAACCCCAGGAATTTCGGGCATTACATAGCGCTTGAACACTGTTTGTGCGGGGATTTGTCCCGGGCTTTTGCCTTGGGACCGATTCGCGTTTCCGTCATGGGAACGCCTGTGCCGCGCATCAGAGTAACTTCGTAAAGGTGAAGGGCTTCATGCCAACAATTAATCAGCTGGTCCGCAAGGGCCGTGCACCGCAAAAGGTGAAATCCAAGGTTCCCGCGATGGAACAGAACCCGCAAAAGCGCGGCGTCTGCACTCGCGTGTACACCACGACCCCGAAAAAGCCGAACTCGGCGCTCCGCAAGGTGGCCAAGATTCGTCTGACCAATGGTCGTGAAGTCATCAGCTACATCCCCGGCGAAGGTCACAACCTTCAGGAGCACTCTGTGGTGCTGATCCGTGGTGGTCGTGTGCGCGACCTTCCCGGTGTGCGTTACCACGTGCTGCGCGGCGTGCTCGACACGCAGGGTGTGAAGGACCGCAAGCAGAGCCGTTCGAAGTACGGCGCGAAGCGTCCGAAGTAAGCCGGCAAGAAATTTAAGAAGGATAAGCTGATATGGCTCGTCGTCGTCGTCCCGAGAAGCGGGAAATCCTGCCCGATCCCAAATTTGGGGATGTGGTGCTGTCGAAATTCATGAACTCCGTCATGCTTGACGGGAAAAAGTCGGTTGCTGAAGGCATTGTTTACGGTGCTCTCGAAGCCATCGAAGCCAAGGCGAAGAAGGAACCGCTCGGCGTGTTCCACGAAGCGCTGAACAATGTGAAGCCGGGCATCGAAGTCCGTTCGCGGCGCGTTGGTGGGGCAACCTACCAGGTTCCGGTGGAAGTTCGTGCAGAACGTGCTCAGGCGCTGGCCATTCGTTGGTTGATCGGTGCCGCGCGCTCGCGCTCGGAAAATACCATGGCTGCCCGTTTGTCGGGTGAGCTGATGGATGCCGCCAACAACCGTGGCAACGCCGTCAAGAAGCGCGAAGATACGCACCGTATGGCTGAAGCCAACCGCGCCTTCTCGCATTACCGCTGGTAATCGCGCTGTAACAATAGGGGCGTCTGAAGGGGCGCCCCACCCTTCGGAGATCATCTCATGGCACGCAGCCATCCTCTCGAGAAATACCGCAACATCGGTATCATGGCGCACATCGACGCGGGTAAGACCACGACGACCGAGCGCATCCTTTATTACACCGGCAAGTCCTATAAGATCGGCGAAGTGCACGAAGGCACCGCCACCATGGACTGGATGGAACAGGAACAGGAACGCGGCATCACGATCACGTCGGCTGCCACCACCTGTGAATGGAAAGGCCACCGGATCAACATCATCGACACGCCGGGCCACGTCGACTTCACGATTGAAGTTGAGCGTTCGCTGCGCGTTCTCGATGGCGCGGTTGCGTGCTTCGACGGCGTTGCCGGTGTGGAGCCGCAATCCGAAACGGTGTGGCGTCAGGCGGACAAGTACAAGGTTCCGCGGATGTGCTTCATCAACAAGCTGGACCGTACGGGCGCGAGCTTTGAGTTCTGCGTGAAGTCGATCGTCGAGCGTCTCGGTGCGACCCCGGCGGTGCTTTATTTGCCGATCGGCATCGAAAGCAGCCTCAAGGGTCTGGTCGACCTGGTCGAAAACCGTGCGATTATCTGGAAGAACGAAGCGCTGGGCGCTGAATTCTTCTACGAAGAAATCCCAGCGGACATGGTGGATCAGGCTGCCGAGTATCGCGAAAAGCTGATCGAGCTTGCCGTTGAGCAAGACGACGCCGCGATGGAAGCCTATCTCGAAGGCAATGAGCCGGACGTCCCGACGCTGAAGGCGCTGATCCGCAAGGGCACGCTTTCGCAGGCGTTTGTGCCGGTGTGCTGTGGCTCGGCGTTCAAGAACAAGGGCGTACAGCCGCTGCTCGACGCCGTTGTCGACTATCTGCCGTCGCCGCTCGACATTGAAGACGTTCAGGGCGTGAACCCGTCGACGGAAGAGCCGGACAGCCGTCCGACCGCCGATGACGCGCCGTTCAGCGCGCTGGCGTTCAAGATCATGAACGACCCGTTTGTCGGTTCGCTCACCTTCTGCCGCATCTATTCGGGCACGCTCTCCAAGGGCAGCTACCTGAACTCGGTGAAGGACAAGAAGGAAAAGATCGGCCGTATGCTCCTGATGCATGCGAACGAGCGTGAAGACATTGATGTGGCCTATGCCGGCGACATCGTCGCGCTTGCGGGCATGAAGGAAACGACGACCGGCGACACGCTGTGCGACCCGGCCAAGCCGATCATCCTCGAGCGTATGGAATTCCCCGAGCCGGTTATCGAGCTTTCGGTGGAACCCAAGACCAAGGCTGACCAGGAAAAGATGGGCATCGCGCTCAATCGTCTGGCCGCCGAAGATCCGTCATTCCGCGTATCGACCGACCATGAATCGGGCCAGACGATCATCAAGGGCATGGGTGAACTTCACCTCGAAATCCTGGTTGATCGCATGAAGCGCGAATTCAAGGTGGAAGCCAATGTCGGTGCGCCGCAGGTGGCCTATCGCGAATATCTCGCGAAGTCCGTCGACGTCGATTACACCCACAAGAAGCAGTCGGGCGGCACCGGCCAGTTCGGTCGCGTGAAGGTGAAGGTCACGCCGGGCGAGCGTGGGTCGGGCATCGTCTTCAAGGACGAAATCAAGGGCGGTAACATTCCCAAGGAATATATCCCCGCGATTGAAAAGGGCATGCGCGAAACGGCCGAATCGGGCCAGCTCATCGGCTTCCCGATCATCGACTTTGAAATCCTGCTCTATGACGGCGCCTATCACGACGTCGACTCGTCGGCGCTGGCGTTCGAAATCACGGGTCGCGCTGCGATGCGTGAAGTCGCGCAAAAGGCCGGCATCAAGCTCCTTGAGCCGATCATGCGCGTCGAAGTCGTCACCCCGGAAGATTATCTGGGTGACGTTATCGGCGATATGAACTCGCGCCGTGGCCAGATCCAGGGCACTGACAGCCGCGGAAACGCGCAGTCGGTCGAGGCGATGGTCCCGCTGGCGAACATGTTCGGCTACGTCAACCAGCTGCGTTCGTTCACTCAGGGTCGCGCGCAGTACACGATGCAGTTCTCTCATTATGATGAAGTTCCTGCGAACGTGGCGGAAGAGGTGAAGGCAAAGCTTGCCTGATCGTAAAAGACGGATTATGGCGCCCGCCTGATTTCGCAGGCGAGCGCCCGCAATCCGAACGTTGAACCAATCGAAGAACGAGGGTTATTAAAATGGCCAAGGCTAAATTTGAGCGGACCAAGCCGCACTGCAACATCGGCACCATCGGTCACGTTGACCACGGCAAGACGTCGCTGACGGCTGCCATCTCGAAGATTCTGGCTGAAACCAACGGCGGTGTTGCTGTTGACTTCGCCAACATCGACAAGGCGCCGGAAGAGCGCGAGCGTGGCATCACGATCTCGACCGCGCACGTCGAATATGAAACCGCTGCGCGTCACTATGCGCACGTCGACTGCCCGGGCCACGCTGACTATGTGAAGAACATGATCACCGGCGCCGCGCAGATGGACGGTGGCATTCTCGTTGTGTCGGCGACCGACGGCCCGATGCCGCAGACCCGTGAGCACATCCTGCTCGCCCGTCAGGTTGGCGTGCCGCAGCTCGTCGTGTTCATGAACAAGGTTGACCTTGTTGACGATCCCGAAATCCTCGAGCTCGTCGAAATGGAAATCCGCGAACTCCTCTCGAACTATGACTTTGACGGCGACAACATCCCCGTCATCCAGGGTTCGGCGACCTGCGCTCTCAACGACACCAACCCGGAAATCGGCCGCGAAGCCATTCTGAAGCTGATGGCGGCTGTTGACAGCTGGATCCCGCAGCCGGCTCGTCCGCTCGACAAGCCGTTCCTGATGCCGATCGAAGACGTGTTCTCGATCTCGGGTCGTGGTACGGTTGTGACCGGCCGCGTCGAAACCGGCGTTGTGAAGGTTGGCGAAGAAGTTGAAATCGTCGGCCTGAAGGACACCAAGAAGACCGTCGTCACCGGCGTTGAAATGTTCCGCAAGCTGCTCGATCAGGGTGAAGCTGGCGACAACATCGGCGCCCTCATCCGCGGCGTTGGCCGTGATGAAGTTGAGCGCGGTCAGGTTCTCTGCAAGCCCGGTTCGATCACCCCGCACACCGAGTTCACCTCGGAAGTGTACGTCCTGTCGAAGGACGAAGGTGGCCGTCACACGCCGTTCTTTGCGAACTATCGTCCGCAGTTCTACTTCCGCACGACCGACGTCACTGGTGAAGTCATTCTTCCCGAAGGCACGGAAATGGTCATGCCGGGCGACAACGTCCAGCTGGGCGTGAAGCTCATTGCCCCGATCGCGATGGAGCAGGGTCTCCGCTTCTCGATCCGTGAAGGCGGCCGTACGGTCGGCTCCGGGGTTGTGGCTTCGATCACGAAGTAATATAGCGCATTCAACCGCCCGGTTCTCCTCGCGAGGATCGGGCGGTTTGTTTGTTACAGTTTTTGGCTCTTTCTCATCGGTAAACGGACATGGAAACGCAGAATATCCGCATTCGCCTTAAGGCTTTTGACCATCGTGTGCTCGACCAGGCAACCGGCGACATCGCAGATACCGCCAAGCGCACCGGCGCTTTGATCCGGGGCCCCATTCCGCTCCCGACGAGAATTGAGAAATTCACGGTCAACCGCGGTCCGCACGTCGACAAGAAGTCGCGCGAGCAGTTCGAGGTCCGTACCTATAAGCGGCTGCTCGATATCGTGCAGCCCACGCCCCAGACAGTCGATGCGCTGATGAAGCTCGATTTGGCTGCAGGGGTTGATGTTGAGATCAAGCTGGCCTAAGGCCGCTCATCTCTTAGAGATTCGGGATACCGCACATCCTTTGTGATGTGGCTGCGTCCCCCGTCTTTCCGCCCGGAAACGCGCGGAATACCAGCCCGGACGGGGTGACTTCATTTTTGGGTTGAACATGCCCGCGGGGAATGGGTCTCCGTGGGCCTCTGTGTTAAGGAGAAACGGATCATGCGCACTGGCGTGATCGCGAAGAAGGTCGGCATGACGCGCATCTTCAAGGAAGATGGTCGTCACGTTCCCGTTACCGTTCTTTCGCTGGAAAATTGCCAGGTTGTCTCGCAGCGGACGCTGGATCGTGACGGTTATGTCGCGGTGCAGCTGGGCGCTGGTGCAGCCAAGGCCAAGAATGTTGCCAAACCGCAGCGCGGCCATTTCGCGAAGGCAGAGGTTGAGCCCAAGGCGCGCCTCGTCGAATTCCGCGTGGCTGACGACGCGCTTGTTGATGTTGGCGCTGAAATCGCTGCCGATCACTTCGTTGCTGGCCAGCTGGTTGACGTGGCAGGCCATACCCAGGGTAAGGGCTTTGCCGGCGCCATGAAGCGTTGGGGCTTCGGTGGTCTGCGCGCGACCCACGGTGTGTCGGTCTCGCACCGTTCGCACGGCTCGACCGGTAACCGCCAAGATCCGGGCAAGGTTTTCAAGAACAAGAAGATGGCCGGCCATATGGGCGACCGTCAGCGCACCCAGCAGAACCTCGAAATCGTCCTCACGGATGTGGAACGCGGTCTGTTGTTCGTGCGCGGCTCGGTTCCCGGTGCCAAGGGCACTTGGCTGACCGTGACCGACGCCGTGAAGGTGTCGCGTCCCGCCGACGCTCCGTACCCCGCCGCGGTTCGTTCCGCTGGTGCGCCGGTCGAAGCTCCCGCTGAAACGCCGGCCGAGGTCGCTGATGCGCCCGAAGCTGCTGAAACCCAGGAGGGCTAAGCCATGAAGCTCAAGGTTCAGACCCTCGACGCCAAGGCCAAGGGCGACATCGATCTCGCGGACGACGTGTTCGGCCTCGAGCCGCGTGCAGACATCCTGCACCGCGTTGTCACCTGGCAGCTCGAAAAGGCCCGCGGCACCGCTCGTGGAGCCCGTGAGCGCGCCGACGTTGCCCGCACGGGTAAGAAGTTTGGTCGCCAAAAGGGCGGCGGTACCGCACGTCACGGCGATCGTCGTGCTCCCGTCTTTATTGGCGGTGGTAAGGCCCATGGTCCGCGCGTTCGCGACTTTAACCCGTCGCTGAACAAGAAGATCCGGGCACTCGGCCTCAAAATGGCGCTTTCCGCCAAGGCGAAGGCCGGTACGCTGATCGTGCTCGAAGACCTTGCGGTCAAGGAAGCCAAGACCAAGGCGTTGGTCGGCACGCTCAACAAGCTCGGCTTTGGCAAGACGGCCCTCGTCATCGACGGTGAAAATGTGGAAACGAGCTTCGCGCTCGCGACGCAGAACATTCCGGGCGTCGACGTGCTGCCGGCGATCGGTGCCAATGTGTACGACATCTTGCGCCATGACACGCTGGTCCTGACCCGCGCGGGCGTAGAAAAGCTGGAGGCGCGGTTCAATGGCTAAGAAGCAGGCGGATATCCGCCACTATGACGTGGTGCTCGCGCCCCACATCACCGAAAAGTCGACGATGGCAAGCGAACAGAACGCGGTTGTGTTCCGTGTCGCCAACGACGCCACCAAGCCGCAGATCAAGGCGGCCGTTGAAGCTCTCTTCGATGTCAAGGTGACGGGCGTGAACACCATCGTTCAAAAGGGCAAGACCAAGCGTTGGAAGGGTGAAGCCTACCGTCGCTCGGACTTCAAGAAAGCGATTGTGACGCTGGCTGAAGGCCAGTCGATCGACGTGACCACGGGGATCTGAGAACCATGGCACTGAAGCATTATAACCCGACCAGCCCGGCCCGCCGTGGCCTGATCTTGGTTGACCGCTCCGCGCTGCACAAGGGCAAGCCTGTCAAGGCCTTGACCGAAGGCAAGCGCAAGACGGGCGGCCGCAACAACAAGGGCCATGTGACCTCGCGCGGCATCGCCGGTGGCCACAAGCAGCGGTATCGCATCATCGACTTCAAGCGTCGCAAATGGGACGTGGAAGCGACGGTCGAGCGTCTGGAATATGACCCCAACCGCACCGCCTTTATCGCGCTCGTCAAATATGACGATGGTGAGCTGGCTTATATCCTCGCGCCGCAGCGTCTGGCGGCTGGCGACAAGGTTGTCGCTGGCAAGAAGACCGACGTGAAGCCGGGCAATGCCATGGAACTGGGCCAGATGCCGGTCGGCACCATTGTCCACAACGTGGAAATGAAGCCGGGCAAGGGCGGCCAGATCGCCCGTTCGGCAGGCACCTATGTGCAGGTTGTCGGTCGTGACCGCGGCATGGTCATCGTGCGTCTCAATTCGGGCGAGCAGCGTTATCTGCGCGCCGATTGCATGGGCACTGTGGGCGCCGTGTCGAACCCCGACAATGGCAACACCAACCTTGCAAAGGCCGGCCGCAACCGCTGGCTGGGCAAGCGTCCGCTGACGCGCGGTGTCGCCAAGAACCCGGTCGACCACCCGCACGGTGGTGGTGAAGGCCGCACCTCGGGTGGCCGCCATCCGGTGACCCCATGGGGCAAGCCGACCAAGGGTGCGCGCACGCGTTCCAACAAGGCGACGGACAAGATGATCATCCGGTCGCGTCACGCGAAGAAGAAGAGGTAAGTCATGGCCCGTTCCGTCTGGAAAGGTCCTTTTGTAGACCTGCACCTGCTGAAAAAGGCAGAAGCCGCTGCGGAAGCTGGCACGCGTGCTGGCCCGATCAAGACCTGGTCGCGTCGCTCGACGATCCTTCCTCAGTTCGTTGGCCTGACGTTCAACGTCTATAATGGCCGCAAGTTCATCCCGGTTCTCGTCAATGAGGACATGGTCGGCATGAAGCTTGGCGAATTTGCGCCCACGCGCACCTTCCCGGGCCACGCCGCTGACAAGAAGGGCAAGCGCTGATGTCGAAACCCGCATCTCCCCGTCGCGTAGGCGACAAGGAAGCGCTCGCGGTCGGCACGATGATCCGTGGCTCCGCCTATAAGCTGAACCTTGTTGCGGGCCTGATCCGCGGCAAGAAGGCTGGCGACGCGCTGAACATCCTGCAATTCTCGACCAAGGCGATGGCCGTGGACGTCCGCAAGGTGCTCGCTTCCGCGATCGCCAATGCCGAGAACAACCACAACCTCGATGTTGACGCGCTGGTCGTCAGCGAAGCGAGCGTTGGCAAGTCGCTGGCGATGAAGCGCTTTGCGACCCGTGCCCGTGGTCGTTCGACGCGCATCGTCAAGCCGTTCAGCCGCCTGCGCGTGGTTGTCCGCGAAGTGCAAGAGGAGGCATAATCATGGGTCAGAAGAGCAATCCGATCGGCCTTCGCCTCCAGATCAACCGGACCTGGGACAGCCGCTGGTACGCCGATGGCGCCGACTATGGCCGTCTGCTTCTGGAAGACCTGAAGCTGCGCAAGTTCATCCTGAAGACGCTGCCGCAGGCTGCGATCTCCAAGGTGGTTATCGAGCGTCCGGCCAAGACCTGCCGCATCTCCATCTATGCCGCGCGTCCGGGCGTGATCATCGGCAAGAAGGGTGCGGACATCGAAAAGCTGCGCAAGACGCTGGCCGCGATGACGACTGGCGACGTGTCGCTGAACATCGTTGAAATCCGCAAGCCGGAAATCGACTCCAAGCTCGTGGCACAAGGCGTTGCCGATCAGCTCGAGCGTCGTATCGCCTTCCGTCGTGCGATGAAGCGCGCGGTTCAGTCGGCGCTGCGTCTGGGTGCCGAAGGCATCCGGATCACCTGCGCCGGCCGTCTGGGTGGCGCGGAAATCGCCCGCACGGAATGGTATCGCGAAGGTCGCGTGCCGCTCCACACGCTGCGTGCGAACGTCGATTACGCCGAAGCCGAAGCGCACACCGCTTATGGCGTCTGCGGGATCAAGGTCTGGATCTTCAAGGGTGAAATCCTTGGCCATGATCCGATGGCGACTGATCGCCTGATGATGGATGCCCAGACCTCTGGCGTCCGTCCGGCCCGCTGAGTTTAGGATAGAGCAATGCTGCAACCGAAACGCACCAAATTCCGCAAGGCGCACAAGGGCCGCATCCATGGCGACGCCAAGGGCGGCACGACGCTGAACTTCGGCTCGTACGGCCTCAAGGCGCTTGAGCCGGAACGGATCACCGCCCGCCAGATCGAAGCGGCTCGCCGCGCGATCACGCGTCACATCCGCCGTCAGGGCCGTCTCTGGATCCGCGTGTTCCCGGACGTTCCTGTGTCGTCCAAGCCTGCTGAAGTCCGCATGGGCTCCGGTAAGGGTTCGCCCGAATTCTGGGCGGCGCGCGTCAAGCCCGGCCGTATCCTGTTCGAACTGGACGGCGTTCCCGGCCCGATCGCCGCTGTGGCGTTCAGCCGTGCCGCCGAAAAGCTGCCGATCAAGACCAAGGTTGTTGCCCGTCTGGGTGACTTCTCGCACCTGGGAGCCGCATGATGACGAAGATTGCCGATCTCACGGTCAAGACCGATGACCAGCTGGTCGAAGAGCTGACCAACCTGAAGCGTGAGCAGTTTAACCTGCGCTTTCAGGCAGCGACCAGCCAGCTGGAAAAGCCGACGCGCATCAAGGAAGTGCGTCGTGACATCGCCCGCATCAAGACGCTTCAGGCGCAGCGTTCCGCTGCCTCTGCGGCCAAGTAAGGACCAGGTGACATGCCCAAGCGCGTGCTGACCGGAACGGTCGTATCCGACAAGACCGACAAGACGGTTGTGGTCAAGGTGGAGCGGAAGGTGAAACACCCGCTCTACGGCAAGATCATTCGCCGTTCGAAGAAGTATCACGCCCATGACGAAGGCAATGCCTTCAAGACGGGCGAAGTGGTGCGCATTGAAGAATGTGCCCCGATTTCGAAGCTGAAGACCTGGAAGGTCATTGAGAAGGTCGGTGGCGCTGCCGCGATTGCCGATCCGATGGAGGGCTGATCCATGATTCAGATGCAGTCCAATCTCGATGTCGCCGACAACTCGGGCGCCAAGCGCGTCCAGTGCATCAAGGTGCTCGGTGGCTCGAAGCGTCGCTTTGCCGGCGTGGGTGATGTGATCGTCGTCTCGATCAAAGAAGCCCAGCCGCGCGGCAAGGTGAAGAAGGGCGACGTGCACCGCGCCGTTATCGTTCGGACCGCCAAGGACATTCATCGTCCCGACGGCTCGACGATCCGGTTCGACAGCAACGCGGCCGTCCTCGTCAACAAGAACGAAGAGCCGATCGGCACCCGTATTTTCGGCCCGGTCTGCCGTGAACTGCGCGCGAAGAACTTCATGAAGATCATCTCGCTCGCTCCGGAGGTGCTGTAATGGCTTCGCTCAAGATCAAAAAGGGTGACAAGGTCGTCGTCCTGTCCGGTAAGGACAAGGGCAAGACGGGCGAAGTGACCAAGGCCTTCCCGAAGGACGGCAAGGTCATCGTCGCGGGCGTCAATATCGCCACCCGCCACAAGAAGCCGACCCAGGCCAACCCGCAGGGTGGCCTTGAGCGCCGGGAAGCGCCGCTTCCCGTCTCGAAGGTCGCGATCGAAGATCCGAAGACGGGCAAGCCGACGCGCGTTCGCTTCGAAATCAAGGACGGCAAAAAGGTCCGCGTGGCCGTGAAGTCCGGGGAAGTGATCAATGGCTGACAAATACAAAGCCCGTATGCAGGGCATTTATGAGTCCAAGATCATTCAGGCGATGACTGAAAAGTTCGGGTATACGAACGCCCTTCAGGTCCCGCGTCTGGAAAAGATCGTCATCAACATGGGCGTTGGTGAAGCGACTCAGGACAAGAAGAAGGTCGAAATCGCGGCTTCCGAAATGGAACTGATCGCGGGTCAGAAGCCCGTCATCACCAAGGCGAAGAAGTCGATCGCGCAGTTCAAGCTGCGTGAAGGCATGCCGATCGGCTGCAAGGTCACCTTGCGTCGTGAGCGTATGTACGAATTTCTTGATCGCCTGATCACCATCGCGCTCCCGCGCGTCCGCGACTTCCGGGGCCTGAACCCCAAGTCGTTCGACGGCCGTGGCAACTATGCGATGGGCCTGAAGGAGCAGCTGGTTTTCCCGGAAATCAGCTACGACAAGATCGAAAAGGTGCGTGGCATGGACATCATCGTCACCACCACCGCAAAGACCGACGAGGAAGCGCGTGAGCTGCTTCGCCTGTTCGGTTTCCCGTTCCCGCAAGATCAGGAGCAGAAGCAGGCCGCGTAAGCGGTGCTGCTCTCTGCCGGAAGGAAGAGAACTTAAGTCATGGCGAAACTGAGTTCGATCAACAAGAACGAGCGTCGCAAGAAGCTCGTTAAGAAGTATGCGGGGCGCTATGCCCGGCTGAAGGCGATCGCAAACGACGAATCCAAGGACGAGACGGAGCGCCTCATCGCGCGCCTGAAGCTCGCGGAAATTCCGCGCAACGGCAATCCGACCCGCGTCCGCAACCGGTGCGAGCTGACGGGTCGTCCGCGCGCTTACTACCGCAAGTTCCGGCTTTGCCGTGTTCAGCTGCGTGATTTGGCCAATAAGGGCCTGATCCCCGGCGTCACCAAGTCGAGCTGGTAAGGGGTTTAAGAAATGGCATTGACCGATCCCTTGGGTGATATGCTCACCCGCATCCGCAACGGCCAGCGTGCCAAGATGGACAGCGTCGTGACGCCGGCTTCCAAGCTGCGCGTTCGCGTTCTCGATGTTCTTCAGCGCGAAGGCTATATCCGCGGCTATCATGACGAGCAGCTGGGCGCCCATCCGGGCATCCGCATCGAGCTGAAATATTTCGAAGGCCAGCCGGCGATCAAGCACGTCGCGCGCGTCTCGAAGCCGGGCCGCCGCGTCTATTCCGGTTCCAAGGAATTGCCGCGCGTTCGTAACGGCCTGGGCATCACCATCGTCTCGACGCCGAAGGGCGTTCTGTCCGACGCGGAAGCGCGTGACCAGAATGTCGGCGGCGAAGTCCTTGCGGAGGTGTTCTGATGAGCCGCACCGGTAAAAAGCCCATCGCGATTCCCGCAGGCGTCACCGCCTCGATCGACGGCAGCATCATCGAAGTGAAGGGCCCGAAGGGCACCCTCACGATGCCGAAGGCTGACGATGTCACCTATTCTCTGGAAGATGGTCAGCTGACCGTCCGTCCGGCGAACGAGACCAAGCGCGCTCGCGCGTTCTGGGGGATGCAGCGCACGCTGATCCAGAACCTCGTCACCGGCGTGACGGAAGGCTTCACCAAGACCCTCGAAATGACGGGTGTTGGCTATCGTGCCAATGCGCAGGGCAAGAAGCTGAAGCTTCAGCTCGGCTATAGCCACGATATCGACATCGACGTGCCGGAAGGCATCGACATCAAGACACCGGATCAGACGACGATCGAAATCTCTGGCGCTGATCGCCAGAAGGTTGGCCAGATCGCCGCAGAAATCCGCCGCTGGCGTAAGCCCGAGCCGTATAAGGGCAAGGGCATCCGCTATCGCGGCGAGTTTATCTTCCGGAAGGAGGGTAAGAAGAAGTAATGGGTCAGAAGCTTTCAACATTCGAAAAGCGCCGCCAGCGCGTCCGCACCTCGCTGCGGGCCCGTGGTGGTCAGCGTCCGCGCCTGTCGATCCATCGGTCGGGCCGTCACATCTACGCCCAGATCATCGACGACGCGCAGGGCAAGACTGTCGCTGCTGCCTCGACGATCGAAAAGGACGTGCGGAACAAGTCGGGCGCCAATATCGATGCCGCGACGTTGGTGGGCAAGGCCGTGGCCGAGCGCGCCAAGAAGGTCGGCGTGACCAAGGTCGTGTTCGACCGCGGTGGCTTCCTGTTCCATGGTCGCGTCAAGGCGCTTGCCGACGCAGCCCGCGAAGGCGGATTGGAGTTCTAAATGGCTGACGAAACCGAAATCCAGGGCGGCGACGTCGCCGTTGAAGCTGCGGCGCCGGAAGCTGCTCCCGAAGGTCGCGGCCGTGGCCGTGGTCGCGGTGGTAATGACCGCGGTCGTGGGGGCCGTGATGGCAATCGTGGCCGTCGTGACGACCGTCGCGGCAATGCCGAAGAAGGTGGTGAAGAGCTGATCGAAAAGCTCGTCCACATCAACCGCGTCTCGAAGACGGTGAAGGGTGGTAAGCGCTTCGGCTTTGCAGCCCTCGTCGTTGTCGGTGACGGCAAGGGTCGGGCCGGTTTTGGTCATGGCAAGGCGCGCGAAGTGCCGGAAGCCATCTCCAAGGCGACTGCCGCTGCCAAGCGCGCTATGGTGCGCGTGCCGTTGAAGGAAGGTCGCACGCTTCACCATGATGGTGCAGGCCACTTCGGTTCGGGCCGTGTGACGGTCCGCACTGCGCCGCAGGGCACAGGCATCATCGCCGGTGGTCCGATGCGCGCCGTGTTTGAATCGCTGGGTGTGGCGGACGTCGTCACCAAGTCGATCGGCACGTCCAACCCTTATAACATGATCCGGGCGACCTTTGCGGCTTTGACCGAACAGACCAGCCCGAAATCGGTTGCCCAGCGCCGCGGCAAGAAGATCGCTGATCTTCTGAAGCGGGGTGGGGCCAGCGGAGCGGAAGCTCTGGCTGACGCCGAAGCTGTTGCGGAGTAATCGACGATGGCGAAGATCAAGATCAAGCAGGTCGGTTCTCCGATCCGTCGGACCAAGGATCAGCGCGCGACGCTGATCGGCCTTGGCCTCAACAAGATGCACCGTGTGTCTGAACTGGAAGATACGCCCGCTGTGCGCGGGATGATCCAGAAGGTTCGTCACATGGTCGAAGTGCTCGACGCCTAATCAGCGTCGGGCATTCCGGCTTTAGTCGGAATCCGGGGTGGCAAGCGCGACACACCCATGGGCTTTAGCGAACAATGCCGGCCATATGGTTCGGCCATAAAAGCGAGTGCAACAAGATGAAACTCAATGAAATCCGTGATAATGCTGGTGCCCGTAAGGGCCGGATGCGCGTCGGACGCGGCATCGGTTCGGGCAAGGGCAAGACAGGCGGTCGTGGCCAAAAGGGCCAGAAGAGCCGTGAAGGCGTTTCGATCGCGGGCTTTGAAGGCGGTCAGATGCCGCTCCACATGCGCCTGCCGAAGCGTGGCTTTAACAATATCTTCGCCAAGGATCATGCCGAGGTGAACCTGGGCGCGATCCAGAAGCTGGTCGATGCCAAGAAGCTCGACACCAAGGCGACCATCGATCACGCTGCTCTGAAGGCGGCGGGTGTTGCCCGTGGCGGCAAGGATGGCGTGCGCATTCTCGCCAAGGGTGAGCTGTCGGCCAAGATCAGCGTCCGCGTGGCGGGCATTTCGGCGGCGGCCAAGGCTGCTATCGAAAAGGCGGGTGGCTCGGTCGAAGTGATCGAAGTTGTGCCGGCAGCTGAAAAGGCGGCTGCCAAGAAAGGCACCGCCAAGGCCAAGGCGAAAGCCTGAGGAAAACTTCTTCAAGGCTTAGACAAAGGCTGAAGAGTCATTATATGGAAACGGCGGGCGCCCCTTGGGCTGACCCGCCGTTCCTATTTCAAGGGTCAAGAAATCCATGGCAAGTTCCGCCGAACAGATGGCCGGTCTCAACCTCTCCCGCTTTTCGCAAGCGACGGAGCTGAAAAACCGGATCTGGTTCACCATTGGTGCGCTCATCGTCTTTCGCTTGTTGAGCCATGTGCCGCTGCCGGGGATTGATCCGCGGGCGCTTGAAACGCTGTTCAACACCACCAAGGGTGGCGTTCTGGATTTCTTCAATATGTTCTCGGGCGGTTCGCTGGAGCGGATGAGCCTGATCGCGCTCGGCGTCATGCCGTATATCACGGCGTCGATCGTGGTGCAGCTCGGGACGTCGTTGTCGCCGACGCTCGGCGCCCTCAAGAAAGAGGGGGAGAGCGGGCGCAAGAAGCTCAACCAATATACCCGTTATGGCACCGTCGCCCTCACGCTGGTGCAGGGTTATTTCATCGCGGTGGGCCTTGAAAGCTGGGGCGCAACGCAGGGCATGTCCGCAGTTGTGGAGCCTGGCCCCCTGTTCCGCGTGGCATGCGTCACCGCGCTGCTCGGCGGCACGATGTTCCTGATGTGGCTGGGCGAGCAGATCACCAGCCGGGGCATCGGCAACGGCATTTCCCTGATCATCATGGCCGGGATCGTCTCGACTCTGCCGAAGACGCTCGCTCAGGTATTTGAAGGCGGCCGCACCGGTACGATGCAGCCGCTCATGGTGCTGGGCATCGGCGTCGCGGTGGTCGCGCTGATTGCGGTTATCTGCTTCATGGAGCGGGCGCAGCGCCGGGTTCTGATCCAATATCCCAAGCGCCAGACGCAGAATGGGATGATGCAGGCGGACAAGAGCTTCTTGCCGCTGAAGATCAACACGGCGAATGTCATTCCGCCAATCTTTGCGTCGTCGCTGCTCCTCATGCCGCTGACACTGGTTCAATTTGCGGGGCAGGACGCGGCGCAAGATAGCAAGATGGGCGATTTCGTTCTCGGCGTGACGAACGCGCTCCAGCATGGATCCCCGCTCTATATGACCCTGTATGCGCTGGGCATCATCTTCTTCTGCTTCTTCTACACTGCGGTTGTTTTCAACCCGGAAGAAACGGCAGACAATTTGAAGCGCTATGGCGGTTTCATCCCAGGCATTCGCCCCGGCAAGAACACCGAAGTCTATCTGGATTATGTGCTCACCCGCATCACCGTGATCGGTGCAGTCTACCTGACCTTGGTCTGCCTTGTGCCGGAATTTATGTTCTCCAGCCTTGGCTTTGTTGCCATTGGCGGGACGAGCTTGCTGATCGTCGTGAACGTCACGATTGATACCGTAACCCAAATTCAAAGCCATATGCTCGCGCATCAATATGGCGATCTGATCAAGAAGGCGAAGCTCAAAGGGGGATCTCGTCGATGAACATCATTCTTCTCGGGCCGCCGGGGGCCGGCAAGGGGACGCAAGCCAGCCGCCTTCAGGAAGAGCGCGGCATGGTTCAGCTCTCGACGGGCGATATGCTGCGCGCTGCTGTGAAAGATGGCACGCCAATCGGCCTCAAGGCCAAGGCGGTGATGGAAGCGGGCGAGCTTGTCTCTGATGAGATCGTCTCGGGCATTATTGGCGAAGCGCTGGACAAGCTCTCGCCCGACACAGGCGTTATTTTCGACGGTTATCCGCGCACGGCCGCTCAGGCGGAATCGCTCGACGCGATCCTTGCGACGCGCGCGCGCCAACTGGACCATGTGATCGAACTCGCCGTTGATGAAGACGCGCTTGTGGAGCGCATCACCGGTCGTTTCACCTGCGCTAAATGCGGCGAAGGCTATCACGATCACTTCAAAAAGCCCAAAGCCGAAGGCGTCTGTGATGCCTGCGGATCGACCGAGTTCAAGCGTCGGCCTGACGATAATGAAGAAACCGTGCGCACGCGTATGGCCGAATATCGTGCGAAGACCGCGCCGATCCTGCCGATCTACGAAGCGCGGGGCCTTTTGAAGAAGGTGGATGGGATGGCTGCGATCGATATCGTGACAGGCCAAATTGAGGACATTCTCGGCTAAGGCTCCTTTTTTGGGGCGTATCGCCCCTTGAAGAGTCATTATTTTGTCATTGGCATGTCATTGAGGCGTCTCGGGTCGCCGCTATTGGCACGTGCATGACAGCCTTAGCCGCACGACTCGCCCCTGGTTTTTTCTCTGCCACTGCGGCCAGCGCGCCGCGCGTCCTGAAGCCTTCGCGCAAATGGGCGCCGAGACCCATTGGCTATCTCCTACTCCGCTGGGCCTTTCGGAACAGCTGACACGAGGGCGCGTCGCGTCGTGCTCATAAGCATCTGCTTAATTGGCGAGGTTTAAGCCGGGCGCTGATTCTCAATCTGCATCCTTCTGCCCATCCTCCCTCTTGCGCGCAGGCCTGCTGCCTTGGCGTGCGGGAGACAGATGATGATGAACACTCAGGAAGATGTAAGTCAGGCGGTGACTCAGGCTGAAGAGATGGCGCCCCGCCACTGGGACATTGTTGTCCGCGCGACCCATTGGCTTGTGGCGGCCGCGGTCCTGACCAATAGCCTATTTACCGAAGAAGGCTCGGACTGGCACGTCTGGGTCGGTTATGCTTTGGCTGCGGTCTTGCTGTTACGCCTTCTTTGGGGTCTGGTCGGATCGCAAGAGGCGCGCTTTTCCGCCTTTCCTCCCAGTCCCTCGCGGGCGATCCGCCATATCCAGCAGATTGTCGACAAGCAGCATGTCCGCCACCGCTCCCACAATCCGCTGGGGGCGCTGATGGCCTATGCGCTGTGGGCGACGCTGATTGTCATCATTGCAAGCGGCGTGGCCATGGCGGGTTCGCCGCTGGAGCCGCAGGCCAAACACGCGCGCGAGGCGGCGCTCTCTGTTCCGGCGACGATGACGCTCATTCCGGCTGCATGGGCAGACGACGATGACGAAGCGGAAGAGGCTGGCGACGCGGAGAAAGGGGACGCGGCAGAAGGCGGTGCTGGCGGAGAGCAAGAAGAGGGCGTCATGGCCGAAGTCCATGAAGCTGCAGTCAACGTCCTCTATCTCCTCATCTTGCTCCATCTGGCGGGGGTCGTTTTTGAAACCCGTCGTTCAGGTCGCCAGATCATCATGGCCATGCTGCCCAAGCGGCGATAAGCTGGGATATGATCCGTCGCCGCCACATGGAACGCAGAGCCAGCATGACTTTTGTTGTCGTGCTGCTCCAACTCATCGCCGCGCTCTTTTTCCTGGGCGATGTGGTTTCCGATGTGAGGTCCGGGGCTTGGGGTCCGCATCTCTGGATCGAGACGGCGGCGGCGGCGGCACTTTTGATCGGCGTTTTGTTCGGTGCCCTCCAAATTCGCTGGCTTTTGCTCCGTATTCGGCAGGACGCGGCAGCGGTTGCGGCGGGGAAGGGCGCGCTGGCTGAGCTTGTCCGGTTGCGCTTTGAGGAGTGGGAACTGACGGCAGCGGAAGCCGATGTCGCCCTATTCGCGCTCAAGGGGTGTGATGTAGCGGAAATTTCAAGGCTGAGAGGCTCGGCCAGCGGAACCGTGCGCGCGCAGCTTACGCGCGTTTACGCCAAGGCCGGCGTTGGCTCTCAAGCCGGATTGATGGCGCACTTTCTTGAAGACTTGGTAGATGGCGGGGCTCATTCCGCCTAAGGCCAATTAGCTCAAGCCGCGGGACAAAAAGTCCGGAACGGGGCCGTTCCAGCCGCCATCAGCTTGGCTCTCTTCGTCCACATGCGATGCCGGTCGCGCTTTAGGTGCGCGGCTGGGCTTCTCCGCTGCGGGGCGGGCCTCACTCTTTCGTCCTCGCGCCGGACGATCATCGTCACGCGCCGGGACGTCTTTGCGCGCACGGGCCGGGCGAGGCGCCTCCTCAGAGTCAGCCTTGGCGGCGGCAGGCTTGATCCTGTCAATCGTCTGGCCGGTCAGCTTTTCGATATTCTCGATCGCTTCGGCATCTTCCTTGGTCACGAAGGTAAAGGCGCGACCCGTTGCCCCGGCGCGACCGGTGCGGCCAATGCGGTGGACATAGTCATCAGGATGCCAGGGCGCGTCAAAATTGAACACATGGCTCACGCCCTTCACATCAAGGCCGCGGGCCGCAACGTCAGATGCCACGAGCACATTGATGTCGCCTGATTTGAACCGTTCCAACTCGCGCAAGCGGGCCGGCTGATCCATATCACCATGGATTTCGCCTGCAGCAAAGCGGTGGCGCTTCAGGCTGGTGGCCAATTCGCGCACCGTAGTCTTGCGGTTGCAAAAGATGATCGCGGTGTTCACCTCTTCCGAGTGCAGAAGGTCGCGCAGCACTTCGCGCTTTTTCCGCTGCTCCGTCTCAACGAGGAACTGGGCGATATTGGTATTCGTTGTGGCGGGCCGCGCCACTTCGATCGTCTTGGGGTTGGACAGGAATTTGTCTGCCAGCTTTTTGATTGGCGGCGGCATCGTTGCCGAGAAGAGCAAGGTCTGACGGTTCGACGGCAGCTTGGTGCAGATATTCTCGATATCTGGAATGAAGCCCATGTCGAGCATCCGGTCTGCTTCATCGATCACAAGAAGGTTGCAGCCGGTGAGAAGGATCTTGCCGCGCTCAAACAGGTCCATCAGACGGCCCGGCGTCGCGATGAGGACATCGACGCCTTTTTCGAGCGCCTTTACCTGATCCCCCATCTGCACACCGCCGATGAGCAGCGCCATCGAGAGCTTATGGTATTTGCCATATTTCTCAAAATTCTCAGCGACCTGTGCGGCGAGTTCACGCGTGGGCTCGAGGATCAGCGAACGGGGCATGAGCGCGCGGGTGCGCCCTTCGCCCAGAATGTCGATCATCGGCAGAACGAACGCGGCGGTCTTGCCCGTGCCCGTTTGGGCGATGGCAATCAGGTCGCGCATCATCAAGACGCTGGGAATGGCTTGTTGCTGGACGGGCGTCGGGTCGTGATAACCCGCTTCGGTCACCGCGCGGAGCAACTCATCCGAAAGGCCGAGATCGGCAAAGCTCATGCAATAAAACGTCCGGAAAAAAGGTCAGAAGGCCCCATGGCTTTCTGTGCAGCGGGCCTTGGCTTAATGGTTGAAAAAGTCAAGAGAAAGCCGCGGTCCTGCTTTTGCGGGTTTGGGCGCTCCGCGCGCAGACGCCTACCGCTTCGGGGGAATGAGTGAGCGGAATTTTTCAATTTCACACGCGCCGCCCGCGCGCGAATGAATTGTGTCCCGGTCCTCACACAAGCGCCCATCGGGGGTAGGGCGCACGTAAAAGCCCGAATAAAAATCAACAGAAGGGCAGCCTTTTTCGAGCCGTGCTCGGATAAGCTGGCCGCCGCGCAACACCATATCGATGCTGTCTGGCCTGCTGATCATGATCCCTGCGAGCGCCCCAAGCGGAAAGCAATGCGGCGCTGATTTTTCTCGCCACTCGCGGAAATTGGGGCGGACGCGGGGCGGCTCTGGATGGGGCGTGATGCGAATGACGGTTCGACGTTCAATGGTGACTTGGGCAAGCTCTTGCCCGGCCTGAGCCACAGGTGCAGCCCTCGCCATGGCGGGGGCGATCACAAGGGCCGAGATGGCGGCGGCAAAGGACATCCAAGGCTGATCCATGATTCGTCAAAGCTTTGTGGTTCTTCGGTTGAACAGATCATGAATTGCGTGGCAATGGGGGTGTGAGATTGCCGCGCCCCAGCAAGGAGACTCCCGTGCTCAACTCTGCCGTGAAAGACCAGTTGCTAGGCATATTGGGGCCCAAAGGCGTAACCTGCGATCCAGACGATCTTTCGCCATGGGAGCATGATTGGCGGAACATCTATCATGGCAAGGCTGCTGCGCTTGTCTCACCGGGGTCAACGGCTGAGGTGCAAGCCTTGCTGCGTCTGGCGGCAGACCATTGCGTGCCGATTGTTCCGCAGGGGGGCAATACCTCGATGGTGGGCGGCGCGACCCCTGATGCAAGCGGCGGCGCGATTATTCTGTCGACGCGGCGGCTGAACGCCATTCGAGCGCTCGATGCAGAGGCGAATATTGTCGTGGCAGAGGCGGGTGTTGTGCTGGCTCATCTTCATGATGCTGCACGGGGAGCCGGGCGGCGTTTCCCCCTGACGCTCGGCGCGCGAGGATCTGCAACGATCGGCGGGCTGGTCTCGACCAATGCCGGCGGCACGCAGGTGCTCCGCTTTGGGACGATGCGCAAGCTGGTGTTGGGGATCGAAGCCGTCCTGCCGGACGGGTCGCTCTATGACGGGCTGGCCGCGCTTAAAAAAGACAATCGCGGCTATGATCTCACCCAACTCCTGATCGCGGCAGAAGGAACGCTGGGCGTTGTCACGGCTGCCAGCTTGAGACTGGTGCCCGATATTGTCGAACGTGCTGTTGGCTGGATGGGCGTGGCGAGTCCCGATGCTGCGCTCGATCTGCTTCGGCAGATGGAGGCGGCCTCAGGCGACGCGATCGAGAGCTTTGAACTGATCCCCGACAGCTCCCTCCAACTCGTTTTGAAGCATATTCCAGCGACGCGCGCGCCCTTGGCCTCACCGCACCCTTGGCATGTTCTTGTCGAATATGTGCGGTCGCAGCCCGGCAGCCCGTCGGCGGCGCAAGGTCTCCAGGTGCTGCTCGAATCCGCGATTGAAAGCGGAAAATGCGCCGATGCGGCGTTGGCAACGAGCGAGGCGCAGGCCAATGCTTTTTGGAAGCTCCGCGATTCGATCTCGGAGGCAGAGCGGGCGCATGGACCCGCAATGCAGCACGATATTTCTGTGCCGGTTGAGGATATGCCGCGCTTCATCCGGGATGCGAGCGTCGCGGTGGAACGGGCCTTTCCGGGGGTGTCCGTCAACGCTTATGGCCATTTGGGAGATGGGAATGTCCACTTCCATGTTCGCGCGCCTGAAGGCATTGAGGACCCAAATTGGCGCGCAACCACCGGCAAGGCCGCGAGCCGACTGGTTTATGATCTGGTTACGGCTGCAGGGGGCTCGATTTCAGCTGAGCATGGTATCGGACAGATGAAGCGTGACGAGTTGGGAAGACTCGCGTCGCCGGCGCGCTTGGCGGCGCTGCGGGCGATTAAAGCCGCGCTTGACCCTAAGGGCATCATGAACCCCGGAAAGCTTGTTCCCTGATCCACAGGCAAAAGCTGGCGCGGCGTGCCTTTGGCCTTGCGTACAGCACCACTGGGCCATAGGAACCACCAATTAAATTGACTGGGTTCGAGCAGGAGAAGTTTCATGGCCAGCGCGCCACAAAATGCCCTTCCGTTGTTGTATAAAGACTTAGTGCCGCTTTCTTCGGTTGATCATGCCGATTGGAAGGCGCGCCCGCTGGATTCGGCGCCGTGGCTGCTTGATCAGCACGCAATCCCCATTACGGTGGACGAGTTTGCATCTGCCCAACGGAATTTCCCTATCATTTTTTCCGCAGGCGATGCGCCGGTGCCGCTCGCGCTGATGGGGATGAACGAAGGCGTAAATGTCTTCATGAACGAAGACGGCAAATTCTCTGAAAGTGTCTATGTGCCGGCCTATATCCGCCGTTACCCCTTCATGCTCGCCAAATTGCGGGAAGACAGCGATGAGCTCTCCGTTTGCTTTGACCCGACGGTCGAAGCCATTGGGCCGTTTGAAGAAGGGGATGCGCTGTTTGAAGATGGCAAGCCTTCCGAAGCGACGCAGCAGATCCTCGCCTTTTGTGAGCAATTTGAGCAAGCGGGGCAGCGCACGCAAGCGTTTATGTCGGATTTGGTCGAAAGCGAGTTGCTGATGGACGGTGAACTGTCCGTTCAGCCTGATCCGGATAAGCCGCCCTTCATCTATCGTGGTTTCCAAATGGTGAATGAGGAAAAACTGCGTGATCTGCGGGGCGACCAGCTGCGCAAGATGAACCAGTCGGGCATGTTGCCGCTGCTCTATGCGCACCTCTTGTCGCTGGGCCAGATGCGCGATGTCTTTGCCCGTCAGATGGCGCAGGGCAAGGTACCAGCAGCAGATCAGCAAGGTTAAGCTTGTCTAAGGCTGGGATAATTCTCAGCTTGTACAGATAGCAAAAGGGGCGGTTCTTCTCATCGAGAAGGGCCGCCTTTGCTTTTTCTTGAAAGCGCGGGCTTGGTTGCTTACATTAGCTGAGATCAAGCGGTGCGCCCCCCCTTTTTCGCACCGCTTCTCGGCGCATCTTTCGAGGTGTGTTTCCTCCCTGAACCTTGGCCACCCTGTGCGATGCACAGGGTGGTTCTTTATGGGGTCATTCCGCAGCGAGAAGGCCGGAGGGAGCGTCGATCAGCTGCGCAAGAGACCGGGTCAGAGCTGTCACAAACTGCGCGATATGGCCGGACATCTCCCCGGCCTGTGTCAAACCGGCATCGAGATAGAGCCGACGGTCAATCTCGATCTGGAGCGCATGGAGGCCGCGATTGGGCGCCGCATGTCGGTCAAGGATATGCCCGCCCGCATAGGGCGCGTTGCGGGCGACGCGAAAACCCCATTGTTCCGCAATGTGGCAGGCGTGCGCGCTGAAGCGAGGGTCAGCGCTGCGACCAAAGCGATCACCGATCACGATTTGCGGGGCAGGCTTTGCGCCATTATCTGGCAGCGGTGGCATCGAATGGACGTCGATCAAGATCGCCGCCCCAAAATCCGCACGCGCGGTTCGCAGCAGGTTCGCCAGCGCGGCGTGGTACGGGCGGTGGTGGAGGGCCAACCGGCGTTCGATTTCGGCAGAGGAGAAACGACGCTTCCATAACTCCCCCAGCGCCGCCGTCCGCCGCGGTACCAGGCCCAGGCCCCCGCGCGTTTTGACAGATAAGGGGGTGGCGCGCGCTGGCGGATCTAGCAGCATCGCCGGATCCATCTCATCCTCGCCGCGGTTGAGATCAATGATCGCGCGCGGCGTCTGCGCCATAAGCCCTGAAAACCCCATCTGGGCGGCATCGGCCACCAACAAATCAGCCAAACGATCTTCCAAGTCGATCAACTGGCTCGGCGTCGCGCGACAATCCGCAAGCAGGGTTTGGGGGTAATCTCGGCCCGCATGCGGAACCGATAAAATTGCCGGAAAGCACGGGCGCTCAGGGCCGAAGCGGGCAAAGCTGGGATGCATGGGGCCTTTTATGACAGCCGCCGTCTGACATCAATGACCTGCCGATATGTCGGGCTTTGGTGAAAAAATTAATCCTGGGCTGTCTAAAGTCGGTTTTATCTAAATGAGCGGGCATTGGGCCATCCGCTCCCATAGAGGGGTTAATGCCACATATTCTTCTTGCCGAAGACGATGACGGAATGCGTCACTATCTTGTTCGTGCGCTCGAGCGCGCAGGCTTTCATGTTGTCGCGGTTGATCGGGGAACCGCGGCCCTTCGGCTGATCCAGGCGGGGGAGGCGTTTGACCTGTTGCTCACGGATGTCGTCATGCCTGGGATGGACGGGATCGAGCTGGCCCGTCGGATCGCACTTTATAACCCCAATATCCGCGTTATGTTCATCACAGGTTTTTCGGCGGTGTCGCTCCGGGTGGGGCGCGCGGTTCCCGGCGCGCGCGTTCTTTCCAAGCCTTTCCATTTGAAAGACCTTGTCACAGAGGTGCGGTGCGTGTTGGAAAAAGAAGCGACGGCCCCCGATCCCTTTTAACACGCGATAGGCGCTTGCCAGCGCCCGCCTTCATCGCTATTGGCCCCGAACCCCAACGGTTTGAGCCGATTCAAAGTCGGGCCAATCCGCTCAGGAAATGAGTGTGGGCGTGTAGCTCAGTGGTAGAGCACTGTGTTGACATC